>Ga0116135_1001277_pt1 | contig 12938 bp, 11 predicted proteins | sample June2015DPH_20_1_FD_89738 | JGI IMG/M metagenome (GOLD analysis project Ga0116135, IMG submission 89738) | Peatland microbial communities from SPRUCE experiment site at the Marcell Experimental Forest, Minnesota, USA - June2015DPH_20_10 | ecosystem: Environmental > Terrestrial > Soil > Wetlands... | reverse complement strand
GGTGGGCCGAATTGCTCTAAGAACCGCGTACCCATTTCCGCGATGTTGCCGGGAGTAGCCAGGCGATGTTGAAAAGTGTGCGCCGCGGGTCCAGCGCTCAGATCAAGACCAAAATCCTTGACCGCGTCGTCCTCCTGATTGCCGAAGCCGCGGGACTGCCACCCCGTAGCCGCACCCGCCTTCACTACGAAGAGAGCGATGCGCGAAGCGTAGCTGCTGCCGGTGTCCAGAAGCGCGCGCAGAATTTCCCTTTGTGTGGAACCGGCGTGGATGTTGGCGACCGCCTGAACTAGATTGCCGGCGTCGCGGCTGTTGAGGCTAGGAGTAGTGCTGGTTTGGACAGAGGCAGTTGTATCCGGCAAAGATCCCAGAACCTGCTCCACAATATGCGATTGCAATTGCGATAGCTGGGCTTGAACGGCTTGCGACACCGCATCTTCGACCAGGCGACGAACTTCGTCGTGTCCGCGGTGATCCCGTTTCCCGTTTTGTTCCGCCATGCCGTTCTGGTCCTTGGTGATTGAAACCGATACTCTGTTGGTCATGCCTAGTGGCCGACATTTCAGAGCCGCCCAAATGCTGAGTATACGGCACTCGTGGCATCGCCCCAGAGTACTTCGGTACCTGTTCGACCGCGTTGCGCGACGACTTTGACTCTAAATCAAATTTCTCACCGGTAAAAGTTATGATTAGAGCCACGGGATTAGTATCCTGACACCGGGTGTCGCGGCCACCTCTCAACCGTCTGAGCTCAAGCGGCCGCAGCTTAGAATTTATGACCGACCATACCCCACGACGAATTGTCAGCCTGCAGCCGAGCGCAACCGTTATCCTTGCCGCGATTGGCGAGCTAGATCGTGCCGTGGCCTGCACCAAATACTGCGCCGATGTGGTGCCTGAAATCGGGGAGCGCTCCCACACCATTCTTGCCGATTCCTGGAGCGCAAACTCGGAGCAAATTATTACAGAGCATCCCGATCTTGTGATCGCTTCGGTGCCTTACCAGGAGAAGGCGGTCATCGAGATATTGAAATCCGGAACGCCTTTTCTTGGATTAGCCCCCAGAAGCCTTGCCGATATTTATGCCGACATCGCGATGATCGCGGGGGTTGTGGCGGCTAGCGAGCGAGGAGAATCCGTGATCGCCGGGATGCAAAAGCATATTGATGAGGTTCGCTCGCGGACTTCCGGCTTGTCCCGCCCACGTGTGTTCTGTGAGGAGTGGGGGAAGCCCCTTATTACATCGCAGCCCTGGGTTGCCGAGCTGGTGGAGGCTGCCGGCGGCGAATTTCTCGGACCGCCGGGGAAGCAGATTGCGAGCGAGGAAGTGGCCGGGTTGAATCCCGACATCTTGATTGCCGCGTGGTGCGGAGCGGGAGACCGCGTGCCACTGGAAAGGATCACCGCAGGCCGGAACTGGCAAAGAATACGAGCCGCTCAGTCTTCACGGATTTACTGCATACGGGATGAATACCTGAACACTCCCGCACCAACGCTGCTGCGTGGACTTGACGCTCTGGCATTCGCCATCCATCCGGAGGAGTTCCGCCAACCGGAGGGGATTCGTCAGATTACCGATGTTCTGCCATCCACGATCAGCAGGCTCGCGGTATGAGTTAAGATTCGATCATGCCTACCGCAAACCGACTGGAAGAAGTTCGCGATGCAGTAGCCGAATTGGTTGAAGCCGCACCTTCAGCGAAGGCTCTGATGGAAGGCGTCTGTAAGCTTCTGAATGACCGCATGCTCAAGTACAACTGGGCCGGCTTTTACATGCTCGAGCCTGGAACCGTGCCGCCGGTGCTTGTTCTGGGAGCTTTCGTAGGCGCCATGACGCCCCACACGCGCATTCCTCTGAACCAGGGAATCTGCGGAGCGGCCGCTTCCAGCGGGAAGATGATTGTAGTTGACGATGTTCGGAAAGATTCGCGCTATCTCGCATGCTCGCTGGAAACTAAGTCCGAGATCGTGGTTCCGGTTTTTGTTCATGGTCAAGTAGCCGGTGAGTTGGACATCGACAGCCATTTTGCCGCCGCATTCGGGCCGGAAGATCAACAGCTTGTCCAGTATTGCGCCGAAGTGGTAGGAAAGAGGCTCGAGCAGCCGAGGTGAGAACTAAAAATACCGAGTATCCTTTACTAGCAGGCCAGAAATTTCTCGCCGTTTGCATTTTTTCCAGGAAACCACCAGCAACTGAACATGAAGCGAGTTGTAGCCGCGGTGATCGTGAAGGATGGCAAGCTGCTGGTGTGCCAGCGCACGCGACACCAGACCATGCCGCTTAAGTGGGAATTTCCCGGCGGGAAAATAGAAGAGGGGGAGCAGCCGCGAGATGCACTGCGCCGCGAACTCGAAGAAGAGCTGGGAATTCATGCCACTATCGGAGATGAGATCGCGCGGGTGCAGCATACTTACCCGAACGGTTCTGCCGTGGAGTTGCGTTTTTATATCGTGCGCGAATACGGCGGAGAAATGGAAAATCGCATTTTTCGCGACCTGCAGTGGTCCGCTCCCCAGGCCCTTCCTTCGTTCGATTTCTTGGAAGCGGATGCTTCCCTAATAAAGGATCTGGCGGAGGGAAGACTTATCTGAATCTCCTCGCTTCCGAGCGATGCATCGGCGGTTGTATCATGGAAGAGATGGCATTTCCCATTAAAATCTGCGCGGTTTGTTCGGAGGAATTTGAGTTAAAGCCGGGCAAGCCAGGGTTCGCCAATCGCTGTCCCGCATGTAGCGAACCGGAAGCGGGGGAGAGCAAAGCGAAGCGCAGCGGAGGGGACGCCGAGGAACGCAAAACTCGGGCGGAAGCGAATGAAGCCCGGCGGCAGGCAATGCGCGACTTGCTTTATCGCAAAGAAGGCTAGCGCTCGCCATTTCCTTTTCCACATCCCTTTTTCATTTCAAGATGAATAGTGCATTCACGTGCGCCGTCACCGTCACGGTTTGAGGAGTGAATTCCTCGGTAGGAGGAGGCGGGGCGGCGTTCGCCATTGCTGACATGGCGTGCGCCATTCTCGGGACAGGTATGCGCTGGTTTTCAAACGTATCAACGGATGCGTAAGAAAGTTCTCCCAGACCGCGGCCGCTCGCCCGAGCAATGGTTTCGGCGGACTTTCTGGCGCGATTGTAAGCATCTTCTACGGCCTTGTTCTTAGCCGCATCAATGTTTTCGAGCGTGTAATTCACAGTCTGTTGCTCGCTGACGTTGGCATCGGCGAGTTGCTGTGAGATAGGGCCGACCTTGGAAAAATCTTTTAGCTTCAGGGTAACCTCGGTGATCACGCGGTAGCCAACCACTTTGTGCTTGGGATTTTTCCAATCAAACATAGGTTGAACCGCAAGGGAACCGATGTTGGCAGCCTTGGGCTCGATGCCATTGGATCGCAAAACTTGCCGCACCTGCTCCACGTCTTTGGATGCGTGCTGATAGGCGGCTTGCGCGGTATCCTCCTGCGCAGAAATGTTGAACTGAATGACGGCAGTGTCGGGAGCCGCTTCAAATTTTCCATCCGCGCCCACATACACAGAATTCGCCAGCGCAGTAACCGAGGGGTGATCCTGCGCGGAGGATAGCGCCGTAAGCGTGATGACAACCAGAAGGCAACCTGCGAGCTTCATAAAAGACCACCTCGACAGCTTACAGTTTATCGCGACGGTCGACCCAGCAAGCCGTCGTCGAAAGAGCGGGAAACGAGTTACGCAGTGAAGGACGGCCGTTTGCGAACGGCTCCGGAAGCGATCTAAGACGCACCCTTGGCGGTGGCAGCGGCTGTAAACGATGGGTAGTTCTGATTATTAATTTGGCGACGAAGGTCTTCAAAAATTTCGTCAGGTATCTTAAGAAAGACCTTTACAACTTCTGGATCAAACTGGCGCCCCGACCAGGCTTGGATTTCCTGACGGGCTTCACCCAAAGATCGTGCCGGGCGATAAGGCCGGTCAGAGATGATCGCGTCGAGGGTGTCGGCAACCGAGAATATCCGCGCTCCTATGGGGATTTCGCCGCCCTTAAGTCCGCGCGGATAACCCGAGCCGTCAAAATGTTCCTGGTGCGAGTAGACAATCTCGCAGGCTTCTGTCAGGAACGGAATTTTCTTGAGCATCTGGTAGCCGCGATAGCAATGCTCGCGCATCACCGCGCGCTCTTCGTCGTTTAACTTTCCCGGCTTGAGCAATATATTGTCGGGAATAGCCATCTTGCCAATGTCATGGAGAAACGCGCCCCGCGCAATTACGTCGACCTGGTCACCGGCCAGTCCCATAGCGCGCGCAATCAAAATGGTGAAAGCGGTTACCCGGCGCGAGTGTCCTTCGGTCTCGGCATCTTTTAGATCGAGCGCGTCTCCCAAAGCTTCGAGAGTGATGTCATAGGAGCGTTTCAGTTCCCCGACGGCCGCCTGCAGTTCCTTGGTGCGAGCTCTCACTAAAGATTCCAGTTCAGTCTGGTAGGTGCGATTTTCTACTTTTAAGCGGCGGTTCTCGAGCGCTCGTCCCACCGCGTTGAGCAGTTGCTCCCGCTCGAAAGGTTTGAGCAGGTAGTCGTAGGCGCCGTTGCGGATGGCGGCCAGCGCCACAGAAATATCGTGCACCGCGGTAACCATCACCACGGGCATATCGGGGAATTTTTCCTTGGTGCGTTCCAGCAGGCCAATACCATCGAGCTCGGCCATCATCAGGTCGGAGAGCATGAGCTCAAATATTTCTCCGGAATTCAGCAAGGCCAGAGCCTCAGTGCCGGAACCCGCTTGCTTGCAGGTATAGCCCGAGGCCGACAGGATGGCGCAGACGATTTCGCGGATAGCTTCTTCGTCATCGACTACGAGAATGCGGTCCGGCATAGGGTCTAAGGATACTATCGGCGATTCTACCTCAGACGTGAGATGCCGAAAGTAACCATCGAGGTCCGGAAACCGCATCGAGATCGGCCGGAAGCGTGGTATTCAGAGGTCGAGGAGTGTCACGTCCGTAATGCGCCGCTCGCAGTTGACGCGCGAATACTGGGAAAAATGATCAATTCACTCTGGACGATTTGGGAGCCGGCACAGCCAGTAATCTCCGCACTAAGACCGGCGGAGTGGGCGCTGATTGCCGCTTTTGCTGCTTCTCTGGCGGTGCTCTCGATTTTTCGCGAGCGCTATCTCGGCGTCTGGGCGGCCGGCCTGGCATTTCTGGTTGTATCGCGCTTCTTGGAGTTTCACGGGAAAGCATGGCATCTCCCAGCCCGCTTTATTCCCGCAATCGATCAAGGTGCGTTTGTATTAGCGACAGGAATATTCGTCGCTGCAATCTTTCTTTATATCCGTCAACGGAATTTACTTGCGCCGCTGATTGCGATCTCGGTTAGCACTACGGCTTTTGCCATCGCCCAGGCGATGCTATGGCCCGGATCAGTTCCGCTCCGATTTGCGCTTGAGGTCTCCTACCGGATTATCCTCCTCACTGGTGCCGTCGCTTTACTCCGCGCTCGTCGTGGACGCCGGGAGCCTGCTACATGGCTGCTCGCGGCCCTGCTTCTCACTTTGCACTTGAAGTGGACACTGCTTCCGATTCAACTTCCAGCGGCCACGTTCGGCGTCGCCGATGTGGTCTTGGGTTTATCGATGCTTCTCATCGTCCTCCATGAATCGCGCGCACGAACCCAACGATTTCGTGTGTTGAGTGCTCTGACCGAAAGCATCGTACTGGCCGAGCAGCAGGGCGGGATGATGGACAAAGCTCTGATGGAGCTTCGACAGTCGACGGAATCCAAAGTTGCGTGGTTCCGCTTGATCGAAGGCGGGCATCTGGTGCCGACTCATATCGCTGGTGGCTCGCAGGACTTCTTGCGGGAGGCCGGGGTAACCGAACTGAATGAAAAGATTTCTCAAACGCTTGAACAAAGCAAGCCGGTGAAAATTCGCAGCAGCGAGGCAAGTTATGCCGAGAATCCAGAACTGCTTCGGTCAGAAAAAATCAAGGAGCTGCTGCTGCTGCCGGTGCTGGGAAAGAAGGCGCCAATTGGCTTGCTGATCTTCGGCAGCGCAACCGCAAGGAAGCTGACGCCTGAGGAACTCGACTTCCTGAGTACTTGCGCGCGGCAGTTGGGAATCGCTATCGAGAACTTCCGCTTGCTGGAGCAGGTGCTGCGCTCGCAGCGGCAGTGGAGGAACACGTTCGATTCAGTGCATGACATCATCCTCGCCCACGACGCCGAATTCCGCATCATCAAGGCAAATCAGATTCTTCTGGAGCAACTGGAGCAGTCCTCCGCCGATGTAATCGGAAAATCATGTGAATCTGTATTGCCGTCTGAGCGTGGAGGATGGACGGGTTGCCCTTACTGCGCGCGCGGTAGCGATGAAATCACCGAGGGCCCGGACCCCTGCTTCGGTGGCTTCTCTCTAGTTTCGACTTCGTCCTACAGCGAACAGGGAAGCACGCAGAAGGGCACGATCCATATTGTCCGCGATATTACGGAGCGGCATTCGGCGGAGCAGAAATATCGTCTTCTGTTCGACCAGGTGCAGGAAGGAGTTTACGTTGCGACTCCGGAAGGGCGTTTGCTCGACTGCAACGATGCTTTCGTGCGCATGCTTGGCTATGAAAGTCGCGACGAGTTACTGGCGCTGAATCTGGACGAAGCGATTCGCGTCGATGCCGGCCAGCGCGATGCCTTCCGCAGAGAGATTGATCAACAAAATTATGTCCGCAATTTCGACGTAACCATGCGGCGTAAGAATGGGACGTTGCTTATGGCCGCGGAGAGCACCTTTGCGACGCGCTCCAGCAGCGGCAGGATCGAACGCTTTCAGGGTTTCGTCCTCGATGTAACTGAGAAGCGACGGGCTGAGGACGAAATGCGGCGGCGTAATCGCGAACTCAACGCGCTGAATGCGATGGCGGTGGTTGCCACGCAATCCTTCGATCTGGATGAAATCCTCAATCTCACGCTGCGGCAGGTGGTTTCATTATTCGGGACGGAAAGCGGCACAGTTTACCTGGCCGACTCCGACGCCGCTACGTACCGGCGGCGTGCGGCGTGGGGACCCCGCAGTCGCGACCAGTCGCGCCCTGCGACCATCAGCTTTGCCGATGGGTTTGGGGATCTGGTGATGCGCTCGCGCGCCGAAGTGATTACCGCCGAGTACCTGCCGCATCTCAACGGCACCGTGGCCGATTTCATCCGCTCCAGCAGTGACGGCTCGTGGATTTGGGTGCTGTTCTGGGGCAAGGAAACTCCGATTGGAATGATGGGGCTGCGCCGCAACCTGGAGCATCATTATTCCGCCAGCGAAGAGAACCTCCTGGTGGCGATCAGCCGTCAGCTGGCCACCACGATCGAAAAAGTGCGTCTCTACGAAGAGACTTGCAAAGCATATGAAGATCTTCGCCGCACCCAGGAACAGCTGTTGCAGAGCGAGAAGATGTCCGCCGTCGGACAATTGATTGCCGGCGTAGCTCACGAGTTAAATAATCCTTTGACTGCGATTCTCGGATACGCCCAACTCCTGGAAAGCGAGAGTTTGAACGAGCGCGCCCAGGATTATGTCGGCAAGATGTTCAAACAGGCTCAGCGTACGCACCGGGTCGTGCAGAATCTTCTTTCCTTCGCCAGACAGAGAACGCCCGAACGATCTGAGATTGACCTGCGCAAGATCGTAGACGAAACGCTGGCCCTTCGCGACTACGACCTGAAGGTTAACCAAATTGCGGTTGAAAAAGACTTAGGATCCAATCCAGCTCTTGTGGTCGCGGATCCACACCAGATCGAACAAGTATTTCTAAACATCATCAACAATGCCGTCGATGCGGTCCTCGAGACCGGAAGGGCCGGGAAGTTGACGATCCACATCTCTGCCGAAAGTGGCTTTGTCAGTGCCAAGTTCGCCGACGATGGACCAGGCATTAAGGATCCGAAGAGGATTTTTGATCCCTTCTACACCACCAAGAATGTTGGAAAGGGAACAGGCTTGGGCCTGAGCATCTGCTATGGAATCGTGAAGGAGCATGGCGGCGATATCACGGCGCACAATGCCGCGGGTGGCGGAGCGGTGATTGATGTTCGTTTGCCGATGGCTGTTGGACAAGGATCGACTGTCGAAAAAGTAGTACTCGACCTTCCCAAGCGCGAAGGCGCAATCCAAGGCAGGATTTTATTGGTCGAGGAAGACGAGTCAGTTTTGGAATTTGAGCGCGACGTGCTCGCTGGCGCCGGAGCTAGTGTGGTGACAGCAACTAAGAGCGAAGACGTAAAAACGAGACTGCTCTCCGAGCCGTTTGACGCTGTAATCATGAGCGGGAAGATGCCGTCAGATTGGAATGCGAAAGAGGCTTACAGCTGGCTTGTGGAGAATTCTTCGGGCATGGAGAAACACACGCTGTTTACCTTCTCGAACGGGCTTGAGCAGGGCGACGAGCGTACGTTCCTGCGAAATAACAACGTCGCATACCTGGTAAAGCCATTCGAGGTGGCGGAACTGATTTCGCAAGCTCGGAGGTTATTACAAAAAGCCCAAGCCTCTGCAGCCTCCGCCAGCTAGAAACTACGCGCGCTCTTCGACGCAAGTCCCCTCGGGCCAGAGTCATCCTCCCTCACAGTTGAGCCCGCAAATGCTTTATCAACTGCCGGAAAGCCTTTTCATTGCGGCAATACCACCGCCACTGGCCCTGCTTGACGGCATCGACGAGACCCGCTTTCGTCAGAATCGCCATGTGATGAGAAATAGTCGGCTGCGAAAGCCGCATGCGCTCTTCAATGTCCCCGGCGCACAATCCGGTATTTCGCAGCGATGGGCTCGGACTGCGCTTTTTAAGAGCTTCCAGAATGCGCCGGCGCGTGGGATCTGCGATGGCGTGAAGCGTGCGATCAAGAGAACTGAGGGAAATCGTCATAAATTGCAATCAGTGATATCCGTAAAATCGATCATTGTCAATTTACGGAAAAGGGGATTCGTTTAGCGACGTCTCGATCGCAATCAACTAGACGGACTTATTTCTTTAGAATCGGATTGTAGCCATCATCGACCAGGCGGGAGCGCATCGATTCGGCCGCCTTAATGTCCGAAAACGGTCCGACTTGCACGCGAAACAGCCTGTCCATGGCCGAGTTCGCGGCCACAAATGCAGGGTACTGTTTCTTCTTGAGAGCATCCACCAGTGCATCCGCGTCGTCTTGTTTGCTAACAGCGGCAACCTGTACAAGGTATCCGGTCGTTGGCGCAGCAACGGTCGGATCCGAAGAAGTGGCTGCTGGCATAGCTCTGGTGCTCTCGGATTCGGTAGCTTGGCTCTCTGATCCTTGTCCGCCAGTGGCACTTGGATTGGCGTCCTCGGAAGCAGGAGTAAGCTGAGCGCTGGCGTCTTTTTGCTCCACAGCTTTATAGAACGTCATAGGAGGGGCAGGAGTCGCGGAGCTCCCCGGCTTAACCCCGCTGGACGCAGATTGCAACGCACTTCCCACCGCTGCAGCGGACACGGCGGCATCTGACCTTCGCCCCAACATATAGCCCAATGCAAAAAAAACCGCGCAGACGGCGACCAACCCAAAGAATAGTCCCAGCAACTTCGCGGTGCCTAGAGTGATTTCAGTGTCTTGCGATGAAGCCATAGTGTTTTGAAACAATCCTATTTATCAATGGTCAAACTGCCTCGGTACTCTTGCCCAGCAACTTTTGCAGGCCGCTAAAAAAATCCACCGGCACGGGGAAAATCACCGTGGTATTTTTCTCCACGCCGATCTCGGTCAAAGTTTGCAGATAACGCAATTGCACGCTGACAGGCTCCGTAGCGAGTAAATGGGCCGCATCCACCAAACGCTGGGCCGCTGAGAACTCACCTTCCGCATGAATGATTTTCGAACGTTTTTCGCGCTCTGCTTCCGCTTGTTTCGCCATGGCGCGCAGCATCGATTCAGGCATATCCACCTGTTTCACCTCGACATTCGTGACCTTCACTCCCCAGGGCGAAGTGTGCATGTCGAGAATGCTCTGCAAACGTAAATTGATTTTTTCACGGTGCGCGAGCAGTTCGTCCAGCTCCTGCTCACCCAGGACGGAACGCAAAGTCGTTTGCGCGAACTGCGAGGTCTGATACACGTAGTTGGAGACTTCGACCACGGCTTTGCTGGGGTCAATGACACGCAGAAAAATCACGGCATTTACTTTCAAGGTCACGTTGTCGCGGGTAATGATGTCTTGCGCGGGAACTTCCAGGGCCTCCTGTCGAAGCGAAACGCGGACCATGCGGTCGATGGGAGCGAACACCAGCACGACACCCGGGCCCTTGGCAGCGCTCAGCAGGCGGCCTAGACGAAAAATCACTCCCCGCTCGTATTCGGCGAGAATCTTGATGGAACTGAAAATGTAGAGCAAGAAGATGACGATGATAACAGTAGTGAATCCGAATCCTATCTCCATCTGTGCCTCCGCATCGACGCGAAACGCCGCTGCTGCGGATTGTAACGCACTGAACGCACATGAAAGTGGAATTCGTTCTGCGCTCGGTTGCCTGTGCTGGTGCGCGGCGGAATGGCTGGATTAATGAACCGGTGCGGCCGTCTGGCTCACAGGTAGCGGGTCGACTTGAAGTTGTAGTCCTTCGATGTTGCGCACGACTACGAATTGACCCACCAATACTCCGGAAGAGGAAACTGCGTCCCAAAGTTCGCCATGAACAAAGATTTTTCCACGCGGAGCGAGGACAGTCTGGGCGATACCGGTTTCACCGATCAGGCCCTGAGCTCCGGAAACCAGCTTGTTGCGGCGAGCCTTTACCGCGATCGTCATCAAAAACGCAGTGATCAATCCCAGAGGAACACTGACCACGAGCGCGGTCAGGAGGTGAACTCGCATCTCCGGAATCGGTGAATCAACCAGCAAGAACCCGCCCAGCGTGAGCAGCACGATTCCACCGATGGTGAGCACCCCGTGGCTGGCGAACTTAGCCTCCGCGGCGAATAGAACGAAGGCAGCGAGAATCAGTCCCAGGGCTGCAAAGCGCGTTGGCAGCAGGTTCAGAGCGAACACGGCTAGCAAAATGAAGACGATTCCGACAGTTCCGGGCACCACTGCGCCTGGATGATTGAATTCCGCGTAGAGCGCGAGGGCCCCGATCGCGAGTAGGACAAAAGAAATGTTAGGGTCCATCAAATAATCGAGAATGTGCTCCTTCACCGTCATCTCGAACGGCACAACCGGCTTCCCAACGAGGGCAAGCGTTACCTCCTGCCCGTTAAAGCGCTTAAAGCTCTTGCCCTGGATTTGTCGAAAAAGGTCTTCACGACTGGATGCCACATAATCGACGAGATGTTGAGATAGTGCTTCCTGATCGGTGAAAGACTTCGACTGGCGCACGGCGCTTTCGGCTACCTCAACGTTGCGCCCGCGCCTCGATACGACCGAACGCATAAGAGCCGCGGCGTCGTTTTCTATTTTCTCCTTCATAACCTCATCGACATTGCCGCCGCCAAGGTTGACCGGATGCGCCGCCCCAGCGTTGGTTCCCGGAGCCATCGCAGCAATGTCAGCAGCTTCAAGAATGAAGATTCCAGCTGACCCCGCCCGGGCGCCACTCGGCGTGACGTAGACAATGACCGGGACCGTCGATGATGTAATGCTCTCGATGATCTTGCGCGTGGAATCGACAAGCCCTCCAGGTGTATTGATTTCGATCAATACGGCTTGAGCGTTCCGGCGCTTCGCCTGGTCAATCGCCCGGGAAATATACTCCTGTGTGATCGGCTGAATGGTGTCATTAATGACCACCTTCAAGACTTCGGCAGACACAGCAGAGCAGACGCACACTGCCAGCACCGCGGCAAAGATCACGTGCACAATCGCCCTACAACTCTTTGTTCGAAAGCCTCGTCGCACCGGCATACTCCCGCTCCACAGCTGAAAGAATCCTCAGCCTCTACTGCAATTATATTTCTACGCTGATTTGCGAGTCTCGGCAGGAATTTCTTGAGGCGCTTCCAGCTTGCCCTGTTCCCCAGAATGAAGCTGTTCCCATCCCGGCAAACTCGTTCCACCGGTGATCAGCCGAGCGCCGCGCTCGTTGGTGAAATAAGACCACGCCCACTGAATGAGAACGAGAATGCGATTCTGAAAGCCAATCAGGAAGAAAATATGAATGCACAGCCACGCCAGCCATGCAATGTAACCGGAGATATGAGTCTTCCCAAACTGCGCCACGGCCGCGGCGCGGCCGATCGTTGCAAGACTGCCCTTATCGCGGTAGTGAAAAGGTTTGCGTGTCGACGAAATTGCGATTGAGCCTTGTCCTTGCTCGACTTCGTGACGGATGATCTTGGAGACGAAACGCCCCTCCTGCATCGCAACCGGCGCCACGCCAGGCAAAAAGTTGCCCGCTTGATCTTTCAGCGCAGCGAGATCGCCGATCACAAAAACCTCGGGATGTCCGGGAATGGTGAGGTCAGGATTGACTAAAACTCGACCGTTCCGGTCCATCGGCGCGGCCAATTGTCTACCCAGCGGAGACGCGGCCACCCCGGCAGCCCACAAAATCACCGCGGCACTCATTCGCTTTTCACCCATGGAAATGACGCCAGCTTCGATCTTCGTGACCATGGCCGAGGTATGAACCTCTACGCCTAGATGTTGTAATTGTTTCGTCGCGCTTAGGGAGAGATCTTCTGGATACGAGGGCAGTACGTGCGGCCCACCCTCAAGCAAAAAAATATGGGTGCGTTGTGGTTGAATCGAGCGAAAATCGTGAGCCAGGGCGTGGCGGCAAATTTCGGCCAGGGTCCCAGCCAGTTCCACACCGGTGGGCCCTGCGCCAACCACCGCGAAATTCAACGGCTCCTCCGGTTCGCTGGCGAAGGCGCGCCGTTCGGCCAGTTCGAACGCCAGCAAAACCCGCCGCCGGATCTCGATCGCGTCTTCGATGGTTTTTAATCCTGGCGCGAAAGGCTCCCATTCGTCATGGCCAAAGTAGGC
>Ga0116135_1001273_pt1 | contig 12957 bp, 15 predicted proteins | sample June2015DPH_20_1_FD_89738 | JGI IMG/M metagenome (GOLD analysis project Ga0116135, IMG submission 89738) | Peatland microbial communities from SPRUCE experiment site at the Marcell Experimental Forest, Minnesota, USA - June2015DPH_20_10 | ecosystem: Environmental > Terrestrial > Soil > Wetlands... | reverse complement strand
GTTCGCCTATGCGCCGCATCGGATGGATCAGTCGATCAGGATGGTAGGTCCATTCAGGCAGCGCTCGCATACCCTTGACGCAGAAGGCGCCCTTTGAGACGGGGCTTTTTGTGTTCGGGACAATCTTGCTGACGCGACCGTCATCTTCGACGGTGATCAGCGAGCCGCATTTCGATGCGCATTCCCAACAAGTGCTTGCAACGGTGCGAACCATGTCGACCCCACAACGACAATTCTAAGCCTATCAGCGAATTGAGTGCAAGCTTGCGATCCGTCGATCTGGCACGACGCTGAATCCAAGCGCTGATGAATTTTGGGCCTGCGACCCGTTCCAGACCCTGTAAACGCACCATCCGTTCCAGGAGCGGCTGAGGCCGCAGGGCGGAGCGCCCACTTCCAACGCCGGCCCGGGCCTCCGAGCCACGAATGGCCTCTTTGCGCCGATTGTGTTGAAAAACTCTCCTGTTGAAGCGGAAGGAATTCGCTGATTCATTCCGTTTCGTGGGCGGGAGACCGGAAGCGATGATGGGTCCGCGGCAGGTTGATCAGGCGGCGCTGTTCTACGAATTCTCACTTGAGCGACACGTTCCGGCCAGTCACTTGCTGAGGTCGATCGACCGCTTTGTCGATTTGTCAGAGGTCCGGAGCCACCTAGCGCCGTTTTATAGCTCTACCGGCCGGCCTTCGATTGATCCCGAACTGCTGGTCCGGATGTTGCTGGTTGGCTACTGCTACGGCATTCGTTCCGAACGGCGGTTGTGCGAGGAGGTCCACCTAAACCTCGCTTACCGTTGGTTCTGCCGGCTCGGCCTCGACGGCGAGGTGCCGGACCACTCTACGTTCTGCAAGAATAGGCATGGCCGCTTCCGTGACTGCGATCTGCTGCGAAAGCTGTTCGAGACCGTGGTCCGGCGTTGCATGGCCGAAGGGCTGGTCGATGGGGCTGCCTTTGCGGTCGATGCCAGCCTGATTGCTGCCGATGCCAACAAGCAACGGTCTGCCGCCGGGTCTGATGATGTCGACTGGGAGGCCATCGCCAGGACGCGCCGATCCGTCCGGGAATATCTCGACACCTTGGATGAGGCTGCCTGGGGCGCAGCCAGCGAGACGGTACCGAAGTTCATCTCCAGGTCGGATCCGGCCGCCCAATGGACCGGCGCTCACAAAGGGCATGCTTTCTTTGCGTACGCCGACAACTACCTGATCGACCTGAAGGCGGCGATCATCGTCGATGTCGAGGCGACGCGAGCCATCCGGCAGGCCGAGGTCGGTGCGGCGCGCACAATGATTGAGCGCACCGAAGATTGTCTCGGGCTCTGCCCCGAGCGCCTGGCCGCCGACAGTGCCTACGGGTCAGCCGAGATGCTCGGGTGGTTGGTCAACGAGCGCGCGATCGAGCCGCACATTCCGGTGTTCGACAAGTCGGCCCGCGACGATGGGACGTTCTCTCGCGGAGACTTCGACTATAATCAGGAAGCCGATATCTATGTCTGTCCAGCCGGCAAGACGCTGACCTCTACCGGCACTCTGGTGAACGATGGAGCAACACTGCTCTATCGCGCCAGCAAGTATGACTGCGACGCCTGTGAACTGAAGCCGCGGTGTTGTCCGAAGATGCCCGCCCGCAAGGTCCCGCGTTCAATTTACGAGAACGCCCGAGACGTCGCGCGCGATATCGCCAAGACTGAAGCCTACGTGACGTCGCGGCGTGAACGGAAGAAGATCGAGATGCTGTTCGCACATCTCAAGCGCATCCTGCGCCTCGACCGGCTCAGGCTGAGAGGTCCGTTTGGTGCTCAAGACGAGTTCCTGCTCGCTGCCACGGTTCAGAACCTCCGAAAGCTGGCAAAGCTGATCCCGCTGGCCGCCCCAATGCCGACCTGAATGCAAACAAGCTCACGCACGCCTGATTCCTTGCAACGTCCCAAACAGTTGGGCCGCCGACTTCTTCAACACAATCCGCCAAGAGCGGTCCGTCATTGACAATCATCATCTACGGGGTGAGGACTCCTGATGCGCTCTACGCTAGCGCTCACGATTCACGTTCTTTCGGCGCTTCGACCGACTCTGCTGAAGATTGATAGGCATCAAGGAAAGATCGAACTACTCGCCAACATCAATAACGATTTTACCGGCAACGACTCCGCTTTCGACGGCGACATATGCCTGATCGATCGTCTCAAGGCTAAAATGGCGTGGGTCGAGGCGGGGGACGATCTTTCCCGCCTGTATTAGCTTTGTGGCCTCGCGCAGGATCTCTCCGTGATGCGCGCGTCCTTTTCCGGTCAATATCGGCAACAGCGTGAAGACGCCGGAATAGCTCGCAGCGCGAAACGACAGCGGCGCGAGCGCGTGCGCGCCCCAGCCTAGTGCACTGACGACATGTCCGAAACGCGCCACCGCATTGAATGAGGCATCGAGGACGGCGCCGCCGACGGTGTCGTAGATGAGATCGAAGCCGCTGCCGGCGGTATGTTCGGCGACATAATCGACGATCGGTGTTTCCCTATCGATGAACGTCGCGCCAAGTCGATTGATAAATGTCTTATCCTTGTGTGAGCCGGTGGCGAATACCTCGGAGTCGAATGCCCGCACGAGCTGGACAGCGATGTGCCCGACACCGCCCGCGCCGCCATGGACCAGGACCTTTTGCCCGGCGTGAACATGAGCGCGATCGACGAGCCCTTCCCAGGCGGTGATGAAGACCAACGGCAGGGCAGCGGCTTCTCGCATGCCGAGATTCTGTGGCTTCTTCGCCAGCAACTTGGCATCCGCAGCCACGAATTCAGCAAGCGAGCCCTGCAGGCCTCCAACGCCACCCGTCATTCCATAGACTTCGTCGCCGGGTCTGAAGCCTGTGACCCCTGCTCCAACGCTCTCGACGAAACCGGCGAGATCAATGCCAAGGATGGCCGGCAACGGGTGCCGGGCGTGTACGGCCTGTCCCTTGGATATTTTCAGGTCCAGCGGATTGACCCCGCTCGCCTTGATCCGTACCAGCACCTGCCCTTCGGCAGGCTCGGGGCGCTCGACCGGACGAAGGAGAAGCGGTGAGCCGTGGGCCGTGAGGACGAGCGCTTGCATCTGATTTGAAGTCATCGAACAGCCTTTCCATTACGGCGTAATAATCGCCGGCTCCGGCCGCTTTGCCTCTGCCGGAGCAGTCTTATGGTATCTCGATCTGCACTGTTTCGCCGGGGTTTGCAGCGTCGCCGGAAGCAATGACGAGGTAACGGCGCGCGGATGTCTGGGGATTCTGGACGATCTGCCGGATCGGGCCGGTGGTATTGACGATGGCGGACCCAGCCGGATTGGTCATGAAGGCTGCGAGCGGCTGCAAGGCGCCCCCGCCGTCCGCGCTATCAGCCAACGCAAGAACATATTTCTGTTTCGGCTCGAGCCCGGTGACGGAGGCTTGCAGCACCTGGATCAGTCCCTGATCAAACAGCGAAACGCTGGTCGGCGCCCGGCCGGACTTAAGACGATCCTTGGGCGCAAGCGCAAGATGAGCGACCTCCCCCGCAACGCCGAGGCCTTGCAGGTTCCGCCGATCGTCAGGATCGGGCGCGGCATTCGGCACATAGGCGATAGCCTGCGGCGCTTGTCCGATCGGGATGGTCGCAATAACCGTGTTGGTCGAAGTATCGATAGCGACGAGCGCATCGTCATTCTCCAGCCCGACATAAATGCGCGTACCGTCCCCCGAGGGCCAGACGCCGTGCGGCAGCTTGCCGACCGGGATGGTCGCGACCTGCGAGAAGTCGCCGGTACGGAAGACCTTGACCTCGTTGGTGCCACCGATCGTGACATACGCGAAGGTGCCCTTCGCGGTGCGCGCGAAGTTGACGTGATTGGTGATCGGACCGGTGTTCAGAGTCTTGACGATGTTGAAGGGGGGCTTGGCTTCAAACACCTGGGTCTTGCCGGTATCCTTCAGCGTGAACCAGACCTGCTTTCCGTCGGGCGTCGCGGCGATGTTCGGAGAGAAGGGGCTCTCCTGCTTTACCCTGGCGACGATCTTGTGATCGGCGACTGAAACGACATCCGTCTCCGGGTTGAAGGAAGAGCAGATGTAGCCATACTTTCCACCGGGCGAGAAGATCTGCATGCCTGGACCGTTCGGCGTGATGATGCCGGTCTTCTCCGTGAAATTCTTGGCGTCGAGCACGGAGATGTAGTTTTCGCCGCGAACCGTGACCCACACTTCATTTCCGTCCGGCGTAAAGAAGGCCTCATGCGGCGAGCGGCCAACATAGGTCACATGCTTCACGGCATTGGTCGCAGTGTCGATGAAGGTCACCGAGTTCGATCCGATCGAGACCACCGCGAGCGTCTTGTGATCGGGCGAATAGCCCATTCCGTGGACCAGCACCTCTCCCTTGTAGAGCGGGCTGAAGTTGAGGGGCTGCGGATCGCCCAGCCTGATCACGCCGAGAAGCTTGTTGTCGACCGGATCGGTGACTGACACCGTGTTGGAGAACTGTTCCGCTGCGTAAACACGGTCATGATGGCTGATTGGAATGTCGGCTGCCGACGCGCTGCCCGGCGCCTGGCCGGCTTGCGCATGTGTCCAGACCGTCAGCATCGTGCCGGCTAGAAGCAGCTTTAATGCCTGGCTCATGTTTTGCTTCCTTTTCTGGCCGGCAAATGTAGTCCGAAGAATCTATCGGTTGGGTTGGCTTGCTGCAGGCGGGGCGGGCTGCGTCGGCGCCGGGGCGGGGGCCGCCACCGGCTCGCCAACCGCGAGCTTCATAGCAGCGATCTCCTGCATCTGGTCGACGATTATCCCCTGCGCGATCCGCCGAAGCTGCTCGTTCTTGCCGTAGCGGAGTTCGATCACGGCCATGTCGATCGCACCCTGATGATGAGGGACCATCATGGCAACGAAGTCCCGGTCGATATCGCCTGTCGGTTTCGCCGCCATGTCGTTCATCATCTTGGTCATCGCGGCTTCGTTCTCCCTCAGAAATGCACCTTCCTCACCGCTCGCCGCCATCGACTGTTGCGAGCCCTGATGTGCTTCATGCGCGATCGCCAGCAACGGCGTTAAAACGGCCAAAAGAATGCAGGCGCCGGATACAGCCAAATGGGATCTCAGAAATATCAGCATGGATGGCTCCATTTGACGTGGCAGTCGAAGGTGGCACTTCCGACCCGTTTGGGTCCGTCGAACCCAGGCCGCTGATTCATGGTGCGACTGTACGGTCGAGAAAATCCAGCATGATACCACCGATTTCAGCAGCGTGAGTTTCCAGCGCGAAATGCCCGGTATCAAGCAGGTGCACTTCCGCTTGCGGCAGATCGCGCCGATAGGCTAATGCACCGGCCGGCACAAAGGCGGGATCGTTCTTGCCCCACACCGCCAGGAACGGCGGCTGCTTGTCCCTGAAATACGCTTGAAATGCCGGATAAAGAGCCACGTTGCTGCGGTAGTCGAGGATCAGATCGAGCTGGATCTCGTCAGCACCGGACCGCGCCATATAGGCTATATCAAGCGTATAGCCGTCAGGGCTGATGCGGCTGGGGTCAGCGCCAGAGAGATATTGCCAGTCGCGAATGGTGGCGGGGGCAAGTGAACCACGGCAAGCTTCGCGATGCTCCTGTGTCGGTTCCCGCCAATAGGTCTGCCAGGGTCCCCAGGCGTCACTGAGGCCCTCGAAATAGGCGTTGCCATTTTGACTGACGATGGCCGTGATTCGTTCGGGATGTTTCAGAGCAATCCGAAGGCCGGTCGGTGCGCCATAATCGAATATATATAGGGCGTAACGATCGAGCTTCATCGTCTCGGTGAAGGTATCGATGACCTGCGCGAGGTTATCGAAAGTGTGGTCGAATTTGCCCCGCGCAGGCGCTTTGGTATTGCCGAAACCTGGGAGATCGGGGGCGATGACACGGTAACGTTCGGAGAGAAGCGGAATCAGGTCGCGGAACATGTGCCCCGCGGTGGGAAAGCCGTGGAGTAGCATGATGACCGGAGCGTCGATGGGGCCGGCCTGTCGGTAGAAAACCTCAAGACTTCCGACTGCGATCGTGTGGTATGTAACGCGCATAACGGAACTCCGTTTTTCTTGCTGGCTTGGCCTTTGTTAAGGGATGTTGTCACGGTTCGGTTGCCATGCTCGCGATGGCCTTCAACGCATCCGTGCCGCGTCGCTGTTCTGGGCATTGTCATCAGATCGCCCAGCAGGCGCAACCGAGTGCGCCCCAGAAGCTCTTGAGATCAGACACCGGAATCCGGCCCGACCACGCGCGCGCGTGATCGTGGCCATGAAGGGAGCAGCTATTGGCGCAACCGCAGAACTGCGCCGCCTGCATGCGCAAGCCGGACGCTGACCTGTCCTGCGCGCACCAGGCACCGTAGCCGCCGAAGGTCTTGACCGGCGACCAGTCAGGCATAGCCGGCGGCGGCTCGGCATCGTCGAGGGACTTGAAGTCGCCGATGCCATAGACGACGCGGCCGCCCACTAACGTCAGCTCGCTCGTGATGTCAGCAATTTCCGCTTCGCTACAGGAGAAGTAATCGCGGTTGGGCACCATAAGGTCCGCGAGTTGACCGACCTGGATGCGGCCCTTCTTGCTTTCTTCGTCGGAAAACCAGGTGACATTCTCGGTCCACATCCGCAGCGCTGTCTCGCGATCGAGGCAGTTGCGCTGCGGCGTGATGCGAAGACCCGCCACCGTCTTGCCGGTTACCAGCCAAGCCAGCGACACCCACGGATTATAGGAGGCGACACGTGTCGCATCGGTACCGGCGGAAATCTTCACGCCGCGATCCGTGATCTTCTTGACCGGTGGTGTCGCTTCCGCCGCCCCTAAGCCATAGCGCTCGACGAAATATTCGCCCTGATAGGCCATGCGGTGCTGGACGGCGATGCCGCCGCCGAGATCGGCGATGCGGTCGATCGATTGGTCCGAGATGGTTTCGGCGTGATCGAAGAACCAATGCAGCCCGTCGAGCGGCGTATCCTGATCGACCTTCTCGAACACATCGAGCGCCCGCGAGATGGTCTCGTCATAGGTTGCGTGCAGCCGCCACGGCCATTTGTTCTGCACCAGGATACGCACAATGTCTTCAAGTTCGCTTTCCATTTCCGCCGGCATTTCCGGCCGCGCAACGCGAAAGTCCTCGAAATCGGCAGCGGAAAACACCAGCATTTCGCCGGCGCCGTTGTGGCGGAAATAATCAGTGCCCTGCTTGTAGGTCGAGGTTTTCGTCCAGTTGATAAAATCCTCCTTCTCGCCCTTTGGCTTTTGCGTGAAGAGATTGTAGGCCAGCCGGACCGTGAGCTGCCCCTCCTTGCTGAGCTTCTCGATGACGGCATAGTCTTCCGGATAGTTCTGGAAGCCGCCGCCGGCGTCGATCGCCCCTGTCAGCCCCAGGCGATTCAATTCGCGCATGAAGTGGCGCGTCGAATTGATCTGATAGTCGAACGGCAGCTTCGGCCCCTTCGCCAGCGTCGCATAAAGAATTGCAGCGCTCGGTTTGGCAAGCAGCAAGCCGGTCGGATTTCCCTTGGCATCGCGGATGATTTCTCCGGCCGGCGGCTCCGGCGTGTCCCTGGTGTATCCGACCACGCGCAAGGCGGCGGCGTTGAGCATCGCGCGATCGTAGAGATGCAGGATAAAGACCGGTGTATCGGGCGCGACGGCGTTGAGCTCCTCGATGGTCGGCAGGCGCTTTTCGGCGAACTGATGTTCGGTGAAGCCGCCGACAACGCGCACCCATTGTGGCGGCGGCGTGATCGCGACCTGCTTCTTCAGCATCGCCATTGCATCGGCGAGCGAGCGCACGCCGTCCCAGCGCAGTTCCATGTTGAAGTTCAAGCCGCCACGGATGATATGCAGGTGATTGTCGATCAATCCGGGCAGCACGCGCTTTCTCTGCAGGTCGATCACCCTGGTCTTTGGACCCGCCTGCGTCATAATCTCATGGTCCTGACCGACGGCCGTGAACACGCCGTTCGTGACAGCAACTGCGCTCGCGGTGGGGTTGTAGCGATCGAGCGTGGTGAAGAGACCGCGGTGCAGGATTAGATCAGCCGGTGTCATGGGTGAGCCTCCCTTCCAAAACTGTGGTCACGTCGCGGGATCAGGCGACTGGCCTTTGGTTACGTCTAATAGTCGCCATCTGCTCGATAACGGTCTTTACGTCTCCTTTGGAAACCTGCGTTCCCTCTGCAATTGCATCAATCAAATGATTCGCCCAGGCCGTGGCAATTATGAACCTCTGCACCATGCGAAGGTCATATCTGACCCTGTTGTGTTGCGATAGTCCGTGACCGCCCAAACAAAACGGCCGCCCGAAGGCGGTCTCCGTCTCTTTGCTCCCGTTTTTCTAGCCGACCAAGTTCAACAACCGCGGCAGATATTGTTGATCCTGCGATCGACGGCCTTTTCTCTGTCGGTTGGTTTGATCTGAACGGTGGATGGATCCCGTTCTGTGGCGGCTGTTTTGCGCGGATGCTGATCGGATCGAGGTTGCTCTGGGGCGCCAGCATTTTGCGAAAAGGCGAAGGACCCGCCTCCAACCGCTAGGGCTCCCGCTGCAAGAACAGCAGCTGCAATGCCCCGTAAAGACATTTGCTTCATGGGAATTAACTCCAGGGGATAATGCTGCTAACACTTGGTTCACGCATGCGTTCCCTGAATGGACGTCAAATAGCTTTGCATCACTCGGAAGTGTTCAAACCTTCCTTGCGAAGCCCAATCCGCTTCGCCATCCGGCGTGATCGAATAGCGTCCGCGGTCACCTACCGGCCGAGCCTCGCGCTTCCGCCGGTACTGCACAGCAGACGCAGGACCGCTCCGTCCCTTGGCGCCGTCTCAATCGGTTTCCAGTCAGTCATTTGGCCTTGCGGCGATGAGCGGACAGTTCACGCCGGTGTGCTTCTCCGCGAGGAGTCGAACGCCGGCAACGCCTGCCGCTCGATCGCCCGATTGATGCCAATTCGCGCGAACAACATCGGGCCGCGGTCTTCAGAGGCGTCGATCAGCATCTGAACAGCAAGACGCCACTCCTGGCGATCGTACTCTGACTTCGGCAGTTTCTTTATGTAATTGGCAGCGTCTCGCAGAGTTCGCGCGAGCGCCCCACTTGGCAGGGGAACAGGTTGATCGAATGGACGATCCCAGGACATCTATACGCACTCCCGCCAACCGGGGTTGAAAAGGCCGCTGGGCAATATCCAGCAGCCTACCGGGCTCAAAATTTCTTAACTTCTAAAATTGCCCCGTCCGCCCCGGTATTCGTAGACTTGCATTGGCGATCAGAGGGCGCGAATCAAAACTGCTGTTCCATCGAAGGAACAAACAAGTTGTTGCGGCGAGGACACAGCGACGTTTGGGCTATTCGTCCCGCTTTTAACTTTCGCTCTCCTCAATGATGGTCCTTGCGATCGGGATTGAACACGCGCTCGACGTGGCGGTTCAACGTCCTCGTGACGCCGCTGCGCGCGAACATGGTCGGCCCCCTAGCTTGGTGACGAGCATCAAGGCTTCCATCGCCGCTTGCCACTCTGGCGGTGTGCTCGGATTCCGGAAGCCAAGCTCTTTTTTCAAAGTGCGGGAACTGCTATACCCACCAAAAGGTTTTCTTGATCGGGCCTATTGCATGGGGGGCGAATGTTGCGTGCCTTGGTGTTGTTCGCAGTGTTGCTACCCCTATTCACGCTGCCTGCATTGGGTCGGATGCCGGAGCTGAACGTCAAGGCCATATGCGACTCCAGATCGACCGACGCTAAAATGATGCGGTCAGTCCCTTTAGAGAGCACCGCGGACTGCGTGAGTAGCGAGGAAGCTGCGAAACAGGAGCTAAGTACCCTCTGGGCATCAACCTCGGCCCCCATACGAAACCGCTGTGAAAGTGATGCTCGCTCGTTAGGTACGACGAGCTATCTCGATCTCCTCACCTGCATACAGATGGCCGAGGAAATCAACTCGAGCCCCAAAAAAGAGACCGGGAAGCAGTGATGGTGCAAGCCGGAATCCGCTTCCCTTCGAGCGTGCGCCTTCCGGAACGTTGCACGCGCGAATGCCGCCCGTGAGGGCTTAGCGAGTCGTCCAAATCAGATGGCTGCCTGTAGTGCCGCGAGCCCGGCGCGGGTGAGTTTGATCTCAGACCGAGGGCCACCACCCCGCCGTTCGATCCAGCCATAATTGGTGAGCCGGCTGAGCATGCCCGCGGTCGTAGCGACCGGTAGCTTGGCCACGATATTCCAGTCACCCGATCTCAGATACTGCATTACTTGGCGCTGGCTCGACCGGACCCGCCGGTCTGCATTTTTGCTGATCATGTCCGTTTTACCTTCAGCCCGGGCTCTAAGGGTTGCCGCTCGTTCATGGCGCCCCTTCTGAGCGTTCCCGCGTGCAATTTGGCCGAGTTGGTATCGCGTCTCAGCGCGGCACTAATGAACGTCCACGACTTGCCCGCGGCGATCAGGCCGAGGAGCCGCTCGTTCTCTTCTGATGTCCACCGTATCCTTGGCACTACGCAGTCATTTCTTCGCTTTTTCGCCCCATCTCCAGTGCGTGTCTTTGCGATGGAGTTTGAAAACTCTCTCGACCTTTCGGTTAAGCGCTCGGTCTATGCCCATTTTAGCGAACAGCATTGGGCCCCGATCTTCTGCGGCATCGATCAGCATCTGAACCGCCAGTCGCCATTCCGGCGTATCGCGTTCCGATTGAGGGAGTTCCCTAATATAATTCCCGGCATCTCGCAGTGTTCTAGCCGGCCGCTCACCGGGCAAAGGCACGGGCTGATCAAACGGACGATCCCAGGACACTGCATCCTCCGCAAAAGGAGAAAGCCACACGAGGATTCAAGCCTCCCCGGGGAGGATACGTTCCCGCGCTATGACGTCGCATCGCCATTCCCATGGTTCGGTATCGTGCGAATTGCCGGTGCGCTCAGAGATCGTGCCAGCGTGTCTTTTCTTCTCCCCGCCAGTGGGGCGCGGCTCACTTCATATTGGAAAGCAGCAGGCGAACGCGCGAAAGCCGCCTGTGAGGGCTGGGCAAATCAGGCTTTAGGTGCTGACCGCTTCCGGGGCTTTTTAAAGAGGAAAACTCGCGTTTGAATGGCGCCAACTGAGCGTTTTAGCTTTTGCGCAATCAGCCGCGGCTTCATTCCCGAAGCCAGTAGCTTGCGTAACATATCGTCGTCGGTAAGCGTCCAAGGGCGGCCGGCTGGACGTGGGCCCGTCATTTCCCGAGTTCGCATCTCACTTCGGGTCTTGAACGGGCGTTACGCTGGCCGTGATCAGCGTATTGGATGGCGAATGAAACGCAACCGCCAGAATGAATCCGATGGCGAGACAGTAGGCGACAATCGCAATTTTGGGATTGCTCATCGATCAACCTCCCCCGAAAAAATGGATCATCCAGCACTGCGGGACCTATCGCAAGCCCGTTTTGAGGTATTGGCGGCTCACTGCAGTGCGGTATGTGTGAGGAAGGATTGGGACGCATTCTTTGGAACAATCGTCAATCACTGAACTTTACATCGGCACATTCAGGGCAAGCCTGTGAAGTACCTCAGCACGATCTTGGTAATGCCGCTGTTGGGCGCGGTGACGCTTTTCATGGCAGGGAGCGTGGTGCTTTCTGCACGCGATCTGGGGCAATGGGCATCTAACGATCCATCGGTTTCGAAGTGGTTCAGGTCGCTTATGATGCCGGACAATCCAACGATTTCGTGCTGCGGTGGCAGCGACGCCTACTTTGCGGACGTCTTCGAAACCGACGGTGATCGATACGTCGCGATTGTCACGGACACACGCGATGACGAGCCGCTCGGGCGGCATCATGTTGAGCTCGGCACGCGAATCCTTGTGCCGAACGCCAAGCTGAAAGTGGATAGCGGCAACCCTACGGGTCACGGCGTCATCTTTCTCAGCTCAAGCGATACCGTGTTCTGCTATGTGGCGCCCGGGGGCATTTGAAGACTACGAAAGCCGCCCGTGAGGGCTTGGCAATCGTCGCAAATCGGCGGACCGCGCCTAACCTTCTGAGAACAGCTTGTCGGTTGCTTTGTCCAAACGCTTTTTCTCGCCGCGCGCGCGCGCATCCGGAAAATGACCAACGAGGTCGCCATTCAACTTGTAAATGTTCGAACCCTTAAGATCGTAAAGCTTTTGACCTTTAAGGCCGAAGACCGCGTCGTCCGTGACCACGCCGACATGGACGCCTTTGCTATTGAAGATATTTCCGACCATGGAAAATCCTAATTTTCCTTCGCCTTCAGCCCATCTGCAGTTGCTTGGGCCTGATTTTTCTCAAGATCACCTGCAGCCGTCTCGCCCGAGAACGAACAGCAGTTTCGGTGCGGCTCATCCGGATGCCGATCGCCCGTACGCTGAGACCCGTGAGCGCCAACCTCCGCAGCTTATCATCGTCGGCGTGTGTCCATGGTCGAGAAGCGAAGTTCGCGGGTTCTGATATTTGCCGCGCAGTGTCGCGAGCGCCTTCGTTTAAGACGCTTTCAATGTCCTGGTGCATCGACCACTCCCCCGCGGCATTGCCTTCGCAAGGTACCTGATTCGCAGAGGCTTTCTCATTTCCCCTTCGCCTTGAGCCCGAGCTCGCCGACGGCGCGGGCTCAGGTCCGCGTTGGGATCGGAGGCATTTGGGAGGTGGAACTATCTGCTTAAGCCCCTCGCCGTGAGCCAACCATCGCAATGCTCACTCGCAAGCCAGTTTTTTATCGAATACTCATCCAAAAAACCGGTGATGTGGTCGATTTTGCCGTCAGGGCAATGACAAACGATATGCCATTTGGCTTCGGCTCGCTGCTCGGCTTGGAATATAACGGCTGATGAGCTCATCTTACTAAGCTCGTTACTAAGCTCGCCAACTTTCTTCTCTCGCCGTTGCTTGGCCTGCTCGATCATCCTCTTGGCCTTTATTGGCCTCACACACAATCGCTCGGCGATCGTCGCGCGACTCATTCCCTGCTCATGG
>Ga0116135_1001269_pt1 | contig 12968 bp, 7 predicted proteins | sample June2015DPH_20_1_FD_89738 | JGI IMG/M metagenome (GOLD analysis project Ga0116135, IMG submission 89738) | Peatland microbial communities from SPRUCE experiment site at the Marcell Experimental Forest, Minnesota, USA - June2015DPH_20_10 | ecosystem: Environmental > Terrestrial > Soil > Wetlands >... | reverse complement strand
TCCGGCAACATGTACATTCCCGACTCGGCCAACAATCGCGTTCGCGAGGTGCAGGCGGTGGGCGGCGTCATTACCGCGACCAGCAACATTACCACCTTTGCCGGCACCGGGTTAACGGGCGCCACGCTCTGCACGGCAACTCCGGTCGCGGCCAATCAAGCCGTCGTGTGGTCTCCTTCCGGCGTGGCCGTGGATGCGGCCGGAAACGTCTACATCGCGGAGACGCAGAACGCGGCCATCCGCAAGGTGAGCGGGCCCGGATCCTCCACCGCCGGATATATCTCCAGCTTTGTTCAGAATGGCTGCAGCGCTTTCTATTTCGGCGGCCAGTTCGTGCCTCAGGCGCTCTACGGGCCCACCGGGCTTTATCTTGACGGCACGGGCGACCTCTACATCGCCGACACGCTGGACATGGTGGTGCGCGAGGTACAGGGCAACTTCGTGGCCCTCGATTTCCCCACGCCCATCCGCCAGGGCTCAACGACTTCTCCGCAGTCGCAGACAGTGGAGAATGACGGCAACGCCTCGCTCGACCTGACTACGATCGTCCCCGCCACCAATGCCGCGGTGGACTCCGCGCTCGCCAACTCCTGCACAAACGGCCAGACCCTGGCGGCGAATGCGGACTGCGTCGTGGGCGCTGTCTTCGCTCCCGCGGCCACGCCGCCTCTGACCGTGAATACCGCGGAGACGCCCAGCATCGACGTGGGAGAAGACTCTCAGCCCAGCGTCGCGGCTCCCAATTCGCCCATCAACATCGAACTCCTCGGCACGGCCGAACCGTTGTATTCGACCACCACTACCCTCACGTCCAATCCCAATCCTTCCGGATTCGGGCAGAGCGTGACCTTCACGGCGACAGTCACCACGGGCACCGGCACCGGCAGCCTGACGGGTACGGTCAGCATTTCCGACACCTTTGGAGGCGTCACTACCACGCTCGCTTCCGGTCTGCCGATGACCGCTACCGGGAGCACGTCGGCCACGGCCACCTTCGCCATCTCCACGCTCGCGGTCGGGCAGCACTCCATCACTGCGACCTACAACAACGCCAACGATCCGCCGCACTCACCCAGCACCTCATCGCCTGCGCTCATTCAAACCGTGATTGAAGGCACGGCCGTAAGCCTGGCTTCGAGCGTGAATCCCTCCACCGTTGGCCAGAGCGTCACCTTCACGGCCACCGTCTCCAGTCCCGGCGGCGGCGTGAGCCCCACCGGCACGGTCACCTTCTTCGATGGTGCGACCCCGCTCGCCACGCAAACTCTGAATGGCGGCGGCGTGGCGACTTATACCACCGCGACGCTGGCCAACGGCGTCCACCAGATGACCGCGGTGTATAACGGCAGTTCAGGAACCCAGGTGCAGGGCAGCACTTCGAATGTCGTGAGTCAGGATGTGCAGGCGCCTTCGACGATTGCCGTCGTCTCCAACCTGAATCCATCGAACTACGGTAGCCCGGTCACCTTCACGGCGACGGTCACATCGACCGCCACGTTGCCCGCTACAGGCACGGTGACCTTCGTTGATAACGGCGCGCCCATAGGCAGCGGCACCTTGGGCGGAAATCCCGGCAAAGCCACCTTCACCATCTCCACGCTGGTCGTCGGCACGCATCCCATCATCGTCACCTACGCGGGCGATTCCTACAACATGGGCAGCTCCAGCAGTGCGTTTCTTAACCAAGTGGTGCAGCAGGCTGCAACCGTGACCGCGGTCACGGCCCCGCCCACTCCCGGCATCGCCGGATTGCCGGAGACAATTTCGGCGACCGTGCAGTTGCTCTCCGGCAGCGCGCCGCTTGCGGGCACTGTTACATTCACGTCGGGGACCACGACCCTGGGCAGCGCCTCGCTGAACGCCTCGGGAGTCGCCACAATCACTCCCACGCTCGCGCCCGGGGCCTACCAGATTGTCGCCACTTACATGGGCAACACCAACGGCATCGGCAGCGCGTCGGCGCCGTTGTCTTATTCCGTCGTGCTCGCCACCACGCAAACTGCGCTCGCGGTCACACCCAGTCCGGCGCTGGTTCTCAATCCAATCACGTTGACCGCAACGGTCACCGGCAATGGCATCACGCCGACCGGCAGCGTTAACTTCCTCGCCAACGGCGTGGTCATCGGCACCGCACCTTTGGCCGCTGGCACGGCCACGTTCACTGATTCAGGACTCGCCGCCGGCAGCTACACCATGACCGCGGAGTATCTGGGCAACACGGACAACGCGACCAGCACTTCGACCGGCGTCAATGAACTTGTGGGCACCATCCCCACCACCACAGTCCTGGGCACTGCCGCCACCTCGGGAGCGAGTCCGCAGGTGGTTCTGGTAGCCGCGGTTCTCAACAATGGAGCCGGGCCCACGCCCACCGGTACAGTCACGTTCTACAGCGGCGCCACTTCCCTGGGCACGGCCACGCTCGACTCTACAGGCGCCGCCACGCTCACGCCCAACCTGACGGCCGGCGTCAATTACAGCATCGACGCCGTGTATAGCGGCGACGCGGACCACGGTTCCTCCACGTCGCAAACGCTCACCGTCTCCGGCACCGCGGTTGGCTTCGGCGTCTCCGTCACACCTGCGACCATCACCCTGGCCACTTCGCAGAACGCGACGGTCACCGTCACAATCACGTCGAACGCAAACTTTACTGACACCATCGGGCTGGGTTGCTCTTCGCTCCCGGCTGTGGTCAACTGTCACTTCGCCGCCATCAGCCTCAAGCTGCCGGCAGGCGGCACGGTCAGCACCCAGCTCACCATCGACACCAACAATCCGCTCAGCGGCGGATCGAGCGCCATGAATCGCCGCCCGGGTAGCGGTAAATTCTCATTGGCCGGGCTGTTCCTGCCCTTGAGCCTGGGCTTCGGGTGCATTTTCTGGTGGATGCGCCGGCGCAACGCGCGGTTCCTGACCGTGGTCCTGGTTCTGGTCCTCACCGCGGCCGCATTTGTCTCGACCGGCTGCAACAGTTTCAGCCAGGCTACCGCCGCTCCGGGCACCTATGTCATTCAGGTCACCGGTACCGGCGCGAGCAGCGATATCGTGCACTATCAAAATGTCACCCTCGACATTACAAAGTAGACGGGGAAGCAGAAAATGGAGATCGATTCGAGGAAAGCAATGAGATATTTCGATCACTTCAAGGCTCGGCAAACGGGGAAGCCGAGGTTGCCAGTGGGCGCGGCCTTCGCGCTGGCAGTCCTTATCCTCGGGTTCGCCTGCGTCCTCCGTGCGCAAGTAGCTTCGCCGGGCCGCCAGGAGGTGTTGCGTTTATCGGTTGGCGTCATCGGCTCCGGCGACACTTTCCAGTACGGCCCGCGCAAGATGCTCGGCGCCGGCGCTTTTGTCGACGCGGATACCTCAGGCCACTACGGCATCGAGGCTGAAGGCCGCTGGGTCGAGTTCCACCAGAGGGCCGATGTGCACGCTGAAACCTACTCCATCGGCGGCCGCTATCACTTTGTTGTCGGCCGCTTCCAGCCCTACGCCAAGGGATTGGTGGGCTTTGGCGATTTCAACTTTCCCTATAACTACGCCACAGGGCGCTACATGGTCGTGACCGCGGGCGGCGGCGTCGACTACCGCTGGAAGCATAGAATCACCGTGCGCATTGCCGATTTCGAATACCAGGACTGGCCCCAGTTCACGTACGGCAATATGACCTCGCTCAACGGCAGCGTGGGCCTCAAGGTGCGCATCTTCTAGATCCGCCCTCCTTTGCTGGCATCGTGATTGTGATCACGGTGCGCCTCTGGACCCTGCGGTTAGCCTCAACTTGAGGGCGCGGCTTGAGAACGCGCCCACAATTGAGGAGAAAGACTTCCATGTCTTTTGTCGTCACCGATGCCTGCACCAAGGACTTTGTTTGTGTTGCGGAGTGTTCTACTGCCGCCATCGCGCCTGCGGAGAGCGATCCAGCCGCCGCTACCGTGTCGCAGGTCTATATCAATCCCGATGAGTGCATCGACTGCGGTAACTGCGCTTCTCTCTGTGCGCAAAACGCGATCTTCGCGCTGGACGAGCTGCCCGCCGATAAGGCAGAATTCGCGGAAAAGAATCGGGCGTATTTCAACTAATCACGGAATCCACCGGATTTGGTCGCGGTTCCCGTCGCGCAACTCTTCTACTGCGCCTTCGGCGCCGGCGGCTGAGCCTTTGCGCTTGGGGATGCTTGCCCCTCAGTCGGAGCCGCTGGAGCCGCAGCCGGCGTTGTTACCGGTGCAGCAGGCAATGTTGCCGTCTGCATCGGCGTCACCGGCAACGTGAGCGTCTGCGCCGTCGCAGGATCGTCGCGCAACTTCACATAGAGAACGCCGCCCACCGGATGCGGAACGGCGAGCTGTGTCCCGGTAAACTGTGGCGGCACGTCGTCCGGATCGCCGAAGTCAGGCGTGGCGGCAAACGATGTAGCCAGGAACAGATTGGTCCCGCTCAGCACGCAGGGCTTGGCAGGCGAACGCGGGCAGCGCAACGCAGTAAAGCCGGGAAGGCGCACCAGCGTGCCCAGCGACTCCCAGTCGCCGGTCGTGCCGTCGGCAGAGAGGACGCGCACCCGCACCGGCCCGAAAGCCGACCCGCCGAACCGGGCGAGTGGATCCAGGCTGCCTACGACGGTCTGCGCGTCTTCCAGCATCAGGCCGCCGTCACTGAAAGTGAGCATGGTGCGGAAGCTCGAGTCGCCCGCGGCGACTTTCACTTTTTCATCGCGTGGGAAGGACTGCGGCACCACCGACTTGAGGAAGAACACCAGTCTTCCGTCAATAGGAAGATCGTCCGCGCTTCCCAGTTGCACTGGCGGCTGCGGCGCGGAGACTTCGTTCTGCACGCCTTTGCTCAGCAGCATCACCTGCGGCCGCGGCGCTTCCACAGTCACCCGCGCCGTCAGCTCGCGGCCGTCCTTCAAATCCACGTGCGCCACATAATGCTTTCCGGGAACCAGGCTCGATGTCGATCCGCCCGCGGTCATCAGTAATCCATCCAGATCTCCCACGCGATTCAGAATCGAAGGTGTCAGCGCGATGCCGTCGATCTGCGCCTTGGCGACCTCGTCGAGCCGCGTACCTTTCAGCAGTGCCGTTTCGTCTCCCGCGTTCAGTGTCAGGCCTTCCAGCGAAGCTTCTGCGTCGTAGGCCTCCATGGCCAGCCGGTCAGGCTCAGCTAGTCCAAGCTGGTACACGGCCACGCTCACCGGCCCCGGCGACGCGTCCTTCAATGGCACCGTCACCACCAGAGTTCCGGGTTTGGGCGACTTCCACTCCAATGCCAAGGTGGCTTTCCCAGCCGTTAGCGCCTCCACTTTCTCCACGCACACCGTGGATGTACCGCCGATGTGAAGCGTGTCGTCGCGGCCCACCACCAGCGCCGATTGGTCCAATGCCGCCAGCGTCCATTTGCCTGGCTGCGCCGCCACCAGTTGGAAGCGCGGGCCCTCCCAGTTATCGAATCCCCACTTGCCGCGTACCACGGCAGTCAGTTCGCCGCCCGGCAGCGCGGGGAACGGCTGTGCAGGAACCAGGCCACCCTTGCCTGGGTCGGCCGTCAAAGGCACGTCGAGCGTGGCGTGCTTGGCGCCGCCAGACTCGATGTGCAGGTACAGATCGTGCGCCATCGCGGTGGCAAACACCAGCGGCGCGCCTTCGGCCGGCAGCACAAGTCCCGGCTTCATGGCGCAAAAACTGTTGCTGGGATTCACCGGATGCAGCGGCTCCGGCCGCGAGTTCCCAATGGGCGGCAGCGCTACCACCACCACGGACTTCGGGTTGATGAAGGAGGGCGGCATATTCAGCCGCAGATTCAGGCTATCGGCCTGGGGAAGCGCCAGCGCTGGAATGTACTGGAAGTGTGCGGTATGCAGCGAGCTCAGAATTCTCGCCGTATCCACGATGGCGCCGATGTAGGCGCTATACGCTCCGCCCCCGCCCATTGTCGTGTAGCTCAGCTGGTTCATCAGATCGAGCGTGCTGCCGCTGGCCAGTTGGGCCACCAGCGTTTGCGCGTTTGCGTCGTCGAGCACTATGCCTTCAGAGTTCTGCGAGAGGCACGAGGCCTGCTGATCGACGGGTTTCTGAAAGCAGCCCTCGTTGACCTTGATGCCTAGGCTGCGCGCCGCCATCTCGGTGCGCGTCTTCAGTTCGGCGGGATCGAACTGCGACGTCACCTTCACGTCGTTCAGGTATGCGTCCAGCCGCATCCGTTCCCAGCTCGCGGCCTGCAGATCCTGTGCGGCGCGCACAAACAAGCCGGGCCGTCCGCGCACCGCATTGCGCAGCGTAGCAAAGTCGCCCCCTGTCTCCGGCGCCAGAAACACAAGCGCCTGCTGTGCCTCGGCGGGAACCTTCACAAAAACGCCCTCGTCGCGGACGTCCCGCGTCCATGTCTCCACGCGCGTAAACCACTCCGGCGGAGGCGGATTGGTCGATCCCCGCAGGAACACCACGATCAGCACGAAATGTGTGGCCTGGCTCTCAGGCAGGTCAGGGTGAATCCACAAACGGTCGCCGGGAAGCAGATTGGGCGTTTCGGAGATGGGCAGCGTCACCTCCCCCCTTTTCACGTGTACATCCACTTTCGGACCGGAGAGATCGAAGGGCGGCCCATCGGCGTGCAGTAGGGAGGATGCCAGGAAAAGAGTAAATAAAAACTGCAAACTACGACGCATATACTCATTCTACGAGCGGCAACGTCTATTGGTAGTGAGGCACCCCCGCCTCTGGCTGACCCCTAAACCAAAGATTCCTGCGATTTCACGTGTACGTTGGGTTTTTTGCGCTAGAATCTTTTCACAAATCAGAATGCTGGCTCAACGTCGCCTGTGAAAGGCTGACAGCCGGCGCATACAACAGGTCCCATAAATGCCTCCGCCGCATAGTGAGCAAGTATGGGACCCAACAACGAAGCGGGTCCCATGAACCCAGCGAGTTGATAAAAAATGGTTTATGAGACCGGTTCCAGCAACAATCGTTAACCGTAGCCCCCAAAATGGACTGTAACTCCTTTAATTTCAGGGCTGGATAGACACTCACGTATAGAAAGCCAGCCGATGAAGTTCTCTTAGCGCATTTTTATTTCGAATGCACAGACACGTGAAAACCTGTCTTCTTTATTCCTGAGAACTGGTTGAAAAAACATAGATCGAAGGTTGCTGCCTAACATCTGCGGCGCAGCTCCGAGCCGGGTCGACCGGCCGGTGAACGTGCTGGCTCTGCGGATACAGGCGGCAATATTGGGAGAGAACGAGATGAAATCGACTAGGGGTTCGCAGATTCAAGTAGAAAATGGCAATCTCAGCATCCCCGCTGCTGAAGAGATGATCGAAGACGTATTAAACGAGCTGGCATTCACACAGGACCCCGGCCTGGTCCGCGCCTTGCGCTTTCTGGCGCCCCCGGGCTACCAGGCCATTGTGGAGCTGTGCAGCGAAAACGGCCGCAGCAAACGCCGTGACGCTTTGGTCGATGTCTGGTCGCCGGAGTACGACGAGGTGCGCATCTACTTCGAGCGCATCGAAGGCGACGAGCCGTCTCCGCGGCCGGGCCGCATATCGCGCGACAACCATCACGCCGGCGACGAAGAGGATGCCGAGCCTGCGCTTCCCGCTGATATGGATGCGCGCGTGAAAGAGCTGTGTACGGCGCTGGCTGAAGCCGAACGTGGCGGCCACGCCTTCATCGCTCTCAAGTGGTTCCGCGATTCTTTCCTGCCGCGCAAGACCTATCGCTGGAACCAGCATCCCGAAACGCGGCAGACAGTGCTGGCTGAAGCCATTCAACGCGGCGTGGTGCTCACCAGCAAGATTGCCAACCCCAAAACGCCCGCCTATCCCACCACCACCATCCGGCTCAACCGCGCCGAAGCAGGCATTCCCGAGGAAACGCAGCGCTTCCAGCCCGTTGACGTGCAGGGCGAGCCCGTCGCGGCCACCATCGATGAGGATCGGGGGATGGAGTGAGCTTCTTCTTCCTTGAGGCGACGGCCTTCGCCAAGCTGTTTGTACGCGAGCCGGGGACCGACTCACTCATCAGGCTGATGGAGACCGTTGAGGACAACCGCAAGCTGATCTCGGCGGCCACGCCTCTCGAGGTCTACGCCGCTATCCGCCGCCGCGAGCGCGCCGGACACATCGCGCCTGAAGTTGCTGTTACCGCGTTCGAGCTCCTGCGTGTTGAAGCCGCGCGCGTTGTGCAGCAGCCGCTGAATCCGGGCGTGCTTGAGGCGGCCAGACAACTCCTCGACCACACCACTCTGCGCTGGCCTGAGGCGCTGCAACTTGGCTCCGCGCTTGCCGCGCGCGACATGTTTCCCGGCACGCGCATCACCTTCGTCTCCGCAGCTCCCGCACTTCTCGAGGCCGCCCGCGCAGAAGGGCTCGACGCCATCGATCCCGTCAGGCTGCCACCCCTCGAAACCGTGCTCGAAAGCGAAGCCGCTAAAGAAATCGAAGTCGGCGGCGAAGCAGAGTAGCTTAGCGCGAGCCCGCCGCGTAACAATATCCCTATTCCCGCTTCAGGTGCACGCATGACCATCCCCGCGCCTCCGCCGCGCGACCCCAAATCGCAATTGCGCAGAACTATGGGCTTCTGGGATGTACTGCTCTTCAACATCGCCACCGTCCTCGGCCCACGCTGGATCGCCGCCGCCGGCCACAATGGCCCCTCTTCCATCAGCCTCTGGGTGCTGGCCGCGGTCTTCTTCTTCGTACCCGGCGCGCTGGTCATCAATGAGCTCTCCTCGCGCTTTCCTGAGGAGGGCGGCCTCTACGCGTGGGCGCGCGATGCCTTCGGACCCTTTCACGGCTTCGTCGCAGGCTGGACCTACTGGATCTACACTGTCTTCTACTTTCCCGGCCTCCTACTCGCCAGCGCCTCCATGTCCGCCTACATCTCTACCAGCCGCGGCGCAGCGCTCGCGCAAGACCGCGAGTTTCTGATCTGGGTTTCGCTGGCGCTGCTTCTGGTCGCGGTGGTGCTCAACATCATCGCCCTCAACATCGGCAAATGGCTGCAGAACGCGGGCGGCGTCGGCACCTACCTGCCGCTGCTGATCCTTGCGGGCGTGGCAGTGCTGGTCTGCCTGCGCCACGGCTCAGTCACGCATTTCACGCTCGCCAACATGCGCCCCACGTGGAATTGGGACACGGTCAACTTCTGGTCGCAAATCGCCTTCGCGTTCACGGGTCTCGAGCTTGTTTCCTGCATGGCTGAAGAAGTGCGCGATCCGCGCCGCACTCTGCCGCGCGCGGTCTTCGGCTCCGGCGCGCTCATCGCCCTGATGTACATTGCCGGAACCTTCGCAGTGCTCGCGCTCGCGCCCGCTGCCGGCCTCGATCCCAGGAGCGGTGTCTTTCAGGCCATCGCTGCTGGCTCGCTCGTGTTGCGCATCGGCATCCTTGGCGTCATTGCCGCGGTGCTTGTCACCGTGGGCAACGCGGGCGGCGTAGGCTCCACTGTAGCCGGCGTGGCCCGCGTGCCCTTCCAGGTGGGCATCGACCGCTACCTGCCCGCAGCCTTCGGCAAACTCCATCCCCGCTGGAAAACGCCGTACATCTCCATCCTGGTGCAGGCCGTGCTCTCCGGCGCCATCCTGCTCTTGAGTCAGATCAGCGAAACCACGCGCGGCGCCTATCAGGTTCTCATCGACGCGGCCATCATTCTCTACTTCATTCCCTTCCTCTATATGTTTGCGGCTGTCATCAAACTCGCCGGCCGCAAGGATCGAACGGAAAATCCCCACGCCGTCCTGGTTCCCGGAGGGCGAGTCGGCGTGTGGCTCTGTGGCAGCCTCGGTTTCATCGTGGTTCTGTTGGGAATCTTCGTTTCGCTCGTGCCGCCCGGCGACTCCGCAAGCAAGCTCGGCTTCGAACTCAAACTGGTTATAGGCACCGTGGTTTCGATCCTGATCGGCCTCGCCCTTTACTGGCGCGGTGCGAGAACCCAGCAGGACGGCTGATTTGCGCGCCGTCCACCGTTCGATCATCAAGCTTCACCGCAGCCCGTGCTAAATTGTGCGTATCCGAAGGTGAATTACTGTGGGCGGAACTAGCGCAGAGACAATCCGTTTCGGCGAGTTTGAGCTGGATCTGCGCGCCGGCGAATTGCGCCGCGGCACGGCGCGCATTCGCCTTCAGGAGCAGCCGTTTCAAATTCTGCTTATGCTGCTCGAGCAGCCCGGCGGCGTGGTCACGCGCGAAGAGATCCGCAAGCGCCTCTGGCCCAACGATACGGTCGTCGAGTTCGATCACAGCATCGGCACGGCCATCAAAAAACTGCGCCAGGCGCTGGACGATGAGGCCGGCAGCCCACGCTACATTGAAACCCTGCCGCGCCGCGGCTTCCGCCTCATGGTTCCCGTGATCCAGTCAGCCGCAGCGGTGGGGGAGCCGGCCGCGCCACCGGCTCCGGCGATGAGTCCAGCTGCAACAGTCAGCGATAGCTTCGCGGCCCGGTCTGCGACCCCTCGCGCAGTACGTGGCCGATTGTTGCCGGCAGTATTTTCGGTCGTCCTCGTGTGCGCCCTCGGCTGGCTGGAGTGGCGCATGCTGCAAAATCGCAGAACACCCCCGGGAGAGACGCTCGACGTTTCGAGCCTGGTGCAGGTCACATCATCCACCGGTCTGGATGTCGATCCCGCACTGTCGCCCGACGGAAGTTTCCTCGCCTACAGCTCGAATCAGAACGGCAACTACGAAATCTACGTGAAGCCCTTGTCGGCAGGCAGCCGCGAGGTGCAACTCACCGCGGATGGCGGGCAGAACTTCCAGCCCGCATGGTCGCCCGACGGCAAACTGATCGCCTATCACTCGCAAAAGCACGGCGGCATCTGGCTGATTCCGGCGCTGGGTGGCACCACGCGACTGCTCTCCGACTTCGGTTCGAGACCGGAGTGGTCGCCGGACGGAAGCATGATCGCCTTTCAATCGGTGGATACTGTCGATCTGGGCGTGACAGCCTTTCCCGCCATGCCGCCCTCCACCATTTGGACTGTCACCGTGCAAGGCGGCGCTCTGAAGCAATTAACGCAACCGGGAAATCCTGCCGGCGGTCATGGCGCGCCGGTTTGGTCGCCGGATGGAAAGAGAATCGTGTTCAGCGCCACGAATACAAGCTTTAGTGAAATCTGGTCGGTCGAGGCCGGCGGCGGCGAGCCCCTGCGCACTCTGGGTAATGGCGTGCTCTACCCCGTGTACGCGCCCAATGGCCGGGCTCTCTACTATACGAAAATCTTTGGACCGACATTCTTACTCATGCGCGTGGCGTTGTCGCCCACGGGCGCGGTTGCTGGCGTTCCCCAGTTGATCGAAAACACGGGTCAGACGTTGTATGCGCACCTGCGTTTCTCGGCAAACGGAAAAATCGCGACATTCTCTCGTCTTTCCGCCGCCAACAACCTGCAGTCGGTGCCCATTTCGACCGTCACCGGGGAGGCAGTCGGCGAACCTGAAGCGCTTACGCATGACACCAACGGCCGCAAGACCGGTCCGGTGTTTTCGCCCGATGGAAAGACCATCGCTTACTCCATATTTCAGGTGGGCGAGCACTTTAATGTCTGGCTGATGGACCCTGACGGGAAGAACAACCGGCCCGCGGATGCCGGCCAGGATACGCCGCTGTTTCAGGGATGGTTTCCCGACAGCCGGCGCATTGCCTACATCGTTCGTGCCAACGGCCACAACACTCTGGAATCGCTTGACGTCGTATCGGGGAAGAAGGAAGCTCTGCGCGAATTGAGCGTGGCCAACTCGACCATGCGGCTCTCGCCCGACGGAAAACAGATTGCTTACAACATAGAACAAAGCGGAGCCCAGAATATCTGGGTCGTTCCTGTCGACAGCGGACCGCCGCGTCAACTCACCTTCGATAAGGACTCGATGACGTATCCCTGCTGGTCGCCGGACGGGAAGTTTCTCGCCGTCGGGGTCGAGCGCAACGGCGGATCGCAGATTGTCCTGATTCCCAGTACGGGTGGAGCGCCGATCCAGCTCACCGCTGATCAGGGCGGCAGCAATTGGTCGCACGGCTGGTCGCCCGATGGAGACAAGATCGTCTTTGCAGGCCAACGCGACGGCGTGTGGAATATCTGGTGGGTTTCGCGGCGAACCAGGCAAGAAAAGCAGGTTACGCATTACTCCAACAACAACACCTACGTCCGCTATCCCACCTGGTCGCCCCGCGGAAACCAGATTGTGTATGAGTACGCGGAGACCACCGGCAACATCTGGACCATGCGCGTCAAATAATAACCCGGCAACAAACTGCTGCGTCCGGGCCTCACTCCGGGGCCCCACGGACAGGTCTTCGTCCGTGGGGTGGAGCTTCGAGACGCTTTTGCCGCTAGGGTGGGGTTTGGCTGACTTGCCGACTCGTTGACTCGCTGTTTGGCGTCATTACCGATCATTCGTTGCAACCTTGGTCTGGTTCTCCGCCTGCCGCGTTCTGGCTTCCTGCACCAGCCGCATGTCCATTTGCCGGGCCTGCTCCGCTGTGAAGTACATCTCATTGCCCGCCAGCACGCTCAAATCGTTGCTCGTCCAACGCGCCTTCATGATGCCGGTCTTGGAACTGGCATTCGTACCCAGCAGCAGGCTGCCAATCTCGCGTGCCATCACACGGCCGGCCAGCACATCCATAGCCGTGGTGTCGCCGCCTGCACGTTGGCTGATGCGCTCGTAGAAGATGGCCGCGCGGTGCGATGTGCCGCTGTCGTCCGCCGCTCCGAACCCGTCGTCTTTCTCCAACTTGTCTGCCATCGAGTTCGGCAGAATCGACACGACATAGTCGTCGGGCTCAGGCGCAGCGCATCCGCGGAAGTCCTTCTTGGCGTCGTGCGAGGTCGGGCATTCCTGCCATTGCGTCGTTACACCGGCCCGCGCCAGAATCCGCGATGCTTCCCGCTCCGTCGCCGCCAGGATTGCAGGTTTCACATGCGCGTAGTCGTAAACGCGCAGCGTAATGGTGGCGCGGCTCGTC
>Ga0116135_1001267_pt1 | contig 12974 bp, 11 predicted proteins | sample June2015DPH_20_1_FD_89738 | JGI IMG/M metagenome (GOLD analysis project Ga0116135, IMG submission 89738) | Peatland microbial communities from SPRUCE experiment site at the Marcell Experimental Forest, Minnesota, USA - June2015DPH_20_10 | ecosystem: Environmental > Terrestrial > Soil > Wetlands... | reverse complement strand
GATGGCATTGCCCGAGGGTCCGGCGAAAGCGCCGGTGGCTGGTTATGTGTATTTCCGATACCACACACACAAGCAGGATTCTTTCGCGCTGAATTATTCGAATGACGATGGGTCGGTAGACCTCAAATTCCCGAAGTGAGGGGAGCAAATCGGTCGCCGAGCGAACTATTCGAAGCGTAGCGCGGTTACAGGATCAATGCGCGCCGCTTTCCACGCCGGAATCAGGCAAGCAACGAGCGCCACCGCGAGAATCAGAAGCGGGACCGCGATCAGCGTCAGTGGATCGGCTGGCGACACTCCGTAAAGCCAGCTCGTGCCCAGGCGAGTGAGAACCAGAGCGCCTGCTAGACCGAACACCAAGCCGGCCGCTACCAGTGTCAAACCCTTGCTGACCACCATGCTAAGCACCCTCGTCGCCGAGGCTCCAAGCGCGATACGAATGCCAATCTCGGCGGTGCGCTGCTTCACTGCGTAGGCCATCAATCCGTACAAGCCGACCAACGCCAGGAACACGGCGACTGCGGCGAACACAGAAAGAACAACGGTCTGGAAGCGCCGGGCGCTGGTAGCTTCCGACATGAACTGGCGCATGGTACTGGCGTGCTCCGGGGCTATGTTTGGATCGATGCTCCGAACGATTTTGCCGATCGAGGCGATGAGTTGATCGGGAGCGGAGGTAGTGCGGATGGTGAGGTATGCGTGATTGTCGGGAATCTGCAAGAACGGCGAGTAGACCGTCGGCCGCGGAGATTCTTCTGGGCTGACGTGGCGGACGTCCGAGACCACTCCGGCTATAGTGTGCCATTGGTCACGGCTGCGGAACTCGTGGCCGATGGCGGACTCCCGAGGGAAGTAAAGTTTCGCGAAGCTTTGGCTCACCAGCATTTCGAACGGATGATCGCGCACGGCCTCGTCTGCGAAGAAGCGGCCCTCCAGAAGCCGAATCCCCATGGATTCGAAATACGCAGTGGTCGCCATGCGGTCATCCACCATTTCATCCTTCTTGACGGTTTGTCCCTTGATTTCGACTGTGCTGATGCTCTCGCGGTGGCTCAAGGGCAGGGAGCTCACCAAACCAAACGATTGGACCCCGGGCAGTTGATTTACTTGCGCGATCAGGTTGCGGAAGTAGCCGATGATCTTCTGAGGCGTCCCGTAGCGTTCGTCGAGAATGACATTCATAGTCAGGGTGGAGGGAGCGTAGCCGCTATCGACGGATTGGACATTGAGATAGCTGCGAATCAACAGTCCCGAGCCCGCCAATAGAATCACCGATAGCGCGACCTGGGTGATGATCAAACCGTTACGCAATCGATTGGACGTTCCGGCGATGCCCTTGTTCCCACCCTGTTTCAAGAGGCTGTTCACGCTCACACGCGATGCCGCGAGCGCGGGGAGCAAGCCGAACGCCAAGCCCGTGAGCAGAGATGCACCGATAGTGAAAAGTAGTACGCGAGCATCGAGCGATGTTTCATCCAGCCGTGGAATATTCCCCGGATGAACCCACAGCACCAGGCGCAAGGCGGCGTATGCGATCAGAACGCCCAGCGCACCACCACCCAAAGCCAGTAGAAGGGCTTCGGTCAACATTTGGCGCACCAGGCGAACGCGCTCCGCGCCGAGAGCCGTTCGCACTCCCATTTCATGGACACGTCCGGCGGCGCGCGCCAGCAGAAGATTCGCGACGTTGCTGCACGCGATCAGCAAAACCAGGGACACCGCGCCCATGAGCATCCAGAGCAGGGGCCGCACGGGGCCGATGGCGGTCTCGACAAACGGCCGCACGACGGCCACCCAGCCCGGCCATTGCTTATGCAGGATGGGATCAAGACGCGCTTCGAGAGCGCTCATCTCGGCTTGCGCCTGCTTCAAGCCGACGCCTGGTTTCAGGCGGCCAATTACCAGACCGTCGCCGCCCGCATTCCAATCCGCCTTCTGCTGCGGCGTGAAGACAGCGGGAGTCCAGATCGCCGTGTTGGAAACGTCGCGCTCTGAATAGGGAAAATCGGCGCTGGTGGGGTAGCGAAACTCACGTGCCATCACGCCCACAATCGTGTAGATCTCGTGATTCAAATTCAGCGTCTTTCCCAACACGTTCGGTGAGCCGCCAAAACGGGAGCGCCACAGCGCGTCGCTGATTACCGCGACGTGCTCATGGCCGAGTTGGTCGTCCCCGGGCTCGAGGGCGCGGCCTAACTGCGGAAACGCTCCGAGCGTATGGAAGAAATTACCCGCCACGGAGGCTCCGCCGATGCGCTGAACTCGATCCGCGTCAATCATTTTTAACAAGTCCTGATTGAAAATCGTCAGGTCAGAGAAAGATTGGTTGCCGTTCTGCCAGGCATAGAAATCCACGGCGGAGGGCGCCATCTCGGTCGGAATTTCCTTAAAGCGCGGATTCGGTGTCCAGATGTAAACCAGGCGCTCGGGATCGCCATACGGGAGCGAGCGGATGAGCACCGCATTGATCAAGCTGAAGACCGCTGTCGTCGCGCCGATACCGAGGGCCATGGCGAACAATGCCACCAGCGTGAAAGCCGGCGATTTCCGAATCAGGCGCGTTCCATAAACCAGGTCGGCCGCGAGGATATGCAGATGCTCTTTGACGGCGCTGAACGCAAGGTCGGGCAGCGTATCCAGCCAGACGCGCAGCGCGGGCTCGGAGTGGAGGCGGTCTTCGAATAGCTGCTGCATCTCGGATCCGTACTCATGCCGGAACTCGGCCGGGTAGGCGAACAACAGCGCGCGATAGATTCTAACCGCGCTTCGGCGCCAGGCCATAAACCCTCGCTTGCTCTACCATCTCGGACAATCGCACCGTTTCCGCTTTCACAACTTTGCGCCCGAAGGGCGTGAGCCGGTAGTATCGGCGGCGCTCGTCGTCATTTTGCGCATCGGGCCGGTCTTTGTCGCGCAGCTCGATGATGAGACCTTGCTCCAGCATGCGTTTGACGGAGCCGTAAAGAGTGCCGGGGCTGAGGCGCATGCTGCCGCCGGTTCTTTCAGCGACATCCTGCATGATGGCGTAGCCGTGCTGATCGCGATCCGCGAGCGCGACCAGGATGTGGAAAACTTGCGGCGTCAGAGGCAACAGGTCGTTGGGATTTGTCACGTTTAGAAGTATACCGCATGACGATATAGTGTTGAGCGATACAGTATTCGCGCGGTATGCTGGCCCCATGGAAGCAGAGCCCCCGTCCGACGCAACCCTCTACAGCGAAGACGGCGTCGATCTCACTATGATCCGTTGGATGCTCTCGCTTACACCGGCTGAACGACTCGAGGTATTGCAGGCCGCAGTCAACAGCATTCTCGACATTCGCGAACAGAATGCCAAAACCTGACTACGTTGAAGACGCCTTGTAGCGCACGCACTTTGCGTGCCGTGTTCGCACTCTTGCGAACACCTTTTCCGACCTAACCCAAGCGTTCACACGAGTGTGAACGCGGCACGCCGGGGGCGTGCGCCACGAGGCGTCTTCATCACACATCTGGTGTCACCAGCAAGGCTGGCCGGCTACAAACGATCGTTACCGAGCGGCTACTGGCTCTCTTCTTTTCCCATGTACAGCTCGCTCACCAGTTCCCGGTTATTCTCCAGCACACGATTCCGGCGGACTTTCATCGTGGGCGTCAGCTCTCCTGTTTCTATCGAGAAGTCGCGTTCCAAAATTCGGAACTTGCGGATCTGCTCGAAAGGTGCAAGCTGTTTGTTCACGCGTGCTACGGCCTTCTGAATTTCGGTCAGGACCGGCGGAGCCACGGCAACCTCGGCCGGTTGACGGCCCTTGAACGGCTCCATGCCCGACAATGTCTCAGCGTTCGTGACGTTCACGGTCATGAGCGCGGTGATGAACGGGAGCCGGTCGCCGATCAGGACCACCTGGCTGACGATGGGCTCGGCCTTGAACAGGCCCTCAATGCGCGCTGGATAAATCTTCTTGCCGTTCGAGGACACGATCAATTCTTTCTTGCGGCCGGTTATGTAGACGTAGCCGAGGGAGTCGATTTCGGCGATGTCACCCGTGTACAACCAGCCGTCGCGCAGCACGGCCGCGGTGGCTGCTGGGTCCTTATAATAACCGGCGAAGAGCGTGGCGCTTTTCGCCAACAGCTCGCCGTCTTCGGCGAGACGCAGCTCGACGCCCGGCAGTGCCACGCCGATGCTTCCAGCTTTCGGACGGTCCAGCGGGTTGAGCGTCAGAACTCCGCCTTCGGTGAGCCCATAGCCTTCAATCAGCGGCATGCCAATGGACGCGTAGAATCGGCCTAGCTCTTTGCCCAGCGGCGCCGCGCCGGAGGCCGCGATGCGCAATCGGCCTCCCAGGCGCGCGCGGATCTTTGAGAACACCAGGCGCTCGGCGAGCTTGAGCATGTTCTGCATCCACTTCGGAACGGATTGGCCTTCCTCCTTCAGCCGGGCGACTTCGGCGCCAATTCCCACCGCGCCATGGAATAGATTCCGGGCCAACCTGTTTTTCTTTTTGACCTCCGCATTTATGCTGGCGAAGATGCGTTCCCACACTCGCGGCGGAGCCAACAGGAAGGTAGGCCGAATAGTCTTCATTTCAGCGGGCAGCTTCGCAAGGCTTTCCGAAAACCAGACTGGAACGCCCATTTCGATAGGCAATAGCTCAATCACCACGCGTTGCGCGATATGCGCGGAGGGAAGGAAACTGATGGTGCAGTCGTCCGGAGTTAGCCGCAGCGCTATAGGACCCATGTCGACATTGGCCACCAGCGCTGCATGCGTGGTCAGGCCCATCTTGGGTTCGCCGGTGGCGCCGGATGTCAGGTACAGGATGGCAGCGTCTTCGGGCTGGACTTCGGCGCAGATTCTTTCGAAGACCTGCGGATCATCCGCCACCAGCTTGCGTCCTGCGGCGCGCAAGGCTTCCAGGGTGAGCGCATTTTCCGCTTGGCCGGTCAGAAGGATCCACTGCACCGGCAATGGGTTCTGGCCAGCAGCGTCGATGAGGGCTTGCATGCTTTTCGAATCTTCCACGAAAACGGCTTTCGCATCGCTGGCGCGCAGGTTGCCGATTTGATCCAGCACTGGATAAGTTGTGTACAGCGCCGCGGCGATGGAGCCATTGGCCAGGATTCCGAGATCGGCGAGATAGAATTCAGCGCGGGTCTCGGCGTGAATGGCCACCACATCTCCCTTTCCGATTCCGAGCGAGCGCAATCCGCACGCGATTTCCTGGACCGCACACTTGTAGTCGATCCACGAATAGGTGTGATACTTGCCCTTGCCGATGGGCTGGTGCATCGCGGGAGCTTCCCCGTAGCGTTGGGCGGCCTGGTCGAGCACCGCGTACATGGTTCGAGAGCCCATGAGATTATTCTAAGTGATGATATGGACAAAGGAATTGGAGGTGGCGCAACAAGCCGCGCGGAAAGCGGCCGAGGTTGCGCTACGCATGCAGCCCGGCATCACTTCCGAATCGAAGGCGGACCATTCCCCGGTAACGCCCGCCGATCGGGAGTGCGAGCGGCTGATCGCGGGCATTTTGAACGATGCATTTCCTGACGATGGCATTTTAGGCGAAGAAGGAGCGCGTTCGGACTCGTGCAGTGGCCGCCGGTGGATTATCGATCCCATCGATGGGACGCGCGATTATCTGCGCGGCAATGCTCTCTGGGCGAACCTGATTGCGCTTGAAGTGGGAGAAGAGGTTGTGCTCGGCGTCGTGAATCTGCCGATGCTGGGCAGTCTATACAAGGCCAGCCGAAAAGGCGGCGCGTATCGCAACGATTCGCCGATTCATGTGTCTTCGAAGAAAACCGTTGAAGAGTCTGTGTTGTGCTACAGCCAGTTCAACCGTCCGGAACGTGTACCGTTCAAATCGCAGCTTCCGGATTGGATGGCGCGTTTCTGGGCGGTGCGCGATTTGGGCGGCGCCCCGGACGCGATGATGGTGGCCTCGGGACAAGCCGAGATCTGGATTGAGCCGCGCGCGGCGACGTGGGATTTTGCACCGCTGAAGGTGATTGTGGAGGAAGCGGGCGGCGTGTTCCTCAACTTCGATGGGGGAAGCAGCATTCATGCGGGGAACGCCGTGGTGTGCGCGCCGGGACTGGAGGGGGAAGTGAAACGGCTGCTCGGCCCGGGCAGATAACGGGATTTTAACTTTTCTGCCCCGAAACTCCATGCGCGAAAGTGTGCTTACACGTATGGAGGACAACAAAAATGAAACGAATGATCTTGACAATAGTAACGGCGGGATTGATTGTTGGCACAACGGGAATTGGATTGGCTGACGACATTCACCAGCGTAAGGTGAACCAGCAAGAACGCATCGGCAATGGCGTCAAGAATGGTACTCTCAGCCCGAGGGAGACGGCCAATCTGGAAAATAAGGAAGCCGGGCTCAACCATGAGATCCATCACGATCGCGTGCAGAACGGCGGCAATCTCACGAATAAAGAGAAGGCGCAAGTCAATCGGCAGCAGAACCGTCTGAGCCGGCAGATCTACAACGACAAACACGACGGACCTGGGAAGTAACGTCGAGAGAACCGAGCCGCGGCGCGTTTCCGCTCCCTTCCGGTCGCGGCTCGGAATTGGGCGGTCGAAACATGCCGGAGCCTCACTTCAGGAACAAGGCCAGGCGTGCCATGGCTTCCTGGACAATCTGCTTCTCGGCCGCGTAGCAGATGCGCACCGATCCTTCGCCGCCTGCGCCAAAGGCCACGCCGGGCGCGAGCCCGACATGGGTGTCCATGAGCAGACGCTTGCAGAAGTCGAATGAATCGGTGACTCCCGCGATTTTTGGAAAAAGATAGAACGCGCCGTCCGGCTTGGGTACGGTAACGCGCGGCATCTTGGCCAACGCGGCCAGGCAAAAATCGCGATTCTCCTTCAGCCTCACCAGCATCTCGGCCAGTTGGTTTTCGCCCCATAGCAATGCGGTTTCCGCAGCGCGCTGGGCGAAGCTGGGAGCGTGAGAAATGATGAACTCGTTGAGTTGCGTGGCTCGTGCGCACAGGTCGCGACGCGACACCAGCCAGCCCAGGCGCCAACCTGTCATGCAATACATCTTCGAAAACGATTGCACTACGATAACGGCGTCGTCACGCGTGGCTAATTTCAGAATGCTGGGAGCGGGCGTGGTAGGTTTGGGTCCGGTATAGTTCAAGCGCTCGTAGACTTCGTCAGCCATCAGCCACAAGTTGTGGCGGCGGGTGAACTCCAGTAATTGCTTTTGCTCATCCACGGTGGCTACCCAGCCCAGCGGATTCGACGGCGAGGTGTACAGCAACATGCGCGTGCGCGGTGTCACTGCTGCCTCGAGTGCGCCGAAATCGATTTGATAACGATCGCCCACTAGCGGGTGAGCGATCTCCACCGCGGTGCCGTTGAACATCGCGACATTCGAAGCTCCGTTGGGCCACGCGGGCGTCAGCACCAGCGCTTCATCGCCCGGATCGAGAACACAGCGAATTCCGACATTGAGCGCCTGGACGCCCGAAGCCGTGATGACGATTTCACCGGCTGGATCCAGTTCCACGCCCTGCAGCTCCTGGTAGTAGCGGGCCAGCGCCTTGCGCAGTGACGGAAGGCCGGCGTTTTCGGTGTAAAACGTAAAGCCGTCGGCCATAGCTTTTTGCGCGGCGCGCTTGATGTATTCAGGCGTAGGCAGATTCGATTCACCGAAGTATAGTTTCAATACACCATCCATCCCCATGGCGATTTCGGCTAGTTCGCGAATGCGGGAGTGTGGAACGCGCAGCGCGGAGGCTGCGAGAGTGGCAGGCATGCTTTTTCTAGTTTAGATTCCTTCGAAGATTGCGGAGACGGGGGTGGAGAATCCGGGCAGGACGGTTGGATCTTCGAGCGTTTGATTCTGCTCGAATTTCTTTGAGAGGCCGCCGGCGGCGAAGATCCGAACTGCGCGAGTCCGGGGAAATGCAGCCCAGACCGATTTGCCGCCGTGAGCGAGGTAGAGATCGACCTTCTCTTCCAATCTCGCTGCCGTCTCGGAAGAAACTACTTCAATGGCGATTTCGGGCGCGCCCTGTAGCCAGTCGGTGGTTCCGGGTGCGACGTGGCCAGGAAACACTATGCTGAGATCCGGAATTAGAGAGCTGTAGTCATCGAGCTGGAACATGGTCTCGGCGAATAGCTGGCCAACGGGATTCTGCGCGAGCCAAACCACGAGGATGCGGAGCAGGTTCGACTTGACGATTTCATGCGGTGCCTTGCCGTAGCCCATGGTGACAACTTCGCCTCCAATAAGCTCCATGCGCTCGCCCTCTGGCTCGGCCATTTGCAGGAACTCTCGGACTGTCACCATCGTCGTGGTCGCGCCCATAGTTTGATTCTACCCTTTGTGGCTGGTAAACTGCCGAACTGAATGACTATCCGAACCGCGACACCCGAAGATGCAGAGATCTGTGGGCAAATTTGTTACGGCGCCTTCTACAAAATCAGCACCGATCACAATTTCCCGCCCGATCTTCCGTCGCCCAGCGTGGCTGCTGACATCCTGCGCGGGGCGTTCTCGCATCCTGGTTTTTATTGCGTGGTCGCGGAACAGGATGGACGGATTGTCGGCAGCAATTGTCTGGATGAGCGGGATAACATTGCGGGCGTGGGACCAATTACCGTCGATCCCGCCCTTCAAAATGCGCGCGCCGGCCGGAAACTCATGGAGGCAGTACTAGACAGAGCTGCGTCGCGCAATTTCGCCGGAGTCCGTCTGGTGCAGGCTGCGTTCCACAATCGTTCTTTATCTCTGTACACCAAGCTCGGCTTCGTGGCGCGCGAGCCGCTTTCGGTGATGCAGGGGCCGGCGATTGGAAAGCATATGGACGGCTGCTCCGTGCGTCCGGCGCAGCTTTCGGATCTGGACGAGTGCAATCGGGTGTGCCTGAACGTGCACGGCCACATTCGTGGCGGACAACTGAAGGACGCGATCAACCACGCGTCTGCAACCGTCGTAGAACGCGGAGGAAAGATCACTGGATATGCGACAGCTCTGGCTTTCTCCGGACACGCTGTGGCGGAAGCGAATCCGGATCTTCAGGCGCTGATCAGCTCGGCGGCGAGTTTCGGCGGGCCGGGAATATTGGTGCCGACTCGCAATGCAGCGTTATTTCGCTGGTGCCTCGAGAGCGGCCTGCGTGTGGTGCAGCCGATGACGTTAATGACTATGGGGTTGTATAACGAGCCGGCGGGCGCTTATCTGCCATCCATCCTCTACTAAGTGCGTGAGTGCGTGGCGCAGACTCTCAGTCTGCCGCGCCGGCACTCTTGCCGGTGCATGGTGGGTAGTCGAGACGAGTCTCGACCCGGCAGGCAGGAGTGCCTGCGCCACAGGGAATCAGCGGCGGCGGCCCTTGGCTGCGACCAACTCTTCAATCTGGACCAGCTCAGTGGGATAGTCGCGCGTATAGCAGGCGTAGCAGTATTGTTTGTGATCGTCCGCCACGGCGCGGCGGAGCGAATCGAGCGAAAGATACGCGAGCGAATCGGCTTCCACGAATTCGCGGATCTCGTCGATGGAATGATTGGCCGCGATCAGCTCATTCTCGCGCGGGGTGTCCACGCCGTAAAAGCACGGGGAAATGGTAGGCGGACACGAAATGCGCATATGAACCTCCGTGGCGCCGGCGTTGCGCACCATACGGACAATCTTGCGGCTGGTGGTTCCCCTCACCAGCGAATCGTCCACCAAGATCACGCGCTTGCCTTCCAGCAGATGACGCACCGGATTCAATTTCAACTTCACGCCGAAGTCGCGAATCGCCTGCGACGGCTCGATAAACGTGCGGCCTACATAATGGTTGCGGATGAGCGCCTGACGGAAAGGAATTCGGGATTCAGCGGCATAACCGATGGCGGCCGCGACCCCGGAATCGGGCACCGGAACCACCACATCGGCATCCACGCCGGATTCCTGCGCCAGCAGCCGGCCCAGATTCTCGCGCGATTCCTGCACCGGACGCCCGAACACGATGGAATCCGGACGCGAGAAATAGACGTGCTCGAAGACGCACTGTGCGTGCGGACCTTCGGGAGCGAAGCGCTCACGCGTCATTCCCTCGGGACCGATGCACACCATTTCGCCGGGCTCGACATCGTTAATATATTCGGCGTTGATTAAATCGAAGGCGCAGGTTTCCGAGGCGAAGACGTATGCTTTGCCGTGGTCGGCCTGCAATTCGCCGAAAGCGAGTGGACGAAATCCGTGCGGATCGCGCGCCACGATCACACGGTCGCGCGCCAAGAATACCAATGAAAATGCCCCGTCCAGTTGCAGCAGGGCCTCGCGCAGCGCGCCGGCCAGCGTTCGCTCGCGCGACCGGGCCACCAAATGCAGAATTACTTCCGTATCGCTGGAGGCCTGGAAGATGGACCCTTCGCGCTCCAGCTCACGCCGCAGGTCACCCGCATTAGTAATGTTGCCGTTATGCGCAACAGCGATCTGTCCCTTGTTGCAGGCCACCGAAAACGGCTGGGCATTTAGTAGAACCGTATCGCCGGCGGTGGAATAGCGCGTGTGCCCGATCGCGAGATCGCCCGGCAGGCACGCGATTTGTTCCGGCGTGAAAATATCCGCGACGTGCCCCATCGATTTGTAGCAGCGGATCTCGCGGCCGTCGCTGGTTGCGATGCCGGCGCTCTCCTGCCCGCGATGTTGCAGCGCGTAAAGTCCGAGATACGTCAGGTTGGATGCTTCCGGATGTCCGTAAATTGCGAACACTCCACACTCCTCGTGCAGTTTGTCGTCGGGGGAGTGGGCCTGGCGTTGGTTCATCATTGGTGGAGTATTTGTTCCAGCGACGTTTCCCAAGGCTCGCGTAGTTCCGTCAGATTGCAATCTATTAGAGTTTTGGAATCGCAATCAATCCGTAACCGCTCTTTCATCGTAACACCGATGCGCACTGCTTCGACGCCATTTTTTTGCGCGATCGCTAAAACATTTTCAGGCTCGGATGTCGAGAACAGGATTCGCGAGGGTCCTTCATGGAATATCTGGAACTCCGCCCGCTCGCCAGCCGGGATTTCGATACTAGCGCCCACCCCTGCGGGCCCGAAGCTCGCCTCCGCCAGCGCCACAGCCAAGCCGCCGTCGCTCAGATCGTGCGCGGATTCGGCTAGCCCCGCGCCTACAATCTCGCGGATGGCTTGGTGAACGCGCTTCTCGTAATCCATGTCGAGCGTGGGCGGAAGGCCCCACATCGATTCGAGGATCACTTTTGCATACTGGGTCCCGCCGAAATGCAGGTCGTCTGTGGCGCCGAAGCCGCCCAGCAGAATCACGGCGCGATCCGGCTCGCGGAAATGAATTGGCGTGGGATGCGCGGTCTTCATCAATCCCACCACGCCCATCACGGGGCTGGGAAAAATCGGCTCACCCAGCGTCTCGTTGTAGAGACTCACATTCCCGCCGGTGATGGGCGTTTCGAAAAATTCGCAGGCTTCCGACATTCCTTCGATGGATTCCACAAGCTGCGCCATTATTTCGGGGCGCTCCGGATTGCCGAAGTTCAGATTGTTGGTGGCTGCAACAGGCAGCGCGCCGGCGGTGGAAAGATTGCGGCAGCATTCGGCGACGATCAGCTTGGTTCCTTCGCGCGGATCGAGCGCGCAGTAGCGGCCATTTCCATCGAGCGATATTGCGATGGACGTTCCCGTCTCTTTAATGCGCACGATGGCGGCATCCGAGCCTGGGCCCGCCAGCGTGTTGCTGCGCACCAGATAATCATATTGCTCCCAGATCCAGCGCTTGGAGCAGATGTCGGCCGAGGAAAGAAGCGCGATAAGATCCTGTTGGACGGAGCGCGACGGCGGAATTGAAAAAGGAGGTTCGAGCGGCGCTGGACGATAGGGCTTGGTATGCGGGCGATCATAGAGTGGAGCTTCGTCCGCAAGCGCCCGGTTTGAAATTTCAGCCACTACCTGGCCATGATCCTTCACGCGCAGCTTTCCGTCAGCGGTTACCTTTCCGATGGTGACCGCGTCCAGGCCCCATTTGCGGAACACCTGAAACACTTCCTCTTCGCGTCCGCGCTCGGCGACGATCAACATGCGCTCCTGCGATTCCGAGAGCATAATCTCGTACGGCGTCATGCCGGTTTCGCGCTGCGGAACATACTGCAAGTCGATTTCGACGCCGGTTTCCGCGCGGCTGCCCATCTCGCAAGTGGAGCAGGTCAGCCCGGCCGCGCCCATGTCCTGAATTCCGACGATGGCGCCGGTGCGCATGGCTTCCAGGCACGCTTCGAGCAGAAGCTTCTCGAGAAACGGATCGCCCACCTGAACGTTCGGCCGCTTCTGTTTCGATTCCTCGGTGAACTCGGCCGAGGCCATGGATGCGCCGTGAATCCCGTCGCGGCCGGTTTTCGCGCCTACATATATGACTGGATTACCGAGGCCTTTGGCCTTGCCGTAGAACACCTCATCCTTCTTGAAGACACCCAGCGCGAACACGTTCACTAGCGGATTTCCGTTGTAGCACTCTTCGAAGACAGTTTCGCCGCCGATCGTGGGCACGCCGAAACAATTGCCGTAATGCGCGATGCCGGAGACCACACCTTCGAGGATTCTCCGATTGCGCGGGCGCTCGAGCGGGCCGAAGCGCAGGGCATCTAATACCGCGATGGGACGCGCACCCATGGTGAAAATGTCGCGTAGAATTCCGCCCACTCCGGTCGCAGCGCCCTGAAACGGTTCGATGAAGCTGGGATGATTGTGCGATTCGATTTTGAACGCGATCGCGTAATCGCCGCCGATATCGATGATGCCGGCGTTTTCGCCCGGACCCTGCAGCACCAGCTTGCTGCGCGTGGGGAGCTTGCGGAGATGAATGCGCGAGCTTTTGTAGGAGCAGTGCTCGCTCCACATCACGCTGAAAATTCCGAGCTCGGTGTAGGTGGGCTCGCGGCCGAGCAACGAAACAATCTTTTCGTATTCCGGCCCGGTGAGTTGATGGGCTTCGATGACGGCCGGTGTCATTCTTTAG
>Ga0116135_1001261_pt1 | contig 12999 bp, 14 predicted proteins | sample June2015DPH_20_1_FD_89738 | JGI IMG/M metagenome (GOLD analysis project Ga0116135, IMG submission 89738) | Peatland microbial communities from SPRUCE experiment site at the Marcell Experimental Forest, Minnesota, USA - June2015DPH_20_10 | ecosystem: Environmental > Terrestrial > Soil > Wetlands... | reverse complement strand
TTGCGCGCCGTGTTAGAGACCTTCTTTCATTACCACAGCCTGTGGTTATGGGTCCCGGCGTTCGCCGGGACGACGATAGCTCACCCCAGATGCTTCCTGAAAAAATCCGTAGCCCGGCCCCAGGCCAGTTCGGCGGCCTCGCGATCATGCACCGACTGCCGCTGCTCGTTGACGAAGGCGTGCTCGGCATCATAGCGAAACAGTTCGAGCGACTTGCCGGCCGCCTTCATGCCCTGCGCGAAGGCATCGACCAGTTGCGGCGTGCACCAATCATCCTTGTTGGCGAAATGGGCCTGCAGCGGAATTTTGATGTCCGCCGGCTTCGCCGCCGCCTCCGGCGGAATGCCGTAGAACACCACGCCGGCGGCAAGTTCGGGAATTCGGGCGGCGCCGATGATGGTGACCGCGCCGCCGAGGCAGAAGCCGGTCAGGCCGACCTTGGCGCCGTTCTTGCCGAGATAAAGTGCTGCGCCGCGCACGGTCTGCGTGGTGGCGTCGATGAAATCCAGCGAGTTCATCTCCCTGCCGGCGGCGTCGGAGTCATGATACGGCACCACCTTGCCGGCATAGAGATCGGGCGCCAGCGCATCGAAGCCGGCCACCGCGAAGCGGTCGCACAGCCCCTTGATCTGCTCCGACAGCCCCCACCATTCCTGGATCACGACCACGCCCGGCGCGTTGCCGCGCGCCGCATTGGCGAGATAACCGCTGGCGTCCCTGCCGTCCGGACGCTTGAACGAGATGCTGGTGCCCATGGGTTCCTCCAATGATTTTCTGAAGCAGCGGTTGGCTTCTATTTAGTCCGCAGTGCGGCCAGGAAGCAATCAGACTCCGTCATTCCCCGATGCGCAACTGCGCATCGCGGATGGTGCGCTAGCACCAGACCCCAGATGTGCAATTGCACATCGGGGAATCTCGAGATTCCGGGTTCGATGCTGTGCATCGCCCCGGAATGACGAACGCAGCAAAAAAGCCCCCGCAGGGGCTTTTTCAATTCAATTTCACCTGATCGAACAGGGATCAGTGCGCGTCGGCCCAGACCTTCTTCTTGGTGAAGTACATCAGGCCGGCGAAAATGATCAGGAACACGAACACCTGCAGCCCGAGCCGCTTGCGGGCCTCCATATGCGGCTCCGCGGCCCACATCAGGAACGTGGTGATGTCATGGGCATATTGCGGAAGCGTCGCCGGCGCCCCATCGTCAAACGTGACCTGACCGTCGTTCAGCGGCTTCGGCATCTTGATGGCATGGCCGGGGAAATACTTGTTGTAGTAGGCACCTTCCGGAATGGTCACGCCGGCAGGCGGCTTGTCTTCAAAGCCCTGCAGGATCGCGCTGACGTAGTTCGGGCCCTGTTCCTGGAATTGCGTGATGAAGTCGAACACGAATTGCGGGAAGCCGCGCTCGTAGGAGCGTGCCTTGGTGATCAGGGACAGATCTGGCGGCAGACCGCCGCCATTGGCGGCGCGAGCGGCCTGATCGTTGGGGAATGGCGAGGGGAAGTAATCGGCGGCCCGGCCGGGCCGGTCAAACATATCGCCCTGATCGTTCGGGCCGTCCTTGATCTTGTATTCGGCCGCGAGTGCGGCCACCTGCGCGGTCGAATATCCCGGACCATCGGCATCGGCGAGATTGCGGAACGCGATGTACGACAGCCCGTGGCAGCTGGAGCAGACTTCCTTGTAGATCTTCAGCCCGCGCTGCAATGACCCGCGATCGAACTTGCCGAACGGACCGGCAAACGACCATTTCTCCGACGGCGGTACCGGCTGCTCGTCGGCCCGCGCGGTCTGCGCGCTGCCGGCGAACATCGCACCCGCGACCGCCAGCATCACCGCCACGGACGCAACCGCCTTGCCGGACTTGGCCAGCACGTCATCGGCGATCGAATTCGGAACCGGCCTCGGTTTTTCGATCCGGCTCAAGAGCGGCAGCAGCACCAGGAAATAGGCGAAGTAGCAGAAGGTCAGGATGCGGCCGGCGATCACATAGATGCCTTCCGGCGGCTGCGCGCCGAGATAGCCCAGCAGGATGCAGACGATGACGAAAATCCAGAAGAACTGCTTGGCCAGCGGACGATATTTGGACGAGCGCGTTTTGGCGCTATCGAGCCAGGGCAGGAACGCCAGCACGATGATCGCCGAGAACATCGCAATCACGCCGGCGAGCTTGTTCGGGATCGAGCGCAGGATCGCGTAGAACGGCAGGTAATACCATTCCGGCACGATATGCGCCGGCGTCACGCCGGGATTGGCGGGAATGTAGTTGTCGGCGTCGCCGAGATAGTTCGGCATGTAGAAGATGAACCAGGCGAAGAAGATCAGGAAGCAGGAAATGCCGAACGCGTCCTTGATGGTCGCGTAGGGCGTGAACGGCACGGTGTCCTTTTCCGTCTTGGCCTCGACGCCGGCCGGATTGTTCTGACCCGCGACGTGCAGCGCCCACACATGCAGCACCACCACGCCGGCGATCACGAACGGCAGCAGGTAATGCAGCGAGAAGAAGCGGTTCAGCGTCGGATTGCCGACGGAGTAGCCGCCCCACAGCAGGGTCACGATGCTGTCGCCGACATAGGGAACGGCCGAGAACAGATTGGTGATGACGGTGGCGCCCCAGAAGCTCATCTGGCCCCACGGCAGCACATAGCCCATGAAGCCCGTCGCCATCATCAGCAGGTAGATGATGACACCGAGAATCCACAGGATCTCGCGGGGTTCCTTGTACGACCCGTAATACAGGCCGCGGAACATGTGGACGTAAACGGCGAGAAAGAACATCGACGCGCCGCTGGCGTGCATGTTGCGCAGCAGCCAGCCGTAATTGACGTCGCGGACGATGCTTTCGACCGACTTGAAGGCGAGATCGGCGTTCGGCGTGTAGTGCATCGCCAGGATCACGCCGGTGAGGATCTGCACCCCGAGCATCAGCGACAGGATGGCACCGAAGGTCCACCAGTAGTTCAGGTTGCGCGGCGTCGGATAGGCCACGAACGAGGAATGGACGAGACCCATAATCGGGAGGCGCCGTTCGATCCACTTCAGGGCGGGATGGGTCGGCTGGTAGTCGGATGGTCCGCTCATGATGCGATCCCTAGGGAAGTAAGACGACACGACGGGCTTGCAGTCTCGGATATCTGATCCGAGGCTCAACCAATCTGGATTTTGCTATCGGAAACGAATTGATAGGGCGGCACCGCCAGGTTGGCGGGCGCGGGTCCCTGGCGGATACGACCGGAGGAGTCGTATTGGGAACCGTGGCAGGGGCAGAAGAAGCCGTCGTAATTGCCCTCATGGGCGATCGGGATGCAGCCGAGGTGGGTGCAGATGCCGATCACGACCAGCCACTGATCATGGCCGTCCTTGACCCGGGACTGATCCGTCGCCGGATCGGGCAGGCTGGCGACCGGCACCGCGCGGGCCTCGTCGACCTGCTTTTTGGTGCGGTTCATGATGTAGATCGGCTTGCCCCGCCAGAACACCTTGATGTCCTGCCCCGAGGCAATCGGCGTCAGATCGACTTCGATCGGCGCGCCGGCCGCGATGGTCGAGGCGTCCGGATTCATCTGGGAAATGAACGGCCAGAGCGTGGCCACTCCGCCGACGGCGGCGGCAGCTCCCGTTGCAACAAAGAGGAAATCACGGCGTGTGGTATCCGCCGAAGACGCTGTCGTCACGATTCCAAACCCTTTCTCGGCTGCAGCCGGTGGAACCGCCCCAGGCAACGCATGAACGAAGCAAGGGAGGCTGCCGGCGCCCGCGACCCCCGCGGCGGCAGAAAGACCGCTTCTCCCGGCCAATCGGGCGGAACAAGCAGTCCAGAATCGTTCTATTGGCACCCTTGCCGGAAGAGCGCAAGCCCGCTATCGGCTGGCCAGCGTGCAATGCACTAATTCCGCGCGGAGCGATGATTTATTCCGACATTTCGTGGGACACCCAAAGGGCCGTCACCAAATGCAGATTGCGCTTTTTCAGCCCGACATTCCCCAGAATACCGGGACGATTCTGCGGCTCTGCGCCTGCCTGGACGTCGCGGCCCACATCATTGAGCCTGCAGGTTTTCCGGTATCCGACCGGCATTTCCGCCGGGCCGGCATGGATTATCTCGACCAGGTGACCCTGATGCGCCACGACTCATGGTCAAAATTCGAGCAATGGCGTAACGGCGAGCGCCACCGGCTGATCCTGTTCACCACCAAGGGTGCCGGCTCCTATCTTGATTACCGCTACAGCGCCGCCGACATCCTGCTGTTCGGGCGCGAATCCGCAGGGGTTCCTGACGAAGTCGCCGCCGCCGCCGACGCGCGGCTGGTGATCCCGATCAAGCCCAGCCTGCGCTCGCTCAATGTCGCGATGGCGGCTGGCATGGCGTTGGGCGAGGCATTGCGGCAAACCAGTCCCGGAAACGGCCCGCGGGGTTAGGCATTACATAGGCATTGCAGATGAATATTTCCGTGATCGACGATCGCAAGATGCGGGCCAGGGCCTGGTTCGAAGCCCTGCGCGACGACCTTTGCCTGGCCTTCGAACAACTGGAAGACGAAGCGCCGGCCGCGCTCTATCCCGGCGGCGCCGGGCGCTTCGTGCGAACGCCCTGGGACCGCGCCGACCATAGCGGCCAGCCCGGCGGCGGCGGGGTGATGAGCGTGATGCGCGGACGGCTGTTCGAAAAGATCGGCGTGCACTGCTCGACGGTGCATGGCGAATTCGCACCCGAATTCCGCGCCCAGGTCGCCGGCGCCGCCGACGACCCGCAATTCTGGGCCTCCGGCATTTCGATCATCGCCCATGTCCGCAATCCCCATGTTCCGGCCGTGCACATGAACACGCGCTTTGTGGTGACGACCAAGGCCTGGTTCGGCGGCGGCGCGGATCTCACCCCCGTGCTGGACCGGCGACGGACCCAGCAAGACGCCGATACAACAGCGTTTCATCAGGCGATGAAGGCCGCCTGCGACGGCCACAACGGCGTCGCCGACTACGACAGATACAAGGCCTGGTGCGACGAATATTTCTATCTGCCGCACCGGAACGAACCCCGCGGCATCGGCGGCATTTTCTACGACCATCATGATTCCGGCGACTGGGACGCCGATTTCGGCTTCACCCGGGAAGTCGGCCGCGGCTTTGCGAAAATCTATCCCGAACTGGTGCGCAGGAATTTCAACTCCCCGTGGACGGTGGCTGAGCGCGAAGAGCAATTGATCCGTCGCGGCCGTTATGTCGAGTTCAACCTGCTCTATGACCGCGGCACCATGTTCGGCCTCAAGACCGGCGGCAACGTCGATTCCATCCTCTCATCGATGCCGCCGGAAGTGAAATGGCCGTGACGCTGTTCCGCCACCGCCGCTAATCCAAGCGTTTTTAAACCAGGAATTTTAATCCAGGCTTTTGTGTCGGCGACACAAAGCGGACGCGCGGCCGTGATCGACCTGTCATGACCGCGCGATACGTTGTGGCTCGCGTCGATCAACCGAGGAAGCGATCATGGATTTGAAACCAGGCGATGTTGTCATTCTGAAGTCCGGCGGTCATCCGATGACGGTGGCGGAAGTACACGACGACGCCGTCGCGTGCCTGTGGATGGGCGGCGAAGGCGATCTGTTTCGCGAAACGATTCCTCTGACCACCCTGGAACTGGCCGAAATCGAAAGTCCGGATGAAGAGGACGACGACGAAGCGCAGGACGAAGAAGACGAAGCCGCCTGAACAAGACGGCTTGAGCCATTATGCCTGAGAACGTCAGTGACGATGCCGCCCAGCTTTCGGCGGCATCGCCATGGCGAAGGTGCAGCGGGCTTATTCTAGAACAGAGTCCGGGCGGCCGACGAGATCATCACCACGCCGCCGGCGATCACGGCGACGTCGAGGATCGCGGTGTGGATGTGCACCGGCATGCGCTCGACGAACACTCTGGCGAAAAAAGCCCCGGGCAATGCCACCGCGCCGATCAGAAGCGCAAAGGCCAGCACCTGCGCGGTGACAACGCCGGCCAGTCCGAACACGGAAATCTTGATCACGCTGGTGACCACCGAGATCACGGCGTCGGTGGCGATCACGGCCGCGCCTTCGAGGCCGGCGGCCATCAATAGCGACAGCAGGATCACGCCGGAGCCCGAGGTGCCGCCGACCAGGACACCGTAGCCGATCGCGCCAAGGCCCAGCCCGGGGTCGCCGATCCTGATATCGCGGCGCTTGAGCAGACGGCGCAGCGGCACGCTCGATATCAGCATGGCGCCGATCACCAGCGCTGCGCCGGCATTGGTCAGCCGTGTATAGCCGTAGGCGCCAAGCGCGGTCGTGAGCCCGGCCGCCGAGATCACGATCAGCGCGCGGCGGCGATCCACATAACGCAGATAGGCGGCGAAGCGGCTGAGATTGGTGAAGATCGAGGAGATCGCGATGATCGGCACCACCGGCTCGGCGCCGATCAGCGGCACCAGAACCAGCGGCATCAGCGCGCCGGTGCCGTAGCCCGCGAGGCCTCCGACCACCGAAGCCATCAACGCGACGCAGGCGACGAGCAGGAGTTGCGCCAGGGAGATGTCGGCAAAGCCGGAAATGGTCACAGCCGGTGATCGCGGGTGAACCGCGTCACGGTTTGATCGGCGATGGCTTGAAGCGCTGGCGCTTCGAGCGGGAAGTCCGCCGCCAGCCAGGCGTCTTCGGCCAGCGCCAGCACTTGCCCGAGCCCCGGGCCTTCGGCAATGCCGCGGGCGATGAAATCGGCCGCCTTCAATGGAAATTTCGGCGCATGCCAGCGCTCCGGCAGGCTGGCAAGCGCGCCCCACGACGCGGTATCGGTATCCGCTCCGGCCCGGGCCCAGGCCAGCATCAGCCGGTCGCGGTAGCGCTCCTCGCCGAGCCGGTAGAGCCTGCGCCGCGCGGTCGCTTCGTCCATGCCGGCGAGCCGCCACCAGCGATGCCCCATCGAATCGAGCGTCCTGGTTTCGGCGTTGGTCAGCCGCAGGCGCGTCCCGAGCCGTCTCGCATCCTCGGTGACGGCGACCGCCAGCGCGCCAAGGCGGCGAACAGCGCTGGGCGCCAATTCAAGCCGGCGTTCCACCGCAACCATGGCTGCGAACGGGCCGATATAGGCAACGCCGCCGAAAATCGGCAGCAGCAGCCCGCCATCCGCCATCGCCGTGATCGCGCCGATGGCGCCCTCTGCGATCACCAGCTTCAGCATTTCCATGCGCATGCGCTCCGCCGAGAGCGTCGCCAGACCCGCCCGCCCGCCGATGCAGGCGAGGTATCCCGCACGATCGGGCTCACCGGCGCCATGGGCGGCGTGCATGCGGAAGAACCGCAGGATACGCAGATAGTCTTCGGCGATACGCTGGTTCGGATCGCCGATGAAGCGCACGCGCCGGGCCGCGATGTCGTCAAGTCCGCCGACGTAATCGTGCACGACGCCTTCGGCATCCACCGACAGGCCGTTGATGGTGAAATCGCGCCGCTGCGCGTCGCGCAACCAGTCGCGGCCGAACGCGACCTTGGCCTTGCGGCCGAAGGTCTCGGTATCCTCGCGCAATGTCGTCACTTCAAATGGCTGCGCATCGACGACCAGCGTCACGGTGCCGTGGTCGATACCCGTCGGCACGCTCTTGATGCCGGCCGCCTTGGCGCGGCGGATCACCTCATTGGGCAGGGCGGTGGTCGCAATATCGAAATCGTCGATCGGAATCCTCAACAGCGCATTGCGGACCGCGCCGCCGACCACGCGTGCTTCCTCGCCATTGCCATTGAGCAGTTCGAGCACGCGGGCGGTTGGACCGGATCTGAGCCACGGCGCGTCATCGAGCACGCGCGCGTCACTCATTTTTCAACTCCCGGAACCAGCCTGCCGTTCTCGATATGGGCGGGAACGTAGGTCGAGTTCGGCGATCCGCCGGAAAACTGCGCCAGCAAGACGAAACTGATCACCACCAGCAGCAGCGAACCGATCACCAGCTTGGCGATCGTGTTCATCGGCCATGACGACTGCACCAGCAACCCGGAACGGGTCGCGATCAAAAACAGCGCATAGACCGCGAACGGGATCAGGAAAATTCCGACTTCGGTGAAAGCCGGACGAATCATGGCAGATAAATCCGCTCATACAGCACGCGCAGAATTCCGGCGGTGGCACCCCAGATATAGCGGTCCTGATACGGCATGGCGTAGTACCAGCGCTCGATGCCGCGAAACTCCTTGCTGTGCAGTTGGTGGTTCGCCGGATTCATCAGGAACGCCAGCGGGACCTCGAAGGCATCGTCGACTTCGGCCTGGTTGATGCGCAATTTGAAACCCGGCCTGACCCGGGCCAGCGTCGGCAGGATGCGAAATCCGAAGGCGGTGCCGTACAGGTCGAGATAGCCGATCGGATCGATGAATTCCCGGCCCAGGCCGACTTCTTCAAAGGCTTCGCGCAACGCGGCATCGAGCGGCGAGGCATCGGTCGCATCGATCTTGCCGCCGGGGAAGGAAATCTGGCCGGCGTGATCGTTGAGATGGGCCGAGCGCTGCGTCAACAACACGGTCGGTTGCGGATGATCCACCACCGGGATCAACACCGCCGCCGGCCGGATCGGCTGTTCGCGCGCGACGATCTCCAGCATGCGGTCGGTGCCTTGATCCCCGCTCGGCGGAATCACGCCGGCATCGGTCAGGCCGGCCGGCACGTCGAAGTTCAGCCGCGCGCGGGTCCGATCGAAAAATTCCCCCGAACTGATCGCAGCCGGCATCGACTTTCGCATCGGCTCGTTCAAAGCGCGCCCCTCACCTGCTCCGCATCCGCCATCGCAAAGAATGCGCCTGACGATGCGACCCCGAACATTGCACGCCCATCGACCACTCGCTCCTCGCCGATGTCAACCAGATCGTAATAGAGCGCGCGGGTTACCTTGGCCCAAAGATCGGCGCGGACGTGAAGATAGGGCGTGAGGCCGCCATCGGCGGCCGCCTCGAAGCGCAACCGGTGCGCCTCGTCGCACGCGACCCAGTCGTCCACATTGGTCCGGAAACGCAACAGCGGGGCTTGGTTCGGGTTTTGGCTATTGCCTTCCTTGACCATCTCGACCGCAAGAAACGGCGCGTCGTCGACTCGGATGCCGACCTTCTCCACTGGAGTCACGAGAAAGTGCTTGCCGTCCTCGCGTTTGAGAATCGTCGAAAACAGCCGGACCAGCGCCGGCCGACCGATCGGCGTCCCCCCGTAAAACCACGTGCCGTCTGTAGCGATTCGCATATCGAGATCGCCGCAGAACGGCGGATTCCAAAGATGAACCGGAGGCAATGCCTTTTCGGTGGAACCGGCATGCGCGGCGTCCTTTGCAGCCTCCCTGGCGGCCGCGGCGATTCCTTCAAGGTTTTGATTGCCTTCGCGGCTTTGATCGCTGTTCCGCCCTTGCTTCGCCATTGTTTGCCCTGAGTCTGACGCCTCGGTTTGGCACGATTGCTGCAAGTATTTCGCTGTGCGACCTGGACGAGACCCTCGCGTGACCTCTCGACCAAGTCGCCACATCGTGATGCCGTTCATACCCCGAAACGCCGATAATATGGGGATAGTTTAATTCAACGAATACATGGCCTTCACATACGTTTAGCATGGGGTTCATGGCATGACGACGCAATCGTAACCTTTCCCGCGTGACGTTTCCGGCAGAAGTGCGACCAAGGAGAACGAAATGGCGAGCGCAGACATGGCTGGCGCAAACAGTGTCGAGAAACTTGAAGACGTGATCGTCCGCTCGGCCGAACAGGTCGCCGGTCAGATCCGCGCCGCGAAGGAAGCGATCTCCACCGTCATCTTCGGCCAGGAACGGGTGGTTGAAAATACACTGGTGACAATCCTGTCGGGTGGCCACGCGCTTCTGATCGGCGTGCCCGGCCTCGCCAAGACCAAGCTGGTTGAAACTCTCGGCATTACGCTCGGGCTCGATGCCAAGCGCGTCCAGTTCACGCCGGACCTGATGCCCTCAGATATTCTGGGCGCCGAGGTGCTGGACGAGAGTACTGCCGGCAAGCGGTCGTTCCGGTTCATCTCAGGTCCGATATTCGCGCAGCTCCTGATGGCCGACGAAATCAATCGCGCCAGCCCGCGCACACAGTCCGCTCTGTTGCAGGCCATGCAGGAACAGCACATCACGGTGGCGGGCGCGCGCCACGATCTGCCGAAGCCGTTTCACGTGCTGGCGACGCAAAATCCGCTGGAGCAGGAAGGCACCTACCCGCTGCCGGAAGCCCAGCTCGACCGCTTTCTGATGGAGATCGACGTCGACTATCCGGATCGTGACGCCGAGCGGCGCATCCTGTTCGAGACCACCGGTGCCGAAGAGACGCTGGCCAAGGCCGCCATGAACGCCGAGATCCTGATCACGGCGCAACGGCTGGTACGCCGCCTGCCGGTCGGCGACAGCGTCGTCGAGGCGATCCTCTCGCTGGTTCGCTCCGCGCGTCCCGGTCCGGAAGGCGGCGAGGCCGGCAAACTGATCGCCTGGGGGCCGGGTCCGCGCGCCAGCCAGTCGCTGATGCTCGCGGTTCGCGCCCGCGCGCTGCTCGACGGCCGTCTGGCGCCCTCGATCGACGACGTGCTCGATCTGGCCGAGCCGGTTCTCAAGCACCGCATGGCGCTGACATTCTCGGCCCGGGCCGAAGGCCGCACCATTCCCGACGTTATCAGGCAATTGAAGACGCGGATTGGTTGATGGCCGCGGAGACCAAGCACGCAGGCCAGGAGATCACAGCAATCCGACGTGCCGACGGCGAAAGCCGAACGCTCGCCGCGTCGCTGCCGCGCCTCGTGCTTGAAGCCCGCCGCATCGCGGCCAATGTAATTCACGGCCTGCACGGACGGCGGCGCGCCGGTTCGGGCGAAAGTTTCTGGCAATATCGCCGTTTCGTGTCCGGCGAACCGTCGCAAAGCGTCGACTGGCGGCGCTCGGCGCGCGACGATCATCTTTATGTCCGCGAACAGGAATGGGAGGCCGCGCACACCGTGTGGCTGTGGCCGGACCGTTCGCCCTCGATGGCGTTCGCGTCGAAACAGGCGCGCGACAGCAAGCTGGAACGCACTTTGATCGTGACGTTTGCATTGGCCGAATTGCTGGTCGCGGGCGGCGAACGCGTCGGCATTCCCGGCCTGATCAACCCGACCTCCAGCCGCAGCGTCATCGACAAGATGGCGCAGGCGATGCTGCATGACGACGCCGCGCGGCCGAGCCTGCCGCCGTCCTTTGTGCCTTCAGCGCTCGCCGAAATCCGAGAGCAGTCCGATTTCTGGGCGCCGTGAAGGGACAACAGAAGCATGCTGGCCAGATTGTCCGCGTCCGGGGGGCACGGCACGCTGATCCAGATCGTCGATCCGGCCGAGGAGAGTTTTCCTTATTCGGGCCGGGTCGAATTTGTCGAACCGGAAGGCGGCGAAATCATCACCGCCGGACGCGCCGAAAAATGGGCCGACGATTACGTCGCGCGCGTGGCGCGGCATCGTGACGAGATTCGCAACGAAACCAACAAGCTCGGCTGGCTGTTCTCGACCCACACCACCAGCCGCTCGGCGGCCGAACTGCTGCTGTTCCTGCATTCGGGCATGATGGTGAACAAGGGCACCGCGCGCTCGAGCACCGTCAAAGCGGGGCGAAGCGCATGATCGCCGGACTGCCGCTCTCTTTCGCCGAACCATTGCTGCTGCTGGGTCTGCTCAGTCTGCCGGTGCTGTGGTGGCTGTTGCGGGTGATGCCGCCGCGGCCGCGGCGCATCGAGTTTCCGCCGACACGGCTGTTGTTCGACATCGCGCCAAAAGAAGAGACCCCGTCGCGGACGCCGTGGTGGCTGACGGCGTTGCGCCTGATGGCCGCCGCCCTCGTTATTCTGGCGGCCGCGGGACCGATCTGGAATCCGCAAACCGGGCTTGCCGGCTCCAGCGCGCCGCTGGTGATCCTGATCGACGATGGCTGGAGTGCGGCCAATAGCTGGGATGCCCGGGTCAAGGCCGCGGACGAATTGATTGCGAATGCCGACAGCGACCGGCGCGGCGTCGCCCTGGTTCCACTGTCCGAGCCCGCGCGTGACATCACGATCATGCCGGGCGGCACCGCGCGCGTGGCATTGCGCCAGCTCGCGCCAAAACCCTATTCGATCGAGCGGGTCGAAACCCTGCCCGCGATCGAGCGCTTCCTCAAAATAACCGGCGACTGCGAGATCGCCTGGCTGTCGGACGGCGTCGATACCGGCCGGGGAGTTGAGTTTCTCCAGGGCCTCGGCAAAACCGTGGGCGACCGGACCTTGACGATCTTTGAAGGCGGCAACCCGTCCGCGCAGGCGCTGGCCGCCGCCGAAAATGCCGCGGCGAAGATGACCGTGAAGGTATTGCGCACCGATGGCGGCATTGCCGCCGGGATCGTGCGCGCGCTCGACCAGAAGGGATCGCCGATCGGCGAAGCCCGCTACACGTTTGGACCGCAGGACCGCGAGACCGAAGCCTCGTTCGACCTTCCGGTCGAGTTGCGCAACGACATCGCGCGGCTTGAAATATCCGGTGAACGCTCCGCAGGCGCGGTGCAGCTGCTCGACAAAAGATGGCGCCGGCGCGCGATCGGCGTGGTCAGCGGATCGAGCACCGATACCGCGCAGCCTTTGCTGGCATCGGCATTCTATCTCACCCGCGCGCTGGCGCCGTTCGCCGATGTGCGGCTCGGCGATCGCGGCGCGCCGCAGCAGGCGATCACGCAATTCCTCGACCAGAAGCTGCCGATGATCGTGCTGGCCGATGTCGGCACCTTGTCGCCGGAAATCCGCGAACGCATCGCGGCGTGGATCGACCAGGGCGGCGTGCTGGTGCGCTTTGCCGGGCCGCGTCTGGCGCAGGCCGATGACGACCTCGTGCCGGTGAAGCTGCGCCGCGGTGGACGCAGCCTCGGCGGCAGCCTCACCTGGGAAAAGCCGCAGCACCTGGCATCGTTCGCGGCCGACGGACCGTTCGTCGGTCTGGCCGTGCCCAAGGACATCACCATCAACCGG
>Ga0116135_1001259_pt1 | contig 13039 bp, 8 predicted proteins | sample June2015DPH_20_1_FD_89738 | JGI IMG/M metagenome (GOLD analysis project Ga0116135, IMG submission 89738) | Peatland microbial communities from SPRUCE experiment site at the Marcell Experimental Forest, Minnesota, USA - June2015DPH_20_10 | ecosystem: Environmental > Terrestrial > Soil > Wetlands >... | reverse complement strand
CAACGTGCACGACGAAACCGCCGTGGCCGTGCGCGGGACGCTTACCTGGGACGATGCTCCCGCGGCGCTCAAGAATGCTGTCGCCATCTATCTCGGCCCGTATTCGGCCGAAGAAGTGGTCGCCAAGTACCGCACCATCTATCCCGACAAAACGCCCATCGAGATTGTGATTGCCGCAGCTACGGCCTTTCGCGCCTGGCCGGGACAGGTGCTGGAAGCCGAGCATCGCGCGAGCAATCCCAAGAGCCAGCCGCACACCTGGGTGTATCAAATGAACTGGCACCGCAACGCCCCCGGCGCGCGCGCCATGCACACCATCGACATTCCCTTTATGTTCGACAATCTTTCCGCCTCGCCAGGCCAGATCGGCACCACGCCCGAAGAATTAGCGGCCGCGCAGCCGCTCGCCGACGCCATGTCGGGCATGCTGATTCACTACGCTGCAACCGGCAATCCCAACCATCCCGATCTGCCAACGTGGCCCGCGTACGACCTGAAAGAGCGCAGCACGATGATCTGGGAGAGCACGCCGCACGTTGAGAAGGATCCGCGCGGCGACGAACGCCGTTACGCCGCTGGTTCGCCGTACAGGCAGCCCGGCACGTATTGAGGGGACCCGATCTCCGGCCCGCGGCAGTTGTCCTCCGGTGTGCAAGCCAAACGAAGCACCGATTGGATACACTACATTTAAGAAACGCGCCGGGACCGTGATGCATCTATTAGGGGAAGCGCTATTCTCAGGCCACCGCAGCCGTTGTTCTTGAGTAAGGTTCAAATTGCCAAAGCATTCCATCCAATGCAGAATCCGCCCCTGGGCCGCCGGCTTTTTGCTGAGTATCGTGGCCACGGCGTACTCTGCCTTGGCCGCGCAAACTGCGCCTATTCCGCCCTCGCCCGCCCCCGGGCCGCCTTCGGCCGCGAGTTTTCAGGGCAGTGTTCCCAAGGGTCAGGCGACGGCGCAGCCCATCGATCTGTCACTTGATGACGCCATGCAGCGCGGGTTGCAGGCGAACCTGGGCATCATATTGAGCGGCACGCAAACCGCAGGCGCACGCGCTCAGCGTTTGAGCCAGTTGCAGACTCTTCTGCCCTCGGTGGATTTCAACGCCCGGGAAGCGGAGGCGGAAACCGATCTGCCGGCCGAGGGTTTGCGCATTCCGGGCTTTCCCAAGATTATCGGGCCCTTCGCCTATATCGATCTGCGCGCCAACATGACCTGGTCGCTCGTGAATGTGCAATCGCTGCGTAATTATCTTGCCGCGCGCCACAACTTTGCCGCCGCCCAGTTGTCCGCGGAGGACGCTCGCGATCTGGTTGTGCTCACCGTAGGCAACGCCTATTTGCTGGTGCTGGCTGACGAGACCCAGGTGAGTAGTGTCGAGGCGCAGGTGGCCACCGCGAAGGTTTCGCTCGACCAGGCCGTCGCCAATCACCAGGCCGGCACCGCTCCGCTGCTCGATGAGCTGCGCGCCCGTGTGGATTATCAGTCGCTGGAGCAGCAATTGATCGCGGCCCAGAACGCCCTCGAAAAAGATAAGCTGGCTCTGGCGCGCACCATTGGTTTGCCTCTCGACCAGAGTTTTAATTTGACGGATAAGGCGCCCTACGCGCCCTTCGACGGGCTCGACGCGGATGCGCTGATCAAGCAGGCCAAAGAGAATCGCAAGGATCTCGCCGCGCTGGTGGAAGTCGCAGCAGCCGCATCCGAGCAGCGCAAAGCGGCAACGGCGGCGCGGCTGCCCACCGTGGAAACCGACGCCGACTATGGCGACATCGGCCCCACATTGGGGCACTCGCACGGCACCGTCGACGCCACGGCAACCTTGAGCGTGCCGGTCTTTGAGGAATTTGCATTACGCGGCCAGGCCGAGCAGGCGCAGGCGCAGCTCGATACCGCGCAGGCGCAACTGAGCGACAAGCGGGCACAGGTTGACGCTGATGTGCGCGACGCTCTGCTGGATATTACCTCGGCGCAGAAACAAGTCGAGGTAGCGCAGTCGAGCATGGCCCTGGCCAACGAAGCTCTGAAAGAAGCGCAGGAACGTTACGCCAACGGCGTAAGTGACAATCTGGCCGTGAGCCAGGCGCAACAGTCCGTGGCCCAGGCCGACAGTCAATATGTGGCCAGCCTTTACCGCCACAACGTGGCCAAGCTGAGCCTGGCGCGTGCGCTGGGCGCCGGACAGGACTACAAGAAATACGTAGGAGGGAAGTGAAGTGGCGGACCCAACCCCAAACCCGGAACCAAGAGAATCGGCTGCAGAGACGGAAATCGAAGCGCCGCCGTCGCGACGCAGGGGCATACTCATCATCGCGGCCATCGTGGTGGTGCTCATTGCTCTCGGCGTGTGGTGGCACTCCACCTACAGCGAGAACACTGACGACGCGCAGGTGGAAGGCCATCTGATCCAGGTCAGCACGCGCATCAACGGCCATGTGCTCAAGGTGGATGTGGATGAGAACCAGTTTGTGCACGCGGGCGACACGATCGCCGAGCTGGATCCGAGTGACTACGATGTCGCGGTGGAGAACGCTCAAGCCGCACTGGACAGCGCCCAGGCCAACGCCGCTGCGGCCAATGTAAACGTGCCGATTATCGAAATCAACACCGGCAGTAACCTGACCTCGGCAAACGCTGATGTAAGCGGTTCCCAGGCCACCGTGGCGCAGGCGGAAAAGCAGTTGGAGTCTGCGCACGCCCGTGTGGCCCAGGCCCAGGCTAACTACACCAAAGCGCAGTTGGACCTGGAGCGCTACAGGCCGCTGGTTGAAAAAGACGTGATCAGCAAGCAGCAATACGATGCGGCCGTGGACGCGGCCGACGCCAACAAAGCCGCGCTGGCCGACGCCCTGGCCAATGAACAGGCTGCGGCCGACGGAGTGAACGTGGCTCTGGACAGGGAGCGTCAGGCGCAGGCACAGCAGAAGTACGCGGAGACTGCTCCAAAACAGGTGGAGGCCCAGACCGCCCGCGCCAAACAGGCTGAGGCGCAGGTGAAGCAGGCGCAGGCCCAGCTCGATCAGGCTCAGCTCAATCGGAGCTACTGCAAAATCGTGGCGCCGGCCGACGGCATCATCACCCGCAAGAGCGTCGAGATCGACCAGAACGTCGCCCCGGGGCAGAATCTGCTCACGCTGGTTTCCTTGCAGGATCTTTGGGTGATCGCCAACTTCAAGGAGACCCAGCTGGAGCACATGCAGAATGCTCAGATCGTCGAAATTCACGTCGATGCGACCGGCAAAAACTACAAAGGAAAAGTGACGCAGATTGGCGGCGCTACCGGTTCCGTGCTGTCGCTGTTCCCGCCGGAGAACGCCACCGGCAATTATGTGAAAGTGGTGCAGCGCGTCCCGGTGCGCATCGATTTCACCGAGTTGGCCAACGAGGACCCACAGCACCAGTTGCGCCCCGGCCTGTCCGTCGAGCCCACGGTGCGAGTGAAGTAGCTCGATCTTTGCATTTCCGAACCGCCGGTCTCCTGACCGGGGTCCCCACGGAAAGGTCTTCGTCCGTGGGGTGGCTGACCGGCTGCACTGAGGGCCTTCCGGCCCTCAGTGACTTCGCCCGCGCCCCATCCTAAACGCGCTCTTTGCGTTTAGGGTGGGATACCACTCCGCCATCCACCATGTAGAGTGAATGCAGAACCGCCATGAAAGATTCCATTCACGTTTCCAAAGAAAACTACCTGAAGGCCATCCTTGAGGCGGAGGCCGAAGGTCGCCAGGTGATTCCCGCCACGCTGGCGCACTGGCTTGAAGTTTCGGCGCCCGCCGTGACCATGGCGCTTAAGCGCCTGAAGCGCGACGGCCTCGTGGAAGTGGGCGAAGACGGTATTGTGCGCCTCACCACGGCGGGGCGCGAGACGGCCTATCGCACTGCCCTCCGCCATCACCTCATCGAACGCATGTTGAGTGAGGTATTCGGCATGGGTTGGCACGAGATTCACGAGGAGGCCGAGCGCCTGGAGCACGCGGTTTCCCCGGCCTTCGAGGCCAAGCTGAAAGAAAAACTAGGTGAGGGCGGAGCATGCCCGCATGGAAACGCCGTGCTGCCCGTGAATCCCGCCGAGCGCAAGCGCAAAGGCGAGATCCAGCTTTCCCAGGCGGCCGAGGGTAAGCGCTATGCCGTCATCAGCCTGCAGGAGCGCGATCCCCGGCTGCTCGAATTCCTCCACGCCTCCGGAATAGGACCTGGAAAAACCCTGAAAGTTCTTCGGCAGAACTACGATCAAACCGTTTTGATTGAGCTGCCTACGGGAACTTCCATCCTGGGTCGGCCAGCCGCGGAGGCGGTGTGGCTCAAGGCAGAAAAACAGGGAGCAGGGGCCAAGGAATAGGAAAGCCCGGGAGCTGGAAGAGTCGATAAAACGAAGATAAACTTTAATAGTAAGTAAAAATAAAAAATACTATTAACCATGATTAACATTGTGTGGCATACTGAGGTTGACAGATCCGTGCGGTCCCAACCTTTAGCCTCATGTCCACAGAAGTCGTAACCCGAACCGTACTCACCGAGCCCTCGCTCCCCGAAGTGCATTCGAGCGTGAGCGTTTCCCGTTCGCCCATCTTCTGGCGTCGCCTGCTAGGCTTTCTCGGTCCGGGCTTCCTCATCTCCGTGGGCTACATGGATCCGGGCAACTGGGCCACCGACATCGCCGGCGGCGCGCAGTTTGGCTACACGCTGCTGTTCGTCATCATGCTGTCGAACCTGATTGCGGTCCTGCTACAGAGCCTCTCGCTCAAGCTGGGCGTAGCCACTGAACGCGATCTGGCGCAGCTTTGCCGCGAGAGCTACGGCCCCAAAATGAGCTTTGCGCTATGGGTGATGGCCGAGGTTGCCATTGCGGCCTGCGACTTGGCCGAAGTCGTCGGGTCGGCCATCGCACTCGAGCTGCTCTTCCACATTCCGCTCTTTTACGGCACGCTCATCACCGGCCTCGACGTGCTGCTGATCCTGCTCCTGCAGCGCTGGGGATTCCGTTACGTTGAAGCGCTTGTGATTGCGCTCATCGGCACCATCATCGTGCTCTTCGGCGTGCAGATGTTCCTCTCGCGGCCGGACTACTGGCTGGCCCTGCACGGCCTGCTGATTCCCTCGCCGTCCATCGTGACCAATCCCGCCATGCTTTACATCGCCATCGGCATTCTGGGCGCGACGGTGATGCCGCACAATCTCTATTTGCACTCGTCCATCGTGCAGAGCCGGCAATACGAGCGCACGCCCAAAGGCAAGCGCGAAGCCATTCACATGGCCAACATCGACTCGGCAGCTGCGCTCACCATCGCCCTGTTCGTGAACGCGGCCATTCTCATCGTGGCTGCGGCGGTGTTTTTTCGCAGCGGGCACTTCGAAGTCGCCGCCATCCAGGATGCGTACAAGCTACTAAGCCCTCTGGTTGGCGCGGGCGCGGCCAGCACCATCTTCGCGATCGCGCTGCTCGCCAGCGGCCAGAACTCCTCGATCACCGGAACCCTGGCCGGCCAGGTGGTGATGGAAGGATTCATTCATATCCGCCTGTCGCCGTGGCTGCGCCGCCTGATCACCCGTTCGCTGGCCATTATTCCCACCATCCTCGTCGTAGCCTTCATGGGCGAGCGGGGAACCGAGAAGCTGCTCATTCTGAGCCAGGTCATTCTTTCCTTCCAACTAAGCTTTGCCGTTGTGCCCCTGGTCATCTTCACTGGCGACCGCAAGCGCATGGGTGAATTCGTCAACGCCCGCTGGCTGCAGGCGCTGGCCTGGACTACGGCCGTGGTGATCGCCGGTCTCAACGTGTGGCTGCTGGTGGAGACGGCGCTCGGGCGCTGATTCTTCTTCCCTTTTCCCTGTTCCCCGGAGGTTGCGATGCGACAGCGCGAGATAAATTGGCATTCGTCCCTCCTTTTTCTGTTGTTAATCATGGTTAACTCGCTTGGACTTGGCGCGCAAAGCGGCACGTCCAGCGCCATTTCGGGGACGGTGACCGATGCCAGCAGCGCGGTCATCGCCAACGCCACGGTGACGGCGACGGAAGTCGACACCAAGGCCATGCGCGTCGGCCAGACCGACGCCGGCGGACACTATCTTTTCTCCCAGGTGAATCCCGGCACGTACCGGGTCACGGTGCGGCTCACGGGCTTTGCCGACGCGGAGTCGCAGCCGACGCCGGTTGGCGTGGGACGCACCGTGGCGCTCAATTTCACGCTGCAGGTGAATTCCACATCGCAAACCGTGGAGGTGACCGCGCAGCAAGGCCTGCTGGCTCTCGATAATTCCAACACCACCACCACCCTCGAATCGAAGACCATCGAAAACCTGCCTAATCCCGGCCAGGATCTCACGTATGTCACGCAATTCTCGCAGGGCGCTCTGATGAACACCGCCGGCTCGTCGAGCGACGCCAAGGCTCCGGGCGGCTACGGCAATGTGGAGTTCAATGGCCTTCCTGCGACCTCGAATGGTTACATCCTCGATGGCTTCGACTCGAACGATCCCTGGCTGGGGTTGAATATCGGCCTCTCCACCAACCTCGTCATCGGGCTCGACGCAGTCGATCAATCCACGGTGAACACCAACTCATTTTCCGTGGATCAGGGCCGATACGCCGTGGCCCAGGTGAATTACTTCACCAAGTCCGGCGCCAACGCGTTTCACGGCGATCTCTACGAGATCTGGAACGGCTCCCTGTTCAACGCGCAGGATTATTTCCTCCACGCCAACGACTCGCCGGGCAACATCGCGAAAAAGCCGCGTTCCGTGGTGAATGAGTTCGGCGTCAGCGTGGGCGGCCCAATCCGCAGGAACAAGCTTTTCTTCTTCGCCCACTATGAAGGCATTCGCATCGCTTTGCCCATCGTTTCGTCGATCACTTTGCCCACAACCGCCTATCAGCAATATTTGCTGGGACAGCTTGCCACGGGCGGAAATGACCCGGTCACAGGAACCAGCCTGCCCGCGCAACCCGCGGAGATTCCTTTTTATAAAAATATGTTCTCGCTGCTGCCGGCTCCCGGCGGGTCGCCGGTGGCAATTACAGCCTGCCCGCTGGACGCATCCGGTGCCCTGTTGCCCGCTCCTCCAGCCGGCACGCTGCTCAACGGCAGCGGCTGTGCGTCCCAGGAGCAGCGCTCTCTGAACAATAGCGACAGTGAGAACCTGATCGTGATCAAAATCGATCACACCATCGACGCCAATAACACCGTCTGGTACCGCTTTCAGCAGGACACAGGCCTGCAGGCGGAGTGGACAGACCCCATCAACTCCATCTTCAACTCCTATTCGCCGCAGCCACAGCGCACGCTGGTTGCGGGCTACACGCACATCTTCAGTTCAGCGCTGGTGAACCAACTCAACCCCGGCGCAAGCTGGTACTCCAGCATTTTTGAGCCGAACAATTACACCCAGGCCCTCGCGACCTTTCCCATCATGCTCGCCTCGGGCAGCGACAGCGTACCTTTCACGACCATCGGCGGCCTGAACGATACGTTTCCGCAGGGGCGCAAAATTACGCAATGGCAGATTAACGACAACCTGACATGGACAAGCGGCCGGCACACGCTACACTTCGGCGTCAATACGCGCCGCGTCGACACCAGCGATTACGACCTCGGCGAAGGCACCGTACCCACAGTCGCCTACAACGACCTGGCGGAGTTCACGTACGGAGCCGCATTTACTGCCCAGCAGAACTTCCCCGTCTCTCTGAAGGAAAGAGTGTCCGTCGGCAATCTCGAATACTACGGAATGGACACCTGGAAGCCTTCGACGAAAGCGACCATCACCTTCGGTATGCGCGTGACGTGGAATACGAACGTCACCAGCTCGCAGGCACTGTTCTCCCGCATGGCCGGTTCCTTTCTGAATGCTTCGCATGCAACCAATCAGCCGCTGAATCAGGTTGTTCTAGGCAACGTTCACAACCTGTTCCCCGCAACACCTCTGTTTGTCTATCAGCCGCGCGCTTCGATTGCTTACAAGCTCTTTCCGCGTGCCGCGGTTCATGCCGGAATCGGCGTCTTCAGCGACATCATCCCCCAGCAGATTGCCGATAGCGGCCTGATGAACGCCCCTAATGATCCTTCGTTCACCGGCGGAATCGGCGGACAGGTCGGCGGCCTGGGGATCGCTCCCGGCGTTCCCGCAAGCGCCGTTGATGCAGCCGCCAGCGCCAACAAATCATTTCATGCAACCTTCAACTCCGGTGGCGCGCCCTGCGCTGGAATCCTGCCCGGCGCTCCAACCTGTCCTCTGGCCGTCAGCCTGAACACCTTCCCCACGGGAACGCTCAAGACTCCGCATTACTACCAGTACAATTTTGGCGTCGAGCAGCAGATCGGCGAACGCGGCAACTTCCGCGCCGACTTCGTGGGCACGCGCGGATTGCACGAGCCCTACCAGGTGCAGCTCAACGGCTACCAGAACGTGTGCGCGGGTTGCTTCGCGCCATTTCCCTACAAGCAGCCGCTCGATCAGCGTTTTGGAAATGTCACCGAGTTCCAGACAGGCGCGAACAGCACGTATAGCGGATTGCAGACCGTCTACACGCAGCAATGGGGCGGCTTGACCCTGCGTGGCAACTACTCCTTCAGCCACTGCCTCGACGAAGTATCGAATGGTGGCTTGCTCGCCTTCTCCACGCAGGGGCTGGAATCGCCGTTACCGGGAGAGTTAAGCCGGCAGCATGCCAGTTGCGACTACGATGTGCGGCAGAACATCTCAGCATTCGGCGTGTATCAAGTGCCGTTCCGCTCCGGCAATCCGATCTTGCGTCAGGTCTTTGCAGGTTGGTCTTTTTCCGAGACGGGATTCCTTCACTCCGGCCTGCCCTTCAGCGTGCTCAGCCAGCAATATAGCGCCAACGGCAATGGCGTCCTTCAGGCGTCGAACCCCGCGCAGACCATCCAGTTCGCCGTGCCGAACTATGCCAATCGGGTCCCCGGCACGCCGCTCTATCGCAAGACTCCCTATCCCGGCGTCACCATCAACGGAACCAGGCAGTGGCTCAACCCTGATGCGTTCGTCTCTGCGGTCGATCCCACGACAGGCGCATGTTATTCCGGCGTTCTCGGCGCGCAAAGTGATAGCCCGGCAATCTGCCAGTTCGGCAACTCCGGCCGCAACGCAGAGCGCGGGCCGCACTTTACTTATTCCGACATGTACATCACGAAGACTTTTTCAATGCGGGAGGGGATCAAACTGCGCATCGACGGCCAGTTCTTCAACGCATTCAATCATCCCAACTTTGCGCTGCCCAGTACGGTCGAGGCCGGCGTGCCCGGTTCGGTTCCGGCCAGGTTCGGAACGCTTCAGAGCTTGACCACCACGCCCACCGGACTGCTCGGTGTCGGCCTGGGCGGTGACAGCTCGCCGCGCATGATCGCCTTTCAGGGAAGAATCGAATTCTAGGGTCTGACTACTCGACTGGGGCGCGGTGCTGCTTCCTGGTTCCCATTCCCGGAAGCTAACTGAAGTTGCACCTTCTCTCGTTCCCTGTGCACAACTTTTGTTGCGGCTCTGCCCATCTCGTGTTTCAATGGCTGTGATCTCCGCGCACGATCCCCCAACCCATTGAAATGATCGCGTGCCCAACACTATGAGTGATGCGGATCAAAACGAACCTAATCAAGGATCAGATGCCAGTGGCCAGTCAGCAGGCTCCGGCGAAGCTCCCCCTGTTTCCAAATTTGAATTTGTGCCGGTTGCCGAGAAGGGAGACCAGAAGGAGCTGTACTCGTTCCGCGAAACCATGGAGCCTCCGCCCGCCGAACCGGATCCGAAGCAGCAGAAGAAAAAAAGCCCATCGCTTCCCATCGTCAAAATTCTTCTTGGAGTCGTGGTCCTGGCGTGCATCGTACTTGTTGTTCTCTCTGTTCCTTCTGTGCTCCGGCCCAAGCCGCCCGTTCCCTACATCGATCTCGGAAGCCAGAGGTACGATCCTGCAGGGCTCAGCGGCCGCCTCATCGCCCGCTGGGACGGCGGCAACTCTTACCAACTCTTCCTCGATCCCATTGATCCGCAACAGGTGGAGAGCTTCGCGGCCGTGGCTCAGGATCCGTCTCGCCAACTCTCGGTAACGCTTCGTATTCTGGATGCCGACGGCCTCGTAGCCTGCCAAAAACAGATTCTCTTTCCCGCTACCGTGGCACACACCCCAGGCACGAAATTCGTCGCGCCACGCGAACCTCGACAGACCCAGACCGACGACGTCGTGCAAAATATGACCGGCGCGGACGGTCTGATTGCAGAGATCGATTTGACAGGCCCGCTTCCCTGTCCGGAGAAAGCCTACTCATCGTTTAAGAGTTGGGAATTCTTCACCAATTTTCCCACCCTTGCCGAGCAGGACGAATGGTTGCAGCACGAGAAGGGGTTGAACCCGAAAGCCCACGCAGGCAACGGAGAACTTTCGCCGCAAAGTCAACACCTGCCCGTCGCGATTGAGGGCGACGATGTGATCGTCGCCGACAATCCTTCGCGCGGCACGGTCCAAACCAGCGGCGGACGGGTTTTCTTTCTAGGCATAGCCAACATGCGCAACCGCACGGCCGATTGGCAAGTCTTTCCCGCCCCCATTCACTTCCGCTGCGACAAGAACGGCTCCTGCGTCCTCACCCGCACCAACTCTCATGTCTCCCTGCAGGCCCGGCTGCTCAAGTGATGAGGAGCAGTGATTAGTGGTTAGAGGTTAGTGATCAGTCGCCAGCAGACATTCGGTGCGCTCCTAATCGCAAACCACGAACCACTAATCACTAACCACTAACCACTAACCGCTGCTGTACCATGATTGCGATGCAAGTTTTATCCGCAGCCGATATGAAGGCCTGCGACCGCGCCACCACGGAGCAGTTTGGAATTCCGTCGATTGATCTGATGCGGAATGCGGCGGCGGCCGTGGCCGGTTTTGCGCGGGAGCAATTCCCGCTGGCGCGGCGCGTCACAGTGCTCTGCGGAACCGGCAACAACGGCGGCGACGGCATGATGGCCGCGCGGCTGCTCTCCGATGCCGGCCTTGAAGTGACAACCCTGCTGCTGGGTGAGCCCGAAAAACTGAAGGGTGACACCGCCCTAGCGTGGAGCGAACTGAACAATCCAATTTATCGGAAAGTGCGCGTGGTTGCCCATGCGCCCGAATCGGCCAAGCAGGACGATGCGTTCTCGACCGATCTGATCGTGGACGCGCTGTTCGGGACCGGGTTCAGACCGCCGCTGCCATCCCTGGCGCTGGCAGTGCTCGAGCGGGTGCAGCGCTGCACGTGTCCGGTTCTCTCAGTCGACCTGCCCTCCGGCTGGCTCGCGGATGAAACCAGCGCGACTCCCTCCGGCACGGTCTTCCACCCCACAGACGAAGACCTGTCTGTGGGGACCCCGGTCTTTCCCGCTGACGCTGTCATCACCTTTACCGCGCCCAAGCCGGCGCACGTCTTCGGGCAGCTCACCCGCCGCTGGGATCAACCTGTGGTCATCGCCCCCATCGGCTCGCCCGATGATGTCATCCGTTCGCAGCGCAACCTCCATTGGGCGGGCTCGTCCCTGGCGATCGTGCAGGCCGTGCGCGCGGCTGCGGCCAACAAGGGCAACTTCGGCCACGTGCTCGTGGTGGGCGGAAGCTTCGGCTCGGCCGGTGGCAAGGCCGGAGCGCCCTCCATGGCGTCTTTGGCTGCGCTCCGCGCCGGCGCAGGCCTTGTCACCGCGGCCGTTCCCGCGCCGGCGTTGCCGGTGGTGTCCTCGATTGCGCCGGAGCTGATGACTTGGCCGCTCGCGGCGACAAATGAAGGCCAGGCTGCGGCAGAGAATCTCGCGCCCGATCGAATTGCCGCGCTGACTGCCGGAAAGACCGTCCTCGCCATCGGTCCGGGATTGGGGCAAAGCGCGGAAACAGCAAAATTTGCCATCGGCCTTTTGTCGGCCACAAAGATTCCCGCCGTCATTGACGCCGACGCACTGAATATTCTGGCCTCTGACACTTCGCGACTGACCGAGCTGGCGAAGGGACGCACGCTGGTGCTCACGCCCCATCCCGGAGAGATGGCGCGGCTCATTGGAAGCACCGTCGCCGAGGTTCAGGCCAACCGGCTTGAAGTGGCATCGAGCTTCGCGCAGCGCATGGGCGTCACGCTGGTGCTCAAAGGCGCGCGCACCCTCATCGCGCATCCCGATGGCCGCGTAGCCGTGAACACCAGCGGCAATCCCGGCATGGCCAAGGGCGGAAGCGGCGACGTGCTTACCGGTCTCATCGCCGGCCTTCTGGCGCAATATTCTGATGACCCCGTGCACGCCGTGGAAGCGGCGGTCTATCTGCACGGGCTGGCTGCGGATTTGGCGGTGCAAGAGGCCGATGAGCACACCGTGCTGGCCACCGATTCCCTTGCGTATCTGGCCCAGGCGTACAAATCGCGCTTGCATCGTTTTGAAGTAGGCGGCAAAAACGGGTATGTTTGGTTGCAGGGGGGCATTGCATGCAGCAGTCGAATGCCCTTGTGAAAGTTCCCGGCGAGGTTAAAGAATGAGCAACGCCGCAGTGGCCGCGGAAGGCAGAACGTACGAGTTCACCACGCACAGTGGCGCGGACACCATCGCCGTGGGCCGCAAACTGGCCGAATTGCTCAAGCCACCGCAGTTGCTGCTGCTTCGCGGCGACCTGGGCACCGGCAAGACCACATTGGTCAAAGGCATCGCCCAGGCCCTTGACGCCGCCGATCCCGACGAAGTCACCAGTCCCACCTTCACGTTGATTCACGAATTCGACGGCACGCGCAAAGGCAAGCCAGTCAAGCTCTATCACCTCGATGTTTACCGCCTGGAAGGCGAGCGCCAGTTGGAGACGCTCGGCCTCGACGATCTGCTTTCGCCCGATGCACTGGTGGTGGTGGAGTGGGGTGAGAAGTTCAAGAGCATCCGCAAGCGTGCCACCGGCGAAATCGTGATCGCCTCCGAGGGCGGCGACGCGCGCAAGATCACGGTGACGCTGAAGGAATAGCTTCGCTGCCCGACAAACCATGAACCGCATCCCTTTCGCCGAAGTGCAACAAACCCTTGCCGCTGTCCTCATCCAGCTCGGCT
>Ga0116135_1001255_pt1 | contig 13082 bp, 11 predicted proteins | sample June2015DPH_20_1_FD_89738 | JGI IMG/M metagenome (GOLD analysis project Ga0116135, IMG submission 89738) | Peatland microbial communities from SPRUCE experiment site at the Marcell Experimental Forest, Minnesota, USA - June2015DPH_20_10 | ecosystem: Environmental > Terrestrial > Soil > Wetlands... | reverse complement strand
TCACTGCCTCGGTGCTAATCTTCTTCATTGCCGGTCTCCTTTATCTCTTGTGCTTCGAGCACGTCGATAACTTGGGAGCGTACAGCATCCCGTCGGAGACCGGCCTTCTCATCCCATCTGTTACCGACAGTTATCCCTCAAAATGCTCTGGATGGCGTCCGATCCTTGTTCCATCAGGCTCGCCAAGTCGTCGCGTTTAATGTCCAACGTTTCAGCCACATTCCATGACTCGCCCGTCTCGAAAGCGGCGTACCAAAGCCAATAGGAGTCGCCTGCCGGAACATAGGCCATGACCGCGCCGCGGCCATTTACCTTGAATTCTCCGCTGTACCAGACCAGCGCCGACTTTGGGGCGGCGATGGCAACTGTACGCTTTAGAGCCACCCGGCTTGGCATCCGCTTGTGGATCGGATCGCCGCAATGAATTTCCTCATAGCTGGGAGCGGAAAACCTGCGTTGTGATACGACCCTATTCGGCACGAACGGTGGAATCTTAACGATGGCTGCTGGGTGATAGGAGGGATTGGCCCAAAGCGAGATCGCTCCAAGCGCCCTACCAGAAAAACCCAGCCACTTTGAGCCGAAGAAGTTATCGATCTTAATCAGGGCGAGAGCCTCAGGCGCGTGGCGTCGACTAACCCCATTTACCACCTGCTCGACCTGCCTGACGAAATCTGGCGCGTCATCGGTATCAGGTGTGATTCTCATCCTGTCAGTATATGCAACCAATGCACTACGGTGCGACTGTGGTTGTTGAAACATCGCGATTACACTCATCAGGGGTCAATGAGTGTAAAGGCCTGATTGCGACAGTTGACTTCCGGTCTGCCCGTCAACCAGGTGTCAGGTGAATCGCTTCCCCTAAGCCGACTTCCCGTTACCATCTGGCAACTTCCTCGAAGCCCGTTTTTCGACCATTGAGCGATCGCCGATCAATCGAGGGTAGGCACTGTCCATCTGCTGCTGTCTCGAGGTCCGTCTTGCGGCCACCGCACCACCACCACTCTTTCCGAACCTCAATCCGCTTTCCTTTGGCCGCGTAGAACAAGTGAAATAAGCGATGTCTACGCTTCAGCGATTGGCAAACTGCATTGCTGTCCTTGCCCATGATCTGCCTCGGGCAGATTCTTCGACCGCATGCAGTACTCCTTGAACCTTAAGCGCATCTTGGAAATTGGCATGAAACATCTCATTCTTTTCAAGCGACTGCAGGAAATCCGCCAGGGTCAGAACGAACGTGTGCTCATAACCGAGAATGTGTCCGGGCGGCCAGAAATTAGACGTGTAAGGATGCCCGGGGCCCGTCACCAAGACGTTGTGACTACCTTGCACTTGCGCCTCATCACCGGCGTCGAACACATGGAGGCGATTAAGATCCTCCAAATCAAAGCGAATAGCTCCCCTCGCCCCGTGGATTTCGAAGTAATTGCGATTGCGGCATCCGATTGCAAAACGAGTCGCCTCGAAGCTGCCGATGCTGCCATTAGCAAAGCGCGCAAGCATTAATACAGCGTCATCTACCTGCCGGCCGGAAGCGAAAGTGTGAACGAGGGACGAAACCTCATCTACCGACCCATTCAACATCAAAGCCAAGTCGATGGAGTGCGACAAAAGATCGCCCATCGCGCCAGATCCGGCTTCCGACCGCTTGAACCTCCATGCATCCGGGCTGTCAGGGTCCGCTCCCCAGCTCTGGAGGTAGGTGGCCCTGTAGTGGTAGATTTGGCCTAATCTTCCTTCGTCCACTAGTTTTTTTGCGAGAGCAATCGCGGGTACACGGCGGTAGTTGAACCACACCAGCGTCGGCACATTCTGCGCGGCGTTGGCCATGCGCTCTGCTTCCTCCACTGACATAGCGAGCGGCTTTTCACACAGCACAATCTTGCCTGCTCGTGCGGCGGAAATCGCAATGGGCGCATGAAGATAATTGGGAGTGCAGATGTCGACGACGTCTATATCTTTCCGCTCGACGACTTCATCCCAGTTGCTTGAGACTTCCTCCCAGCCCCACCGTGCCGCCATCGCCGTAAGCTGCGGTTGATTGCGTCCGCAGATAACCTTCAATCTGAGATCGTAGGAGGAGTCACAAAAATGGCCAACCTGATGAAAGGCATTGGAGTGCGCTCGTCCCATAAAACCCTGGCCGATCATTGCGACACTCAGTTGTTTACGGGATGTCATACCTGCCTGCCCAAGACTTTGCGGAAGGCATGCACAATGTCGTCTTCATCCCGCTCCGAAAGGCACGACGGAATCGCGAGCAAAATGCTGCGCTCAAATAAACTATCAGCCACCGGGCACGTACCTTTGTGATATGTGGCAGTCGAGCCCTGATTCTCCGACAGTTTCCAGGGAGATCCTCTCTTGTCCACGCTCGTTTTATTCACCAGACTCGGAATGTTGAAATAAATATGCATGCCCCAATTGGTCATCACCACGTTGTTGACCCCCTGGGATGAGGTGACGATGCCTTCAGCGCGCAATGCTTGATTGACTCGGTTGGCAACTACAGGCGTGTCGAAAGTGGAAATCAGAAAGCAACCGGTGTCCCCCTGCTGATCAACAATCTTTCTTAGCCGCAGTTGAGGAAACTCTTCCAGAGCCTTGCGAATGCGATATTTGCTGGTGTGCATCGCGGCGATTGTTCCCGGCAATTTTCGCAGCTGTACTCGCAGAATGGAAGCCCGCAGTTCATCGATCCGGTACCCTCGTCCCCACAAACACAGAGCAAGGTCGTCAAAGATGGTCCGGCCGTTTTCGTCCCGAGCGTAACCCAGGTCGTGAACGGCAAAGGCCCGGTTATAAAGGCGGGCGTCATTCGTGACGACGGCTCCGCCTTCTCCGCTGGTCATATTCTTGTTCATCTGGAAACTGAATATCGCCATGTCTCCGAATGTGCCGACCTTTTTCCCATTGACACTGCCTCCGGCACACTGAGCACAGTCCTCGAGAAGAAACAATCCTCGCTCGCGGGCTACCTTGAGGAGCTTGGTAATGTTTGCGGGAGCGCCACTCATGTGGACTGCGATGATTCCTGTGGTTCGCGGGGTAATGGATTTCTGGACAGCGGCGGGATCGAGGCAGAAAGTTTCATCGATGTCAGCCAACACCGGAATTGCGCCAAGATTTACTATCGCCGCGACAATCGAAACCCACATGTAGGCGGGAACGATCACCTCCTGTCCGGGCCCGACGCCCAGAGCGGAAAGCGCAGTATGCAGAGCCCCGGTGCCACTGCTTACAGCGACAGCGTGAGCAACACCGAGAAACGACGCGAACTCGGACTCGAACGCTTCCACTTCTCCTTGTAGATCGATACCGTAATAGCGGAATGGCGAGCGACTTTTCAGAACACGCAGTGCTGCTTCGATCTCTTCCTCATCCATGTGGTGGACGCCTGGAAACTCCAGGGGGAGAGGCTCGGTCCGGACGGGCTTGCCGCCCTCGATTGCTAACTTCTCATCTATCGCTGTGAAATTATCTTGTGTAAGCTTCATTTTGTATCACCCATGATGATTGATTTGTGGATCCTTCTTAACCGCCCATCTTGCTCCTTGCCTGATGAGCACGTCCTGCGGTTTCCGCCTTGGCGCTCTTACTATTCCACAATGCAGTCGTGATCGAAATTGCCGGCAACTTCACGCGGAGAACTCGACCTTGGAATTTCACGCCAATTTCCACGTCTTTGTCCTTGCTGTTCATTATCTCGGCTACAATTTTCCCATCCGGCGCTTTGAATGCCATTACCCGCACTCCATCGAGTGATCCAGCAGTCTTGATACGAATATCCCCCGGGCGTACAAACTTGCTGAAGTGCGCAAGATAATAGTAGAGGCCAGTGTACGTGACCTTCTTCGATCGCCTATCAATGATAACTACGGGATGCTGAATGTTCGGGTCGGGGTCTCCATGAATCTCCGACCCGGACCAGGGTCCGCCCTTTTCGTCCAATATCATGTTCCAGTAGATCCAGGCGGATGTATCAACCTCGAGATCGTTGAAGATCTGATTGCCCCAGTAATCACCATCCTCGAAGTCGAAGCGGGGAAGGAGCATCGATTTAGGCGTGCCCGCATCGTAGGCATAGCACACTTCCGTCATCCATAAAGGCAGGTCGGGATATTGACGATGCAAGTTCACGATTTTGTCCCAGTCCTTGTTGTCATATCCGTGATAAGGAACGACTGAGACGTACTGACGCGCCGCAGGATCATCCAGCAGCAACGGATAATTGCGAGCTGCGTCGTCCCGGTCGGGGGCTTCGCTCAACATGATGCGGGTTCGAATGCCCTCTTTCTTAAGAAGCGGGCCAACGTGGTCTTTCAATAGAGCGTCGATCTCGTTGTATGGAATCTTGGTATAGATATCCGGCTCATTGAAAAGGCTTAGATAGTCGACGAATATGCCGTGTTTCTCGTACTCCTGGAGATAACGGAGATAGTAGCGAGCCAGCGCATCGTAATATTGCGGATTCACGTCCTGATTCTTGTTCACGTCGAACAACATCCAGTCCGGCGGATAGTCCATCGGAGCTTGCAAAACAAATTTCCCGTAACGGCGAGCCAGCTTGATGAAGGTGATCAGACCATTGGGACCGAGATCGCGCGCTACGGAGAAATGGCTCATGGCAACGTCGCCGGGCACATCATCATAGCTGTAGAAAGATCCAGCTGACATGAAGTCTGTAGAGGCAATTACGGTCTTCATGGCGGAGAAGCCGGCACCCTTTTCGGGATCGAAGAGAGCACGCAACACGGATTCGCGTTCGCTGGCAGGCAAACTATTCAGGCAAATGAGCCCTGCTTCCAAGAAAGACGCCCCGAAACCATCCATCTTCTGATAGGTGACGGCATCATCTATCTCGAAATTCGCCGCCCCTGAATCGCGAGCCGGCTCGAAACGGAGAATCGGCTTTGGAGTAATGCGATCCCCTGCTTTCGAGGATACTAAGGTCTGAACACCTTGTGCGACGGTTGCTACGCCGGACATCAAGAGGAACACGCCGAGAAACATGGCGAGGCATCGTTTGTCTATTTGCGCTATCTCAAGGTCTTCACGCACAATCTCTCTTCCTTCCCCGTCGAGAATAGTGCAGACACCGGAGTTAGCCAGTGCCTGCACTAAAGAGTGCTAGTATCGCCCATCAACCGCCGTCACTGGATGGCGGTCAGCGCGCTCTGCGCTGCCGCACCATATCCCGACGCCGCAGTAAAGGGACTAGAATTGGTTTTGAGAAGCACGGGCTCGCTGCACCCCCCGTTCTTCGTGAATGCCCAGAACCAATAGCCAACTTGAGGAGACGAACCGTTGGCCCAACTTACCATCGCCTTCGTGTCAGTGCCGGTACAGCCGCCTCCGCCATCCTTCTTCGGCAGCTCGCCGGTTTCATCGATGACGATCGGGTAACCGGCGGCTTGGATAGGATTCCACGTACTTGTCCAGCAACTGGAATCGGTGCAGTCCAAGTCGTAGTAGAGGTGAATTCCAGCGGCAATCTGTTTATCACTTACGTACTGGGTTACGTAGGTTGTCCAGTCGTTGAGTTCGTTCGAAAAGTCGAGCCCCGCAATGATGATCACATTCGATGCGCCCTCGTTGTGAATCGCCGTCACTACGCTCGCCACTCCCTGAACGTCCCATGTGTTGCTCGCTCCATTGGGGCCGTCGCAAGCACCACTAGTCGAATTCTGGGCGTTGCATTCCGTCGCGATAAATGATGTGGTACAGCCTCCATTCATGTAGCACGTCCAATCAGAAGCGACGTTGTCTCCGGTCTCCCCGTTCCCTGGGAATTCCGGTTCGTTGGTGAGATTGAACATGACCGCCGGGTTGCTCTTGAACGTAGTCGCCACCGACTGCCAGAACTGTTCTGAATAGTTCGTGTCCATAGCGGGAAAATTATCGATAATGTTACTTGTCGCTTGGACAAGCTCCGGACCACCGCCTACGTGAAGGTCGACCTCTGCCACCAGGCCGGCCGCGTTGGCAGCGTTGACGAAGTCCACGATCTGCGAAGTGTAGGCCGAACCCCATACCATCGTCGATTGACCACTCGTGGGCACGCCCAGCCAGCAGTCCTCATTGAGTGGTATGCGGACAACGTTCGCATGCCAGTCGGCAACCATGCCGCTAACGACCGCCTGATAGTCACTAGTACTGGCCGGTAAATTTGATGAGTCCCAGACCGTTGCTGAGCCGTCGTCGGTGCCGTCGCCCAGACACGAGTATTCCGAGCCGCTTACGTTAATCCCTCGCAGGACGACTGCCTCGCCGGAAGTGACGCTCTTAGTGCCAAGTTTTCCCGCTGAGGTCGTCACGAACTGATTACCAACAATTTTGATGCCGGGAGCCTGTGTAAAGGCTTGTGAGCAGGCGAACGCGAGAAACACGCAAAGCATCCCAAGCCATGTCGGTTTTGCATCAAGTATCGAATCCTTGTGCTCGGTTGTTTTCATTTGAATCTCCTCCGTTGTAATGGTCGGATGATGCCAATGGTGTTTCGACTGACGGCAGCGACACGTTGCCAACAACCTCAGAAATTGAACTTGAGCGCTACCTGACCAATGCGCGGGTCGCGAGCGACCGTGATGATACCGAAACTCGAGCCTGGCACTCCCGCGCAGCTCTCTCCGGGCCCACTCGTGACACAGGTGCCTGTACCGGGAGAGCCCAGGCCACTGGTTGCTACAAATTGCGTGTGATTGAATACGTTGAAAAACTCGGCACGAAACTCGATATGCATGCGGTCGCCTGCCGCGAAGTCTTTCAAAAGCGCCATATCCCAATTGTTGATCCCTGGGCCGCGAAAGAAGCGACGCCGAGCATTACCTAACTGCCCCAACTGTTCTGAAGAGAACAGTGATGTATTGAAATATGGTTGCCCGCTTCTCGGGTTGGTGAAGTTGAGCGGGCCGGGAGTAAAGTCGGAAGTGTCAATACCATTGTTATTTGGTCCCGCGGAAGTTGTACCTGTCAACGAGTTATCGTCAAGTTCGAGCAATGTCACCGGCAGTCCGGTGGAAAACCGAGTGATGCCGGAGAGTTTCCAGCCGCTAGTGAGGTTGCCTTTCTTACCGAATACACGGTCGAACGGCAGCTCGTATGTATAACTGATAACAAAATTATTTCTCAGATCAAAAGCAGCCAACTCTCGGGTCTGGCTGGGATTAAAAGGATTCACTTGATCGCCCAGGCCCGAGGCTTGATCCAGCGTTTTGCTATACGTATAGCCTGCCAAGAACTCCAAGCGGCCACTGCGGTGTCGAAACGTGGCTTCTAGGGCGTTGTAACTCGCGGTACCGATATTTTCGTAAAGACCGGTGCTGCCAAAGTTTGCTCCCAGCGGCTGGCGGGGAATTACCGTTTGGCCGGTGGTGGTAGTAAAAGTGCCGGTCTCGGCCATGGGGCCGCAAGTCGCAGTTCCTGCAGCTACTTCGTTTGCTTGGCTTACAGAAAGGCAGATCGCTGGGACTGAAGGATTGGCATTGACCAACACCAGCAGTCTATGACTCTGAGTGCCCACATAACTAACGTTCGCCATTGAATTGCTGCCGAGTTGTCGCTCGAGCGACAGTTCATAATGTTCGGCGTAGGGAAGACGGTTTTTGTACCAATAGCCGGGTGAACTTGATATCGGTTCAAACTGGGCCCAATTCACGTTGGGATCGGGATTCGATGCCGACACATTGGCGGGAGGAAACACAACCGGATAGCGCTGTCCCTCGCTGTTTCCGGTGGCTCGATCAACGAACGGAGTGGCGAACAAAGGAGGATTCGGACTCGAATAAAACAATCCGTAGGGAGGGTCCCCGACCTCCAGCGCGTCAGTAAGATCTTCGATCGCGGTGTAGAAGATGCCATATCCCGCGCGGATACTAGTCTGCCCGCTGCCGCCAAGTAACCAGTGCAGAGGGCCTGTGTCGGTTGAGGGCGAATATGCCAGTCCCACGCGCGGAGCGAAATTGTTGTAATGAGTAGGAGCCAGAGTCGACGGCACATTTGGATCGCCAGGAAATACCCATCCGGTAGGAGCACCAGGGAAAACCCGTGATTGCTCTCCTGGAATGATGGTTTCCAACTGGTTTTTGGCTTCCCACCACGAAGTGCTTACGTCCCAGCGCAGGCCGTAGTTCAACGTCAGCGATGGCGTTGCACGCCAGCTGTCCTGCGCATAAAGTCCGAAGTAGCGGCTGCGGGAGTCGAGCGGAGCCTGCTGTCCCTGCTCATAGTAGACTGGCGCGCCGATTAGAAAATCAGCAAAGTCGAGTCCGGTTTCCGATCCGTCAAATGCGAAGCTACCATTGTTCGCGCCATAGGCGACCTGCGTGATCTGGTCGTAATGAACATTTCCGCCAAACTTTATGGAATGTGTGCCAAGCACTTTCGAATAATTGTCGAGCAGTTGATAAGTATTGTTGTATTGGGCCAAGGGATAGGCATTCACGCCGAAGCTGAAATTGTTCAGCGTAATATTGGCCACGCCTTCAAATTGCGGCGCAATCGGAACAATGCCCAGCGTGTTCGCGCCCGTCACAAATCCTAAGGACGAGAGCGATGGACCCACACCTCCCTCCGGTTCGCCCGAGAAGCTTGCGAAACGCATGTAATGCAGGCGCAACTCGTTCACCGCAGTCGCACTTTGCGTCTTTATGTCGCTTAGGTTGATCATCTGCGCCCTACCCACATTCAGAACGTTGAATCCCGGCAAGGACACGGAACAGTAGGGGCACTGCTGGTTATAGTCATCCAGAAAGTAGTACGCAGAGAGCATGCCGGCCCGGCTGCTGCCATCAATCCGGATTCCCCCCTTGTCGTCGCGCAGCACGTTGTTGTATGCGCCGGTCTCGAAAAACGGCTGGCCATCCTCGGTGGTGTTTGGCTGTGGGATGTATTTAAGAAGCGCCTTGGCTGGAGCAGATATCGCCGCTGACGGAATCATTGCATTTGGGAAAACACACCCCGTTGTTGAATTGTTGCTCGCGCATCCTGCGAAATAGTAAGGTTCTCCGGGCTGGACCGGATATCCCAACTCAGAGGTGAGAACGCTTGCCCAGGGTATGTTAGGGGGTGCGCTGGTGGATGAGACGACGGAACCAGTCAGTGCGCTGGATACATCTGTCAGATTTCCAGTGAGGTCAGCAGCAGAATAAACTGGCACATTGGCAACCTGCCCCTGGATCTGCCTTGTGCCTTGGTAATCGACAAAAAAGAAGACCTTCTTGCGCACAACCGGTCCGCCAAACGTGCCGCCAAACTGATTCTGCTTAAATGCCCCGCGGATACCGCTGAAGTAATTGCGGGCGTCGAGATCGTCGTTTCTCAAGAACTCAAACAGTTCCCCGTGAAAGTCGTTTGTGCCTGACTTGGTAATCGCATTCACCTGTCCGCCGCTGTAATTGCCGTATTCGGAGTCGAAGTTGTTGGTGATAATGCGAAACTCCTCGATCGAATCGAGGTTGGGAACAATCGCCGTGGTCTGATTTACGCCTTCGTTGACGTTGCCGCCGTTCACCATAAAACCATTGGCGGTTTCGCGTTGACCGCTGACGGAGAGGCCGCCGGCATTCAAGTTGCCAGAAGGCGAAATAGGCGCGTATTCGCCCGACGTTTCTGGTGCCACCCCGGGTTGCAGGGCCAACAAGTCGGTGTAGCTTCGGCCGTTGAGGGGGAGGGACTCCATCTTGGTGCTCCCGATTACCTCACCCATTTGCGTATTCGTGGTTTCAACGCGAACCGAGCTGCTGGAAACGGTCATCTCTTCGTGCACGCCACCCACCTGCAGACGCGCATCTACCCTCACCGCACTATTCGCATCAATCGCAATAGTGGTTTGCCGAAACTCCTTGAATCCGCTTTTATGCACACTGATGACATACGTGCCAACCGGCAAAGCCAGAAAGGAATAGAAGCCCTTTTGATCAGTGATGACCACCCGCTGAATCCCGGTTTCGAGGTTGCGCGCAGTGACCTCCGCTCCGGCGATTACAGCTTCACTTTTGTCGGTTACAATTCCCGAAATGCTCCCGGTCACGCCCGCGCTGGCACTTTGAATACCGGAGAAACAGAACAACCCAGTCAGCAGCATCAACCACGCAATCGGGCGCCAATGCCTACTTCGTAATCGATGGTCAAACCCTATTCTGATCGTCAAGGCAACCGGCTGATGTGGCATTAGCTCTCCTGTGAGCTCTCTGTTCGGGCTGAAAAAACAGCTTTACATTTAATTCAGGAAATGAATTAATATGACGAGCAGCGCCAACTATTTACGCCCCTTAGTTCAATTATGTCAAGAAGTAATTGGGAGATCTCGTTGCGTTGACAGTCAGATTAGGCTATCAGGCGAGTTTCGGGTTCTTTTAACGAGCAGGCACATCATTGGCGTAAATTTACTTTGCGGCTGTCTTGTTGCTTAGGTTCAACTGGAGCTGTTCAAACGGCTTCGGATCGTGAGGGCGGGGTGAACGAACCGCCATGAAAGGTCATAGACGGTGAACACGAGGGCTCTAGAAAGAGCGCAGGCTCGAAATCCTGAATCCAAGTCTTTCAAGAACGAGTGGAATGTTCTGCGACTCATTCACGCGAATCGCAACATTTCGCGAATTGAGCTGTCAAAGCAGACGTGTCTCAGTGCAGCCTCCATCACCGCAATTGTCCAAAATCTGATGGATAGAGGGCTGGTTGTCGAATCCGGTCACAACTCGAGTGCTCTGGGACGAAAACCCGTTTCTTTGAGCCTTCGCGACGACGCTGGATTCCTCGTCGGAGTGGATCTGGGATCGTTCTACACGCGAATAGTAGTCACAAATATCCGAGGCGCTCTGGTCTACAAGCAAGAGTCCGAGACCGGGATGCAGGATGGCCGCGATCTTGTTCTTTCCAGAACCTTGACGAAGATCCACAAGGCAATCGATGATTCCGGAACGCAGAAGAATGCTTTTAAAGGGATTGGAATTGGGCATTCAGGCGTGATCGATGTAAGCAAAGGCTTAGTTCTATCCTTTCCTCGCCCTGGTCAAATGACCGAATGGAAAAATGTCCCGCTCAGAGACATCCTGGAGCGCGAGTTTGACGTGCCCTGCCTGCTTGAGGACAGCGTACGAGCGATCGCAACAGCAGAAAAGCATTTTGGACTCGGAGCAGGTCTGAACGATTTCATATACGTTGACGTAGGAATGGGCATTGGCGCCGCGATCTTTCTCGACGGAAAACTGTACCGTGGACCGGGTGGGAGCGCCGGCGAATTCGGTCACATGACAGTAGATGAACACGGCCCGCTGTGCTGCTGCGGCAATTATGGATGCTTGGAGACACTTGCGTCTTGCGGCGCTATTATCCAATCAGTGAAAAGCGCCATCGAAAAAGGCGTGGATTCGAAGGTTCGAGAATTAGCGCAAGGAGATCTGAACCGGATCAGTATTGAGATGATCGGACAGGCTGCGATGGAAAATGACAGCCTGTCTTTCCGCGTTCTGCACGAGGCAGTGTCGCACATTGCTGTAGCTCTGGCTGACGTTGTCAACCTACTGAATCCGCACGTTCTCATTTTTGGAGGAGCTTTATTCCGTTCCGCACCGGAACTATTCCTGGAGCCTTTGAAGCGCACCATAAAACAACGCGCGCTGGAAAAATCAGCCAATGAAGTCCAGCTCAAGATCTCTATTTTGGGAAGTGAAGCGGGGGCCCTCGGAGCCGGAAGATTGATTTCCGAAATCGTGCTAGAGAGACTATATCTAGGGAACCTTGGAATGAGTTCTGGCTAGCGGTCAGCACAATCGATTGATCGGAATGACGGATATAACCGGAAATTATACCGGATCAGAAGTCGTCTTGTGGGCCATCACCACTCCACTAGGTGTCTTCCAGCCCGATTTTGTCATTCACCGCTTGGCTCTGGCAGAGGCGATGTCCTTCCTCTTGCTGCCGAGCGCCATCCTCGTCACGGTCGGGCAAGCGGTCTGGCTGCGACGGGCGAAGCGAGCGGAGATTAAGGATCAACCATGTTCGCTCGATTGATGGGCCTCAACGTCATCTCGCCCGGCAAGCTGCAGCAATTGATGCAGAAGCAGCCCGTGAGCGTCTTCGATGTGAACTCGCGGCAGAGCTGGCTCACGGCGCGTGTGCTGGGTGCGCGGCCTCTCGACCCGATGGGCTACGACGAGAGCGATCTCCCAGCAGACAGAGCTTCCACGCTGGAGTTCTATTGCTCGAATTTCACGTGTAGAAAGGCGCCGAACGCGGCCCGCCGCGCGAAGGACATGGGATACCGGGACGTCTACGTGATGTCCGCGGGAATCAGCGGCTGGGTCGGGGCTTCCCTGCCGACGGAATCCGGCGAGAAGCGCGACACTTAGATTTTCAAAACGCTCATCGGGAGATCCCTCGGCGTTGCTCGGGACAAGTTTGGCGTTCCCAGGAATTACTCCTGCTTTTGGACAGCCAGCTTTACGGTCGCGGTGACTTCGCGGTGCAATTTCAATCGGACAAGTGGAATCCCGCTGACTTTCCAGAAGTCGGCTTCTGGGAAGTTTCACCGCATAGGTAACGATAAACGCGCCTGTGTTGACCAATCCCAATCAACTCACGGCCTGTCGGCTAACCGGACATTCTCCCGACCACCGCCCGGCAGGATCGTCTCAATTGACGAAACATCTCTATTACACTCATTGGCACCATGGTCAATTCTCAATGAGTGTAATCGCCCGGTCTCGACAACTATCGTTGCGGTTCAGGCTAGTCTGGTAGTTCGATTCGGTCGGAGTGCTTCTTATCGCGCTCGTGCTCTTCCTCCAAGACTTTTTCCAGCCACTTTGCTTGCTTTGCTGCAACCCACTTGTCTGCCGATCTTGGGTTGTGGCCGATGAAAAACTCCTCGCCGCAACCGTCACATCTGAGCGTTCCCATCTCTTGGAAGCCTATTGTTGTCTCACGGCTACTCTTTTTTATCGCCATTGCCCGCATGCTTTAATTTTAGATTAGTTGCCAATTCTTTTGGCAGGTATCTCCATTTCACTGGCGATCCGCTTCCTCAACTGGCGTAACATCCCCATTTCACTCATCGACCAGCGGTCAAAACGTGTAATCGC
>Ga0116135_1001254_pt1 | contig 13084 bp, 6 predicted proteins | sample June2015DPH_20_1_FD_89738 | JGI IMG/M metagenome (GOLD analysis project Ga0116135, IMG submission 89738) | Peatland microbial communities from SPRUCE experiment site at the Marcell Experimental Forest, Minnesota, USA - June2015DPH_20_10 | ecosystem: Environmental > Terrestrial > Soil > Wetlands >... | reverse complement strand
GGGGAACAGCGTCAGCGTGTCCAACCGCAAATTCAGAATTCCCGGCGTGGTGAATTACTCCCTTGGGGCCGAACGTCAGCTCAACTCCCACACTTCGGTCGATCTGAGCTTCGTCGGCAGCACAGGCTACAACCAGGACACCACGTTCGACATCAACCACACCAGCACCGCTTTTTCGGCTGGCTGCAATTTGGAATTGGGCGCCTCCATCACCACCTACAACAATTGCAACAGCGCCCCCCAGGCTGTCACCCCCAGCAACCCCGAATGGTTGGCCAATCCGTTTGAAGGCGTTGCCGGATTCTCTACGGCCAACACCGGCAATGGCAACGGCTATTACACCAACCCGCTAATCTCGGCCAGCGCGTTTACGCGTCCCTTGCCTCAGTTCGGCGAAATCTACCAAAGCGAGCAGAATGGTGGGGAGACCCAGTTCAACTCGCTGCAGGTCGTGGTCAATCACCGCTGGAGCAATGCGCTGACGGGGCACGGCAGCTTTGTGTGGGCAAAGACGATGGATACACAAAACATCGACCCGTACTACAACATCCTCGGACACTACGTCGATTTCGGCAACCGCAAGTGGCGCTGGACCGCCAACGCCGTCTGGCATATGCCGGTTGGCAAAGGACGCGCCCTCCTGGGCAATGCCAACCGCCTGGTCGATGGAGCCATCGGCGGCTGGACCATGGGCGCGATTTATTACTATGAGGCGGGCCTCCATTCCAGCGTCGGTTTCCCATATGGGAACCCTGGCATCTGCGGGGAGCCGTACTGCAACTGGGTGGAAGTGATCCATACGCAGCACTACGGCGTGCACCGCAGAGTGTTACCGGACGGAACGCCGGTAATTCAGGAGGTCAGACAATGTGTCGGCTACTATGACGGCAATGGCGTCCTCCAAGTGGAGAACCCAACCGTCTCGGCCTGCCCGAACGCAACTGCGCGGAACGACTTCGATTTTATTGAGAGACCTTCTTGGGCCGCGTTTCAAAACGTAAGCGACTCCGGCGTCTACAATCCGCGCGGACAGGAACTTAACATGAGCATGTCCAAGACCTTCTCGGTATGGGAGCGGTCGAAGCTTGAGGTGCGCATCGAGGCCTATGACGTACCGAACCACCCGAACTGGAATAGCGGCTCAGACAACTGGTGGGCGCCGTGGGATCCTCACTTCGGCACCATTAACATGATCTATAGCGGGCAAACGAATATACCGCGCAACGTGCAGTTGTCCGCCAAGTACATGTGGTAAATCCGAGCGGCGTTCATGGTCCTTGTAGCCATGAGCGCCCCGAACCGAACGGAATCCGCGCTTCTTTTCCCTGGTGGAGAGGCGCGGGTTCCGGTTCGCGATCTGCGCATCCTGCAAGTCACCCTTTATCCCTGTCAGATATTTTTCCGCCACCAAACTGGTTGCGTTTCCATTCTTGCGAATTGCGCATCGATGCCTAACTTCGTGAAGGAACTGCCTGGAGAATCGATGAGAATCACCGAGATCGCCGAGCGAACAGTCCGTCTGTTGAGCGCGCCATCTTTCGCCTTCATATTTCTTTTTGCATTTGTCGCGATAGCGGAATCCCGGATGCCATCAAGCCATGCTCAAACTCCTCTTCTTGCGCCAGTTCCACCGATGGGATGGAACAGTTGGGATGCCTATGGCACCACCGTGCGCGAAGCAGAAGTCAAGGCGAATGCCGACGTCATGGCCTCCTCTTTGAAGCAATATGGATGGCAATACATTGTGGTGGACATTCAGTGGTACGAGCCAAATGCCAAGCCGCATGGATACCGGGATGGAGCAACCCTTTCAATGGATGGCAATGGAAGACTCATTCCTGCCGTCAATCGCTTTCCATCTTCCGCAAACGGGGAAGGCTTCAAGCAGCTTGCAGATTATGTGCACAGTAAAGGGTTGAAGTTCGGCATTCACATTCTTCGTGGAGTACCACGGCAGGCCGTTGCCGAGAATACGCCAATTCTCGGTACGAATGTCCACGCGCGAGACATCGCGGACGAGAGGACAGTGTGCGCATGGAACACCGATATGTATGGCATCAATATGTCCCGGCCCGGCGCCCAGGCCTACTACGATTCGATTGTGGCGCAATATGCAGCGTGGGGAGTGGACTTTATCAAGGCGGACGACATGACGAGGCCCTATCATAAAGCCGAGATCGAGGCGCTGCATCGCGCCATCTTGAAGTCCGGCCGTTCGATCGTCCTCAGTCTGTCGCCAGGGCCAGCACCCATTGACGAGGTCACGGATCTCCGAAACAACGCTCAAATGTGGCGCATCGAAGACGACCTTTGGGACAACTGGCACTCCCTCAAGAACATGTACTTTCATGCCGAATCCTGGGCACCATTGGCAATTCCGGGGCATTGGCCTGATGCTGACATGCTTCCGCTGGGGCACATCGGTATTCGTGCAGAACGAGGAGAGGACCGGCTTTCCAGACTGACCCCGGATGAACAGAGAACAATGATGACAGTGTGGGCAATGGTACGATCACCCCTCATGTTCGGCGGTGACCTGTCAACCGTTGATCCCTTTACACTTTCTTTGCTGACGAATGCCGATGTACTGGCGATTGATCAGTCGAGTTCGAATGCAGAGATAGCCTGCAAGAGAGGTGATCTGCGCATCTGGACCACGAAGGATGGAAAGAGCGGTGATCAGTACGTGGCCGTCTTCAACCTTGGAGAAACACCGCAAACAGTCCATCAGGATTGGAGCGGGATAGGAATCTCAACGAAGCCCGCGGAGATTCGCGAACTTTGGAGCAAGAAAGTCTTGCGCTGGCCCGAAGAACTCACCGCGACAGTAGCGCCCCATGGAACGATCCTCTATCGAGTTTCTTCACATTGATGTCCGGCGCGCAGGGATTTCGATTCGCATGAGCTAAGTGACGCGTGAAGTCAGCAATGAAAGTCGACGAGGAACCTTGATGAAACTCTGTGCATCAATCACCGCCGTTTTTGTGTGCTGCTTATTCGTTCCCGCCTGGGGCAATGATGCACAGAAGCTAGTCGAACCGAATGGCAGGCAGACTCTGTTCGTAGACGGCCATCCCTTGCTGATTCTTGGTGGACAAGTTCATAACTCAAGCGCATGGCCCAGCGAATTACCGCAGCTATGGAAGTTGATGGCAACGCTGAGTGCGCATACTATCGAAGCTCCTGTTTACTGGGAACAGTTCGAGAGCGTGCCGGGGCACTTCGACTTTACAAACGTTGACCAGCTTATCGATGGCGCTCGCGCTCACAATCTCCATGTCATACTCTTATGGTTCGGTACGTGGAAGAACGGCAACATGCATTACGTCCCGCCTGGATTAAGAGTGACTCTAAGCGATATCCACGAATAATCGGTGCCGACGGCGAGCCGATTGAATTCCTGTTTCCGCTGCCGCAGGACACGCTCGATGCGGATAAGGCTGCGTTTACAGCGCTGATGCACCACGTGGGAAGAATCGATGGCGAGCAACACACAGTCCTGATGATTCGGGTTGAAAACGAATCCGGGAACATCGGTGCAGTACGTGATTATTCACCGGAAGCGAATCGCCAGTTCGCAGCGCGTGTGCCGGCCGACCTTCTTGGCATCGTGCACAAGCAACCGGGTACGTGGAGCCAGGTATTCGGCTCAGATGCCGAAGAAGTTTCCTCATGTACTATCAGGCGAAGTACATCAATGAAGTCGCAGCTGCAGGCAAGAAGGAGTTTGCGATTCCTTATTACATCAATGTGTGGGTCAGCTATCCGCCTCCGGAATTGTCGCAGCGCCAGGTTCCGATGCCCGGAATTCAATATCCGAGCGGCGGCCCGGTGCAGAAGTTTGTCGCGATCTGGAAGCAATTGGCGCCCGCGACCGATATCATTGGTCCAGATATTTATAGCGACAATCCGGGATTTTATAAGGAACTGATCAACACCTATCACCGTCCGGACAATCCTCTTTGGATTCCGGAGACTGGGCGTGGTGATAGTTTTGCGAAGCTCCTCTGTTACGCACTGGGCAATGGGGCCATCGGCTTCTCGCTGTTTGGCGTGGGTGAATCAGGCTGGAACATCACGGGAGACTCGCCGTGGGAAGCACATGCTAATAACTTTGCGCTTCTCGCCCCGATGAGCCGTGAAATCGCCCTGTGGGAGTTTGATGGCACGTTGAAGGCAAGCATCGAGGAGCCCGGCCAGGCACAACAACAATTGGACTTCGCCAATTGGCAGGCCGATATCGCCTTCGGGTTTCCTCGATCGGATGGACGGAAAGCCCCTGGAACTCATGATGCACATGGCGCAGCGTTGGTAGTTCAGTTGGGACCGGATGAGTTTCTGATCACTGGAGTCGATGCGATCATCACCATTCATCTTTCAGGGAAGCAGCGGTGGATACGCAGCGAGATCGTTTCTGCGGAAGAAGGACACTATGAGTATGGCGCATGGAAATCGCTGCGTATTTTAAACGGCGACGATATGGACCGCGGGCATTGCTTTTACCAGAAGCCGCGGGTCGTGAGAGTGCGATTGGAAAGGTTCTAGCTGACTAGAACCTAGATACTTGGCGGGTGCGCATTACGCCGACACATCACGAACTCAGGATTGAACACATGCTTGGGAGAATCTCCATGATACGGCAATGGATGAATCAGACCGGAATCCTCGGACCGATTGGTACAGCCAACAGCGGCGCAAGGAAACTTCACTGCAGATTCATGAATGTGCTGGTGACGACTGGCTCATTCGTGCTGAGTGCGATTGCCCAGCAACCTATATTGAAAGTTCGGATCGATCGTCCCATAGCGAAGGTGAGCCCCGATTTCTGCGGCCTGATGACCGAGGAGGTCAACTACTCCTACGACTTGTAAATGAGAGTGCTCCCATCACCGCGGTCTTCGAACTGCCTGTTCCGGCAACTTCTTCAACGTGCGCGGACTCACACGAAGTTCCTCACACAACCTGCCGATATGGACGCACATCCGCTCCCGTTCGAACGCCATTCTTCGGAACGACTCGCCACACGCACGCGGTGCTCATCTCGGCTCTGCGGCAGGCGATGCGGTGGAAGTTGCTGCTGGAAAATCCAGGCGAAGATGTGGATCTGCCACGGCAGCAGCGGCGGCGCTGCACAGTGTTCGATGTTGCGCAGGCCAAGCAATTCATCAAAACGATTTCGGGGCACCTGTATGAGGCCTTGTTTGCTCTCGCGATCACCACCGGGATGCGGTCGAGTGAATACCTCGCGCTCACCTGTTTGGACTTCGATATCGAGCGCGGCACGGTAGGCGTGTCGAAGACCCTTGAACGGGGGAAGGGAAGCTGGACTTTCGGACATCCGTCTCTATGATCTGCGGCACAGTGCGGCAACCCTCGAATTGGCCGCCGACGTCTCACCAAAGATCGTGAGCGAACAGCTAGGGCACTCCTCGGTTGCATTTACACGCGAGGTTTACTCGCATGTTCCACCACATATGCAGGACACTGCCGCCCTGAAGGTAGAGGCGCTGTTGATGGCCGCGTGAGGTGCTTGAGTATCTCCCTTGCGCCTGAAAGCTGAGAGAAACACATCCTCGGTCGCCAGACCGTAATCCTCCATACACTGAATTCCCATATCAACAACACTTCTTTCAAACCCCCAATAAATCTTGATCCTCATGGCATCTTGTGTGCCGCCTGCGTGTCCAATTCTGGAGTCGAAGGGTTCGATAGCACGAAAAGTGAAATAGATAGTCAGGAAAGGTCAGGCTTGCGGAATCGAATGCGCGGTCTTCGCTGATCGCGAGCGGATCGCCAACGACAAAGGAGCTTATCATCGATTACTTAAGTTGGCATCATTGGCGGTTCTGAACGAGGCCCCGGGTATGCTTGCTGCTGTCGCCACAAGGGGTCGGAAAAGCAGGCAGCATAAATCCAACAGAATCAACGCCCGTGTTTCTCGAAGCATCCGTCTCCAAACCGGTGGATTGTGACAAACGAACGGAATGACTTCGCCAGGATTGCAATTCTGGTGAAGTATCATTTTGTAATCGTGGCGCTGATTGCGCTTGACGTTGCCGCAAGGTAGTTCCCATTGCCTGCAAAGCTTGCCGCAATGTTATGCTTGCCTACCGCAAGCTTGGTGGTCGAAAACGATGCCACCCCATTGGCGTTCAAGCTTCCCGTCCCAATCTGAGTTGTGCCATCCAGAAAACTCACCGTACCTGTTGGCTCCGTTCCGTTCCCGGTCACAGTTGCAGTAAAGGTGATGGATGTGCCGTAAGTCGCCGAAGTAGAAGAGGCTGACAAATTGACCGTCGGGGTCGCTCTGTTTACCGTAAGTGTTACGGCACCCGCGGCTGTCGCGTAGTCCGCAGTATTGGTCGGAGTGAAGGTTGCAGTCAGCGTCTGCGATCCAGCGGTTAACACTGTGCCCGCTCCCGGTGAGTATACGAAGCTTCCCGCAACGTTCGAACTGGCATCCAGTTGAGATGCACTGAGCGGTGTGCCGTAGGCGATCGCCTTCGGCGTGGCCCAGGTGATTGGGGGTGTCGCCTTGTTGACGATCAGCGAAACCGAGACGGTCTCAGTTGTGTAGTCCGTGGAGTCGGTGGGTGCAAAGGTAACGGTTAACGTTTGCAATCCTGCTCCCAGAACGGTTCCCGATTTCGGTGAGTAGGTGAAGGTGCCCGACACATTTGCGCTGGCGTTCAGCTGCGTTGCGCTGAGCGCTGTACCGTAAGTGATGGTCTTTGGCGCCTGCCAAGTAATTGTGGGTGTTGCCTGATTTACCGTCAGCGTCACGGCTGCCGTCGCCGGTGTGTAGTCGGTTGTATTGGTGGGCGTAAAGACTACTGACAGAGTTTGTGATCCGGCAGCAAGCACAGCGCCAGCTCCAGGTGAGTATTTGAAGGTCCCAGCCACAGTCGAGCTGGCATCCAGTTGAGCTCCGCCCAGCGCCGTGCCGTAAGTGATTGCCGCGGGCGTCGGCCATGTGATCGCGGGTGAAGCCTTGTCCACGGTCAGGGTCACCGATGCTGTGGCTGTGGTTGTGGTGTAGTCGGTTGGATAGCTCGGCGTGAAGGTCACAGTCAGGATATGGGTTCCAACCGCCAAGATCGCTCCTGCAGCCGGGGAGTAGGAAAAGGTTCCAACTGCATTCGAAGTGGCATCCAACTGCGCCGGGCTCAAGGCCGTCCCGTAGGAGATTGCAGCGGGCGTTGGCCAGGTGACGACGAGCGTGCCCTTGTTTACCATCAACGGAACGCTGTCGCTCGCCGTGGTGTAGTCGACCGTGTCAGTTGGCGTAAAAGTCACTGTCAACGTCTGCGTTCCGGCATTCAACACCGTTCCGGCCGCGGGTGAATAGGTGAAGGTTCCCGCTACTGTTGAGGCTGCATTTAACTGCGTTGTGCTCAGTGCCGTGCCATATGCAATGGCCCTCGGTCTGGCCCAGGTAATCGCAGGCGTTGCCTGGTTGACTGTAAGAACCACTGTCGCTGTGGCTGTCGTGTAGTCCGTTGTGTCATTCGGTGTGAAGGTCACAGTGAGTGTTTGCGGTCCAGCTGAAAAGAGGGAACCCGCAGCCGGGAAATAGACGAAGGCCCCGGGCACGGACGAGGTAGCGTTGAGCTGCGCTGCTGAGAGCAACGTGCCATATGTAATTGCTGCGGGCGTGGCCCAATTGATGGTGGGAGTCTGCTGAGTTGCCGTGCCGCTGAGTGCAATCGTCTGCGAGGTATAGGCCGGCGCGGCGGCATTGAGGTTGTTGTCGGTCAGCACCAGCGAGCCGCTGAGACTGCCCACTGCCGTGGGATTGAAGCTGATGGGTAGCTGGCACGACGCTCCCGCCGCAAGCGTCCCACTTGTCGAAGAGCCGGGACTGATCAATGGGCATGCTGAGGGAGCGCTGCTATTCAAGGTGAATCCGGCCGCAATATTCGGATTGTTGCCAGTCGAAGGAACGGGCAAGGTCAGCGCGGCATTGCCGATGTTTTCAATGGCAACGGTCTGCGGGCTGTCAGGACTGGCTGTACCCACTGGCGTGGTAGCGAATGTCAGGCTCGGTGCGTCGAACAGGTCTTCCTTCAAGACCCGTACGTTTCCGCCATCGACAACGTAGACATTGCCGCTTCCGTCCAACGCAACTCCCAGCGGCGAATTCAGCGTGCTCGTTGAAACGATGCTCTGGATGTAACTGCCAGCCGACAGTTTCTCTTCCAGAACCCGGTTATTCGCGGTATCGGCAATGAAGAGATTGCCGTTGCCGTCTACCGCGACCCCACCTGGCGAATTCAGGCCGCTCGATGGAATTGTGCTTTGGGTATAAGAGCCCGCCGACAGCGTTTCTTCATAGACCTGGTTATTCACGCTATCTGCGATGTAAAGATTTCCGTTTCCGTCCACCGCAATTCCTACGGGATTGGCAAGGCCTGAAGTGGGTATGGTGGTCTGGGTGTAGCTTCCCGCCGAGGGGGATTCTTCATAGAGGGTTCCGGACGAGAAGAAATACACATTGCCGCTTCCATCGACAGCGAGGCCGGTGGGCGAGACAATGCCGTTGTTCGCAGCGCTGGCGACAATGGTCTCGTTGGTGCCGCCGCTCGCTATCGGGGTTTCCTCAATCACCCTGTTGTTGCCTGTGTCGGCGATATAGACGTTACCATTTCCGTCGACTGTGACTGCTGTTGCTTGATTCAAACTTGAAGAGGAGATGGTGTTCAGGTTAAATCCGCCTGCTGAAGGGGAGTCTTCCCATACAAAGCTGGTTCCGGTGTCGGCAATATAGACGTTGCCGCTTCCGTCGATGGCAACTGCGTTGGGGGAAACCAAGCCGCCGGATGCGTTTGCGATTGTGCTCTCTGTGCCGGGAAGGAAGTTAACTTGCGGACCGAGGCCTGTTCCCTGGACGTAGCCCGTGGCGAGGACGTCTCCGTAAATGTCTTCAACAGATGCTGCGCCGTAGCGTGCCCCGGAGAGCGTTGGTGTGAAGACTACATTGATCGTGCACGACTGGCCGACGGCGTACACGGTGCTAGGCGAGCAGGTCCCGGTGCCGGCGTCGGTAAAGTCCAATCCCGTTGCGCCCTCCGTGAACAAAGCAGTCGAGCCGAAAGTTCCGCCATTCACAAAGACAAAGGTCAACGGTGTAGGCTGACTTGCGGTGCCGATATTGACCGCGCCGAAATTTACCGGCAAGGGCGCGGTGACCTGCACAGGATTGACGGTGAGGGAAAGTGTTGTGGATGCTGTCAGGGTTCCCGAGGTGCCGGTGATGGTGATCGGGCCCGTTCCCAGGGAAGCATAGCTAGCCGCTGTCAGCGTTAGTAGCGCGGTTCCGCTGGTTGGATTCGGAGTGAACGCTGCGGTCACATTGGGCGGCAGGCCGGAGGCGGCGAGACTGACGCTGCCGGCGAATCCATTGAGCCCGGTTACCGTGATTCCGGATGTGACGGTGGCGCCTTGAGCTACAGACAAGGAAGACGGCGAAGCAGCCAGGGTGAAGCCTGGAGCAGGAACGACAGTGACGGTAATCCCTACGGATTCGGATTGAGTTCCAGAGGTTGCGACAATCGTTAGCGAATAGTTCCCGGTTGGAAGGGATTTGTTCGCTAACAGGGTCAGCACGCCGGTTCCAGTGGCCGGGTTTGGAGAGAACTCATAGGCTAAGCCGCTGGGATCGGGCAAGGTCAGGTTAACGCTGCCGCTGAATCCGGGAGTAGTCAAGGTGACTGTGGCAGACCCGCCTTGAACTATGGTAAGAGACGCGGGCTGTGCAGAGAGGGCGAATGTTCCTGTGCCGCTCAACCCGATGCTCTGCGACGAGTAAGCTGGAGCGGCGGCGTTCAAGTTGTTATCGGTGAGGACCAGGGGATTGCTCAGTGCGCCGATTGCGGTGGGCTTGAAGTTGAGAGACAACTGGCAGTATTCGCCTGCGACGATTGCGCTTGCGTCATTGAAACCGGCAAGCGCAACTGGGCACGACCCTGCACTATTTTCCAAAATGAAGTTGGTGGGAATGTTTGGATTGAGGCCTGATGAAAGAACCGGAAAGTTCAGCGGCGCATTTCCTGCGTTAATGAAGGTGACGCTCTGCGGGCTGTCGGTGACTGTTCCGATGGTGGTGGGCGCAAAGGCAAGGCTTGGAGCCGATGCAAAATTCAGCTTCGCAAGGCGATTGTTGAGCGTGTCCGCCACATAGAGGTTTCCACTGGCGTCGACTGCAACACCCTGGGGGCCGGAGAAGCTTTCGCTCAGCGTGAGAATGCCTGGGGACGCAGGAATTGTGCCGTTGACTGCAAGAATCTCCTGAACTGCATTGTTGGCGGTATTCGAGACGTAGATGTTTCCAGCGCCGTCTACAGCGAGATCATCGCTCTGAATGTTTGTAACGAGAGTTCTGACGGTGGGCGAAGCAGGAATTGCGCCGTTGACCGCTTCAATCTGCATCAGTGAATTGTTGCAGCCGGCGAAATACACATCGCCACTCAAATCCACTGCGACACTGGTAAGACTGCAACCAGCAGTGGCCAGCGTGACGATCGTCGGTGAGGCTGGAATGCTTCCATTGACCGCCAGGATTTCCTTGATCGCCTGGTTCAGGGAATCGGCAACGTAGACATTGCCCGCACTGTCCACCGCTAAGCCTTCGGGGTTATTGAAACTGCTGGCCAGAGTGATGATGGTGGGTGATGCGGGAATGACGCCGTTGACCGCTTCAATCTCGATCACCGAGTCTCCCGGATATGGCGCCGCGTACACGTTGCCGTTGTTGTCCACGGCGACGCTGGAGTAGGCACCGCCGGTCGACAGAAGCGTTGTGACAGAAGGCGAAGCCGGGATAACGCCATTGACGGCGTGAATCTCGGAGATTGAAGTGGCGTTTGAGACATAGACGTTGCCGTTGTTGTCGATAGCAGCGCCCTGAGGTTCGTTGAAAGAACCCACCGTCATCTGGACGCCAGGCAGGAATTTGACCTGAGGTCCAACGCCAACTCCATAGACAGGTCCGGCGGTAATCACGTTTCCTGAAGTGTTGAGAAGCTCCACCGTCCCGCTGCGGATTCCAGCGAATTTCGGCGTGAAGGCCACATTGATTGTGCAGGACTCACCGGCTGTGTAAGCGGTATTCGCCACGCAGGTCCCACCTCCGGCGTTGGCAAAATCGAGGCCGGTGGCTCCCTGTGTCACCACAGCGGTCGAGCCCAGGGTGCCGGCAGTCTCGAAGGTGAAGACCATCGGAATTGCGGAGAAGGTGGTTCCGATGTTTACGTCTCCGAAGTTTCCGCCCGACATGCTCAAGCCAGACAGGGATACTTTCAGCACGCGATTATTGAGGACATCGGCGATGTAGATGTTCCCGCTCGCGTCGAGGGCAATGCCCGCGGGTCGGTCAAGAGCCGTACTGAGAGTGATGAGGGTTGGTGATGCAGGGATAGAGCCGTTGACCGCAAGCAATTCATACGCAATGCTGGTTCCGATATCGGTCACGTAGACATTTCCGCTGGCGTCGACCACGACGCCGGCAGGACCGGCAGTGCCGGTGAACGTGTACAGCGTTTCAAGAGTTGAATTCAGAGAAATGCTGCCGTTAACCGCGAGAAGCTCTTTGATGGCATTATTGCCTTGATCAGCGACGTAAAGATTTCCACTGCTGTCCAGCGCGAGACCGGTGGGGTTATTGAAAGAGTTATTGAAAATTACCTCGCTCGGTTGTGTGGGAATGCTGCCATTGACCGCCAGAAGCTCTATAACGTCGCCGCAAGCCGTGGCAATATTGCCATATGGGCATCCACCGGCGACATATACGTTCCCGCTTGGGTCCACAGCGACTCCGTACGGATTCTCAATGCTGGTCAGCGTACGGATGGTTGGCGATGCAGGAACGCTCCCACTTACTGCCACCATCTCTTTCACCGCGCCGTTACCTGTGTCGCCGACAAACACATCACCACCTGCATCGACCGCGATTGCCTCGGGAGAATTGAAGCCGCTGCCCAAAGTTCGAATCGTCGGAGAGGCCGGGATAACTCCGTTGACCGCAAGCAGCTCCTCGATTGTGTTGTTGCCCGCGCTGGCGACGTACATGTTTCCACTGCTGTCAAATGCGACAGCCACGGGATCACTGAAGCCGCTGCCCACCGTAACTTGTGCCCCGCTGAAGTAAGCGGTCTGGGCGAATGCGCCGGTGCCCGCGACACAAGACAGCATAACGAGAACAGACCATGTCGAAATCAGGCGTCCTGATTTCGACGAACGGTATGAATCCGGCCGCGAAGCTACCGCGGGAGTTACAAGGCTGACGAACCAAGGCGCTGAAATCATCTCTAAATCGCTCCTCTGTACCTGAACTGCTCCATCCAAGAGCCATTTGCGGGAAACTGGGGACTTGTTACAATGCGAGCGAATGCTCAGGTCCGTCGCAGAGTTTATGGGAGTTAATTTACGCAGAAAGAGTAACACAGCTCAAGGGTCGGTCAAGTGACAGCTGCGTGAACATGCGCTACAACTGAAAAGTTGATGGCAACATGTAAGCCCTGTTGGTGGGTTCTCAGTTCTTTCGTTCGCGCTGTTTCCACCTGTGTCGCGACCGATACATTTTGGGACGACGCAGGATCTTGGAGTACCGTTGGACCCACTTATCTGCTGCAATCCACACGGCCGAATTGTCAGCGACTCGGACAAGTGACGAAAAGACGATGTGGCTGACCGGCCATATAGCCAGCGATAACGAACAATATCACGTTCTAACAAACCTGAATTCAGGCGTAGCGACCCAGCTGAGATCAGGAAGGCCATCATCTATCCAATTTCTCTATGTGCCTGGCGATGTCGCGTAGACTGAGGATATTTGGGCAGAGATCACAGGTCACTGCGGTGTTTTCCAGGAGTGATCCCGACAATCGCGCGTAATCGGCGGTCGATGAGCGTTTTGGCCTGATATGGAGTGACCGTGTCAACTCCTCTGGATCGGTGGGGTTGTTTTTGCAGTTGTAGTTGTTTTTGCTTTTCCCCGAGGACAGAGCGAGCAGCAGCCTGGGCAGGTTTGAGCGACGATTGATCAATCTGATATTCGCGGGTCGGAACCGCATAATCATGATCCGTC
>Ga0116135_1001250_pt1 | contig 13107 bp, 9 predicted proteins | sample June2015DPH_20_1_FD_89738 | JGI IMG/M metagenome (GOLD analysis project Ga0116135, IMG submission 89738) | Peatland microbial communities from SPRUCE experiment site at the Marcell Experimental Forest, Minnesota, USA - June2015DPH_20_10 | ecosystem: Environmental > Terrestrial > Soil > Wetlands >... | reverse complement strand
GTCGAAGATGCGCTCCGCGGCGGGGTAAAGTCCCAGCCGGTAGCTCAGCCAGCCGGAGCGCCAGTGGGCAGAGGAGGCATTCTTGTCACTGGGAAAGCGCGTCGCTAGATCGCCGTAGTATTCAATCGCCGTTGGGTAATCGCGCTTGAGCAGGTACATGTTGCCCGCGGAGAAGAGCGCGTCGGCCAGCCACGGACTGCGCGGAAACCGGGTCTCCATGTCGGTGATGATCCGCCGCAACTCGGTGGAATCGTCGTGGTCGCGGGCCAGCTCTAAGAGCAAATCGTCACGCCGCGCGCCGTTTTCGTCCAGTGTGTCGGGCAGTGCCTGGGCCTCCGCCGTGGTCAGGTGCTTCAACTTCAAATCGCAGGCGGCCTCGGCTACGGCAAATCCGTTGCGGGTCTGTGCGTCAATTCCTGGCGCGCGCACCAGAACGCGAAACTGCTCGTCCGCCTCCGCGTAGCGGCCCGCGTTGTAATAAGCTTCGGCAAGAGTGCGCAGGTCCGCCGTGGTCAGCAACGACTCGGCTCCCAACTCCGTGAGCTTGGCGCGCGCGGTTTGCGCATCCGCACTCAACGGATGGCCCAGCAGCAGCAGCCTGAAGGTGGTTTCCGCAGCCTGTTGCTGGCCCATCGCCAACTCCACCTGGCCCTCGGCAAACTGGAATCCGGGGCGGCTTGCCGCCTCAGTGCGGGAAGCTGCAGCCAGCGTCTGGCGCGCTGCAGTCTGATCTCCCATAGCCAGCAGAACGGTGGCCTCCAGCTCAGGCTCCTGGGCGTCAAAGATGCTGTCGGGATAGCGATCGGTAAATCCGTGGAGAATCTTTTCGGCGATCGTATCGTCGCCCGCCGCGTGGCTTGCCTCTGCGTCGAGAAAATCTATGTAGTCGGCCAATTCCCCATCGGCGCGCCGCGCTTGCGCCAGCGCCGTCTCGGCGTCCGCGTAGCGCTTGTCGAGCAGGTACGCGTGGCCCAGTGCCAGATAGGCTGCTGTCGCGGCCTCTCCGGTGTGGCTGTGCGCGTAAGCGGTCACTGCCGCGTAAGCATCCGGCGTGCGCAGGGTCGCTAACTGCTGGGCCATCGGCTCCAGCTCTTTTGAGGCCACAAACGCCTGCTTGATGCGCGTCGTGTGCGCCACGCGAGACGCGCGGCTGGCCGTGTGCGTAGGCGTGCCTTTCGCGGCGGGTTTCTTCGTTGCCGCGGGCTTGGGAGTATTGGACTGCGCCGGGCTGGATTCGGAGGAATTCGCGTCAGGCGGCGTTGCGGACTGCGCCACTCCGGGCCGCACGATACTGGGCCCGCCTAGTAACGGCAACACAATCAAGGCCGCAAGGCAGACAGGACCGCGCTGGAGGAGACGCCATGGGGAAGAGAAACCAAACATAATTCCACTTTATGCCGATTTGGATGCTACTGGCGCAGCCGGGAACCAGTGACGTAACGGCGCGGACTTCGTTATGGGATTTGGTTCCCCGCCCCGGCGTCCGGTACACTCATGCTTTAAGGGCTCCCCGATCGTTCCCGGCGTGTCAAAATTGCGATTTTTCGCATCCGATTCCCATGGCGACCATCCAACCAATTAGCGAAGAGCACCCCGATGTCGCCCTCGTAGAGAGGGTTCGCGCCGGGGATCTCTCGGCCTATGACACGCTGGTCCGCAAGTACGAGCGGCAACTCTTCAGGATTGCGCAGCACATTACGCAAAACCGCGAAGACGCCGAAGACGTAATGCAGGATGCGTTTCTCAAAGCCTATGAGAAGCTCGATCAGTTTCAGGGGAACTCGAAATTTTACACATGGCTGGTACGAATCGCGGTAAACGAGAGTCTGATGCGGCTGCGCAAGCGGCGCACGGGCAAACTGGTCTCCATGGACGAGGATGTGCCGACCGAAGAGGGCAGCGTTCCCCGCGACTTCGCCGACTGGGCTCCGAATCCGGAGCAGAATTACAACCAGTCCGAGCTGGCCGAGATTCTGAAGAAAACCATTCAAGGCCTGCCGCCGGGTTTCCGCACGGTGTTCGTGCTGCGCGATGTGGACCAGCTTTCCACCGAGGAAACCGCCGAGGCGCTTGGCCTGAGCGTTCCCGCAGTCAAATCGCGGCTGTTGCGCGCGCGGTTGCAATTGCGCGAACGTTTGAGCCGCTACTTCAAACACAAGACTCCGGCAACTTCGCAGGCAGTAGCGGCGCCGCAGGGAAACGGAGCTGAAGCATGACCTGCACTGAGTTTCTCGCGATTCTCGACGACGTCATCGACGAGTCCATTGCCGTTGAGACGCGCGCCGAGATCGAAGTCCATCTGCGAAAGTGCGGCCACTGCGAAGTCGTCCTCGACACCACTCGAAAGACCATCGAGATTTTCCGCTGCCACGAGATTTACGAGCTACCCACCGAAGTAAGCGAGCGACTGCACACCGCAATTATGACCAAGTGCAAAAAGGCAAGGTAACAGGTTTCAGGTTTCAGGTTTCAGGTTTCAACTGTCAGCCATCCGCTTTGATCCTTCCACTTTCAGCGTTCACTCAATTGCGACGTCCTGCGTGCAGGATTACGGCGTTACAGCGCCTGTACGGCGGTTTACTGTACTCGACCTAAGTCTTTATTTATGTTTGCGTTGCTGCTATTTTACAGTTGCACAGTGGCTGTACCCGGGCCGCCGTTTGGCTGCAAACTGCTGATTCTTATTGGGTTAATGTGGCAGGTACAGTCTCACAGTCCGTTTTGGCGGCCTCGCTGCCGGTGGTCAGAGAAACGCAGGCCGGAGCCTGCCCTTGGCTCCTATCCAGAATGGGGGGAGGGGGGTGGGGGGGAGTGATCAAAACGTTAACGGCCTGGGCTGGTTGAGTGCAGGGTTTCGGTCCGCCTTTGGGGAAGCGCGAACGCTCCAGGGCCGCGGGCAGGCGCTCAAGCAGCCAGGCAACGATCGTGGACACGGTGGTGTCGTATTCGGCAGCGAGATGGCGTGCGTTGCGATAGATCTCCGGTTTGACGCAGACGGTAATGTTTTTGACTTTGCGCATGGCGCGAATTCCCCCAGGGCGTTTTTCTCGCCCTATTGGTAGCTTGCGCCGAAGCGAGGTAATTATCTGCAAAGGCGAAGAAGGATATTCGGGTTGAGATTTCAAGGACTTACGGGGGAGAGACGCGGGGGAGGGGCTTGACGGCAAGAAACAGGGGCTAGGGGGTTCGGGACTAGAATGCAAACGCAGGTCACGCTTCGAAGCAGTCAGCGCCGAGCGAGACCCGCGATTGCCAAGCAGGAATTAACTTACTCAACCTTCTGGAATCCGGTGTCCATGGTCACTCTGGTTCCGGTGACATTGCCCTGCACGTGAGCGAGTAAATTGCCCGACTCGTCCCACTGATCGATGGTGAATTTTCCTGAGGTTGCATTGCCTTCGGCATCGATGGTTAGCCATTGCTGAATGCGGGCGGGGCCGATGAGGTTGAGGCCAGTGGAATCGTACGAGATTCCGAAGTGGTTCAACTGATAAGTCCGCACCCCGGTTCTTACCCATTCACCGAGGCAAACGTTGCCCGTCATGGGAGCCCGCAGGCCGGAGTTATTGATCTCAGTGCCGTCACTGTGCCACTGAGCGTAGCCAGCATCAACCTCGGCGCCGTCCGGGATTCCTTCGCTGCCTTCCGAGATCCAATGCTCTTTCCAGGTTCCGACGATGCTGGGTTCGCGTGAGAAGTCATCATCGCCGGCGACGAGAGCCGCCCGTACAAGCCGCGGCGAGCCAATCTGGGGCTGCCAACTGGCGGGGTGAGACCCCGGCGGAGTATAGAGGCCGCAGCCGGCATGGGCGCAGGGGACAAACATGGTTGCGAGTACCAGTCCGGCCATTGAAGCCGAAATTGCTAGAAACCTTTTGCCTATCATGAGAATTCCTCCAGTTTTGGGATTGGCGCTTCCACCCTCGAATACGCCGCTGTTGAAAGCGATTCTGTACCGCGAGTTCCATCGCGTAAATGAGGGGGAAATGAGTTACGACTGAGTTTGATCGGAACTGCGCCTCATTGAAAACTCAGGCAAGATTCCAAATATCCTGTGCTACCCTCCATGCATGAACGACCGATCCAAGGGAGAGGATCCGGTGCAACTGTCCGCGATTCGCGCCAGGCTGCAGTGCCAGGTGCTCGCTGGCGGAGACCCGGATTTTGATGCAGCGCGCCGCGTCTGGAACGGCATGATCGATCGCAAACCAGCCCTGATCGTCCGGCCGAACAGTATCTCCGATGTCATGCAGGCTGTGCGCATCGCCCGCGAAGAGAAGCTTGCCGTCTGCGTGCGTGGAGGCGGCCACAGCGTCGCCGGCAAATCGGTGGCAAACGATGCCATGATGATTGACCTCTCCCTTATGAATGGGATCCAGGTAAATCCAGGTGCTCAATCCGTGGTTGCGCAAGGCGGCGCGAGATTTGCAGAATTCGACCGCGAGTGCGAGCGGTACCAGTTAGCCACCACAGGAGGCGTGATTTCTTCGACGGGAGTTTGCGGTTTGACCCTCGGCGGCGGTCTCGGCTGGCTAATGGGCAAGTTTGGATTGAGCTGCGACAACGTGATCTCTGCCGACCTGGTGAGCGCCGATGGGGCACACCTCTCCGTGAGTGCGTCGCAGAATGAAGATTTGTTCTGGGCCATTCGTGGCGGAGGCGGTAACTTCGGCATCGTGACCGCGCTCGAATTCCGCATTCATCCGCTCAAGTCGGTGCATGGCGGTCTGCTGCTCTATCCGCGAAGCAGGGCTATTGACCTGCTGCGCCGTTATCGCGATGTTACTTGCAAGGCTCCCGATGAATTGACGGCATATGCTGCACTGATGATCGGCCATGGAAATCCCATGGCAGCGATAGCGATGTGCGATTGCGGATCGGGCTCAGAAGGCGCCAATGCCGGCAGACAGTTCTACCTGACCGAGCCGCCGGCGGTGGACCTTACGGGCGAAAAGAAGTACACCGAAATTCAGTCGATGCTCGATTTTACGGCTCCCGCCGGTTTGCATTATTACTTCAAATGCCCCTTCCTTCGCGAACTCAGCGATGAAGCAATTCGCGCCATCGTCGACCTGGCGGAGAGCCTGCCAACCGAGCAGTCACAAGTGATTCTCGAACACATGCACGGCGCGGCAAGTCGAGTTCCGGCCACTGCAACCGCGTTCGGTCTGCGACGTACACATTACAGCGTCAACGTAATTAGCGCATGGACCGATCCAGGCCTGGCCGAGAAATGCATTGATTGGGCGCGGGGCTTTGCATCGCTGCTGGAAAGTCTTGGCGCGTCGGACGGTTATGTAAACTATCTCGGCGATGAGGGGACTGCGGCGGTGCGCGCTTCGTATGGCGTCAACTACGGACGACTGGCGGAGCTCAAGAAGAAATTCGATCCCGATAACTTCTTCCAATTCAACCAGAACATTCTTCCCACACCTTAAAACTGGTTGCACAAATCTTCCAGATCGATTGACGGGCATCCCTCAGGGGCTAAAGCCCCAAGATTTGTGCGGCTTTTGCGGCACGACTGAAGTCGTGCCCCTTCGCGACACCATTCATGCAACCAGTTCTAGTTCCTGGCCAGATGCGACAGGCCAATCGAAGCCAGGAAGGAATGGAACCGCGGATCGGAACGAAACGGAATGAATTCTTCGCTTAAGAGAGCGATGTACACGGGCGTCGACCGATGCTCGACTGACCTCTGCAGCCATTCAAACATTTGCGAAGCTTCGCCCAGTTTTGCAAAAATGTGCGCCACTAGTATTGCCGGCTCGGTTTTTGCCCCTGCGGCTACCACCTGCTTCATAATCTTGAGAGCGCCCCGCCGGTCGCCGGCGCCTGCCTTCAACGTACCCGTGAATGCGAGCGCCTCTAGATTGTCAGGATTGATCGACAGGGCCTTTTGAAACGCCACCATTGCATCATCGTTGCGGCCGACCCAGGCGAGCGTTCTTCCCAGAAACATATAGGTCCGGTAGTTATGCGGATCCAATTCGATCGTCTGGTTCAGCTGGCGAATTGCAAGATCATACTGCCCCGCATGGGCGCGGGCTACGCCAAGGTACATGTTGACTGTTGGGGATAGCGGCTCCGAGTCTCTCGCCCTCTGCACCGAGGCGATGGCTTCCTCGTTTCGGCCCATTGCGCTCAAATACAGGGACTGCCACAGCAGAGCTGTGACCTGACCTGGGTCCAGGGTAACCGCTACCTTAAATTCCCGTTCCGCCCCAGCCCAGTCAAAGTCGTACCAAATCTTGATCAATGCCGATGTGCAGTGCGCTTCGGCCATCGTGTCATCGAGCTCCATCGCGCGCTGCAGGCATGGCCGCGCTTTCTCGAGCGCCTCAAAGGGTTTCAGCATTCCAAGTCTGATTGAACCCATCTGCGCGTAGCAGTCGGCTAGCCCTGCATAGGCGGGCGCAAATTGAGAATCGATTGTTAGCGCTTCATTGAAATGGGCGATGCTGCTGCGAATCGCGCCGGGCGTCATCTTGTGCCAGAAGAAGCGGCCTTTCAGGTAAGCGTCATACGCAGCAGAGGATTGCGCATACTTCCTCGATCCCACAGCGGCTCCGGGAAGCAGTTCCAACGCCAGAGACTGACTGACCCTTCTGGTTACCTCTTCCTGCATACCGAGCAGATCAGACGATTTGCGATCGTAAACTTCCGACCACATCACGCTCTTGTCTCTTAGATCAACCAATTGAGCGGTGATGCGAATCGCGTCTGCGGAACGCCGAACCGACCCACGCAGCAGGTAATCGAGATCGAATTCCCGCTGCAGTCGATCAAGTTCCTCTTTGGGAAGAATTCCGCCGGGCGACCGAGGGCCAACTGTCACACGAAGTCTCGCGGGATCGATATGCGAAAGCGCCGAAATCATATCTTCGGTCAGCCCGATAGCGAAATAGTCCTCTGCCAACCCGCCCAGATCCTCAAAGGGCAAGACCCCAATCCGGATGCGATCATGTGCTTTCTTTGGCGCGAGGTCGCCGATTCTCTCAACGGGCCCGATGAAACGATAGCCAAGCTTTGGGAGTGTTTCGATGAATACCGGCTTTTCGGCCTGGTCAGTGAGCGTGATGCGGATTTGACGAATGCAAAAGTTCAAGCTCTGTTCAAAATCCACGAAGGTATCCTGGCCCCAAATCGCGTCCTGAATCTGCTGGCGCGTAACGAGTTTGCCCTGGTGGCTGAGGAGAAATGCGAGAACGCGGGCCGGTTGCTGCTGAACGCGGATGGCCGCGCCTTTCCTGCGCAGTTCGAGAGTCTGCTCGTCTAACTCGAATTCACCGAATCGGAACAGGGGCATATGAGAAGCCAGGCAAGAACTATGGCACATGCTACCATTTGCCGGATTCTGCATTACACTCCGAGCCCTCCCGATCAGCGGATTCGGGAGGTTCTCACGCGGGTCAGGGGTGAAGAATTGAACTCCGGAATGAGCGTCTACGAAATGCTTCGACGACAGTGACGCGCGCTTTTTAAAGCCCGAATATGGTATCAAGGAAGCCTTAGAGTGGTTGAATTGCGGGACGGTTAGAGTCCTGATTTGCGGGTGGATTTGATGCGTTCCGTTCGAGTCGTCGGCTGCTGGGAAGTCGCGTGAATTTTCGATAAATCCTGGCAAGTCGGCGAGAAGCGGCTGATTCGCTGGGGCAATAGCGTCGGATAGGTTCGCACCGCTCTGTCCGGACTGCGGAGTTCCTGCTCCCAGTGCTCGAAGGCGCGCGGGGCGGGAGCGAATCAGCGCGCAAACTTCGCGGTCTTGGGGATCGCGCAGCGGCTGAAGTCGTCAGCCGAGAGTTCAGAGCGATAGCAATGAGTCAACGGTATCCGGTATCATTCTGATCGATTTACGCAGCCTGGCGAGCCGACTCGAATCCGGTGATTCCCGGAGCGCTGGATTGGACCCGCTAAGCCACGGAGGTCACCATGAGCTTGCAGAAACAAATCAAGAAGTATATCGCCACTCAACCGGAACCAAAACGTGGCGAAATGCAGCAGCTGCATCGCATGATTTTGGCGTTGATGCCAGCATGCAAATTGTGGTTCCTGGATGGAAAAGACGAGAAGGGAAAAACCGTTTCTAACCCAAACATTGGATATGGATCTCAAACCGCCAAATATGCCAATGGAAAAACCAGGGAATTCTATCAAATCGGTATCAGTGCGAATACAACAGGCATTTCCGTCTAAATTATGGGACTCAATGACAAGGAGTACCTGGCCCGGACATTTGGGCGAGAACTCGGCAAAGCAAGCGTCACTGCGTATTGCATAAAATTCAAAGCACTAAGAGATATAAAAATCGATGTACTTCAAGCAGCAATACGATATGGAATTGAACAGACAAGCATTCAACTTTGATTTCAACCTGAGTGAATGAACTGCCATTCCCGGCAGTAGATGTGCTCTAATGTGCTGCTTTTACCATGTTATCTGTCATGAACCTGACAGCCACCAGGTTCTCGGCCATTTTAGTGTCGCCGATTTGATATGTGATGGTTGCGGGAATGGTGCTTTCGGTGGACAACCCCGCTGTCTTCTTAACAACGACAGTGAGGCTCATGGTCTTACCGTCAGGTTTCGGGTAGGTTTCCACAGAAGTCCAAGACGTATCTCCGCCAGGACCGGAGCCTGCAGTAAGGGAGATTTTTTGCCCGCCTTCTTCCGTCGACGTGATGCTCGCGGGGTCCGTGGCAGGTACCGTGCCGAAGGCTTGGCCAACCAATTTGCCATCCATAAAATGTTCCATGTACAGGTCAAATTTGAGGGAATTCGGAAGGACTATCAGCGTATCAATCCAGAAACCATCGGCGTCGCTGTCGAACACCACGCAGACCGAAGAGCCAATCTGGTCTTTGGCAAAGAGCAACGTGGCAAACTGCACTAATACTTCGTCGTTGCCCGCAGCCGCCATTTGCTTCAGTGTTGCGCAAGCCTGTGAATTGGCGCCGACCGGGCAAACAAAGCCTTTCACAAGACTCTGTGCGCCCGGATAATAGGGCGACAACTTGGTCTGCGCGTTGACAGACGCCGACACGCACAGTAATGCAAACAGGATGAAAAGCATTTTCTTCACGAATCGTCTCCTCGCGAACAGAATCGGGTTGAACCGGAATCCCCTTTTTGGGCTCAGATTCCAGAAAATTGTGGCGTATCGAAGTTGCTCGACCTGAATTTCCGTTTTTGCGCCCAAGAGCCGCACACGATACTTGAGCGCCGGTTCTTGAAGCTCACCAGACTGACGGTACAAATTACGAGACAGGCCAGAACCTCGCACTACTCTCAACTAAGTCTGCATAATCACTCGCGCATATAGACACGCGGGCACGCCGACCCATGGTCGTCAAGTGCGATCGAGAATGGTGGCGCAGGGAATTCTCCTCAATGCCCGCCTTGGCCACAGGCTCGACACTAATGATGGAATGCTGGAAGAGAAGCTACGCTTGGATTGGGGACCTGTCAATCACACTCCGGGGATGGCGGCCGGTAGGCTCGCGCTGCGCCGTCCGGATGGCGGCGTTCCTGCGGCCAATCCGCGAAGGCGGACGAGCCGAGAGCGAAGCGGCGCGTAAACTTGGCGCGGCCGAGGGATCGCGCAGGGGCTAAAGCCCATCTTCTAAGCGCCTTTTCGGCACCCTTCGACTACGCTCAGGGCAGGCTAAAAGTCGTGCCGTTTCACGAAGTCCGGTTGTGAACCAGCGTCCCAGGAGTCCGCCCGACCACAACTATTGTCCCAGGATCGCGTCTGACCCAACAGGCAGTTCATGTCGTGCAATTATGCTCGGCCAATTCCCCTGCCAGGAGCATTTGCGATGGAGTCTCCGCACGGTCTGACGGCCATCCTTCTTTGTTGCAGCCTTTGCCTGCCCAGTCCCTTGCTTGCTGCGCAGCAGGCGGCAGATCCCAGCCAGCCACCGGCGAAAGCCAAATCCAGGCAGAACGATACATCCGGCCAGTTGCGCGGCGATGAGCGCATTTTGCAGGCGTTGAATCGCTTCACCTTCGGGCCCAAGCCCGGCGATCTTGAAGCGGTGCGCACGATGGGCCTCGATAACTGGTTCGATCAGCAACTGCGCCCCGGAGCCATTGACGAAACAGAATTGACCGCGCGGCTGGCGCAGTTCCCCGCCATGCAGTGGAGCATGCAGGATCTGTTCTTCCGGCTGCCGAGCAACCCCATCATTCGCCAGGCAGCGCAAGGCAAGGTCGATATTCCCCAGGGCGGCACGTTGCAGGCGGTGTATGAGAACCAGATTTACCGCATCCAGGCGCGGAAGACGGCGAAGGCCGAAAAAGGCACAGTGGCGGAGAACCAAACGCCGGGCCTTGCGAACGGCCCCGTGAACCAGAGCATGAACGCCGAGGCCGGCACCGAGACGAACGGCGGCATGGCGCAAAACCAGCAAGCCACCGCCCCGGATGCGATGGCCCAGCCGGGAACGGGCTCGGCGGGAGCCACGCCTGCCCCGGAGATGAATGCGATGACGCCCGCGCCGCCGGCCGCGAATTCCAATCAGGCGCCTGCGGCAGCTCCAGCGCCAACTCCCGCAGACGAAGCGCGCATACAGCGCATTCTGGCCTTGCCGCCGCAGCAGCGCGTGATGCGTTTGCAATCGATGCAGCCAGAGGATTTCGAGAACTTCATGAAGTCTCTGCGCCCGGTGCAGCGCCAGGCCCTGGTGGCAGGCATGAGCCCGGATCTGAAAGAAGCTGTGGGAGCACTGGAGAATCCCGAGCAGACCACGGCGCAGGAGCTTTTTGCGCAAAGGCTGACGCGCGACATCTATGCGAATGCGCAGCTCCAGGAGGTGATGACCGATTTCTGGCTCAATCACTTCAACGTGTACCTGCGCAAGAACGAGCAGATGCCCTATTACCTTGTGAGCTACGAGCGGGACGTGATCCGGCCGCGGGCGCTGGGCAAGTTTGAAGATCTGCTGGAAGCCGTAGCGCACAGCCCGGCGATGATGCTGTATCTCGACAACGCCGAGAGCATGGGGCCGGATTCGCCGGCTGCTGAGCGCGCGAAGATCGCTGCGGCGCGGAGGCCCGATGCGAAAAAGAAGGCAGACGCAGGACTGAATGAGAACTACGCGCGCGAGTTGATGGAGCTGCATACGCTGGGCGTGAATGGCGGCTACACACAGGCCGACGTGACCCAGGTGGCGCGCGTGTTGACCGGCTGGACGGTCGACAAGCCGCAATACGGCGGAGACTTCATCTATGCGCCGCAGCGCCACGAGCCGGGCACGAAGACCGTAATGGGCAACAAGATCAAAGAGAACGGCGAGATGGAGGGCCAGGAACTGTTGCACATGCTGGCCATGCGTCCGGCTACAGCGCAATTCATTTCGCGCAAGCTGGCCATTCGCTTTGTGAGTGACGATCCGCCGCAGGCGCTGGTGGACCGCATGGCGAAGGCGTATCTTGCCAGCGGCGGCGACATTCCCACGGTGCTGAAGGCCCTCTTCCATTCGCCGGAACTCTGGGCGGCTAACGACTATCGCGCCAAGGTGAAGACGCCTCTGGAATTTGTGGTGAGCGCAGTACGCGCCAGCAACGCCAATGTCGAGAACTTTCAACCTCTGGTGAATCAACTGCGGCAGATGGGCATGCCGCTGTATGGATGCATGCCTCCGACGGGATACAAGTGGGACGAAGCCGATTGGGTGAGCACGGGCGCGCTGGTGGACAGGATGAACTTTGCGCTGTCACTGGCGGCCAACCGACTTCCGGGCATCACCGTAGTGTGGGCGCCTGAACTGGACATGAGCACGCTGGACAGCGATGCACCGGCGCAACAGGTGATTCCGACTTCGGAATCAGAAGAAACTCGGCTGGAGCCGATGCTGATCCCCGGCGGCGTGAGCGACGCCACGCGGACGGCGGCTCTCGAACAATTCAAAGTACAGAGCGCGCAAAATGCCACTGCGGCCACGCCAGTTGTGGCACGCAGACCCAACCGCGCGCCGGCCGCTGACCAGTACGAGCGCGAAGATCAGTTGCTGGCCGGGTTGCTGATGGGTTCGCCGGAGTTCCAGAGAAGATAGCGGAGCTAGCGGGGTTAGCGGAGCTAGAGCCCACCCGACAAGAGTTTGGGCTGAAAGCTTAGGAGACACACATGAACCGTCGATTCTTTCTCCACAAGGGCGCACTGGCTGTGGCAGGCACAGCGGCCATGCCGAATTTCCTGGTGCGCAGCGTTCTGGCGCAGACCAATGGTGCGCCGGGGCAGCGGCTGGTGGTGATCTTCCAGCGTGGCGCAGCCGACGGTCTCAACGTCGTCGTTCCCTATCAGGAGAAGAACTACTACGCGATGCGGCCCAGCATTGCGATTCCGCAGAACCAGGTCGTAGATCTGGATGGATTTTTTGGATTGCATCCATCCCTTGCTGCATTCAAGCCGCTTTACGACCAGAAACAGCTGGCCATTGTGCATGCCTGCGGCTCGCCGGACATGAGCCGGTCGCACTTTGACGCACAGGACTACATGGAGTCGGGCACGCCGGGCGTGAAGGGCACCGACGACGGCTGGCTGAACCGCGCACTGCAAGCCGAAGACTTGCGGCACCGCTGCGCCGGCACCTGCGAGGCGCACACCGCGTTTCGCGCGCTGGCCGTGGGCGCCGACGTGCCGCGCACGCTGGCCGGAAAGATTCCCGCAATTGCCATCAGCAACGTCAATAACTTTAGCGTCGCAGGGCGCGGGCCGAGTCCATCGCCGGCCGCGAATGCCTTCGAAGCGATGTATGCAGGCTCCGGCGACCGCATCTTCCACGCCGCGGGCGATGAGACATTTGAAGCGGTGAAAATGCTGCGCGCCGCCAATCCCGCGCAGTATCAGCCGGTGGCAGGCGCGAATTATCCCAACACCGAGTTCGGCAACAACATGAAGCAGATTGCGCAACTGCTGAAGTCGAACCTGGGTGTGGAAGCCGCGTTCACCGATGTGAGCGGATGGGACACGCATCAGAACCAGGGCAGCGTGAACGGCCAGCTCTCCAACCGCCTGAAGGATTTTTCCGATAGCATCAGCGCCTTCTGGCGCGACCTCGGCGATGGCGCCGCCAACGTCACGCTCGTCACCATGTCGGAGTTTGG
>Ga0116135_1001246_pt1 | contig 13150 bp, 10 predicted proteins | sample June2015DPH_20_1_FD_89738 | JGI IMG/M metagenome (GOLD analysis project Ga0116135, IMG submission 89738) | Peatland microbial communities from SPRUCE experiment site at the Marcell Experimental Forest, Minnesota, USA - June2015DPH_20_10 | ecosystem: Environmental > Terrestrial > Soil > Wetlands... | reverse complement strand
CGTGAAGCCGATGTATTGATTTGGATAGAGAACGATGCGCGGCCATTGGACAAAGGTATTGATCGATGCTGTTGCATAAGTCTGCCACCGCTGGTCTCCAGTTGCCCTTGTGGCCTCCCACCCGTCGAACAAAGACAAAGACGTCCTGCCCAGATGGGCCCAGATGGGGCACTGGGCCTGCCGCTTCTGAAAAGGCGTCTTCGCCACAAAAATTTACCGGCGGAATGACGGATTCCCGTCTAAATTGATAGCGGGAGGTCAAGTGATGAGATTCCTTTCAGGATCTTTCCACCGGGGGAAGATTTCTCCTGCCTTCAAATCTTCCGGCGTTGCAATCGCTGCGCTGGTGCTGGTCGCGGTGGCTGCTTCTGCGCAGGATGCCAACAACGCTCCGCCTCCACCTGAGCCTCCGCCTCCGCCGGTCACCTTTCAGAACACCATCCCCAGCGCGCAACTTGCCTTTATCAGCGGGTATGCGGGCAAGCCCACCAAGGAACTGGTGAAGGACAAGCAGTTCAGGGCAATCATGAAGCAGGTGACCCCCAACACTGAGTACCACTACGGGCACGATTTGCCCCTTTCCGAAGCCCGGGATGTGATGTTCGATGGCTCGACGCTACCCGTCGATGTGCGCGAAGACCGCTATGTGATGGTCTCCGGCGACCGGGGACCCATGATGCATGGCCGGGGATTCATGTGGATCGATCTGAAAGAGGGGATCGTGCTGGGTGGCGTCTATTTCCGTCCCACCAACGGGGAGCCAACGCCCACGCTGGCCATTTATTCCAGGCAGTTGAAGGACACAACGCTGAGCATGACGCAGCTGCCGCTGGCGTTTGCGCAAGACCTGAGCGGGTTTGTGCAGGCGGAGAGCCTGCGCGTGGTTTCGCCGCGCTACTTTATTCCTAGTAACGGAAAGAAGTATGTGCTGATGCACGATGAGGACTATTGCGATCACCCGGCCGACGAGCCAGCGCCGCCGCAGGATCGGTGCCAGGCGTTGAATGAAGAAGCCGCCGAGGCCGATCTGAACGCGGCTGACTTTATGGCGCAGACGCACAACGCGGCCAACGCCACGGCATGGATGCTGAGCCCCGGCACTTTGGCCTGGCTGGATGTGAGGAACCAGAGCTGCGGGGCTGGCCCGGGGTTCGCGGTGTGCCGGGTAACCATGACCAGACGGCGCGTGCACATGCTCGCGAGCCAGCAACGGTGAAAGCAGCTGTCAGCTGTCAATGATCAGTTGTATGCGATCAGGTGTTTGAGGCGGGTGAAAGCGGATTCAACTCGCCGGTGACGGACCTGCGCGCGCGGACGGCAGCCGCAAGCTCGGTTAGCAGCGTGTGGGTTTCCGGCCAGTCGATGCAGCCGTCGGTGATGCTCTGGCCGTAGACGAGCGGCTGGCCGGGAATCAGCTTCTGCGAACCTGCCACCAGGTTACTCTCAAGCATCACGCCGAGAATCTGCTTGTTGCCCGCCGCAATTTGCCCCGCGACATCGTGGCAGACGAGACCTTGCCGGCGATAGTCCTTGTTGCTGTTGGCGTGGCTGCAGTCGATCATGATGCGGGGAGGGACGCCGGCCTTTTGCATCTGTGCCGCGGTTTCGGCCACGGATGCGGCGGTGTAATTGACCATCTTGCGCCCGCCGCGCAGGATGATGTGGCAATCCGGATTGCCGGTGGTGACGAAGATGGCCGATTGCCCATGCTTGGTGTGGCCGAGGAAGGTGTGCGAATGCGCGGCGGACTGGATGGCGTCGATGGCCACCTGCACGTCGCCGGAAGTGGCATTTTTGAAGCCCACCGGGCAGGAGACGCCTGAGACAAGCTGGCGATGTACCTGGCTCTCGGTGGTGCGCGCGCCGATGGCGCCCCAGCTCACGAGGCCGGCGATGTATTGCGGCGAAATCATGTCAAGAAACTCGGTGCCGCTGGGCACGCCCAGTTCGGCCAGATCGAGCAGCAGATTGCGCGCCTTGCGCAGTCCGTCGTTGATCTTGTAGGACTGGTCGAGCCAGGGATCGTTGATCAGCCCCTTCCAGCCGACGATGGTGCGCGGCTTCTCAAAGTAGACACGCATCACAATGCGCAGATCGGCGGAGAACTCGGCAATGGCTTCTTTGAGCAGCGTGGCGTACTCGACCGCAGCCTTGGTGTCGTGAATGGAGCAGGGGCCGGCGAGGACCAGCAGTCGCGAGTCGCCGCCATTGAGAATATCGGTCACTTCATGGCGCGCGTCGTAGATGGTGGACGACGCGGCCTCAGTGACCGGGCGTTCTTCTTCGAGAAACACGGGAGGAAGAACCACCTTGGTCCATTGAATGCGAATATCTTCGGTGGTATGAAACATGGGTCTCTTTCCAGGGCACATGCTGGTTCAGTGTGCAGCATGATCGTGCACAACCTGCATGCGCCCTGTTTCAAAATTACCAGCCTGTGGCTGCATGTTGCCTGTGCGCTCAGTGCGAGTAGCGCATCTCGCCGGCCTCAATGGCAACGGGCAGACGGTTCTGCTCCGGCGGCAACGGGCAGGTCGCGTAAGGAGTGTAGGCGCAGGGGGGATTCTCCAGCCGGTTGAAGTCGAGAATCAGCGGTCCGCTGTCGTCAAGGCCCGCAGGAGGCAACGGCGTATGCAGAAAACGAGCTGCCTGGTAGGTGGTGGTCTTGCTGGTCTCGTCGCGCAGGATAAAGAAGAGAACGCCCGGCTCTTCCGGCTCCGTCACCGGCTCCAGCCGGTATGTTTTGCCGTCAAGCTCGAACTCGGCCACGCCCGGCGCGGGCAGGTCAAGCGTGCTTCCAATGACTGTGGGAATCCTTTCCAGGTGCGGCGGTTTATAAGGAAGCCAGTGCGCGATGACGCGGAAGTGCGGGTTGGGTGGATACCAGTTGAGGCCGTGAAAGTTGGTGCGGGTGGGTGAGTTCGCGTCCTTGACGCGCAGGGCATAGCGGCCGCCGCGCAACAGCACCACCAGCGTAAGGCTTTGCCAGGCGATGGTGGAAGGCTTCGTGTCGCTGATGCGCAGAGGGCCTTCGCGCGCCGGTGCTCCGTCGATGGTCAGCCCGGCGGGAAAGCCGCCCGTGGGCGCAAGCAACTGGATCAGGCTGGTGGCCGGGGTCTTTCCGCTCACGGTAAAAAGGCCGATATGCTCCGGAGCCTGCGCGTGAATGACGACCGAGTTGTCTGCAGCGGTGCCTACCGAGTTCACGCCCGATTTGAGCCACTCCAGGCCGACCAGCGTGAGCCAGCTGTCGGGAGCGGCAAGGTCGTGCTCGCGGTCGGCGCGCCAGGCGGCCAAATGCTGCGGCCAGGCGGGGTCGCCGACAACGGCCGTTTCCTGCGCGGCGAGGGGTTGTGCCGGAGCCAGAATCCAGGCGGCTAAGCCAGCCACCAGGGTAAATCTCAGTTTTCTGGCCACTTTTGTATTCATTCGACCTAACTCCTCACAGAATTCCGGTTCCAATATTATGCTCATACCTGCGAGCCCGATTCGATTCCCGCCATTGAATTTCCCGGAGGCCTGCCTGTGATCCGTTTCATGCGCTTATCGCAAAGCACGTGTCTTTCGCTGGTGCTGATTCTTGCACCGGCCTCAGGGTTCGCCCAGCAAGGTGCTCCACCTGCCGCTGCCCAACCTGCGGCGCAGGAGCCATCGCTTGCTCCCCGTCCTGCTCCCGCACCTGTTTCCTCGGAGGGCCGCATACACCTTGACGTAGTGGTGAGTGACAAGGCCGGCAAAGCCATCTCCGGGCTTGAGCTGAAGGACTTCACGCTGCTCGACAATGGACAGCCGGGCAAGATCCTCTCGTTTCACGCCTTCGATGCCGCTGCGGAAAAGCCGCGCGAGCTGGTTCAAGCGATTATTGTGCTCGATGCTGCCAACCTGGATTTCTCTGCCGTGGCCCGCGAGCGCGAGGAGATCGACAAATTTCTGCGCTCCAACGGTGGAAAGCTGGCGATTCCGGTTTCGGTCTTCCTCGTTTCAGATGACGGCGTGAAGATCTTGGTGCAGCCTTCGCTTGACGGGAACGCCGTGGCCGCGCAACTGGATGAGGCAAAGTCAGGGCTGCGCTCCATCACCCGCTCGTCTGGGGCCAACGGCGCAATTGAGCGGCTCGAGTTATCGATCCGGTCTCTCAACTCGCTTGTAGCAGCGGTGGGCAAGAAGCCTGGCCGGAAGCTTCTGATCTGGGTCGGCGACGGGTGGCCGCTGCTCGACGGGCCGAACATCGATTTGTCCTCCAAGGGCGAGCAGCAGCTGTTTAGCGAAATCGTTCATATGTCGGGCAGCCTGCGCCAGGCGCGCATCACTCTCTACAACGTGTCCGAGGGATTTCCCGGCCCGCGCACGTTCCTCTATGGGAGTTATGTGAAAGGCGTGAAGTCATCGAAACAAGCCAACCCCGCCAACCTGTCGGACAAGGTTTTTGCCGTGCAAAGCGGGGGACAGGTGGTCGGCCCGAGCAACGACCTTGCCAGCGAGTTTGACAAGTGCATTGAAGACGCAGCCTCGTACTATACGCTGTCGTTCGATCCGCCGCGCCCTGAGAAGGCCGACGAATACCACGACCTGAAAGTGCAGATCGATAAACCGGGACTGACCGCGCGCACGAATACCGGGTATTACGATCAACCCTAGGGCCTGAAGCTTGTCATAATCAGGGACGTGCAGCCGGACGCTTCTCGAAGGGTTTGTTCGGAGCTTGATGGGTTTGAATCACATGGAAATGATGGCCCGCTCCGGTTGCGTCGCTCTGCTTTGCCTCCCCATCTTCGCATTTGCGCAGCAACCGCCCGCCCCTGCTCAGCTTGCGCCGGAGGCTCGCATCCATCTCGATGTGGTGGTCACCGGCCAGGCCGGCAAACCGGTTTCCGGCCTCGGCATGAAGGATTTCAGGCTGCTGGATAACAGTCAGCCGGCCAGAATCGCGTCACTGCAGGTCTTTGACGCAGCCAGCGGCGATCCTCCCCTTGAGGTCATCGTGCTGCTGGATGCGCTAAACCCCAGCTCAAAGCACGCGGACGAAGCGCAGAAGGCGCTGGTGGAGTTCCTGCGGCAGAATGGCGGCCATCTCGCGGAGCCCGTTTCCATCTACCGGCTCTCCGACGCGGGCTTTTATGCCACGCCGGAGCCCTCCACGGACGGCAACGCGCTGGCAGCTCTGATTGCGCAGAAGAAGGGAATGCGCGTGATCACGGAACACACGGATTCCTTTCGCCCGCCGGCTTATCTGTCATTCCAAAACCAGATGAGCCGCGTTCACTCGTCTCTGAATGCTCTCGGGGCTATCGCTCTGATTGAACGACCCAAGCCGGGACGGAAGATCCTGATCTGGATTGGCAATGGCTGGCCCGTCGAGGAAATCTCCGGAGATCCGTTCCCGCAGATCGTCGAATTCTCAACGCGGCTGCGCGAGGCGCGCATTGCCCTTTACCGGGTTACTGCGTGGCCGCCTGAGAATCGCGACTTTCACTATCAGAATTACTTGAGCGGCGTGAAGTCCCCCACCCAGGCCGGGTCGCGTGATTTGGCACTTGAAGTTCTTGCCACGGAAACAGGCGGCCGGGTTCTGGATCAGGACGCCGATCTGGCCACGCAGCTGGCCGATTGCATTGCCGGTGCCGGAACCTATTACGCGATCTCCTTTGATCCTCCCCGCACCTCCGTGAGAGACGACTATCACGACCTGCATGTGCAGATGGCTGGACTTGACCTGGCGGCGCGCACCTTTACCGGCTACTACGATGAGCCGGATTATTACGATCAACCTCATGTAGCTGCCGATCACCGCACCGTGGAACAACTGGAGCAGCTGCTCACCTCAGCTCACAGCGCCGGCGATGGGGAACTGGCGCGCCGCCTGGAAGGCATTGAATTGACCGAGCGCATGAGCAGCCCGCGGCTTGCTTCATGGAAGGATCGCCTTCCCGGCCCAAAATCCTGGGCCGCCCTGGTTGTGCTGGCGGATACCTCAGCTTTCCTGCCGCCCCCGGCGGCTGAGATTCCCGTCACTCCGGCGCCGGATAAGGAAGCGCGGCGTCAGATGCTTGCCCAGGCCATTCACTACCTGAGCGAAACAATCCCCAGGCTGCCCAACTTGTTTGCCATGCGAACCACGGCGGGTTATGCCGAGCAACTAAAGCGGGAGGAGCCGGAAGCCACTAGTTCGGGTGGAGATCGATCGCTGCATCTCACCTCCGTGATCGCGGGAACCGTGCTCTACCGCAATGGGGATGAGGCAGTGGATTCAGAGGTGTTGAAAGGGAAAAAGCCGAAGAAGGAGGCGGGCAGCCTGACCACCAAGGGCACATTCGGCCCGATTCTCACGACGGTCATTCTGGATGGCGCCGGAGTGCCTGGAGCAATTACGTGGAGCCGCTGGGAGCAGGGCGTATCGGGACCGGAGGCCGTGTTTCGCTTTGCCATTCCGCACGGCAAGTCGCATTTTGAAGTGACACACTGCTGCCTGACCGACGGGAGCAACGATTTTCAAGACAAATCCGCCTACCACGGGGAGATCACAGTCGACCCAACTTCGGGGGCAATTCTCCGGCTGGCCCTGGAGAGCGACCTGCCGCCGGATGCGACAGTGGTTCGTTCCGCCACCATGGTGGAGTACGGCCCGCAGGTGATTGGCGGCACATCGTATATCTGCCCGGTGCGCAGCGTGTCTCTCTCCCGCGGACGTCGTATGATCCTCATCCGCGAATGGGGTCAGAATGCGGAGGTTCCCGGCCCTTACGAGACGGTGCTCAACGATGTGTCGTTCGAGGATTATCACATCTTCCGATCCCAGACGCGGCTGATCACCGGCAGCCCGCCGCAGCAGGAGCAGCATTAAATATCTTCGATTCAAAATTCTCGAATCGGGCGGTTACAGAGATATGGAAGCCCTGGTGGCTTTGTCCTCACCGGGTCCCTGTGAAGTGGAGCCATAGTACTGATTCACCGCATGAATAGGCTCGCCGCGTTGCACGCGCCCGGTCCGGCTCAGTATCTTGAAGTCTGCGCAGTTTTCAGAAAGAGATCAATGGACGTACTCAAGCGGCTCTTCGAGCAGCATTTCCATTTGCCGGCCGAACACGTGCGTCCGCTTCAGGGCCAGCTCGGCGGCTCCGGACGCATCATCGTGCGGCTGACGGGCGGCAGGTTCAGCGCCATCGGCATTCTCTACCCCGTCCACGAGGAAAATGTCGCCTTCCTCGAGTTCTCAAGGCATTTTCGTCGCCATGGCTTGCCGGTGCCGGAGATCTACGCCCAGGACCTCAGCCAGGGCGCCTATATCGAAGAAGACCTCGGCGACATCACGCTCTTCGATCTGCTGTCCGAGCATCGCGCCGGCGCGTCCATCGATCCGGAGGCCATTGACGCCTATCGCAAGGTGGTAGCCGAGCTGCCCCGTTTCCAGGTAGAGGCCGGCCGCGACCTAAACTACAAGGTCTGTTATCCGCGCGCGAGCTTCGATCGCCAGTCGATCACCTGGGATCTCAACTACTTCAAGTATTACTTCCTGCGCCTCTCCGGCGTGCCCTTCAATGAGCAGGCGCTGGAGCAGGATTTCAGCCGCTTGACGAAATTCCTCCTCGGCGCCAGCCACGATTATTTTCTCTATCGGGATTTCCAATCGCGCAACGTCATGCTCCGCAGCGGCCAGCCCTTCTTCCTCGACTATCAAGGCGGCCGCAGAGGCGCTTTGCAATACGACATTGCCTCCCTGCTCTTCGATGGCAAGGCCGATCTCCCGCCGGAGCTGCGCCAGCAACTGCTCGACCACTACCTCGATTGCCTCGCCGGCCACATTGACCTCAACCGCGACGCCTTCATGGAGCACTACTACGCCTATGTCTACGTGCGCATCCTCCAGGCGCTCGGCGCGTACGGCTTTCGCGGCTTCTACGAGCGCAAGGCGCATTTTCTCCAGTCCGTCCCCTTCGCGCTCAAGAACCTGCGCTGGCTCGCTCACAACGTCAAGCTCCCCATCGCGCTCCCGGCCCTGATGGACGCATTCAACAGCATGCTCGCGTCAGACAAACTGCAAGGCCTCGCTTCGAGCGCGGACAGTCTCAAGGTCCGCATCTTCAGTTTCAGTTTTCATCGCCAGATGCCCGCCGACGAAACCGGAAACGGCGGCGGCTTCGTCTTCGATGGCCGCAGCCTTCCCAACCCCGGCCGCGAAGATCAGTTCAAACCGCTCACCGGCCAGGACGCCCCCGTCATCGATTACCTCAATCGCCAGGAGAGCGTGCACCAGTTTCTCGCCAGTGTCATGTCGCTCGTCGATAGCTCCGTGGCCACATACCTGCGCCGCGGCTTCAAGAGTCTGATGGTCTCCTTCGGCTGCACCGGCGGCCAGCACCGCTCGGTTTATCTTGCCGAGCAGTTGGCCAGGCATCTCAGCGGTTTCCCGGGCGTTGAAGTTGTCGTCCGGCACATTGAGCTTGAAAAAATGAACAGCGAAAAATCCGAGCTGGTGTCATGAGTCAAGAGTTCAAATCAAAAAGAGCTGTCATCCTGAGCGAAGTTTGGCCGTTTCTTGGCCAGACTGAGTCGAAGCGCCTGCTGTTCGGGACTTCAACTCATGCAACCAACTTCGGTTTCACCGAACGAACCCTCGCTGCCGGGAAGCCAGGCGCATGAAGGCCATGATCCTGGCCGCCGGCCTGGGCACGCGCCTGCGCCCCCTCACCGACGACCGTCCCAAAGCGCTCGTCACCATTGCCGGCCACACCCTGCTCGAAATTGCCCTCGCTCGTCTGCGCACCGTCGGCGTCCGCGCTGTAGTCGTCAACGTGCATCACTTCGCGGACCAGGTCGTCGAGTATCTCAAGGCCAACAACAACTTCGGCATGCGCATCGAAGTCTCTCGCGAAGAGACGCTTCTCGACACTGGAGGCGGCCTCCAGCACGCAAGCTGGTTCTTTCTTGAAGACGGTGCGCAGCACCCCTTCATTCTGCACAACGTCGACGTGATCAGCACCATCGATCTCAAGCGCATGATGCGCTTCCACGATGATCAGAACGCGCTTGCCACGCTCGCAATGCAGCACCGTGAAACCTCCCGGTTACTGCTCTTCGATCAGCGCGGCCAGCTCTGCGGCCGGCGCATTCAGCATTCAGGAGAAGACAGCAAAACAGAATGGGCGCGCCCCGCCGAGCCTGCCCAGGCGCACGGTCAAGACTACGTCCAGGCGCACGCACAAGCCCTGGCCTTCTCCGGCATTCACATCCTCTCACCGCGCATCTTTGCCGAGCTCAACCAAGACGGCGCATTCTCCATCATCGATGCCTATCTGCGTCTCGCCGCACAAGGAGAAAAGATCGTAGCCTTCCGCGCCGATGATGCCTACTGGCGCGATCTCGGCCGCCCCGACAGCATCGCCGCTGCCAACCATGACCTGGCCGACGGGAAGTACCCAATTTAGATCACCGACATTGCGGAGACAATCAAAATCCCCTCCAACCGCTATCATGGCTACAGCAATTCCTGAGATGCTGTAACCCGAAACCACAATACTGAAGTTGACGCGACCATCAGGGAGAGGCAACCCTGCACAACGCCCCAAAGAACACACCTTCTCAGGATTTGCTCTAGTGCGTCTTAACCTCCGGCGCAGGCCCAATCATGGCTCCCACCTTCTTCATTTCGGCAGGCGAGGCAAGCGGCGAGCACTACGGCGCCCTGCTCATCGACGCCCTCAAAAACCAGCTTGCCGCAACAGGCCAGACAGGCCAGTTCTTCGGCATGGGTGGTGAGCGCATGGTCGTCGCCGGCCTCGAGCGCGTCGTCCGCTCTGAAGACATGGCCGTCATGGGCATTACCGAGGTCGTCCGCCACCTGCCCCGCATCTATCGCGAGTTCCGCCGGCTCAAGCAATCCATCCGCGACCGCCGTCCCGACATAGCCGTCCTCATCGACTTCCCCGACATCCACTTCAAGCTGGCAGAAGAATTCCATCGCCTCCGCGTTCCGGTCATCTTCTTCGTCAGCCCGCAATTGTGGGCGTGGAAAAAACACCGCATCAAGCTGGTGCGCAAGTACGTCGACAAGATGCTCGTCATCTTCCCCTTCGAAGAGCAGTTCTATCGCGAACGCGGCGTAGCGGCCGAGTTTGTCGGCCATCCCCTGGCAGAGCTTCCGCTGCCCTCCATCACCCGCGAGCAATTCGCCGCGGAAAACGGCCTCGACCCCGCCCAAACCTGGATCGGCCTGCTGCCCGGAAGCCGCCCCAAGGAGATCCGCGACAACCTGCCGGAGATGCTCAAAGCCGCCCGTGAATTGTCCACCCAGGAACCCGGCAGCAACCTCGGGTTCCTCATCCCCTTGGCGCCAACCCTCAACGCCCCCCAGCGAGAACAGGTCCGGCAAATCGTTGCAATCCACGCAGCCGCCCCGGACGTTCCTAAACTATCTGTTCATTTGGTCGACGACGCCCGCGCAGCCCTCTTCCACGCCCGCGCCTCCGTCGTAGCCAGCGGCACAGCCACGGTCGAGGCAGCCCTCATCGGCAATCCCTTCGTGGTCGTCTACCGCGTTTCGTCCCTGACCTACGCCATCGCCAAACGCGTGGTCACCGTGCCGCACGTCGCCATGGCCAACCTGATTGCCGGCAAACGCGTGGTCCCGGAGCTGATCCAGCATGACTTTACCTCGGGAAATATCGTCCAACAACTCAAAAGATTGCTACCCGACGGGCCAGATCGCGAGTCCATGAAGATGGAGCTCAAGGCCATCCGGGAGCGGCTTCTCGCCCGGACAGCTGGACAGGGCCGGGAAAGCGGCGCCATCGAACGGGTCGCGGCAATCACTCTGACCCAGCTTCAAACCTCTTCCCCGGTGGCAACACCAGAAACCGTGCAACCCTGACTTCCACAAGAACGGCTGCGATGCGATGATGACTGCTATGGAAAATCACGAGCGGAATTTGCGGCGTGCATTTCGACTGGGCCTTCCCCTCAAAGCTCTACTGGGGATTCTCTCCATCGGCCTGCTGACCTCCCCTTCCTTTGCCCAGAGGCCCGAGCGCCCGGCGCTCAACATTACCGGCTACGTGATTGACGCCGAGCTCGATACAGCCACTCACCACATCGCCGCCACGGCCACGGTGAGCTTCACTGCGCCTGAAACAATGGAGCTGGTCAGCTTCGGCTTCCATCCCGCGCTCAAAGTCACCAAAATTACCGATGAATCCGGCAAAGTGCTCACCGGCGAACGCTCCGCCGACGGCACCATCCGCGTAACCCCGGCTGCGCCCTTTACCAAGGGTCAGGTATCGCGCTGGACCTTCGAGTATGATGGCGTGATCACAGGGAATGAGGACGGTCCCATCGAAGGGCTCAAGCTGGCCGCCATCCAGGAGCCCATCACCTACCTGCTCTACCCCGCACGCTGGTTTCCCACCACCGGCTACCTCACTGACCGCTTCACCGCGGAGATCCACATCCGCGTCCCCCAGGGAATGCGCGTCTTCGCCAGCGGCAGCACCGGCAAGTCAAAACCCGTTACCCTGGCCAATGGCAAACCCGGCGACCAGTTCGACTTCAACTGGACCAAGCCCGGATTTCCAGGAACCGTAATCGCCGGCCGCTACGTCGACCCGGTCACGGCCGGCCCCGGCAATGTGAAAGTCTACTTGACCGTTGCGCATCAGGCCTCCGCCAATCAGCTGGCCCAGACCGCAGCCAAGGAGTACGACTTCTTCACCGACAGCTTTGGCGTGCCGGAGTCCAGCCATCTCAACGTGGTCGAAATCCCCGACGACACCCTCCCCGCCGTTTGGGCCCCCGAACTTGCCGCCATCCTCGGTTCGCGCGTCGGCGACAAGAGCGGCGTTCGCCTGCTGGCCAACACCATCGCCCACCAGTGGTGGGGCTCTGAAGTGAGCCCGCGCACCCTCAACGACGCCTGGATCACCAACGGCATGTCGCGCTACGGCGAGCTCATGTATCTCGAAGACGAAAGCGGCAGAAATGCCATGCACACCGCTCTGCTCGACGTCTCCGCCGGCGCGCTGGCCTACGACACCATCCCGCTCTCAACCTCCGGACGCCTCAGCCCGTTCTCGCCAGAATTCCAGTCGATGACCCTGGAAAAGGGCGCAATGATCTTCCACATGCTGCGCTGGGAAGTGGGTGACAAGGCCTTTCTCAACACGCTCAAAGGCGCGCTCAGCCAGTACACAGACGGCAGCATCCGCTCGTCCGATTTTGTGAAGGTGGCCGAGGCCCAGAGCCAGCAGCAGTTGACCGCCTTCTTTGCCCAATGGATCGACGGCACCGGCGCGCCCCAGTTCACTGACAAGTACGCCGTCTACCGCCTGGGCAACAACAAGGGCTTCCGCACCATCGGCGAAATTCAACAGGACCTCGACCTCTTCCGCATGCCCGTCGACCTGCGCATTGAGACCGACGGCAAGACCGAAGACAAGAAAGTCGACGTCGTGGGCACGGACACGCAATATGTCGTCGATACCTTCGGCCGTCCCCGCCGCATCGCCATCGACCCCAACGGCTGGCTGCTCAAGGCCACGCCCGACCTCCAGGTGCGCATCGCCATCCTCAAGGGTCAGCAACTCGTCGCGCAGGGCGACCTGACCTCCGCGCTGGCCGAGTATCAGAAGGCCCTTGAAGCCAACCCCAACAGTTCGCTCGCCAACTACCGCATCGGCGAACTGCTCTTTACCCAGCACAACTACCAGGCCAGCGTAAACTCCTACCGCGACGCGTTGCGCGGCGACGGCGAACCGCGCTGGACCGAGGTCTGGAGCCATATCGCGCTGGGCAAGATCTTTGACATCACAGGCCAGCGCGACCGCGCAGTCAACGAGTACCGCCTGGCCGTGCAGACCAACGACAACACCCAGGGCGCGGTAAACGAAGCCCGCCAGTGGCTGCAAAGGCCCTACAAGGTCGCGGAATCCGATTAAGACGCGCCCCGGGGTCAGACGCGCTTCGTGTCAGGCGTCCAATGGCTTTCGCCGACCCACGGTTGGATGAAACGGGCGGAGGGAGCAGGGGCCTTCAGGCCCCTGAATGCGGCTACGATGGCCTTTAGGCCCGGGCATTTTCGTCGCCTTATTGTTTTGTTCAACCTACAAAGCAGTTTCTTTTTAGTCGTCCACCGGCTTTCGCCGACCCACGGCACTCAAACTGT
>Ga0116135_1001245_pt1 | contig 13179 bp, 14 predicted proteins | sample June2015DPH_20_1_FD_89738 | JGI IMG/M metagenome (GOLD analysis project Ga0116135, IMG submission 89738) | Peatland microbial communities from SPRUCE experiment site at the Marcell Experimental Forest, Minnesota, USA - June2015DPH_20_10 | ecosystem: Environmental > Terrestrial > Soil > Wetlands... | reverse complement strand
TGGTGAACGAAACTCCATTCAGGCGAATTGCTTTTCCCAGCACCGCGGGATCGCCGCCAAAACGCGCTTGCCAGTAGTTTTCGCCAATCAGCGCAAGCTGTGTAGATGCAGCTTTTCGATCGTCCGCATCCTCAAACGTCCGGCCGCGTATCGCTCCAACTCCCAGCACGGAAAAGTAGTTGTTCGACACAAAATGTACGCTGGCCATTTCGGTGTTCTGCGTGATCGGAAAAAATCCTATTCTGCCGAGCAGCGAACCACCACCCGTGTCGCGTGCCGTCATCACGCCACCCGCGCCGGTCAGCGTAAGCGTCTCCATGTTGGTGCTCGCCGTCAGCCCGCTGAAGGCGTGAATGTTGTTTCGGTACACCTCGTAATCCGGCAGGCTGAACTGCGGAACCGTGTCGCCGGACTGAAGGTTCAGCGCCACATTGACCAGCCGCCCCGCGTCCCGTCCTTCAAGCGTTCGCTTGAAGAACGCCTTGTACGCGGTATATGCCGCGGTGTTCGCTCCAATCCCGATCGCCAGCGCCAGCACCGCCGCAATGGTGAACCCGGCATTGTGCATTAACTGGCGCGCCCCGAAGCGAATATCCTGGAGCACCGTCTGCGGGAGCACCATCAGGTCGATTTCGCTCATTCGCTCCTTCAGCGCGCTCTTGCTCCCAAACCGCACCCGCGCGTCGCGCCGCGCTTCCTCGCGCCCCAGTCCCTGCTCCACATTTAACTGCTCCCGCATGGCAAGGTGGAACTCAAGCTCCTCATCGTTCTCGCGAGCCAGTTTGTCTCGCCTCAAAAGTGCGCGCAGCCGTGAAAACATACCCATCGCAAGCTCCCGTAACTACGCCTGATCAAATCCCAGCACCAGCCCTACGGCATTGGTAATCTTCCGCCAGTTCTCCCACTCCACCGCCAGTTCTTTTCGCCCCAGTGCCGTCAATTTGTAGAACCGCGCCCGCCGATTGTTTTCGCTTTGCCCCCACTCGGATGCAATCCACCCATCCTGCTCCATGCGATGCAGCGCCGGGTAAAGCGACCCCTCTTCCACGCGCAAAACCTCATTCGAAATCCGCTGGATATGCAGTGTGATTCCCCACCCGTGCATCGGCCCCTGCTCGAGGCTCTTCAAAACCAGGAGCACCAAAGAACCTTGCAGGTTGTCGCTCTTCGTCCGGGTCATTCTCTTTACCCCTAGATATCTATAAAAGAATCTCGCTGTTCCCTTCCGCTGTCAAGTGTCTCTCAAGGGGCTCTCCTGTGAAACGCAAAAAAGCCCCACCCGCAAGGGTGAGGCTTTCCCGTCCTGCACTTCAGAGCTTCTTGCGGCTACGCGACCACTTCAATCCCCATCGAACGCGCCGTGCCCTTGATGCTCTTGATTGCCGTCTCTACTGAGGAGGCGTTCAGATCGGGCATCTTCTGCGTGGCAATTTCGCGCACCTGCGCCTCGGTCACCTTGCCCACCTTGTCCTTGTTGGGAGTTCCCGCACCCTTGGCCACACCGGCCGCCTTCTTCAGCAGAACAGCCGCGGGCGGCGTCTTGGTGATGAAGGTGAAGCTGCGGTCGCCATAGACCGTGATCACAACCGGGATAATCAGCCCGGCCATTTCCTTGGTCTGCGTGCGCGCATTGAACTGCTTGCAGAACTCCATGATGTTGACCTGGGCCTGGCCCAGTGCCGGACCTACCGGCGGTGCAGGCGTAGCCTTGCCCGCTTCAATCTGCAGCTTGACGTACCCTGAAATTTTCTTCGGAGGTGCCATGATTTTCCTTCGGAAACCAGCTTCTAGCTTCTAGCCGCTAGCCTTCAGCTGGTTTGTTCCTGTTCAAATTTTGGTGACGCATCCCCTGCTTTCACCTACAACCGACGGCGGCTAGAATACCCGGTCGGCTAGAAGCTGGAAGCTAGTAGCTAGAAGCTGCGTTACTCAATCTTTTCCACTTTGCTGAACTCGAGTTCGACAGGCGTCGAGCGTCCGAAGATGGTCACCATGACCTTCATCGTCTCGCGATCTTCGTTGATCTCGTCCACCACGCCGTTGAAGTTCGCAAACGGCCCGTCGGTAATGCGGACCTGCTCGTTCTTTTCAAACTTAATCTTCATCCGCGGCTTGTCCTTCGACGTCTCGCTGCGGAACAGGATCGAACTGACTTCTTCCTCACTCAGCGCCACCGGCTTGTCGCCCGTGCCCAGGAAGCCCGTCACCTTCGGCGTGTCTTTCAACACGTGCCAAAGATGGTTGTCCAGTTCCATCTCCACCAGCACATAGCCGGGCAAAAACACCCGCTCCACCGTGCGCTTCTTTCCGTTGACAATCTCCGTCACCGGCTCGGTGGGAATCATCACCCGGCCCACCCTGTCCTTCAGGCCAAAGGCCTGCACACGGCTTTCGATCGACTCGCGCACCTTGCGCTCAAAGCCCGAGTAGGCGTGCAGAATGTACCACCGGAAGTTCTCGTTACGCTCCGGTGCGGCCTCTATAGCCTGTGCGGGTTGTTCTAACTCGTCTGCCATCATGCTCTCGTTTCGCGGCCGCACTTACTGCTGCGTTCCGCCCAGTTGTTGCAGCAACCGGTTAAGACAAAACGCGAAGATTCCGTCCACGATAAAGAAGTACAAGCCGAAGATGAATACGGCCACAATAACCACGGATGTCGTGGCCTTGACCTCTTTCCACGACGGCGTAACCACCTTGCGCATCTCGCCGCGGACATCGGTCAGGAATTGCGTGAACTCCTGCCACGAATCAACAATCTTGTTAACAAAGCCCGGCATCTTTTGACGATCCTCCGAGTTTGCCAGCGCTGCTTTCGTTGCCATACTTCCATTCCTTCGCGCCCGGCGTCATGCCGCGCGCATCCCCTAAAAACAGCCTCCAGCTCTTCGCTGTCAGCTTCCAGCCCGTCCCCGGTAGACTGCAAAGTCCGCCGGTGCTGTGAAAAAGCCGGTAGCTCAAGGCTAGCAGCTCAGGGCTCACTTCCAAATCTGGCAGGGGCGGAGGGATTCGAACCCCCAAGTTCGGTTTTGGAGACCGACAGTTTAGCCGTTGAGCTTACGCCCCTAAGAACAGTGATCAGTGAACAGGGAACACTGAGCAGAAAGAGCTCGTTGAAACCAGCTTCAGACTGTCCACTGCACACTGTGCACTGCTTTACTTCGTTTCCTTGTGCGCCTGGTGCTTGCGGCAGCGGTTACAGAACTTCTTGAACTCCAGACGGCCCGTGGTCGTCTTCTTGTTCTTCGTCGTCGAGTAGTTCCGTTCCTTGCACTCAGTGCACTGTAATGTCACAATTTCCCGCATTTTTCGCTCCCCTTCGGGTCGCCAGTGAACAAGTGAACAAGTGAAGAAGTGAAGAAGTGAACCGCAGCTGTTCTTGCTTATTCACCTTTTCACTTGCTCACTGTTTCACTGTCCTGCTTCACCCATTCACTCGTTCACTTACTCACTACTTTTTTCACTGCCTTACTTGATGATCTCGCTGATCGTACCCGCGCCCACCGTGCGTCCGCCCTCGCGGATCGCGAACCGAAGGCCCTTTTCCATCGCCACCGGCGTGATCAGCTCAATCTGCAGCTGCACGTTGTCCCCAGGCATCACCATCTCCACGCCCGCCGGCAACTCCGCAACGCCCGTCACGTCCGTCGTCCGGAAGTAGAACTGCGGCCGGTAGCCCTTGAAGAACGGCGTATGACGGCCGCCTTCTTCCTTCGAGAGCACGTAAACTTCGCCCTTGAAGTTGGTGTGCGGCGTAATCGACGCCGGCTTGGCCAGCACCATTCCGCGCTCCACATCTTCCTTCGGGATGCCGCGCAGCAGGATGCCCGCGTTGTCGCCCGCCAGGCCTTCGTCCAGCTGCTTCTTGAACATTTCAACGCCCGTGCAGACGCTCTTGCGCGTCTCGCGGAAGCCGACGATCTCAACGTCCTCGCCAACCTTCACCTTGCCGCGCTCGATCCTCCCTGTGACCACAGTTCCACGTCCAGAGATAGAAAAAATATCTTCAATCGGCATCAGGAAGGGCTGATCAATCGCGCGCGCAGGCAGCGGAACGTTCTTGTCCACCGCGTCCATCAGCTCGTCGATCTTGGCTTCCCACTTGGCTTCGCCGTTCAAGGCGCCCAAAGCCGATCCGCGAATCACCGGAACGTCGTCGCCGGGGAACTGGTACTTCGAAAGCAGCTCGCGCACTTCCATCTCCACCAGGTCCGTCAGCTCTTCGTCTTCCACCGCGTCGCACTTGTTCAGGAACACAACGATGTACGGCACGCCCACCTGGCGGGCCAGCAACACGTGTTCCTTGGTCTGCGGCATCGGTCCGTCGGTCGCAGCAACCACCAGAATGCCGCCGTCCATCTGCGCAGCGCCGGTGATCATGTTCTTGATGTAGTCGGCGTGCCCAGGGCAGTCGACGTGCGCATAGTGCCGGTTCGCCGTCTCGTACTCCACGTGCGCCGTGGCGATCGTGATGCCGCGCTCCCGCTCTTCAGGCGCGTTGTCGATCGAGTCAAACGAACGGAACGTGTTCTTCGGATTATGCTTCTGCAAAACCTTGGTGATTGCCGCCGTCAACGTCGTCTTGCCGTGATCGATGTGCCCGATCGTCCCCACGTTCACGTGAGGCTTCGAACGATCAAATTTTTCCTTCGCCATAAAAGTCCCTGAATCCCTTTCGTAGCTGTACTGCCCGTTTTCACCCAGGGGCGCCGGCCATCCGGCTCCAGCCCCAGAAATCTGCGATCAGTTATGAGTTTTCAGTTTCATTCTGCCTGTCAAAGCCTCATCGTCCTACTTACCGCGAATCCGGCTGACCACTGATCACTGACAACTGACCACTTGCTTCTCAGTAATACGCGTAAACCTTCAAATACCTCTGCCGCAACTCCACCGGAACCGCCTCCACCAGCCGCAGATACCGCTCGCGGGTCAATCCCTGGTCGGAAACCGGCAATCCCTGGTAAAGGGCCGGAGCTCCCTTGCCTAGCAGGCCACGCTTCAGCACACCCTCATAGTCGCGAATCCGCAGCCGCGACTTGGCCACCTTGTTCAAAAAAACTTCCACGTCCCGCGGATCAAACGCGGCGTCGATCAGTGCATGTAGCTCGGTATAAACCGGCTCGTCCTTGACTGCAATTCCAGCCTGCTCGAACATTCGTTTTCCTGACCTCAAGAACAGCTTCTAGCTACTTTCTACCTGGGCTTGCCTCTTAGCTCACCCATCCACTGGACCAGCTGATCTCTGATCCCTGATCTCTGATCCCTGCATTTTTGGAGCGGGAGACGAGGATCGAACTCGCGACCAACAGCTTGGAAGGCTGTGACTCTACCACTGAGTTACTCCCGCAAAAAACAGTGGACAGTGAACGGTGGACAGTGATCAGTCCATTTCCGCACCGCTCACGGCGCGGCTACTGCTCACTGTGCACTGCACTCTGTTCACTCGTATCTCTGGAGCTGATGACCAGGATTGAACTGGTGACCTCTCCCTTACCAAGGGAGTGCTCTACCAACTGAGCTACATCAGCCCTTCTTCAAAAACTCTCCGGCGACTACTTCCCGCCTTCGCTGCTTCTCTCCGCACTTTCCCGGCGAATCTTGTCCGCCTGCCGGGCCAGAAACGTGCGAAAAGCAAACAAACCCAAAATCAGCAGCGGAACCAACCTCAGTTCCACCGGCTTTCCCGCCACCAGGATGCTGCCCTCACCCAAAGTAAACCATGCCAGCGCGGCCAGAATCCCGTACAACCCCAAGGCCATCCAGAATTTGCGGTCTAACTCGTCCGCGGTCCTCTGAAGCCCTTCGTTCGCAGGTTTGGGGGCAACCTCGTGTTCGCCACCTTGCCGCAAACGCATCCCAATTCCTCAAACCAGCTCCCCAGTTCACAGCGTTCCCTGACAACCGAACACTGATCACTGAAAACTTTTTTTATGGTGCACAGGGGAGGATTCGAACCTCCGTAGCTCCAAGGAGCGGCAGATTTACAGTCTGCTGCCATTAACCGCTCGGCCACCTGTGCCCATTCCACCCCGGCGTCCAAATCCTGCCGCCAGGGCCCTGCCAAACTCTTCCTGCCGAACCCTCAAAAAATCCCACATTCCGCGCATCACGCCCCGTCCGGAGTCTTTCCGGAAATCTGGAGCTTGCACCTGCAGTGGGGTCACCGCGGAGGACAGGCCCGGCGCTTCAAAAATCCAGTGCGCCGGCGAAAAACTTCTTGCCGTTCAGACTTCCTTTTCGGTCCCGTTTCGTGGAGCTGGCGAAGGGATTTGAACCCCCGACCCTCTGATTACAAATCAGATGCTCTACCAGCTGAGCTACGCCAGCCCTGACCACTCCGGAAACCAGCCCGGAATCCTGAAAAACCTGCCGCTTACATGTATGGGCACACTCCTGCTTAGCACACACAACGGCACAGAAATCAAGGTTAGCACACCCCTGCCACCGGAGCAAACAAAACGCCCTGCAAAACCGGCCCTCCTAAGCGCCCAAAATGAAGTTTTTTTGCCCTTCTGTCCACTTCTCTTTCCCGCTCGCATCCAATTCAATATGGTTGACAGCGTCCGGGCTCCCCGCACAATCAGGAAATCCACGCTTCCCCTCTTTCTCGCCGCCGTTTTTCTGCTCGTGGCAGCCCCGCGCGGGCACGCCTCCGCGGCCCTCTTCATGGAGGAGCCGTACGGCGCATTCGGCGCCATGAATCCCACCGGCCACGCCGCCGTCTACCTCAACCACATCTGCGCTGACAGCCCCACCGTCCTGCGCCCCTGCCGCGACGGCGAATACGGCGTCGTCATCAGCCGCTATCACAAGATCGATGGATACGACTGGATCGCCATCCCGCTCATCCCCTACCTCTACGCCGTCGACTCCGTCAACGACATACCCGCCTCCGTCGATCGCGTGCAAGTGGACGAGCTGCGCAATGCCTACCGCCACGCCCACCTGCGCGACCTGATCCCCGACAACCCCAAAGGCGGCCTGCCCAAGGGTGAATGGACCCAGCTCGTCGGCGCATCCTTCGATCGCAAAATCCACGGCTTCCAGGTCGACAGCAACCCCGCGCAGGACCAGGAATTCATCGGCCTCTTCAACGACCGCCGCAACAAGGGCCACTTCAATCTCTTCTTCCACAACTGCGCCGACTTCTCCCGCATCGTCCTCGATGACTATCTGCCTCACGCCATCCACCGCAACTTCATCGCCGACGTAGGTCTCATGACCCCCAAGCAGGTAGCGCGCTCGCTTGTCGCCTACAGTAACAAGCACCCTGAGGTGCACATGACCGCCTTCGTCATTCCCCAGGTCCCCGGCTCCATGCCCCGCAGCCACTCCGTCGACGGCGTGGCCGAGTCGCTGGTCAAGAGCAAGAAATACCTTGTCCCGCTCATCGTGCTCGCTCCCGAAGTCACCGGCGGAGTCGTCGTTGCCTATCTCGCCGACGGCCGTTTGAAGCTCCCCAAAGACACCCCCATCTTCGACATCGGGGACGAGGAAGTTACCGGCGTCGATCCCCAGCAGCCCGAACCAGCCCGCGTCCGCCTCACCCTGCGACCCGACTCCTCCGACCCCGCCGCCACGGCTGCGCCCCCACCGCCCGCCACGCCCCAAATCTGAAACCGCAAGTGCGCCTTCCACCCAGGTCCGCACCACCCCTTGAGCTGTGTGAAAGGGCACGGCCTGAGCCGTGCCATAAATTGCCAAAAGAGGTTGGAGTTTAACCCCTGAGGCATGCTCTATTCAATCGCCAGACTGAGCGAGCCCTTACCGAGCAAAACCGATTCTCCTTGCGAAAAGAGCCTACCAGTTAGATCATTTCATTACTGATCCGGAAAGCTTTCAGCTGAATTGAAAACCTAGGAGAACAATTATGCGCAAGAGTCTTTTCGCGCTCCTGTTTCTCGCCGTTTGTACTGCGCTCCTCGCCCAGCAAGCTCTTAACAACGACGCGATCATCAAGTTGGTCAAAGCCGGGCTTTCCGACGATCTGATTCTGTCAACCATCGGCGCTCAGCCAGGCACCTATGACACATCAACGGATGGTTTGATCGCCCTGAAATCCGCCGGAGTGAGCGATAGGGTGGTTGCTGCAGTCGTCGCGAAGGCCGCAGCAGCACTGACGCCTGTTCCGAAGCCGATTCCCCAACCAGAAATCACCGCCGCCGAGAGCAAACAGTACCACGGTCAAGTCTCTCCGGGGTCGCGCATTGTGATTGCCCCCATGGGTGGATTCGAAACATATTTCGCCGCAGCGATTCGCGAGAAGGGAGTCCCAGTTACACTCACGTTGGACAGGGATTCCGCCCAGTACTTTGTCGTGTCTACGGAAACCGAATGGCGGGGCTTTGTCGCTGGCTCAGCAGCAGCCGCGAATTGGAGTCCATCCGGCGGAACGTATGGCAGTGCATCTTCAGCCAGTTCGACACGAGGCCTTGAGTCGAGCATTATGCTGATCGACGCAAAGACAAAGGATGTCGTGTGGGCGTATGAAGTGCATAAGAGCAGCCACGGCGCCTTAATCTTCGGCACACTTGCAGCCCGCGGCCAGCAATCCCTTGCCGAGGCCTGCGCAAAGCACCTCAAGGAATTCATGGAGAAGGGAAAATAGCAAGCTCCACCCAGTCCCTAACCGCTCCCCGCTTCCCCCCGTCCAATCCCCGAACACTTGCTAAATCGGGGCGTTTGGCAGATCATTGGCTTGCTTCCCGTTTGAAACTCTGTTGGTCCCAGAAGCGGCCTTGAAGACCGGCGGGCGCGAGCCCCTCTGTGTCTTATTTCTGGCGATCCGCACACATTTAGTTGCTCGGCAAACGCAATCTGCATGGTCACACGGCACTTCAAGGACCCAGCAATTGCACTCGCGAACACCGCTTACTGCCGCAATCCAGCAGCAGTCTTGCGGTGCCGTCAAGAAGGGGAAGAACATGAAAAAGATACTTGCAATCTTTCTGTGCATGATATTTCCGGTCAGTGCGCTCGCTGGGGACAATGGTTACAAAATCGGCTATGACGGCGGATCGATTCCGGACGCCAAAGCCGGAGCCACCATGAAGCTGGTCATTGACGGCTCCAACATCCGAATCATGAAGGATGATAAGGAAGTGGTCGTGCTTCCCGCCGCCTCTATTACGGAAATCAGCTATGGGCAAGACGTTCACCGGCGAGTTGGCGCGGCGATCGGCCTGGCCGTCTTCTCCTTTGGCCTTGGAGCCCTGTTGGCGCTCTCCAAGTCAAAGAAGCACTTCATCGGCCTCACCTGGGACGACGCTGGAAAAAAAGGCGGCCTCGCCTTTCAGGCCGACAAGAATGACTACCGTGGTCTGCTCGCTGGGCTCGAAGGCGTCACCGGCAAAAAAGCCGTCGATTCCGACGCCATGACCGTCAAGAACTAGACGCGACCCGAAGTCTGAAATTCGAGCACGCCGCGCTGTGCCCGAATGCACATGGTCCGCAAGGGCTCAGGTGGTAACTTGTCTCTTGACGGCCTTCATGCACAGACGAACTCGCAGAACGCTCTGGATACTGGCCGCGGTCCTGCTCCTTCTGGCCGTGGCCATCTTCCTGCGCTCCAAGGCCCCGCCGGAAGCCGCGCGCCTGCTCCCCGAGTCCGAGGGCATCCTCTACTTCAATCTCAAGCCTGTGCATACTTTCATGCACAAGGGCCTGAAACCGCCCCAGCGGGCGCCCGACTACCAGAAATTCGTTGACGCCACCGGCATTGACTGGGAGCGCGACCTCGACCAGGTGGCCATTGCCCTGCACCGCATGCCCGATCCCAACGGACCCAACGGACCCGTCGCCTATTCCATGGTCCTCGTCGGCAAGCTCACCGGCCAGCACCTGAATACCTGGCTTGAGGCCAACGCCACCGCCCGCGAGTCCTACGCTGGCCACACCATCTACTGCATCCCCTCTGACGGACGCACCGTCCGCGTGACGCAGATCGGCTATGACATGCTGGCCGTCTCCAACTATCCCACACCTGAGAAGATCCACTCCATGCTCGACCGCCATCGCACCGCGGCTCTGCCCATCGCCGGCTCCACGCTGCTGGCCGAGCACTACCACGACGTGCCCCTGCTCGCCCTCGCCTGGGGCGTTGGCCAGATCGGCCTGCCTCTGTCAGAGAGCGGCGCAATTCACGTCTTCGGTGTGGCCTTGCCGCTGCAGGACGACTCCATCATCGTGGCCAGCATAACCCCCTCGCTCCCGCTGGCCGGCTCGCTCAACATCAAGGTGGAAGACATTGCCCCCACTGACCAGGCCGCGGAGTCGCAGGCCGCATCCCTCGCCACGCTGGTCACGCTGACCCGCACACTCGCCGCTCCTCTGGCCCCCAACACCGCAAACACCGGATTGCAGCAATTGCTCAAGACCGCCACCGTGACCCAGCATCACAATCGTGTAGTGATTACGGCAGCAATCACCCCCGCACAATTGGCCACAATGGCACAGAATTCAGCGAAGTAGATTGACAGTCCCGCGAAAAATGCAACCCCCACCCGGCCTCGTCCGTCTGTTGCACTGCAGACTCTGACCCCAACACATCCCCGTGAGAGGCTCCATGAATCGACCCTTCCTCCTCAATGCATTCAGGACTTACCTCTTCGTTCTCGCGCTTGCTTCCCTGGTTTTGATGGATGTACGCGCCGCTGAAAAACCAACGAACCCCGCGCCGCACCCCGTCCTCACCGGCCAGGCCGCATTTACCGACGCGTTGCACGAGTCGCCCGGAACCCGCCGCCATCTCACCGTCGCCGACCTCCCCGCACCGGCCCCGGATCAGTCAGTCTACAACGGCCCATCCGTAGTTCAGCGTCCCGCTAATGCATGGCCCATCGCGCCTAAAGGCTTCAAAGTCGATCTCTACGCCACCGGGCTCGACAACCCTCGCCTGCTGCGCACCGCGCCCAACGGCGACCTCTTCCTGGCTGAAAGCGCGTCCGGCAAAATCAAGGTATTTCGCGGCGTGGGCCCCGACGGCAAGCCCCAACAGGTGTCCGTTTTCGCTCAAGGACTGCACCAGCCCTTTGGCATCGCGTTCTACCCCAACGGTCCCAATCCCAGGTACCTCTTCATCGGCGACACCGATCAGATCGTTCGCTTCCCCTATCAGAACGGCGACCTGCAGGCGCGCGGCCCCATGGAAAACATCGTCGAACTCCCTGGCGGCGGCCATTTGCGCGGTGGCGGCCACTGGACCCGCGACCTGGTCTTCTCAAAGGACGGCAGCAAGCTCTTTGCCTCGGTTGGCTCTCACTCCAACGTCGATGACTCCGACACGCACCCCGAGGAGTTTCACCGCGCCGACGTGCTCGAGTTCCAGCCCACCGGACAGTTCATCAAGGTCTACGCGTACGGCATCCGCAACTGCGTCGGCGAAGCCATCAACTCCATCACCGGCGAACTTTGGTGCTCCACCAATGAGCGCGACGAGCTGGGCAACAACCTTGTTCCCGACTACATCACGCACGTGCAGGAGGGAGGCTTCTACGGCTGGCCCTGGTTCTATATGGGCGGTCATCAGGACCCGCGCCACCAGGGCAAGCACCCTGAACTGCAGTCCAAAGTCATCACCCCGGACATCCTCGTCAATCCCCACTTCGCCTCCCTCGAAATGATGTTCTACGAGGGCTCGCAGTTCCCCGCTGAGTACAAAGGCGACGGCTTCGCCGCCGAGCACGGCTCCTGGAACCGCGCCCAGCGCTCAGGCTATGAGGTGATCCGCCTGCCGATGAAGGACGGCCACGCAACCGGCGAATACGAAGACTTCCTCACCGGCTTTGTCACTCCCCAGGGCCAGGTGTGGGGACGCCCCGTCGGCGTAGCGCAAGCCAGCGACGGCTCACTCTTCGTCTCGGACGACGGATCAAATTCCATCTGGCATGTGACCTACGTGGGCAAGTAGCGATCTGAGCGGCAACTAGAGCGGTTCTCTAATTCCCGTGGAGTATTCCGGGGCGTGCAAGGTGGCGTTTTCTTGAGGAAAACGCCACTTTGGAATCGTGGCTCCGCTATACACCAACTGGAGAAGCGCTATAGTCGCGCCAGCGCGACTAGCTCAGCTTATATGTTGTAGACTCCAATTTCCCCACCCCCGGAGGTCCCACCATGGCAAACATTGTCGTCACCGGCACCAGCAAAGGCATCGGCCTCGTCACCGCACTCAGCCTCGCGCGCGCCGGTCTCACCGTCTATGCGACCATGCGCAATCCCGCACGCGCGCCGGAGCTTGCTGAAACCGCCGCAAAAGAAAACCTGCCCATCCACGTCTCTGCCATGGACGTCGATTCCGACGAATCCGTGACCTCCGGCTTTGCAGCCATCTTCTCAAAGGCCGGCGAGATCGACGTGCTCGTCAACAACGCGGGCATCGCTGTTGCCGGCGCCACTGAAGAGCTTTCCCTGGCTGACTTCCGCGCCGTCATGGAGACCAACTACTTCGGCGCACTGCGCTGCATCAAGGAGGTCATCCCGCGGATGCGCAAGCGCCGCAGCGGTGTCATCATCAACGTCACCTCCATCGCCGGCAAGCTCTCCACCTCGCCGCTCGGCGCTTATGCCGCCACAAAGTTCGCCCTTGAAGCCGTCAGCGAGTCCCTGGCCCAGGAGATGAAGCTGTTCGATGTCCACGTGGCCATCGTCGAGCCCGGCGTTATCGACACCCAGATGGCCAACTCAATTGACGAGCCGGTGGCGCCCACCCTCTATCCGGGACAGCGCCGCATGGCCAACTACTTTGCCGCCGCGCTCCGCAACCCCACGCCCCCGCTCGTCGTGGCCGAGACCATTCAGCACATCATCGAGAGCGGCACCTGGCAACTGCGCCACCCAGCCGGTCCCGAAGCTGCCGGCGCGCTTGCCTCACGCGCCGCAACTCCCGATGAGGCCTACATCGCCGTCCACGGCCTCGCCGACGACAACGCCTGGTACGACATCATGGAGCAAAACACCGGCATGAAAATCCGTCCCGAGAATTAAAGTCGGCATCAACCCGAATCAAAGCTCAATACGCGCCCGCCGTCAATGGGTCGCAAGTGCGAAGAATGCTGAGCTTTTGGTGCTCGCTAACATATTTAAGCTGTCGAGGGCTGACGCACATATCGTTTGGAAAACGAGTAAAACGCATGCAGGGCGCCCCTACAGCAAATCCTGAGATGCTGTAACCCGAAACCACAATAC
>Ga0116135_1001242_pt1 | contig 13184 bp, 11 predicted proteins | sample June2015DPH_20_1_FD_89738 | JGI IMG/M metagenome (GOLD analysis project Ga0116135, IMG submission 89738) | Peatland microbial communities from SPRUCE experiment site at the Marcell Experimental Forest, Minnesota, USA - June2015DPH_20_10 | ecosystem: Environmental > Terrestrial > Soil > Wetlands... | reverse complement strand
GATGTGATCCCCGACGGTGCTAAGCCCTGCAACTGCCAGGTTATCGCTTTCAGTGCCGCCGCTGGTAAAGATGATCTCCTGCTCGCCACAACTTAGAAGCCTTGCGACTGAACTACGGGCTCGCTCGACAGCCGCCCGGGACTGCTGTCCGTCTTGGTGTATGGAGGACGCGTTGCCAAACCGCTCGAAAAACCATGGGCGCATAGCCTCGAACACCTCGGGCAGAACCGGGGTGGTGGCATTGTTGTCGAGATAGATGCGCCGCAGCATCCACCTATTCTACCTGTTGTGTAGGGCGTGCAGGAGCGATTCGGGCAAAACGAAGAACGGCGCTCCATCAGGGAGCGCCGTTGCTGATTTTTCCAGACAAGGGCTTTGCCTGAACTATGCGCGTTTTTCCATCGGAATGTACTTGTTGGGATACTGCGGACCAAGATACTCAGCGCGCGGGCGAATCAGGCGGTTGTCGTCAAGTTGCTCAATCACGTGCGCTGCCCAGCCGCCAATGCGGGACACGGCGAAAATCGGAGTGAACAGGTCCACGTCGATTCCGAGCGTGTGATAGGTCGAGGCAGAGTAAAAATCGACATTGGCGTTCAGCTTCTTATCTGCCTTTACGAACTCCTCAATTTTATGCGACATCTCAAACCACTTCGCCTGGCCGCTGGAATTACCCAAATCCCGTGACATCACTCGCAGGTGTGTGGCGCGAGGATCTTCAGTGTGATAAACCCGATGGCCGAAACCGGGAACCTTCTTCTTCTGAGATAGCATGCCCTTCACGTAGTCAAGCGGATCGGACCCAGATTTGTCGATGGCCTGGAGAATGTGAAACACGGCTTCGTTGGCTCCGCCGTGGAGCGGGCCCTTCAGCGCGCCAATCGCCGATGTAATTGCCGAATGCATATCCGAGAGCGTAGCCGCAGTCACGCGCGCCGCGAACGTAGACGCATTCAGCTCATGATCCGCATGCAGGATGAGGGCGATATCCAAGGCACGCTCCGCGGTTGATGAAGGTTTTTTCCCATTCAGCATCAGCAGGAAATTGGCTGCGTGGGACAGAGAAGGATCCGGCGCAACGACCGAATTCCCTTTCCGGATACGGTCATATGCGGCAACAATCATCGCAATCTGCGAAGTCAGGCGAATCGCTTTATCAACATTTGCCCGATGATCATTGTTCTTTTCGTCCACATCGTAAAACGACAACGCGGAAACCGCGGTACGCAAAATGTCCATAGGCAAGGCATGGCGGGGAGCGGTTCGAAGCAGTTCGATGATCGCGGGATCCAGCCTGCGTTCTGCTGCCAACTTCTCGTGGAGCTCGTTCAGTTCCCGGCGCGACGGCAGCTTGCCAAACCACAAAAGATAGCAAGTCTCCTCGAAGTTGGAATGGTCGGCCAACTCGTGAATGTCGATGCCACGATAGGCAAGAACGCCGCGTTCGCCATCGATGTAACAGATGCCGGAAGTGGTTGCGACAATTCCTTCAAGGCCTTTGGTGGCGGGTGCTTGGGTGACGGTAGACATTGGTCGCTCGCTTATGAGAGTTAATCAACGCGTTGCCGACTTCGCGTGATAAAGGGCGAGAGTGTGCAACTTTCTTTTATACGCCTAAGGGTGCCTTTGCTCCAAGTTACCGCAATCGACTCAAAAGAACCGTGGGACACCTGCTTTCGAGCATTATTACGTGAACCGAAAGTGGCGAAATCGCTTATGCCGGCCAAATGCTCAGCGCGGTCTTACTTAAAATTTGCTCCTGCAATTCGTGCGTTAGGGGCAATTGGCGAAATTCCTCTAGATTTTTCCTGATATCAGGCACTCCCGGCCCGGGCCAGTCTGTGCCGAAAAGCGTCTTCTTCGCGATTTCGTCGAGGCGGGGGAAATATTTCAGCAAAGTCTTGGGTGGAATGCCACTGATGTCCAAGTAGACGTTGGCATGGCGACGCACGAGAAAGAAGGCAGTCTGCATCCACAGTGGCCGCCCACCGTGCGCCAGCAGGATTTTCAACTTCGGAAAGTCGACGGCAACATCGTCTACGTACATGGGATCCCCGTACTTGTTGCGGGCCCCGGGAAAGATCGAGGTACCCGTGTGAAACATTACCGGTACGCCATTCGCTTCCGCCGCTCTGTAAATGATCTCTAGTTCTTTCACGCCGTTGAGGTAGTCATTAGGAAACAAGAGCTGGTGCGGAGGGTGAATTTTGATCATGCGAATCCCTAAACGCAGGATCTGCTCCATATCGGCCAGCACATTCGTGGTGTGGCGAGGATGCAGGCTTCCGCACGAGAGCAAGCGCTTAGGATCTTCCTTGACGTAGTCCGCAATGAATTGATTGACGCCGTTAGTGAAGCCGATCACCTCCGGCGCAACGTAGTTGATAAGAAGCGCGCGGTCGATTCCACAGGAATCGAGGTACCCCAAAAATGCTTTCGGCGAGCGGCAGAACTCGACGATCTCATCGAAGTTAGGCCGCTTCTTTTTCATCAGCTCCAGCGCGTGCGGCTTGAACATCTCCATGGGCTGGATGTGGATGTGGCAGTCGGTGATCATTTTCCGGAGATCATCTTCGAGCTATTATCTGGGACCTTAATTGTTTGCCGCCAGCACCGCCCGCTTGGCGAACACTCGGATCATCTCGCGCCGGTATTCAGGCGTGAGCGCCGAGGTGGTTAAAGGCTTGGCAACGCTCGCCGCAACGTCTCCAACCGCATCGGCCAAACCCTCATCCAGCGCGCGACCGATCAGCATTTCGCCGGCTTTTTGCACCAGCAATGGAGCAGGATTAACCGCCGTGATTGCCAGGCGCGCATCGGCTACATGACCGTTGGAACGCTTCATCACCACCGCGACTCCGGCCAACGGATAGTCAATGGAGCCCCGCACCCGCAGTTTGCGATATACGCCGCGATAGTCCGCCGACTCTGCGGGCAGAAACACCCGCGTCACCAGTTCGTTGGATTCCAGCCTGCGGTAACTCACTCCGTCTCCGGTATAGAAATCGCGCAAAGCAAGCCGCCGCATACCATTTGTACTGGCGATCTCCAGTTCGGCATTCAGGCAGAGCAGAGCAGGAGGCGTATCTCCGGAAAAAGCGGCCCAACACTTCTCACTGCCCGGCGCGACATGGCATAGATCGCCGTCCTTCTTAATGCAGAACCCGCATCCCTTGCGCCAGGTGAGCGATTGGTTGTACCAGAGACAGCGTGTATCAAGACAGATGTTGCCGCCAATCGTGCCCATGTTGCGCAGCACGGGCGAGGCCACGGTGGCCGCCGCCTCGCCGAGCACCTGGTAATGCTGCTTCAGATAAAGCGACTTCTCAATTGCGCTGAGAGCGGTAAGTGCGCCGATTTCGACCGATCCATCAGGGTGCACGCGAATTCCGCGTAGCTCGGTCAAAGCACGCAAATCCAGAACATATTCCGGCTCAAACAGCTTCTGACGCATGGAGGGAATCAGATCGGTTCCACCCGCGAGCACGCGAACATTCCCCGTATGTGTGGCCAGGTATTTGACGGCCCCATCAACCGTGCGGGGCCGAAGCAACCGGAATTGCGGAAGACTCAATCGTCACCGCCGATTAGAGGACGACCTGCGTGCGCGGCCGGATCGAGCGCGTGCCGCTCCGGACCTTTTCCCTTGAACCGGAGCGAGCCGCCATGCTCGCGAAACCGCGTGGGCGAGGTTGGATCAACGCCCCCGGTCATATTCAGATTTCTTGCTTTGTGCTTAGCCCGCAGAGCTGCCAGCACCCGCTCCGGGGTAAACGGAGATTCATGGAGGCGTATTCCGACCGCGTCATAAATTGCATTGGAAATCGCCGGGATCGTTGCAGCCAGCGATCCTTCGCTGCATTCCTTGGCGCCGAATGGTCCTTCGGGATCGATACTCTCAACAATGATGGGCTCGACATCCGGCGACTCTACGACTGATGGACTGCGATATTCAAGCATCCCAGCGTTCATCAGCATGCCGTCCTTCCATACCATTTCTTCGGTAAGCGCCTGACCCATTCCCATCCACACCGAACCAATGATCTGCCCTTCCACGGACACCGGATTCAGCGCACGCCCGCAGTCGTGCGCCGCCCACACTTTGTGCACTATCACTTCGCCGGTATCTTCATCCACGCTGACCTCAGCCACTTGCGCGGAATAGGAATAAGCTGGCGAAGGTCCAACGCCGCCGCCTTTGTGCCGTCCACCACGGGCTTCCGGGGGAGGAGCGTAAGAACCTGTCCCGGTAAGTGCGCCATGAAAATCAATGGCCGTGACCACGGCCTCTTCGAATGTCATCCAGTCTTTTGGACCCTCTTCCTTTCGCTTTTGCTGCAAAGAACCCCGCAGAATCTGGCCTTCCACACGACCGCTCACCGACGCGCCGGCCTGCGTGATTTCTACTTCTTCCGCCTGATCTTTCTTAATGCTTGGTGCAGGACTTCCCTTCTTGAATACGAGGTCATCGCGGAATATCAGCTCTTCGGGCGCGCAGTTCATCTTCTTGGCCGCCGCCGCCGCGATACGTTTCTTCACATCTTCCGCCGCCCGTAGCGTGGCATTGCCAGCCATAAACGTAACGCGGCTGGAATATGATCCGATATCGATGGGTGTGAGATCGGTATCTGCCGCGATGATTCTCACCCGCTGTAGGGAGCACCCTAAAATCTCTGCGGCAACTTGCGCCGTCATGGTGTCTGATCCCTGGCCGATTTCAGATGCGCCCGTGTACACAACAACGCCGCCGTCGCGATCGATTTTGATGTTTACGGTGGAGTGCGGCATATCAGAACGGATGATGGAATTCGCCGCTCCGCTCACGTAATGGCTGCACGCGATGCCGAGGCCGCGTCCTTTCGGCAGCTTCCCTTTGCGCTGCTTCCAGCCGGAGCGTTCTACAGTTTTCTCGATGCATTCCGGCAATCCGTAGCTCTGCACGCGCAGCCCGTTTACCGTGATGCAGGGAGGCTTGAGCAGGTTACGCTGGCGAATCTCAGCCGAATCCATTCCTATTTTCGCGGCAAGTTCGTCCAGTTGCGACTCGAACGCGAAGCGGACATTTACGGTTCCGTGTCCTCGCATCGCGCCACACGCAGGCTTGTTGGTCAGAACGCGATAGCCGTCATATTGGATGTTCGGAATGTCGTACAGCGCACCGAGCAATGCGCCGGAGTAAAGAATGGTGACCACGCCGTAAGAACAATACGCGCCGCCGTCCTGTACCACGCGTGCTTTTACCGAGGTAATCCGGCCATCATTCGTGATGCCGGTCTTGAGATCGATAATCGTACGCGGGCGGCCGCGATGCGCCCAGAAAACCTCCTCGCGCGTGTACGTGATCTTTACCGGAGCCTGCGCCTTGCGCGCCGCCACTGCGGCAATGATCTCCAGGGGAATCACTTCACTCTTGCCGCCGAATCCCCCTCCAACAAGCGGCTTGATCACTCGAATCTGCGACATCGGCATTTCCAGCACAAGCGAAAGCTTGTGCTGTAAGTAATAGGGGACTTGGGTTGAAGACCAGACAGTCAGCCGTCCAGCTTTGCCAGTGTGGGGATCGATCTCGAACGAAGCCAGCGTCGAGTGAGGCTCCATCGCGGCATGCGTCACTTCATTTGCGACGAAGCGTGCCTCGGCTATGTGATCCGCATCGGCAAAGCCTTTGTCTGGATCGCCAAACGCGTGGTGATAGTCCTTTTCCAGATTGCCCGGCTTGTTGTCGTGAATGAACTGGGACTCCGCCTTCATCGACTCTTCGGGATCGAAGTAAGCCGGCAAGACGTCGTAGGTCACATCGACGAGTTCTAAAGCTTTTTCCGCAATAGCTTCGGAGATAGCGACCACGCAAGCAACGTTGTCCCCCACGTATCGCACTTTATCGAGCGCAAGCGCGTGCTCGTCGTGCCCAACTGGAAGAATGCCGTAAGGATTCGGCGCATCTTTTCCGATGACAACGGTCACAACTCCGTCGAGCGCTTCGGCGCGGCTGATATCGATTGTTGCAATGCGGGCGTGCGGATAGGGCGAATGCAGAATCTTTCCCACCAGCATGCCCGGCACGCTGAGATCATCGGCGTATTTGCCGGCGCCGGTGGTCTTTTCCGCCGCGTCGACCATGGCGGTGGGTTTGCCGATGATGCTGAAATCGCTCATTCTAAATGTTTAAGCTATTTGGCTACAGCTTCCCTCTCAGCCGCAACCGCCGCTCTGATGGCCTCGTACATCTGGTTATAACCGGTGCAGCGGCAGAGATTGCTGCTCAGTGCGGTGCGAATCTCGTTTTCCGATGGATCAGCATTCTCGGAAAGCAGCGACTTCACCGTCATGACGAAGCCGGGAGTGCAGTATCCGCACTGCGCTCCGCCCCAATCGCCATACGCTTTTTGAATTGCGGAAAGACAGCCATCTTCGCTAACGCCCTCGATCGTTGTGATCTCATGGCCTTCACAACTCGCTGCTAGAAGAGCGCACGACATCATGGCGACGTCATCGATCAATATCGTGCAAGCGCCGCAAGAAGACTCATCGCAACCGCGTTTCGTGCCGGTGAGCCCCAGATCCTGGCGCAGCACATCTAAAAGAAGAGCGCTGGGCTCAATTGCCAGCTCGTGAGAGCGGCCATTGATCTTGAGTTCGACGAGTTCTTTTTTCATGTGTGCACTCAGCATGCATTAGTAGACCGGTACGTTCCTATCGACCACACGCGACCACGCATCAATTCCGCCGCGCATCGACTGGGCCTTCTCGAATCCCTGCTGCCGCAGCCAGGCCGTTACATTCATTGAACGGACACCATGGTGGCAGACCACAATGATGTGGTCTTCCGGATCCAGTTCCTGTATGCGCGACGGAATATCTCCCATAGGGATGAGGATTGCGCCAGACATGTTCGCCGTTTCGAACTCCCAGGGTTCGCGCACATCGAGCAACGTAAACTTCTCCGTCTGATCCAACTTGGCCTTCACTTCTTCGGGAGTGATCTCGTAATCCATCTGCGCCAGTTCTTCCGCTATTTGCCCGCCCAATTCGGCTGCCGTTTTTGCAGGAAGGCCTGGATGCCTTCTTGCGCATCAGCGCTTTTCATCAGTTCCTCAAGGTAGATCTTTTCTGCGCGGGCCAGCCCTTTGTCAAAGTGCATCGCGTCCCATACATACAGCGCTTTCTTGGTTATGGCTAGAGCCGCAGGGCTCAATTTCGTTAATTCCGCGGCAACTTGATCGGCTGCAACTTGCAATTCCTCATCTCTTACTGAGTGATTGGCCAAGCCTATTTCGACCGCCTCGATTCCTTTGATTGTCCGTCCAGTCAGGATCAATTCCGAAGCGCGCTTCTGCCCAACCAGCGCAGCCAAGGCTGTACACGCAACTGGCGGGTAACAACCCAGCTTGATCTCCGGAAATCCCCATTGCGCAGAGTCGGTCGTGTAAACGATGTCACACACCATCGCCAACTCCGCGCCTCCGCCCAGGCAACTTCCATGCACCGCCGCCATTGTCACTTTGCTGCTGCTAATAACGGCGCGAGTTACGGCGTGAAACTTAAGCAGCATCTCCTCGACTTTGTCGGGAGTATGTGCGGCTACATCAACCCCGGCTGAAAAGCATTTACCTTCGCCGCTCAGCAAGATCACCGAAATATCTGATCGGTTTTCGATTTCTGACAACACCACCGTCAACTCTTCCATCATGCCAATGTCGATCACATTAACAGGAGAATTGCGCAGGACGATTCTCGCCACCGATGAGTTGCTATCGACAGCGATCCGAGCAAATTTGGCTTCGATGGCCGTGCTCATCGGTCAATCCTCTCTGGATCTCTTCGTTGCAGGAAATCGCCTTCCTTAGAGATTGATGGCCGACTTTCTGACTTCGCCGATGCTCGCCAGCGGATCACGCGCTCCTGTTTTCTCGGCAATCCATTTCTTCTCGTTGGCGATGATCTCAAGTAATAGCTTCTTATCTTCTATCGTGGGCATGTACTCCTTTATATGCTCCTCATAGGTACGGTCATCCAGCAGTTCGCCAGTCTTCGCGTGGAACTTTTGCCCCTTCCACTTTCCTATTTCACGATTGAACTTGATATCGGGCGCATAGAGCGGTTCGCCCTCTTTCAAATAGCCGTTGAAGCGCTGGATCAAACCTGACACTTCGTCCCGATAAAGATTGCGATTGTAGTCGTTCAAATCATCGAGGTCTGGAGCTTGCTCGTTCTTGGGCTCGTCATAACGGCCCTTCACGCCCCAGACGTAAGCCCAGTGCGCCGACGAAGAGTGATCCGTTCCGAACAAATCGTAAGAACTGGAAATCCACTTGTTGAGATATTTTTGAATTAGCCAGCTGGGCACGACTCCGGCTTCGACTATACGGCGCAGGCCATCATTGCCTGTGCCCATGTGGAATGCCTCTTCGCGCAGCATGTAAGACATCGAACGTCCCAGCGGAGCAAACGCCGAATACTTCAGCATTTGCAATTGAAACTTTCCGTCACGATCCACAAAATCTGTGTAGGTAAAGAAATCCATCCAGTTGTCGACATCGACATTGAATGCCCCCAGAAGCCGCTTATTGTCAAAGGCGCGACGCTCCAGCATCTTCTGCGCCTCAACTTTGCCGGAATATCCAAAGTGGTCGACCAGCAATGCACACATTTGCCAGCCATGACGCATCTCTTCAATCATCACACGCGTAATGGCACGCCGATCCCAATCCGTTGGGGCGTTCTCCAACAGGTTGCGCTGCTGCTCGACGCTCGCGAACTCAGTGTCGCCTTGATACACGATCATGTTCATGAGGGCGTCGCGCATCTGCTGCGTGGGCATTTGGCGCAGGTTTTCCCACTTGCGCCGGCCCTTGTACGAGCCGAACTCGATCTCCTCGGTATCGATCGCGCCGTAAAGCGTATCGAACTGAAAAGCCTCAATGTCTTTAGTGTTGACGCCGATATCTTTACGCCAATCGTTGAACATGCCGATCCAGTCACTGAATGTCCCGATTTTTGCTACTTTTCCTGGCATAATGCCGCTCCCGAATCTGAATCAAGCCAGCGCCGGCGCCAACATAAGTGCTGGCCCCAAGCATCAGCATTTATTTCGCTTTAAATACCGCCGGCCTCTTCTCTACATATGCGGCCAAACCTTCTTTCGCGTCTTCACTCTGGAAGAGGATCTGCTGATTCTCGCGCTCCACCGCCAGCGCCGACTCCATCGGAATCTCCCAGCCGGTCTGCACCGCCCGCTTGATCCGTCCCACGGCTTTGGCGGCCTTGTTCGGCGGACAGAATTGCTTGGCGTATTCGATCATGTTCTCCATGAAGCCATCGCGCTCGTAAATGTCGTTGATGATGCCGAGCTCCTGCGCCTCTTCGAAGGAGAAGGTATTGCCCGTGACCATCAGCTCGATAGCTTTGCTCTTACCTACCAGCCGCGAGAGCCGCTGTGTGCCGCCGGTGCCGGGAAGCACGCCCAGGTTCACTTCCGGCAAACCAATCTTTCCTGCCTCTTTTCGTGCGATGCGGATATCGGCGGCCATCGCAATTTCAAGTCCGCCGCCCACGCAGTGGCCATTAATCGCTGCAATCACCAGCTTGGGCGTGTGCTCCAACCGGAGCAGCATTTCGTTGGCGTGCAGGCAGAAGTAATATTTGAACGTCGGATCGACGCTGGAAAGCATCTTGATGTTCGCCCCAGCTGAGAAAAACTTATCGCCGGCTCCGGTGAGCAAGATAACGTAGACGTCGTTTTCCATGCGCGCGCGCAGGATTGCCTCATCCAGTTGCCGGTTCATTTCATAGGTATAGGTATTGGCCGGAGGATCGCACATCTCGATGATCGCCACACCGCCATCTTTGCGGTAGTTCACGAGCTGCTTGGTGGTTTCTGTCGTCTCCGGCTGCATGGTAGTCGCCATTTGTGTCACTCCTTTATCTTCTATCTTCGCGTTTCGCGGATTCTTTTCTCTTCAACTTTGCGCAATATCTTTAATCTCTATCTCTAAAGTTAATGAGATCTACCCGTATGGGCAGAATTTCCGTTCATCACGCCGCGCAGAAAAACATTCCCCATTTCGTTGGCGATATGCTCGGCGTCGGCGTCAATTCGCGGATTGTGCCAGGTGTAGATCCAGTTCATCATTCCAAACAGGCTGAGCACCGCAATACGAGTGGAAAACTGCAGCCCACAGTTTTCCTTTAATTCCTCCAGCAATCCTACGCAGATCCGGTAGTACTCACGTTTCACCGCTGCCAGTTCAGAGGCAAAGCCGTCATTCAGCGCGTCTGCTTCGTGAGAGAGGATCTTCATGGCAGCAGGGTTGGCCAGAAAATACTCCAAGTGATTCAGAATGAAGATTCGAATCTTTTCTTCGGGGTCAGTGACGCCTACCAAGCCTGCCTTGAGCCGTTGTACAACAGTTGCGAACGTATGCTTTTGAATCAGAAAAAGCAGCCGCTCTTTGGATTCGAAGTAATAGTAAAGTCCGGCCAGCGACATCCCGCTAGCTCGCGATAAATCGCGCATGGATGCTCCCTCGTATCCCTTTTCGCAGAAAACTTCTGTCGCGTGCGTAACAATCTCTGCCAGGCGTCGATCAAAACGTGTCTCTGGGGCGGGAACCGCACGGTGCCGCCGCGAGGATTGCCGGGTTGCGGGAGTGCTTGCCATGAAAGCTGTTGAATGGCCTAATTCGAACGTTCGTTCGAAACCAGTATACTCCCGAGCGGATTGAAACCACAACCAGGCGATTCTTTTATAAAACTCAATCAGTGCTTGATATCAGGGAGGATCTGTTCCAATTGGGCCTTGGCTTCGCCGGTGAGCGGCAGCAGCGGAAGGCGCGCGGGACCGCCGAAATAACCGTTCAGATCCATGGCGTACTTTACGCCGGAAATTCCGAAGTCTCCAATCACACGTCGCGACACGGAGCTAATGCGCTCCTGCTTCAGCACCGCCAGCGCAGCGTCCCCCTCCTTCCAAGCGGTATAGATCTCATAACATGAAGTGGGCGCGAGACACGCAAATGCGAGCACTCCGCCTACCGCCCCGGCATCGAGCGAAGCGTGCAATTTGTCAGCCGAGCCCACCATCACCTGAAATCCAACTTCTTTTTGCCTGGTTTTGATTTTGCCAACCACCGTTACTGAGGCCCAAGACGGTTTCGATTGGGCAGACGCGCCTGCCCCTCCGACCTGAATCAACTCTCCCCCGTTTGATTCATGCGCGGATGCCGCAAGCAGGCGCGGAGTGACCGCCTCAAATGTTTCGGTCACCGTGGCACTGCGGCGAATATGTCGTGTTCCCGCGACCATCTTCCTGACTTTTTCCACGTCGCCGCCCGATTCCTTGATCCCGATAATGTTGGGATGGTCTGACAATTCGATCACCAACTCCGCGGGCAAATCATAAGCGGTGAATGGCGGAACGTTGTAGAGCAGCACTGGGATTGGAGATCGGTCGGCCACAGTGCGGTAGAACGCCAGAATATTCGCCGGCTGCATCTGCTTGCGATAGAAATGCGGGGTGCGGATCAGGGCTATGTCATAGCCAAGTTCGGCCGCATAGCCGGTAAGCCGCAATGTGTCGATCGCGGACTCGCTGCCGGTACCGGCAATCAATACCTTGCCAGGAGCAGCCGCTTCCCGCGCGGACTTCAGAACATCGCGGCGCTCCTGATCGGAAAGCATAATAGCTTCTCCGGTTGACCCAAGCACGACAATGCCCGCACTCGGAGTTCGCGAGTAGCGCTCGACGTTGCTCTCAAGCTTCTTGAAATAGACATTGCCGTCGGGATAAAACGGCGTGGTGATGGGAGGAAAAATACCGCTCAGTAACATGCTAGCCTCGCGGAATATAGTATGACACGCAATAGCGCAGCGAATCCGGACTAGCTAGTGGGTTCTTATCGTTCGCTCGGCATGCAAATGCTGCAGCGCGCGTATGTTGACCTCACCGCGTTGCAGAGCGGCGATGCCCTCGGCAGCGGCGCGCGCGGCAGAAAGCGTGGTGATCGTTGGTATACGCGCGGTCACGGCTGCGCGGCGAATCGCCTTCTCGTCAAACCACGGCTCCGGCCCGGATGGCGTATTCACAATCAGATGAATGCGCTGGCCTTTGATCAGATCCACCACGTTCGGTCGTCCTTCTTTTACTTTGTAGACGCGCTCCACCTTCATTCCGGCAGATTCGATTACGTCGCCCGTTCCTGAGGTCGCCACCAGCTTGAATCCCATGTCGACAAACTTACGGGCGACCTCGGCCACCACTGGCTTGTCGTGATCCGCGACGCTGATGAAAACTGTTCCCTCCGTCGGCAATTTCTGGCCCGCAGCCAACTGCGCCTTACCGAAAGCTTCACCGAAACTATCACCCACGCCCATCACTTCGCCGGTGGATTTCATCTCCGGCCCAAGCACAGTGTCCACGCCCGGAAATTTATTCCACGGGAACACCGGTGACTTCACGTAATAGTGGCTGCCGGTGTCGAGATCAGCACGGCGCTCAATATTCTCTGGCAGAAATTCACGCAGCTTGCGACCGGTCATCAGCCGCGCCGCAATTTTCGCCATCGGTACTCCTGTCGCCTTGGAAACATAAGGCACGGTGCGGGACGCTCTTGGGTTCACTTCGAGTACGTATACCTTACCGCCCCTGGCGCCGTTGCCGGCAGATTCACTGTCCCCTCTTGGAATGGCGAACTGAATATTCATCAAGCCAACAACCTTCAGCGCCCGTGCCAGCTTGAAGGTGTAGTCGCGCATGCGTTCGAGCAGGTGCTGCGGAATATCCACGGCAGGCAAAACGCAGGAAGAGTCGCCGGAATGAATGCCGGCCTCTTCGATGTGCTGCATGATACCGCCGATAACGACGTCTTCGCCGTCAGAGAGCGCATCCACGTCAACTTCGATCGCGTTCTCCAAAAAATGATCGATCAACACCGGACGATCGTGCGAGTACTCGACCGCCTCTTTCATATAGCGAACCACGGATTCTTCATCGTACGCGATCACCATGGCGCGTCCACCAAGAACATAAGAAGGCCGCACCACGACGGGATATCCCACACGCTTCGCACCTTCGATGGCCTCTTCGAGCGACGTCGCCATCACACCCGCGGCCTGAGGAATATCGAGCTCTTGCAGAAGCTTATTGAATAGCTTCCGGTCCTCGGCCAGATCGATCGATTCGGGAG
>Ga0116135_1001241_pt1 | contig 13185 bp, 9 predicted proteins | sample June2015DPH_20_1_FD_89738 | JGI IMG/M metagenome (GOLD analysis project Ga0116135, IMG submission 89738) | Peatland microbial communities from SPRUCE experiment site at the Marcell Experimental Forest, Minnesota, USA - June2015DPH_20_10 | ecosystem: Environmental > Terrestrial > Soil > Wetlands >... | reverse complement strand
GCTGCGGGCTTCGGAGTCGCCGGCGAGCCGGTCTTCCAGTTGTTCGCGAGTCGGTGCTTCGCCGATCCAGGTGTCGCCGGCCCATGCGGCTGCGCCTTTCAGGTGCGGATTGGCAGCGGGGCGCAGGGCGTTGCGGAGGCGGCGGATGACGTCGCTCATGGCGCGCCAGCCTTCGACATCGCCGGGGGCGAGGGCGCGGATTTCGGCGGCGCACTCCTCGTCGTCGTCCCAGAGTTGAATGCTGCTGCCGTCAAGGAAGGGCACAAAGAGGCCATTGATGGCGGGGGTCCAGGTGTAGCCGCGGCGCGGGAGATCAAGCTCTTCGATGACAAGCGGATGGAGCAGGCCGGCGAGGTAGGCGCAGGGAGACATTCTTACGCCGGGAAACGGCTCCTCAATGGTGCAGGCGCCGCCGACGCGGGCGCGGCTCTCAATGACCAGGACCTTCTGGCCAGCGCGCGCGAGGTAGGCTGCGCAGGCGAGACCGTTGTGTCCGGCGCCGACGACGATCGTGTCCCAGGTTTTAGCGGCGAGGGAAGCGATGGGCTCGGTAAGGCCGATTTCGCCGAGGACGGCGGCGGTTGGAGAACTCATGCGTTCCACGCTAACATTTCGAGGCCATTGCATGGGGCAGACGCTCGCGGAAGGCTCGCTTGGCTTTTCTGCGTTTGCGGCAGAAAAAAGGCCGCAAAGGTTGAAGTCCCGCCTTGTTGCGTCCCTGCAGGACGCGAGAGGCTGCCGACAAGGGCTGGAAGATCAGCGAACTCAGGGGGGACTGGCAGAGATGCTTGTTGCAACGGGTTTTTCACTCAGATCGAGCATCTTTCGGCGCTGCCGGTGAATCAGACATGGAAAGTACAACTATTTTTCTGGAGCCCTTGCGATGACATTGTCCATAACTGAAGTGAACCAATTGAAGCATGCGCCCGCAGTGGAAGGCGTGTTGCCTGTTTTGCACCGGCGCTGGAGCCCGCGCTCGTTTGCCGACCGCGATGTGCCGGCGACGGAGCTGGCCAAGGTGTTTGAGGCCGCCCGCTGGGCTGCGTCCTCCAGCAACGAACAGCCGTGGCGGTTCCTGGTGGGGACGCGCGGGTCAGAGACCTACACAAAGATCTTCAACTCGCTGGTGGAGTTCAACCAGGCCTGGGCCAAGGCGGCCCCGGTGCTGATTTTGACCGTGACCAGGACCAAGTTCAGCCGTAACGAGACGCCAAACCGCGTGGCGCTCTATGACCTGGGCGCAGCGTCGTCTTACCTGACGCTGCAGGCCGCCGCGCTGGGGATTGCTACACATCAGATGGCCGGCTTCGACCCTGAGGCTGCGCGGAAGGCATTTGGGATTCCTGATGTGTATGAAGTGGCCACTGTGATCGCACTGGGATACCAAGGGGAGCCGGCGGCGCTGCCCAACGAGAAGTTTGTGGCGCAGGAAGTAGCACCGCGTACGCGCAAGCCATTGAGTGAATTTGTGTTCTCCGCGTGGGAGACGCCTGCCGACCTGGGCTGATCCAGTCTCGGACTCGGCAACCCAACCGTCCCTCCAGCCATCAGGTTAGAGTTGAAGCTGGAGGGATTTTCTGTTGACGCCATCCTCGCCCCATTCCACTCCCCGGTCCAAATCTCAATCCGCATTCCGCTCCCCGCAGCGACCGGCTGCGCGCAGACATGGCCGTGGTGCGGCTCGTCCGCGGAATTGGGCACGGCGCGCCGTGATTGCGGCGGCGGTGCTGGTGGTTGGGCTGGTGGCCTGGACGGTGATTGTGCGCAAGCTGGCGCCGGTTTCGAGCACGGCGCTGACTCGATTTGACGCGATTGTTGTGCTGGGATATCCGGCCGATGGCGACGGGAATCCCAGTCCCGTGCAACTGGCGCGCGTGACCGAAGCAGTGCATGAGTACGAGCGCGGCGTGGCACCTCGGCTGATTGTGACCGGGTCGGCTGTGGCCAACCATTTTGTCGAGGCAGAGGTGATGGCGCGGACGGCGCACGCGCAGGGAGTGCCGGAATCCGCAATCTTTGTGGAGCCGCAGGCGCGGGATACGATCCAGAACGCGTGCTATGCAGATCGGATTATGAAGGCGCACGGGTGGGAGTCGGCGGAGGTGGTGTCGAGCGCGAGCCATCTGCCACGGGCGGCGCTGATTTTCAGCAAATTGCCCCTGGAATGGCGAATGCATGCCGCTCCGTCGCTTTCACCGGATGGCGACGCTCACGGAAGCACATGGAACTTCGTCGAAACGATGAAGACTCTCCGATACCTGACATGGGCTCGCTGGACGGAACGCTGCCAGCCATAACCGAAAAATGGATGCCGGCCTGCGTTGTCGCCCCTCGGCGCGGTCCTGTAAGCTGGATGGTGATGCGTCTCTCAGTAAGATTCTCTTTATCTATCGCTGCCTTCGCCGCACTTGCCGTGTCTGCAGGAATTTGCGCGCACGCCCAGGTCACAGCCACGCCCGCCTCAGGCAATGGCGTTTACGTTCCTGGCGACCCGCTGGCCGGGGTTCGCTATGACAACAAGTTCGATGTGTCGCTGGACGCGGCCTACGGACACATCAAGGCAGGACCGCCTCCGCTGCACGAGGGCGCCAACCTGGGCGGCCTGGATCTCTCCGGCTCCTACTGGTTTGCCAGGCGCTGGGCGGTGGAGGGCACGGGGCGCGCCTACCTGGGCACCAGCGGCGCGGGGGTCAACGACGAGCACATCGACGGGCCGTTTGTGAGCCAGTATATGTTTGCCGCCGGGCCGGAGTGGCTGGGGCCGCACAACAAGCACGGGGCGTTCTCGGCGCACGCGCTGATTGGCGGCACGTACGGCAACTTTACGCAGGACCTGCGCGGCAACTCGCCCTCGGTGGTAAGCTTCTTCCCGAACCAGGTGGCGCTGGCCGCGATCATCGGCGGACACATTGACCTGAACCGCTCCCCGCGGTGGGTCTTCCGGATTACGCCAGATGCGCTGTATACGCGTTACGGGATCAACTACGGAAACCAGGCGACGTATCCGTACTGGAACTTCGGGGTCTCTGTGGGAGTGATGTACAAGTTCAAGGGGAAGCGATAGGTCTTCTCTGGCTGAAATCTGCAGAGTTCAGGGAGCCGGGGGCAAGAGCCTCCGGCTTTTTCGTTGTGGGGATTCTTCACGACACGATTCGGCGATTGGCGGGAGAAACTGGATTCTCCCGGCGACCTCCGCTCACGATGACATCTTTTATTGAGCTTTCCCAACAATTGTGGTTTTGGTAATCTAGGTCCACCCGCATTGAACGTGCAGGGCCGGGCTCGATAGTTCCCTGGAGTTCCCTGGTTGAAACACCCATGGCTTGTAGGGACGTATGCGCTGGTTTCAATAAGCGCCGGAATTATTTGTGCCCACGCCGTCATCAACACGGTTTTTCAAAGTCACGGCTTTACTGTTTCCTATGTGCTCTGGAGCCTTTGGGCTCTCCTGGCCGCCTTAGCCTGCCTCTGGCGATCTTTTCACTGCCCTCTTTCCATCCGCACGCATTGGCGGCTTGCCGCCGCTTCACTCTTCTTCATCTTCATTGCGGCTGCCATCGAAGCGCCTGCTGAGATCTTTTTTAAAGCAGTGCCCACCGTGGCCTCCATTGGCGACTTTTTCTTCTTCGCTTCGTTCGTTCCCATCCTGCTTTCGATTACGCTGCCTGACGAGGGAGCCTTTGGCCGCTCCTTTTTCCTGCTCGACAGTTTCCAAGCCGCAGCCTGCACCTGCCTCGGCTACACAGTTCTCTTCGGGGCGGTCCCATTCAGCGGGGAGCCCGCCAAGGCTATGCCCTATGCACCGCTTGAGCTTGTCTACGACTCCGAGTACGTGGCCGTAGTCCTGCTGGCTGCTCTGCGCCTATTTCTTGGCACGCGCAACACGCCGAACCGCTATTTCTTCCGCGGTCTCCTTCTTTACACCTCGCTCTATGCCGTCTGCTCTGGCATTTATAACCATTACGTGGGCAAATACAGCCTGACTAATGGCATGGACGCGCTCAATGACATTCCGTCCGCGGCGCTCGCCCTGGCAGCCTGTTTCGCGCCCGCCGCTGGCCCCGTTTCCGATTCTGACGAGTCGCGGGGCGCCGGCCGTCCCACTCTCGTTCGCCTCATTGACAATGCGCGCCCGGTTTTCCTCTCGCTCGCGCTTATCGGTCTCAGCGCCATGGTTGCGGTCCGCCACTTTGCCGTTGCCTTCGCCTTCATCGTCGGCGCCTTCGTCCTCTACAGCCTCAGAGCCAGCCTGCTGCAAAACAAGCTGGAACACGCCCAGGCCGCGCTCGAGCAATCCAACAGCCGGCTCTCAGAAATCGCGCACCTCGACAGCGTTACCGGGGTCTCCAACCGCCGCGGTTTTGATCAGCTTTTCGCCATCGAGTGGGGACGCGCCCAGCGCTCTCGCCAGCCGCTGTCCCTGCTACTCATCGACGTAGACCATTTCAAGCGCATCAACGACACGTACGGCCACCAGGCCGGCGACGAATGCCTGCGCAACACCGCGCGCGTACTGAGCGCGGTTCTCGACCGCCCCGCCGACCTGATTGCACGATATGGCGGAGACGAGTTCGCCATTCTCCTGGCTGAAACCGGCACCGTCGGCGCATCGACTGTAGCTGCCCGCATGCGCTCAGCCATGGCAAACGACGATACGGCTCCCGTCCCAACCACCCTCAGTATTGGCGTTTCCACCTGGAACGCAGAGGGAGAGGCCAGCCAGGACCAGTTGATTCGCGCGGCCGACCGGGCTCTTTACGCCGCCAAGCACAACGGCCGCGACCGCATTGAACTAGTTGATCTCGACTCCCTCACGGTGAAATGACTGCACGCGGCGTCCCAGAGCGGTTCTCCAATTCACGTGGTGTCTTGAAATCCATAATACGTGGCATTTCTTGGAGAAAAAGCCACTCGGCAGCCGGGCTTTCCCTCTAACCAATTGGAAAACCTCTAGCTGACTGGTGTGGCTGGGGTTTGCCAGTATGTCGATTATCGTCTGGACTTAGGAATTCGGCCGAAGCGCGGGTCATTGCGCAGCAGAAGATCGCAGGCGTGAAGTGCCTCCGTCTCGAAACTGTGGCTGTCACTGGGAATGAGGAGCCAGTGGCGGATCTTGCATCTCAGCAGCTCGATAGGACGGATGGAAGGAAATTCACGGCGAAGCGCTGGATCCGCGGGGTTGGCGGTCTCAGAAAGAACAAGCTAAACGCCGTTGTCCCGCGGAGATTGGGGATGCTCGCGGAGGGTGCACACGATGCGGTCGCCCAGGTAGAGAGCAAAGCCGGAAAACATGCGGCGCACCTCGGGGTTCAGGGGCATGAGCGCTTCCAGAACAAAGGCGTGCGGAGGCTTCTGTTTTGGTTTGGCGGGACGAGGCATGGTTTCTATGGTCTTTCTGAAAGGACCATAACAGACTTGACCTGATTGCGGATCAACTGACGTCAGCGGCAGTTTCGGCCAGTCGGCTGTCATGTCGGTGCCGCTCTTGAGGCAAGTCTGCGTTTCGTGAGTCGCCAAATTCTCCCACGATTGCATCGAATCAAAGAGATGGGCTGCCAACTTCATCTGCGTGTGGTATTCTCCACCGTTCGGTGACGCAGGTAGAAATGTGCCGCCGGAAAGTATGCCGTACCGGATAGCGGCACCCCTGCTGGCATCGGGGAGTTCCTGAAAAGAGAGACCCAAAAGGCAGGTTTAAAACGGCTATGAGAGACACACTTGGAGTACTGCTGGCGGGCGGGCAAGGAGAACGCCTGTTTCCGCTGACCCGCGATCGCGCCAAGCCGGCAGTGCCCTTTGGCGGACACTACCGCATCATCGACATCACGCTTTCCAACTGCATCAATTCCGGCCTGCGCAGGGTGTACGTGATGACCCAGTACAAGGCGCTCTCGCTCAACCGGCATATCCGCGAGGGCTGGACGGGCATTGTGGCGTCGGAGCTGGGAGAGTTCTTTGAGATTCTGCCGCCGATGAAGCGGACTGGCTCCGACTGGTATATGGGCACGGCGGACGCGGTTTACCAGAACATCTACTCCATCGGCAGCGAGCAGCCGGAGCACGTGATTATCCTCTCCGGCGACCACATCTACAAGATGGATTACAGCCGAATGCTCGACTATCACAAGGAGACGAAGGCCGAGGTTACGCTGGCCACGCTGCCGATTCCGCCGGATGAGGTGAGGCAGTTCGGCGTGGTGGAGGTGGGGACTACAGGCGAGGTGCTGGGATTCCAGGAGAAGCCGGTCTCAACCACCTTCCGTTCGCCGGTGAATCCCAACGCGGTGGACGCTTCGATGGGCATTTACATCTTCAACACCGAGATTCTGTTGAAGGCGCTGATCGCCGATGCGGAAGATCCGGATTCAAAGCACGACTTCGGCCACAATATTCTGCCCAAGATGCTGGGCAAGCAGAAGATGATGGCCTACAGCTTTGTGGACGAGAACAAGCAGCAGGCGCTCTATTGGCGCGACGTGGGGACGCTGGACGCATACTACGACGCGAACATGGACCTGTGTTCGGTTTCGCCGACGTTCAACCTGTATGACAAGAGCTGGCCGATTCGCACGCGGGTGCGGCAGTATCCGCCGGCGAAGTTTGTGTTTGGCGAGCCGGGGCGTACCGGATCGGCGATCAACTCGGTGATTACGGCCGGCGTGATCATTTCCGGCGCGTCGGTGTCGAACTCGGTGGTGAGCCAGGATGTGCGCGTGAACTCGTACTCGGACGTGGACGCGAGCATTATCTTTTCGCACGTGAACATTGGGCGGCATTGCCGGATTCGGCGGGCGATTATCGACCGCGATGTGCACATTGCCGAGGGAACGGTGATTGGCTACGACCCTGTGGAGGACAAGCGGCGGTATTTCGTTACGCCGTCGGGGCTGACGATTGTGACGAGGGATGCTTCGCTGTTTGAAAACCCGGTTGATCCGGAGTTCTTGCAGAGGTACTAGAGGCGGTAGACAGTGGGCAGTTGTCAGTTTCCCGAGTCTCAGAGGCGAGACCTTTCGATTTCACTCCCGGCAGTCTCTGAGGCACCCGTCGCCCCTGGCGAAATCCTACGCACGTAACCTTTTCCTTTCCCGCTCATCTCAGTGTAGGGTTGAGAATGAGCATAGAAATCTTCAGCAAATCTCAGATTGCATCCGAACCGCGCCGGTTTGGGCGGCGGGCGTTTATTTTGTCGGCGGCGGGAGCGGTGAGCGCTGTGGCTTTCTGGGGATTGCGGCGGAGCACGGTGGCGGCGGCGCATGCGCTGGGGCCGAATGAGGGGCCGGCGACGGTGACGGTGGTCGAGTTTGCGCCGGACGGGAAGCGGACGGGCACGGTAACGATGCCGCGCGTGATCAAGACGGACGCGGAGTGGCAGCGGCAACTCTCGAAGACGGCTTACTGGGTCACCAGGAAGTTTGATACTGAGCGGCCGTTCACGGGCGACCTTTTGAACGAGCACGAGCGCGGGATTTTCCGCTGCATCTGCTGCGACCTGGCGCTATTCAGCTCAGCGGCGAAGTTTGAGTCTGGAACGGGCTGGCCGAGCTTCTGGGAGCCGATTGCGAAAGAGAATGTGGTGGACGAGGTGGATGGGAGCCTGATGGAGGTGCGGACGGCGGTCAGCTGCAGGCTTTGTGACGCGCACCTGGGACACGTGTTCGACGACGGGCCGAAGCCGACAGGGCTGCGCTTCTGCATGAACTCGGTGGCGCTGCGGTTTGTTAGAAGCTAGCTCCTAGCTTTCAGCTTCGGCGTACGATGGTGGGTTGCCTTTCCTCAAGGTACCCTCCCCCACCCCTTCTTGAATGTGCGCGGTTTGTTTTCATTGGGTTATGGGCGGTCGCGCCGGGAGAATGTGATTCCAGGAAACTTACTCACAGATATGAGAAAGCAAAGCACTTAGAGCAGTTCTCCAGTTCACGTGGAATCACTCAAGTTGTGAAAGGCGGCATTTTCTTGAGAAAAAGCCAGTCAGCAGTCGTGCTTTCCCTCAGGACCACCTGGAGAACCGCTATACCGCCCTGCAGCGGGGCAAACCCTCGCGGGAGGCTTGCTCGAGGCCGTTTCTCATCTCGGCTTTTTCGGGCTATGAAATGATTGTGCGCCAATGAAGATAATTAATATGCAAAACTGAGCGAATTTATTTTTGGGAAATCATGCTGTTGGAGGTCCAACTAAGAGTCGAGGGCGCAGCGTTGCTGGGCTGGTTCTGTTGAGATTTGGCACTTCCAGGTCTCTGGAGCCAGAGGTGACGCGTTGGCATACTTCCAAGCTTGCGGTCAGGCCCACTTGAAGCAGACATGGTCTCAGACTGCTGACAAAGGCTCAATGAGCAGCGAAAACAACCGACCGATGGCATGGGGATAAAGCGACATCTCTCTCATTTAAAGCATCTTATCGGAAATGCTCAAGTCAAGCCCTGTTCCAAAGCGCATAAAGAGCGTGAGTTTGTCAGCAAACTGAGGCCACGCCCACTTGGGGCGGGCGCGGCCTGTGGTGCGGCGCTATTCGTGGCGGTTGGGGAAGATTCCCATTCTGAAGCTGACCGTAAAGCTGCGGCCAGCTGTCAGGTTGAGCTGATCGAGCGGTGAAACGGTGGTTGTGGCGAAGTAGGCGGAGCCGTTTATCGCCGCAGGACTGTTAAAGGGAAACACGTCGGTGACGTTTTCGCTGTTGAAGAGGTTATTGATGCTGAAGCTGATCTTCGATTGGTCAAACAGGATGTGTTTGCGCAGGGTGTAATTCAGGAACAGGTTCACATTGTTGTAGGGTGCGACGTAAGCCTGGTTGTGATAGGAGCCGTTGTCGTCGTAGTAGGCGCCGACGCGCTTTTCGATGATGCCGAGATCGTAGCCGTGATCCTGATAAGTCAGTGCCAGGTCCTGGGTATAGGAGGGAGTATCGGCAACGTTGAGGCCGGAAGGAACGCCGGTGCCGGTGTATTGGGCTTTGTCGACGGTGCCATTGGCGTAAAGGTGAAGACCCCAGCCCAGCGAGGCGTTGGCTTCGGCTTCGAAGCCCAGGGTGTACGAGTCGGGACCCAGGTAGTACTCGTTGAGGTTGTAGGCCGGGTTGTTGGGGTTGGTGGTGGCGTAGGAGATGTAGTTGTTCTGGAACTTGACGCGGAAGACGTCGGCATCGATGGTGAAGCGATTGAGCTTGGCAACCGAGCCGCCCTGGTACGTGGTGGTCATCATGGGACTGCCGATCGCGCCGACCTCGGCACCGCCGCCTGCGACGTCAAAGAGACTGCTGGGCGGAATCTCATCGCCTTTCCCGAAGTCGCCGTAGACGGACCAGTTGGGGAGAATGTGGTAGTTGGCCGAGGCCGAGGGCAGGGCCGCGCCGAATCCGCGCTCGGAGGTCACATAGGGCGCTCCACCTATCGGCCCCACTACGGCACCGTCGTCGGCAAACTGCTTGAGCGCGAACGTGTAGTAGGCGTACTTGAAGCCGGCTGTAATGGATAGTTTTTGCGTTGCGTGCCACTCGTATTCGGCAAAGGGGTTATAGGAGTTGATCCAGTAGTTCTCGTGGAACTTGGGCACCGGCTGGTCGAAGTGGGTGAGGGGGTCGGAGGGGATCTGGTAGCGGTCCGAGGTGGACCACTCATACCAGATGCCCGTGCGGAAGATACCGAACCTCGAATTCTGGCTTACGGTGGAGGTCTCACCGTACTTGCGGTAGCTGTTGAGCTTGTCGATGGCGCAGGGGAGGTTTGCGTAGGTTCCTGCCGGGGCCGTTGCCTCTGCCAATGCGGTGGGGGCTACGTTCACAGTTCCACCCTCTGATACCGCGCCACAGGTGGCCAGGGTGATCCAGCCGTTGGACCCGTCGGTGGCGGGGGTGGCGGTGATCAGGCCAGTCGTATCGTTGCCGCTGTCATTGGGATAGTACTGCGCGTTGTTGTAGCTGTAGGTGTAGGGCTTTGCCTCGAGGAACCAGCCGTGACCAAAGTCGGAATGCACGCCGACATACTCGAAGTCGGTGGGGATGGTATTGAGGTTGTAGGCCTGGTAGAAGGCGCTGGTGGGATCGTTTTTCTCCATCATGTAGTTCCAGCCGTAGGTCTGGATCTGAGCGCGGTAGGGAGAGTTGTTGGGCGCGTTGCCAAAGGTGTGGACGACGCCGCTGAAGCCGGTGATCGTGGTGCGGTCCGAGAGCTTGTAGATGACCTTGATGTCGCCGGCGTTACGCTGCATGTCGTTGTAGGTCTCGAAGCCGTCTGTTGTCAGGCGGTGGACATCAATGGCCACGCCGATGTTCTTCTTCGGACCCAGCATTCCGGTGTTGTAGTGGCCGTCAATGAGCAGCGTGTTGAAGGAGCCGTAGGTGACTTCAGGCTGAACCGACTGCTCAGTGGGAACTTCGGGAGAGAAAAGATTGATGGAACCGCCATAGGTTGCCGGACCGATGGTGGAGGCAGTGCCCGGGCTGCGATCGAATTCCACGCTGCCGATCCACGGACCCGGGAACCACACCCAGGAGTGGTGCGTGAAATTGTTCGTATCGCCCTCGGGAATGCCGTCCCAGGTAAGGTCGAAATCGCCATCGATGAAGCCGCGGAAGTAGATGGTTCCCTGCCCCAGGCCAACGCCGTTTGAGTTGTAGCTGATGGTGCCGGGAGCGATGTTGACGATCTCCGCGTAGTCGGTGGTGGGCGGTGTAAATTCCTGGATGAACTCGCTGCCGATTTCTGATTTGGGAGTCTGGGCGTCCAGCGTGGCCTGGGAGAGCGCGTGCTGCGCGGCAATTGAGTCGCCCGCGATGCCGCGGACCTCGACGTTTTCAGCGACACTGCCGACGCTGAGCGCGACGGTGATCCTTGCGGGTTGCGCGGATGCCAACAGATTCTTTTGGGTTGTGGCGGCGAAGCCTGGTGCGCTTGCGGTGAGCGTGTAGCGGCCCTCGGTCAAACCGGAGAAAACGAACTGCCCGAGGTTATTGGTCGTGGTCTGAGCGGTTGCGCCGGTTTCCTGATTTTTCACAGTGACAGCAACGTGCGTGAGGGCCGCGCCACGGGCATCTACCACTGTTCCGGCAATTGACGCCGCGCCTGCAGGCTGCTGAGCCAGCAAAGAATGAACGGCCGCAAACCAGTAGAAAACCGTGACACACACAAACGCGAGCACACGCCCGCGAACAAGGGTTTGCATCATCTCTCATCTCCTAAGTGGTGTTGGGTACGAGTTGTCGATCTCTTGCGTAAGGTCGAGCAGTGACAAGATTTCTCAAGCGATCAACCCAGATCGAACGATGGGTGAAGGAGTGTGCGCCGCACTCGGGAGCACGGCAATCGCCATGAATACCTTGCTTCAAATCTGTTAACTGGGGATGAAAGCGAAGTGAACAATATTTCATAGAAACTGCTGCAACACCCAAGGGCTTGAGCCCGTCTTTAATTAACCCTGTTTGCCTGAAATCGGACTTCGTATCTGCTCGCGTTCGCCCGCGTGGCCTTGGTTGCGCGGTCGGCTCCGTGCAGTTTCGCGGCTCATGAAAGAGCAAGATTTCGGGGTGAAATCTTGGGGGGCTGAAGGGGGCTAAAACCCCATTTCTCTCACTGAAAGCTCTCGGCCGGACAGAAGTCAAGTCCCGATACCGGGCGCGTCTATAAAGAGGTTTGCGCCAAGGCTTGAAGTCGCGCCTTTCAAGGCCTGCAATCCGCACTCACAATCGGGTTGTGATCTCAGATGAGCGGCGATTTACTTGCCTTTGTAGTCCTGGAAGAGCTCGGGGAACTGCTGCTTCAGGGCCTCGATTTTGGGGCGGTCGCAGACCAGGATGTAGGGGTTGCTGGGGTTGTGGTCGGCGTAGTGCTGGTGGTACTCCTCGGCGTCGTAGAAGCCCTTGAGCGGCGTGACTTCAGTGACAATTTTAGCGGGGAAGACGTGGGCGGCGTCGAGCTGGGCGATGTAGGCCTGGGCGATGCGGCGCTGCTCGTCGTTGGAGTAGAAGATTACGGAGCGATAGGAGGTGCCTACGTCGTTGCCCTGGCGGTTGAGCTGGGTGGGGTCGTGCGCGACGGAGAAGAAGATGCGCAGGAGCTGGCCGTAGGTGATGCGGGAGGGGTCGTAGACAACTTTGACGGACTCGGCGTGGCCGGTGGTCTCGGTGGTGACCTGGTCGTAGGTGGCGGTGGAGGATGAGCCGCCGGAGTAGCCGACGGTGGTGTTGATGACTCCCTTGACGCGCTCATAAACCGTTTGGGTGCCCCAAAAGCATCCGCCAGCGAAGACCGCGGTGGCTTTGCCTGGCTTGGCGGCGAGTGCGGCGTCGCCTGTGGCGGGAGGGATGGGGTTGCGAGTGGCGGCGCGGCAGCCGGCAACCAGGCTGGCGGCGAGGGTGATCGACAGGAAAACGGTGCGCAGGGGAAGTGGGATGGACATTTGGGCCTCCGCGGCCGGGAACGCTTGAGGAACCGCAGTAATGGGACGCGGGCGGCTGGGGAAAAGTTACGCGTTTGGCAAGTTAGCCCCCGCTGCGAAGGGATGGCACGTTGGCGAGTTGGCGGGTATGCATGTACCTGAAGAGCGGGTGTTGATTAAGGCGGGAACTAACTGTGCAAATCCAGCGTATTAGCAGACTATGCAATGCGTGGGTACATTAAGCTGGAGCGAGATAGGGTTGGCGACGCCGCCGCGGGCGCGGAACCACACCTTTGATGCTCCCCATGGCGGGGCCGCACGGCCGCAGGCTAAGGGGCCAGAGGCTGCCGGCAAGAGCGCCATACCGGCGGTTCGCACGATGCGCGTGGAAGGAAATCCGTTGGAGATCGACTGGGCTCAAACCGTTCGGCTCTGCATGAGCGGGGATTCGGGCGCATGGGCGGAGCTGGTCCGCACGCACCACCGGCGTGTCTATGGGCTCTGCTACCGGTTTACGGGCAACCCGGCGGACGCCGAGGACCTGACCCAGGACGTATTCCTCAAGATCTATTCAAACTTGGCAAGCTTTGACACCGGGCGCGGGAGCCTGCAGGTGTGGATTACGACCATGACCCGCAACCTGCTGGTGGACAACTTCCGGCGCACGCGGAATCAGCGGGCGACATCGTCTTTGGACGATGGCTGGGAGTCTACCGAAGAACTGAAGCCGGTGGACCGGCTGACGTCAAAAGGGATTTCGCCGCATGAGTCGGCGGCACAGAAAGAGCTGGCAAAAATGGTGCAGACCGCGCTGGCG
>Ga0116135_1001240_pt1 | contig 13186 bp, 17 predicted proteins | sample June2015DPH_20_1_FD_89738 | JGI IMG/M metagenome (GOLD analysis project Ga0116135, IMG submission 89738) | Peatland microbial communities from SPRUCE experiment site at the Marcell Experimental Forest, Minnesota, USA - June2015DPH_20_10 | ecosystem: Environmental > Terrestrial > Soil > Wetlands... | reverse complement strand
TTACGATCTTCTTCTACGTCGTGATCTACACCATCGGACTGAAGCGCTGGACCGCGCAGAACATCGTGATCGGCGGCGCCGCCGGCGCACTGCCGCCGGTGGTGGCATGGGCCGCGGCGACCGGGTCGGTGTCGATGGAGCCGCTGCTGCTGTTCCTGATCATCTTCTTCTGGACCCCGCCGCATTTCTGGGCGCTGGCGCTGTTTCGCAGCGACGACTATGCCCGTGCCGGGGTGCCGATGCTGCCCGTCGTCGCCGGTCCCGATGCGACGCGGTTGCAGATATTGCTTTATACGATCGTGCTGGTCGCGGTCGCATTCGCGCCATGGCCGCTCGGCTATTTCGACGCAGTCTACGGCGTGACCTCGCTTGTTCTCGGCGCCGGCATGCTGGCGCTCGCCGTCAACGTCTACCGTCGTCGCCAGGGCAGCGAGGCGCTGCGCGCCACGCGAAAGCTGTTCGCGTTCTCCATCCTTTATCTGTTTGCGCTGTTCGCGACCTTGCTGATCGAGGTCGTCGCCCATGCCGTCGCGCCGTCGATCTGGTAGGGGGCGCATGGCGAGGTCATGGATGACAAGCAGAAGCCAAATGGAATTGTCCTCACCGAGGCGCAGCAGAAGAGCCGTCGTCAACGCTCGGTCGCTATCGCGCTGGCGCTCGGCGTGCTGGTCATGCTGTTTTTCGCGGTCACTCTCGTCAAGGGGCCGGCCGTGCTAGTGCGGCCCATGTAATTGGCAGAACATGTAATTGGCAGAATGTGAACGACATGGAGACCAAGCCGACGATGCCGCAACACCCGACCGGAAACCATAAGGCGACGACACGCCGCGGTCTCGGCCGCGATGCAATGGTGGCTGCGATCTGCGGTTTCGTGGTGGTGCTGATGGTCGGCGCGTCCTATGCGGCGGTGCCGTTTTATAACTGGTTCTGCCGCACCACCGGGTTCAACGGCACCACGCAAGTCGCGACTTCGGCGCCATCAGGCGCGCCGCTGGCGCGCAAGATCGCGGTACGCTTTGATTCCAATGTCGCGGGCGGGCTGCCGTGGAAGTTCGAGCCGGAGCAGACCGAAATCGAGGTCAAGATCGGTGAGGTCGTCACCGTGTTCTACACCGTGACCAACCAATCGGCGCGGACCACGACCGGGCAGGCGGCCTACAATGTCGCGCCGCTGACGGTCGGCTCGTATTTCGAGAAGATCAACTGCTTCTGTTTCACCGAGCAGACCATGGCGCCCGGCGAAAGACGCGAAATGCCCGTGGTGTTCTATGTCGATCCGTCGATTGTCAACGACAGCGACAATGACGGGCTGAACACCATCACGCTGTCCTATACGTTCTATCCCGTGCGCGAGCCGACGCCGAAACCACTGGCGGCGAGCGAGCCGGACAAGGCCAAAGGAAGCCTTTGAGGGAAACCTCTGATACCCGGGATGAGATATCCCGGGATTTGATTTTGAGACCCATACGTGCCGAATACGACCGGCATCGTTAACGGAGAGACCGCAATGGCTACGGCGCAAGTCAAGCATCACGACTACCACCTCGTCGATCCGAGTCCGTGGCCGATCGTCGGCTCGGTCTCGGCCTTTATCATGGCCGTCGGTGCGATCACCTGGATGCACCATATGTCCGCGGTGTCGCCGATCGTTTTCGGCGTCGGCACCATCGGCGTGCTTTACACCATGGCGAGCTGGTGGGCGGACGTGATCCGCGAGGCCCAGTTCAAGGGCGACCACACCCGCGTGGTGCAGATCAGCCACCGCTACGGCATGATCCTGTTCATCGCCTCCGAAGTGATGTTCTTCGTGGCGTGGTTCTGGGCCTTCTTCAATTCATCGCTGTTCCCCGGCGACCCGGTTCACGCCACCCGCGACGCGCTGTTCGGTGGTGTGTGGCCGCCCAAGGGCATCGAGACCTTCGATCCCTGGCATCTGCCGCTGTTGAATACGCTGTTGTTGCTGACCTCGGGCACCACGGTGACCTGGGCGCATCACGCGCTGCTGGAGAACGACCGCCAGGGTTTGAAATACGGGCTGATCCTGACCATCCTGCTCGGCGCGACCTTCACCTGCGTGCAGGCCTTTGAATACAGCCACGCGGCGTTCAGCTTCGCCGGCAATATCTACGGTGCGACCTTTTTCATGGCGACCGGCTTCCACGGTTTCCATGTGCTGGTCGGCACCATCTTCCTGATCGTGTGTCTGGCGCGCGCCTACGCCGGGCATTTCACGCCGACCCAGCATCTCGGCTTCGAATTCGCCGCCTGGTACTGGCACTTCGTCGACGTGGTGTGGCTGTTCCTGTTCATCTGCATCTATGTCTGGGGGCATGGCGCTGAAACCATGGCGCACGGCGCGCACTGATCCCTTAACTTCTGCTACAAGAGGGCGGCCGCTGGGCCGCCTTTTTTGTTTTCGCCGTCGCGAAAGATCAGCCATGCCAGACCAGACATTACCCACGGTGCTCGAGAGTGCGATGCGCGGCGTCGCCTGCAAATGCCCGCGCTGCGGCAAAGGCAAATTGTATTCGGGCTTCCTGACGTTGCGGCCGAGGTGTGAAGCCTGCGAGCTCGATTATGCCTTTATCGACGCCGGCGACGGCCCCGCGGTTTTCATCATCATGATCGCCGGCGCCATCGTGGTCGGCTGCGCGCTGATCGTCGAGGTCAAGTATCAGCCGCCATTCTGGGTGCACGCCGCACTCTGGTTGCCGCTGATTCTCGCGACCACGCTGCTGCCGTTGCGTGCGATGAAGGCGCTTCTGATCGCGCTGCAGTTCCATCACAAGGCCGCCGAAGGCCGGCTGATCGACCGCGAGCCGAAATGACCGGGATTTCCGCTGCCCGGCCTGGGCGCACCAGTTTCGGCGCGTTCACGCTGGTGATGGTAGCGCTGTTCGTCGGCCTCGGGGTGTGGCAGTTGCAGCGCCGGGTCGAGAAGCATGCCTTGATCGCCGCGCTGACCGAACGGCTCGCGGAGCTACCGGGATCACTGCCGTCGCCCTCGCAGTGGAGTACGCTCGCGCCGGATCGGGATGAATTCCGCCGTGTCAGTTTTGCCGCGACCTATCAGCCCGCTCCGGATGCGATGGTCTACAGTTCAGGCTCTGCGGTGCGCGAGGATATTTCCGGCCCCGGCACATGGGCCTTCATGCCGGCGCGGCTGCCGACCGGGGAGACCGTCGTGATCAATGCGGGGTTCGTCCAGAACACCATGCAGGATCGCGCTCAGCAGGATCGCGCGGTGACGCGGCTGGTCACCGGGGAACCGGTCATGTTGTCGGGCTACATCCGTTTTCCGGAAGCGGCGGGCGTGCTGACGCCGCCGGAAAGTCTCGCCAAGCGGCTGTGGTTCACCCGGGATCATCTGGCGATGGCGCGGGCGCTTGGCTGGGGCGGCAGGCCAGTGGCGCCGTTCTACGTCGACCTGGAGCAGCCGGTGCCCGCCAGCGGCATTCCCAAACCCGGCCCGCTACAGGTGCATCTCAAGGACGACCACCTGCAATATGCCATCACCTGGTTCGCTTTGGCCGGCGCGGTGGTGATTGCTTTCGCGGTGTGGCTGCGCGCGCAAAGGCGCGGGGTATCACCCCGGCAATGAGCACGCATACGCTATGCATGCTCATCGTTGGCTCGTCTGGCCCTTGTCATCACGATTGACTGGTCCGCCTCGAGACGCGCCATCATCAATATGCTGGCAATAAAAGTAAGTCCAAGATCCTCGGCTTCTTCAATGGCGTTATCAATTGCCTCAACCAAGGGTCTATTTCTACTCTCTCTTAACATCGATATCTCCTCTGATTTGACGGTGATGCCGCTTCTTGCCGAGCGCTTGAAAATGATGCGTGAGGTTGCCGGAGGACGATGTCTGTCTGGGGCCGCGGCGCTAGACCGCCGCAACCGGATCCCGGACCGGGTGCCGTTCGAGCGCGGAAAGGCCCTGCCAAACAAGTGTCGATCCGGGCACCGAACGGCGGGAACAGATTTTCGTCCACGCTTCATCATTGACATCGACGATCACGGCGACGGTCGACAGCGAGTTGATGTTGACCGGAAGGCCGAGTGGCCGCGCCAGCCAACCCTGGTCAAGCAATCGCGGCAGCCACCAGCTTTCGAGCACGATCGTGAACGCCGAAAGGCCGATTGAAAGGCCAAATTCCATGGCGGCAGCCTGGATCACGGCTTCGGCGCGCGGACCGGCGTGCTCGCCGCGCCGGTTGGGGACCACGAAAATTCGCGACAATTCGTAGACGTCGCGGCGCCGCACCGGACCATTCAAGGCCAGCGCGGGAAATAACTCGCTCAGCAGTGTTGGAGAAGTTGTCGGCACCAGCCGCATGCCGGCCACGATCGCGCGTCCGTCCAGCCCCAGCAGGTAAACCGTGTCGTCGGTATCGAACTGGTCTATTTCCCGCTTGTCGGGCCGGTCCAACTCGGTCCATTTGCGTTCGACGACGTAGATCTGATGACGAATACGAAAATAATCTTCCAGGATGTCAGTATACAGATGGCGATTTTCGCGGCGGATTACGTGGACTTCCATCATTTGCCGTCCCCCGAGCGGCGCAGTGCCGCATCGGGAGAGTGAAATTTTGATGTTGATCCGCCTACTGTCCGAAAGGACAGGTCAAAGCTTGATCAGCCCCCGGGCGAGGGCTTTGGCGACGGCCGCCGTGCGGTTGACGGCATTCAGTTTATGCGACGCCTGGTTCAAATGGAACTTCACGGTGCGTTCGGAAATATTCAGAATGACCGAAACCTCCCATGAGGTCTTTCCGTCGGCCGCCCATCGCAGAATCTCCCGTTCGCGGGGCGTCAGCAGGTCGCGCTTTTCCGGTTTCGGGCGGCCGAGCGAGCGAATGCGGTTATGGGCATAGATTCCGATAAGCTGCAGCGCGCTTTTTGCGACGGGATCGATCGTGAGCTGTTCGGTGGCCATGCTGATGACCGCACCGCCTTCGTCATAGTGAAGTGGAATGCAATATCCCTGCATCAGCCGAAACTCGGTGGCGCGGGTCATCACCAGATGGGCAGCCGGATTGCTGTCTTTATCATAACGCGCCTCGGCCCATTCGAACGGCTGGACCGTCGAAGCGCCGTATTGAGGAATCGGATCCATGACGCTGAAATTTTCCCGCGTATAAATCTCGAACCATTCCGGCGGCCAGCCATTGGCAACCGTCAGATCGCTCAGCGATGTTCCGGGCGACGGAAGGCCCGCCATGATATAGGCGTGAAACCCGCAAGCCTTGATTTCAGCTTCAAACATTTGAATGATGTCGGGCGCACCAAGCCGCTCGACCGCATCCACAAAATCGAGCGCTCGCCTTCCCCATTGCTGGGCAGCGTCGGGCATCCACCGTCCCCCAGGGTTCCAAACAGAGATTGCAACCTCACCGTGCCTGCGTCAATTGAAGATAGCCATTCCTTATCGGCATATAGCGACAAAGTTGAATCCGCGCAGGTGTGAGGACGGACGGACCGCGCGCCCTTCCAACGCGCGTTCCCCGACGAAGAGCGCGAAACGAAGACACCTGCGTCCTTCCCGCGCATCCCGTCCGTCCCAAGACTTCGGCAGAAAGACTTCGGCAGAATGGCCTCCGGCGCGGGAACGTCACCCCCCTGGTTCCGGCCGAGTCGCCTGGCTTTTTGGAGAACGAGCGAGAAGAACCGGTTTCCACTTCAAGCCAAAACGCTTTATGGTGCCGCGACTTTGCCGCCGGCAAAGTTATATTATCGATTTATATCAAAGGCTTGGCGGAATGCCAGGACCTTTGGAGGGCGGTTTGACGCGCTATATTTCAACACGGGGGGAGGCCCCGGCCCTGGGTTTCTGCGATGTGATGCTGACCGGGCTCGGCCGCGACGGCGGCCTTTACGTGCCTGAAGCGTGGCCGCAGCTATCGCCGCAAACCATCGCCGGATTTTTCGGCCGGCCCTATTGGGAAGTCGCGGTCGATGTGATCCGCCCGTTTGTCGGCAACGAGATTTCCGACGCCGATCTCGGGCGCATGGCCAACGAGGCCTATGCGACCTTCCGTCACCCCGCGGTGGTACCGCTGGACCAGATCGGTCCCAACCAATTCCTGCTGGAGCTGTTTCACGGCCCGACCCTGGCGTTCAAGGACGTCGCGATGCAGCTGATCTCGCGGCTGATGGATCACGTGCTGGCGCAGCGGGCGCAGCGCACCACCATCGTGGTCGCAACCTCGGGCGACACCGGCGGTGCCGCGGTCGACGCGTTCGCCGGTCTCGACAATGTCGATCTGATCGTGCTGTTTCCCCACGGCCGGATCTCCGACGTGCAGCGCCGGATGATGACCACCAGCGGCGCGGCCAACGTCCACGCGCTCGCCATCGAAGGCACCTTCGACGACTGCCAGGCGATCGTGAAGGGGTTGTTCAACCATCACCAGTTTCGCGATGCGGTGGCGCTGTCGGGGGTCAATTCCATCAACTGGGCACGGATCGTGGCGCAGGTGGTGTATTATTTCACATCGGCGGTTGCGCTCGGGGCGCCTGCGCGATCGGTGGATTTTACCGTGCCGACGGGGAATTTCGGCGACATCTTCGCTGGCTTCGTCGCCAAGCGCATGGGCCTGCCGATCCGGTGGCTGCGGATCGCCGCCAATGTCAACGATATCCTGCCGCGCACGCTCAAGACCGGCATCTATGAAGTGCGCGAGGTTCACGCCTCGGCGTCGCCCTCGATGGACATTCAGGTCTCCTCGAATTTCGAGCGGCTGCTGTTCGAGGCGAGTGGCCGCGATGCGGCCGTCGTTCGCAGGCTGATGGCGTCGCTGAAACAGTCCGGGCGCTTCGTGCTGCCCGACGCGGTGCTGGCGGCGATCCGCGAGGAATTCGACGCCGGACGCGCCGACGAGACCGAAACCAGCGCCGCTATCCGCGCCATTTGGCGCGAAGCCGGCGATCTCGTCGATCCGCATACCGCGGTGGCGCTCGCGGTGGCGGATCGCGATACGCCGGATTCGACAATTCCCAACATCGTGCTGTCGACCGCGCATGCCGCGAAGTTTCCCGATGCGGTGGAAGCCGCCTGCGGCGTGCGTCCGGAATTGCCGGCCTGGCTTGACGGGCTGATGACCCGGCCGGAGCACATTAAAGTCATGAAGAACGACCAGGTTGAAGTCGAACGGTTCGTGTTGGCGGTCAGCCGCGCCGCGAAGCAAGGAGTTGCCGGATGAGTGTCGATGTTACCAAGCTACCCTCCGGCCTCACCGTCATCACCGATACCATGCCGCATCTCGAGACTGCCGCGCTCGGTGTCTGGGCTGGTGTCGGCGGCCGCGACGAAAAGCCGAACGAGCACGGCATCTCGCATCTGCTCGAACATATGGCGTTCAAGGGCACCGCGCGGCGCTCGTCACGCGAAATCGTCGAGGAAATCGAGGCGGTCGGCGGCGATCTCAATGCCGGCACCTCCACGGAGACCACGGCCTATTATGCCCGCGTCATGAAGGCCGACGTGCCGCTGGCGCTGGACGTGCTGTCGGACATTCTCGCCAATCCCTCCTTTGTGCCGGATGAACTGGAGCGCGAGAAGAGCGTGATCGTGCAGGAGATCGGCGCCGCGCAGGATACGCCCGACGATGTCGTGTTCGAGCATCTCAATGAGCTGTGCTACCCGGATCAGCCGATGGGGCGATCGTTGCTGGGAACGGCAAAGACCTTGAAAGGTTTCAGCCGCGATACGCTGCGGGGCTACCTTTCGACGCATTACCGCGGTCCGGACATGGTGGTGGCCGCCGCCGGCGCCGTCGATCACAAGCGGGTGGTCGAGGAAGTGGCGCAGCGGTTCTCAAGCTTCGACGGCGCGCCCGCGCCCAAGCCGCAGCCGGCGATGTTCGGCAAGGGCGGCTCCCGCGTGGTGCATCGCGAACTGGAACAGGCCCATCTGACGCTGGCGCTGGAGGGGGTGCCGCAAACCGACCTGTCGCTGTTTTCCTTGCAGGTTTTTACCAACACGCTCGGCGGCGGGATGTCGTCGCGGCTGTTCCAGGAGGTCCGCGAGAAGCGCGGGCTGTGCTACTCGATCTACACATTCCATGCGCCCTACACCGACACCGGCTTTTTCGGCCTCTACACCGGTACCGACCCGGGCGATGCGCCGGAAATGATGGAAGTGATCGTCGACGTCATCAACGATGCCGTCGAGACATTGACCGAGGCCGAGATCGCGCGCGCCAAGGCGCAGATGAAGGCGGGACTCTTGATGGCGCTGGAGAGTTGCAGCTCGCGTGCCGAACAGCTGGCGCGCCACGTGCTGGCCTATGGACGTCCTCTGACGGTGGAAGAACTGGTGACCAGGATCGATGCCGTAAGCGTGGAATCGACGCGCAATGCCGCGCGGGGTCTGTTGTCGCGCAGCCGCCCGGCGGTGGTGGCCCTTGGCAGCGGAAGGGGGCTGGACACGGCGGTGGCTTTTGCGGAAGGATTGACCAAGTCGAAGGTCAAGGCGCGCCTTCATTAAAGGCCGTCGCGCGGCGCTCGGGTTCAGGCATTGGGGGAGTAGGACGTATGGCCCTGTTTCGTTTGCCGTCCAGCGGACCGGCTGCGCTTGCCCCGCGCGGCCACGGCCTGCTGCTGCGCGCGCCGCAGATGTCCGATTTTCTGCAATGGGCGCATTTGCGCGAATGCAGCCGTGACTACCTGACGCCATGGGAGCCGATCTGGCCGTCCGACGATCTGACGCGCTCGGGTTTCCGGCGGCGTCTGCGCCGTTATGCGGAAGACGTGGCTGCCGACAGGTCATACCCCTTCATCGTGTTCCGGGAATCCGACGGTGCCATGATCGGCGGCGTCACGCTGGCGAATGTGCGCCGCGGCATCGTACAGGCCGGTACGATCGGATACTGGGTCGGCCAACCCCACGCGCATCGCGGCCATATGACGACGGCGCTGCGCGTGCTGCTGCCTTCGCTGTTCGGGGAGCTCAATCTGCACCGCATTGAAGCCGCCTGCATTCCCTCCAATGCGCCGTCGATTCGGGTGCTGGAGAAATGCGGCTTCAGCCGCGAGGGTCTGGCGCGGCGCTATCTCTGCATCAACGGCGTCTGGCAGGACCACCTGCTGTTTGGGCTGCTGCATGAGGATTTCCGGGGTTAACCCTCGGTTTCATGAGTTTGACACACGCCTTGGGTTTGCCGCCATTGCGCTGTTATAACGCGCCGAAGCGTGTGGGGTTAGCTGCGCGTTGAATGCATGGCTGCACTGGCATCGCTGCACTTGGGGACATCTGGATAATGCGTAACAGGCTGATCAGGCAGACGGTGGGTGCCGGTCGGGCGGGCCATCTGCGTTTCGCGGGTGCACTGGTCGTTGTGGGTGTCCTGCTGGCGGGCTGCAGTGGTGGCAGCACGCTCACCCCCCCGCCCGATACCGATTCTCCCCCGTCGATTAACGACCGTTTCAAGCAGCTATTCGGCTCGAAATCGCAGGCCGTCGGCGAGGCGTCGGCGGCGGACGGCATCGAACTGGATTGCCCCGTCGTGAAAATTCGTGCCGGGGCCTCTACCTATGCGGTGGCGGTCCCTGGCAAGCAGCCTGTCGGCGCCGACCTGCGCTATCAGGCCACCATCACCCGCACCGCGCGGGACTGCACGAGAAGCGGCGGCCAGATCACCGCACGGATCGGTATCGAGGGCCGCGTCATCGCCGGCCCGGCCGGAACTCCGGCGACCGTCGAAATCCCGCTTCGCGTCGCCGTTGTGCAGGGCGGCATCCAGGAGCGGACGATCGCCACCAAGGTCTTTCGGACCACGGTGTCGATGTCGGAGGGCAACGTGCCCTTCAGCCTGGTCGGCGAGGATCTGGTCTATTCGTCGCCGCCGGGAGTGACCAGCGACTCCTATATCTTCTATATCGGATTCGATCCGCAGGCGCTGACGCCGGAGGAACCGGCCAAGCCGGCGAGGAAGAAGAAGCAGGGATAATATTCTACCCCGTCTGACATGTCGCAAAGCCGCCATGCCCGCCAACGGCGAGACCCGGCGGCGGATGATGACAATCGATAAAAGATGACGATCAATAAAAAGCCGGCGCGCAAGGATCGCACCGGCTGTTGGCTTTTCAGGCCGGGATTTTTTAGAGCATGATCCGGAAAAGTGGAAACCGGTTTTCCGAAAAGATCATGCTCAAACAAGAAGATGGACGATGAGCATGATTCAACTCAGTTGAATCATGCTTTAGTTCAGCTTCTCGCGAACTTCGGAAATGCCCTTGGCCAGGAGATCGTCGGCGATCTGGCCCTTGACCGATTGCGACAGGATGGTGGACGCCGCGGTCACCGCCGCGTTGGCCGCTGCCGCGCGCACATCGGCCAGCGCCTGGGCTTCGGCCAGCGCGATCTTGCTCTCGGCGGTCTTGGTGCGCCGGGTGACAAAATCTTCCATCTTGGTCTTGGCTTCGGACGCGATACGTTCGGCTTCGGCTTGCGCCGATGCAATGATGTCCTGGGCCTCGCGTTCCGCGGTGGCGTGACGCGCTTTATATTCCGCGAGCAATTTGGCGGCCTCGTCCTTGAGGCGGCGGGCATCGTCGAGCTCGGCCTTGATGCGGTCGCTGCGATGATCCAGCGTCGTCAGCACCGTGCGATGGATGCCGAAATAGGCGAACACGCCCAGCAGGATGACAAAGCCAACGGCGACCCAGAATTCCGGTTCGGCGAACATCAAATCTATCCCTTCAAGGACGCGTCAACAGCACTGTTCAACGACGCGCCGTCGGGCAGTACGCCGGTCAGCCGTTGCACGATGGCGGCCGCCGCATCCGCGGCAATGCCGCGAACATTGCTCATCGCCGTCTCGCGCGTCGATGCGATGGTCTTCTCGGCCTCGGCGAGCTTGATCGACAGCCGTTCTTCCAGCGTCTTGCGCTCGGCCTCGGAAGCCGCGTTCAGTCTGTCGCGGGTCTCGGCACTGATCGCCTGCGCGCGGGAACGTGCCGCCGCGAGCTCGCTTTCATAGGCTTTCAGCGCGCTGTCGGAATCGTCCTTCAGCTTTTGCGCGGCGGCCAGATCGCCGTCGATCGCGTTCTGCCGCTCGTCGAGCAGGCTGCCGACACGCGGCAGCGCAATTCGCGAGACGATCAGATAGAGCGCGACAAACGCAATCACCAGCGACACCAATTGAGAAGCAAAGGTGTCCTTCTGGAACGGCGGGAAGGGGGCCTTGTGGCCGCCATCCGCCTCGGTATGGGCTGTCGCGCCCTTGGCGTCGCCATGACTTTCAGCCACGGGCTTCTCCTGTTCGGCCAATCGAGATTCTACCCGGGAATCTCATCGGCCAGATCGGTGATGGATCAGAGCGCAAACAGCAGCAGCAGCGCGATCAGCAGCGAGAAGATGCCGAGCGCTTCGGTCACGGCGAAACCGAAGATCAGGTTGCCGAACTGGCCCTGCGCGGCCGAAGGATTGCGCACCGCTGCGGCAAGATAGTTGCCGAAGATGATGCCCACGCCTGCGCCGGCGCCACCCATGCCAATGCAGGCAATACCAGCGCCAATGTATTTTGCGGCAATCGGATCCATGAAACGAACTCCTTCTTGAGGTTTGTTAGTGAGGCAGATTTGCTTGAAAGGCCAAGTTTGCTTGAAAGGCTAAGTCCTTGAAAGGCAAGTCAATGGCCCGGATGAATAGCATCGTTGATGTAGATGACGGTGAGGATGGTGAAGACGTAGGCCTGAAGAAACGCGACCAGCAGTTCGAGCGCGGTCAGCGCGATCACCATGCCGAGCGGCAACACCGCGCCGAGATAGCCGGCGATGCCAAGGCCCGCCAGCAGCGGAATGAAGCTGGCGAACACCGCCAGTGCGATATGGCCCGCAAGCATGTTGGCGAACAGACGCACGGAATGCGAGATCGGCCGCAGGAAGAACGAGAACACCTCGATGAACACGACCAGCGGCAGGATGAAGATCGGAATGCCCGACGGAACGAACAATTTGAAGAACTTCAGGCCATTCTTGTAGAAACCGTAGATCAGCACCGTCAGAAACACGATCATCGCGAGCACGAATGTAACGATGAGGTGGCTGGCGACCGTGAAATTGTAGGGAATGACGCCGATGATGTTGGTCACGGCAATGAACATGAACAGCGAGAACACCAGCGGAAAGAACTTCATTCCGTCCTTGCCGGCATTCGAGCGAACGGTGCTGGCGACGAATTCGTAGCTGATTTCCGCGAGCGACTGGATGCGTCCGGGCACCAGCTGCCGGCCGGCAACCCCGCCGATCATCAGCAGCGAAATCAGCGCCACCGAACCGAACATGTAGGCCGACGAATTGGTGAAGGCGATCTCCTGATTGCCGATATGGCCAATCGTGAAGAGCTTCTCGATGTGGAACTGTTCGATCGGATCGATCATCCGCGCGGCATCTCTAGGCTACCGCCGGCCACGCCGGCGTTCTGCAATCAATCGTCCGGCTTTTTCTTAACGGCCGGTTCTGTCCGGAGCAACACCCGCCGATCTGATCACATTCAGCACGCCGGCGGTGAAGCCGAGCAGCAAGAACACGATGAGTCCGAAAGGCGACGTCGACAGCAAACGGTCGAACCCCCAGCCAATCAACGCTCCGACAACAACGCCCGCGATCAACTCCGAAGAAAGCTGGAAACCGCGCGCCATCGCCGAGCTTCTGGCAGCGCCGTCTTCGCTTCCGGCTCCGGGTTGGTCAGTCCTGATTTTTCGGCTGTCCCGAATTTCGGACAACCGGTGATCCAGACTTCCGAGCCTTGCGGAAAGAGCAGCCTCGTCGGAGGACGATTGATCGCCGCTTCCATTTCCGCCTTCCTTCGTGCCTTCAGCCATGCTGTGGAGACCCGAAACGATGCTGCGGTGGTGGAAATTACGCCCCGTCACCCTCAAAAGCCGCGCGGACCATACTGACCGCATCTAATCAAGTCAAGATTGCGTCACAACCATATAAGTTATTGATTTAATTGTTCTTATCGCAAAGGTTGCGAACCCGTCATGACGCGGCCGCCGCAGTGCAACAGCTGCGCTTGCGATTGGCAAATTTGGTCGCAGTTTTTGGGTCCGCGACGGCGAGCAGATGGTGCGGGTGCGGACCAATTATTCCCGCCGTTTCGCAGCCGGCCGTATCCCGGCACTGGGCCGTCTTGCATCGGGCTGGCGGGTCTGTTGGGATGGACGTCAGTACCCCC
>Ga0116135_1001239_pt1 | contig 13191 bp, 12 predicted proteins | sample June2015DPH_20_1_FD_89738 | JGI IMG/M metagenome (GOLD analysis project Ga0116135, IMG submission 89738) | Peatland microbial communities from SPRUCE experiment site at the Marcell Experimental Forest, Minnesota, USA - June2015DPH_20_10 | ecosystem: Environmental > Terrestrial > Soil > Wetlands... | reverse complement strand
GGATTGAACTGTCCGGCACTGCTCCAGATCTTGACGTAGGCCTCCTGCACGACCTCCTCCGCGAGATCCTGTCGCCGCAAGATACGAAGTACGACGCCGAAGAGTTTCGCGCGCGTGGCGGCATAAAGGCGCTCGAAAGCAGCCTCATCCCCCTTCGCCACGGCGGCAATCAGCCAGACCAACTCAGCTGGCGTCAGCATTCAGCGTCCCCAAAATCGCGATGCCCCATCGCTTTCGTTCACCGGAGCGGCAGTCCAGATGTGTCCGGATGTGTCGTATCATACCTTGGGCCAAATCGGTCCACCAAGCCAGCGATGGCAAGACCTGGGGGAGATTGGCCCGTGGAAACTTGGCCCATGGAAACTTGGCCCATGGAAATTGATCAAGAAAAACCCGGGCCTCGCGGTCCGGGTTCTGACAATCCTGTAGATGCGGAAGCAAAAAGCCTCAGGCAACGGCCCCGATCCGGGCGCGCATCAGGCCGATACTGTCGAGGTCGGCCTGTTCCCGGGCGTTTTCTTCGGCCCGCTCGCGTGCCTGATCGCGCTCGTCCAGCAGTTCGACCTTCTTGAGTTCGTCGAAGGCTTCGCCCAAGAGACTTTTCGCGTCTTCCAGCTGAATACGCAGTTCATCGGCGGAACGGGTCAGATTCTCCCGCCGCTGGATCGCCGCCTTGGCGTAGGTCGGATAGGCGAAATGCGAGGGATCGTTGATCCCGGCGCGTTCCTGCTCGGTGTGGATTTCGCGCTCGAGGTCGACCGACATACGCTGGAAATCGGCAATCATGCCCTCGATCTGGGCGACCCTTCGGCGCTTTTCATCGACCTGAAATTTCTTCAGGCGGATCAGCGTTTCACGTGACTTCATCGACTCATACTCCCAGAAGTCCCAATTTCAACCTGGGACAAAACCGGCATCCCCCCAGGGCCCCACCGGCAAAACGGCTTGTATGGCGCGGATGATGGCCTGACAAAGTTAGCGTTCCGTTTCCAAATTCCGCAGTATTTGCTCAAGCTTGCGGTAACCCTCATTTAGGCCGCTGACCTCGTCCTTGGCCTGGCGCAGGAAGCTCTCGAGCGGCTCGTGCAACCGGATCGCCTCGTCGACCTCCGCGCTCGAGCCGGCCCGATAGGCCCCTAGCCGGATCAGTTCCTCCATATCGGCATAGGTCGCCATGACCTGGCGCCCCCGCATGATCACGGGCAGGAAGGCCGGATCGGCCGATTTCGGCATGGTGCGTGACACCGATTTGAGAATGTTGATCGCCGGAAAACGGCCGCGTTCGGCGATCGCCCGCTCCATCACGATATGGCCGTCCAGAATGCCCCGGACCGCGTCGGCGATCGGCTCATTGTGATCGTCGCCATCGACCAGCACCGTGAAGATGCCGGTGATGGTGCCGACGCTGGTGCCGGGACCGGCGCGCTCCAGCAGTTTCGGCAATTCGGTGAACACGGTCGGCGTATAGCCCTTGGCGGTCGGCGGCTCGCCCGCCGACAGGCCGATTTCACGCTGGGCCATGGCAAAACGGGTCACCGAATCCATCAGGCACAGCACGTCCTTGTTTTCATCGCGAAAATACTCGGCGATCGCCAGGGTCAAATAAGCCGCCTGCCGCCGCATCAAGGCGGGCTCATCGGAGGTCGCCACCACCACCACCGAGCGCGCCAATCCCTCGTCGCCGAGGTCGTCCTGCAGAAATTCCTGCACCTCGCGGCCACGTTCGCCGACCAGGCCGATCACCGTGATATCGGCGTCCACGTTGCGCGCCAGCATCGACAACAGCACCGATTTGCCGACGCCGGAACCGGCGAAGATGCCGAGCCGCTGGCCGCGGCAGCAGGTCAGAAATGTATTGAGCGCCCGCACCCCGAGATCGAGCGGCGCACCGACGCGTTTGCGCGAATGCGCCGGCGGCGGCGAGTTGCGATAGGGCATCGGCGACGGGCCCTGGGGCAGCGGACCCTTGCCGTCGATCGGCTCGCCCATCGCGTTGACGACCCGGCCGAGCCACGACGCCGAAGGGCGCACCTGGCTTGCGGCATTGGCGATGACGGCACGGCAGCCGCGCCTGACCCCTTCAAGGCCGGCAAACGGCATCACCACGGCATTGTTGCCGGAAAAGCCGATGACTTCGGAGGGGATGAAGCGGTTGCCGCCGGTCTCGATCACGATGCGGGCGCCGACCGACATCGCATGAATCGGCCCGGCGATCTCGACCATCAGGCCGCGCACGCCGACCACGCGGCCATAAATATTGACGCCGTCGATGTCGCTGATCTGCTCGGCGAGCGCCTTCATTGCGAAAACCTTAAGTTTTCGCGTTTTGTAGCCGCGCCCTTAACTCGGTGTTTACCCGCATCGTTAATCATTACGTCACTGTCTTTGGTGACTGAGAACGCTCGACCGTCAGAAGGAAGGTCGAGTCGTGAGAGTCGGTTAGGCCCGTCTCTTAATCTAGGACTCGAACGGGATTGGGTACAAAAAGCTGCTTGGACGCAATATCTTAGGGCGATTCGACAAAAATTGCACGGATAGAGCTTGCGGATACGAATCAGATTTTGTTAACCATATGTCGTCAGGATCCGAATCAGTTGTTCAAAGGCGTTTTGAGTGCCGCAAGTGCGGCCGACCTGACGCCCGGAGCGGCGACTATAGGGGACTGGCATGCGCGTTCTGCTGATAGAAGATGACAGCGCCGTCGCGCAGTCGATCGAGCTGATGCTTAAATCCGAGAGTTTCAACGTCTATACGACGGATCTCGGGGAAGAAGGCGTCGATCTCGGAAAACTATACGATTACGACATTATCCTGCTCGACCTCAACCTGCCCGACATGTCCGGTTACGACGTGCTCAAGCAGCTTCGGGTGTCGAAGATCAAAACACCCATTCTGATCCTCTCCGGCCTCGCCGGCATCGAGGACAAGGTCAAGGGTCTCGGCGTCGGCGCCGACGACTACATGACCAAGCCCTTCCACAAGGACGAACTGGTTGCGCGCATCCATGCGATCGTGCGCCGCTCCAAGGGCCACGCCCAGTCGGTGATCCAGACCGGCGATCTCGTGGTCAATCTCGACACCAAGACGGTCGAGGTCGGCGGCCAGCGCGTGCATCTGACGGGCAAAGAATACCAGATGCTGGAGCTGCTCTCGCTGCGCAAGGGCACGACCCTCACCAAGGAAATGTTCCTCAATCATCTCTATGGCGGCATGGACGAGCCGGAACTGAAGATCATCGACGTCTTCATCTGCAAGCTGCGCAAGAAGCTCGCCAACGCCTCCGAAGGCCGCAACTTCATCGAGACCGTGTGGGGCCGTGGCTATGTGCTGCGCGAGCCGCACGAGGTCGAAGAGCGCATTCCCGCCTGACCACGCTTTTACCGTGAGCCTGTTCGGCCCACTCCTCCCAGACTGCACCCCGCCGCAAATGGCGGGGTTTTGTTTGGGGATTGAACGCGTGATCTGGGTGCGCCGACAGACGGGGTGTGCGACGCTTGCGCCATCGCGACTCGGGGGCCTCTCATGATCCTGCAATCACTGGCCGGACTGCCGGCGTTCCTGCTCTATTTCTGCACCGCCATCGTTGTCGTCGTCGCCTACCTCTTCGTCTACACCCGCGTCACGCCGCACGACGAATTCCAGCTGATCCGCGACAACGATCCCGCGGCCGCCATCGCGCTCGGGCTCAGCCTCGTCGGTTTCGTGCTGCCGGTGGTCAGCGCCATCGCCCACTCCGCCAATATCGTGGATTGCCTGATCTGGAGCGCGATCGCGCTGATCGTCCAGATCGCGGTGTTTTTCATCGTCAAGATACCGGTGCCGAACCTGTCGGCGAAGATCGCCGCGGGTGAACTTGCCGCCGCGATCTGGCTCGGGCTGGCCTCGCTCGCCGCCGGCGCCCTCAACGCCGCCTCCATGATCTATTGAGCATGGCCGCGCCCCCGACCACGGAGTTCGGCAAGCGCAAGCCGGTTACGCCTGCGGTCCAGACCACGCCGCCGGTGAAACGCTCGCGCCATGTAGCCCTGCTGCTGATGGGCACCTTCGCCATTGGCGGGGGCGCCTATGCGCTGACGCCGCGCGGCAACTGCGAACCGAAATCGCCGGGAATGGCGGCGCCATCATTGCCGCAAACCAGCACCGACTGTTCCTCGCGCGGATATTCCTCTGGCGGCGGTCACGGCGGATACTGGTCGCGCCGCAGCAGTTTCTTTGGCGGCGATTCCTCGCCGAGCTCTTCATCGCCGGGCACAGCTTCCGAGTCGGGTGTGACGCGCGGCGGGTTCGGTTCGTTTGCGCGCGCGTTCGCGGCACATTTTTCCAGTGGCGGTTGACAGTGAACCACAGCGCGCGCCGCAGGGTGCCGTGACGCATTGGCCGTCCGCTTGCCTTGCGCCGGCACACAGGCCTAAGTTACGAACGATAGATTCAACCCGCCATTTGAAATTCTACCCCGAGGCTGCACCATGAAACGCTCGCGCCGCGTCGTCCTGACCATGATGGGTACTGCAGCGATCGGCGCGGTATCGATGGGTTTTGTGCGGCGGCGCGATTGCGGCCCCGGCTTGCTTCGTGAAGTGACGCGCGGCCCGGATGGGCGCCTCATCGCCACATGCCGGGGCGTGGCCTATGGCGGCTTCGGCGGTGGGCCGGGCCGATTCCATGGGCACGGCCATGTGCATGGCGGCGGCTAGCGCCGTCCCGTGCAGCGCCTTGCCTGCCGTGAACGCGACGACTGGCGTGCTACCGCGCAGGCGTGCGGATTCGATTTTCACACCATTGACGGCGAGCGCTATTGGGACGAACGCGCATGCTACGCCTTCACGCTCGATGAGATCGAACATCAGATCGAGGCCCCGTCAGGCGAGATCGATGCGATGTGCCTCGAACTCGTCGGCCGCGCGATCGACGACGAACGCTGCTTGCGCCGCCTGAAGATACCGGAAGCGTTCTGGCCGCTGATCCGCGAAAGCTGGCGTCGCGGCGAAGCCAGCCTCTATGGCCGGCTCGATCTCAGTTTCGACGGGCGCGGTCCGGCGAAACTTCTGGAGTATAACGCGGATACGCCGACGTCGATTTTCGAGGCGGCGGTGTTTCAATGGACCTGGCTCGAACAGGCGGTCGAGCGGCACATCCTTCCCGCCGATGCCGACCAGTTCAATTCGCTGCATGAACGCCTGATCGACGCATGGAAGAAAATCGGCAACGGAGTTCACCTTCATCTCGCCGGATCGACCGGAAACGCCGAAGATGCGGGCACGCTCGCCTATCTCGAGGACACCGCTCGACAGGCCGGTCTTGCGACCACCCTGCTCGATATCGAAGCCATCGGGTGGCGTAACGACGGCGGTTTCGTCGATCTCGACAACCGCCCGATCGAACTGGCGTTCAAACTCTATCCCTGGGAATGGATGTTTCACGACGCCTTTGGCACGCAGCTTGCGAGCGCGTCGACGCGCTGGATCGAACCGCCGTGGAAGGCCATCCTCTCCAACAAGGGCATGCTGCCCCTGCTGTGGGAGATGTTTCCCGGTCACCCCAATTTGTTGCCGGCTTTCTTCGAGGACGACCCGACCGCCGCCATGCTGGGCGCTACCTTCGTACGCAAGCCGCTATATTCCCGCGAAGGAGCCAACATCGCGCTGATCCGCGCAGGCGAGACGGTGGCGGAACAACAGGGGCCGTATGGCGCCGAGGGTTTTATCCGTCAGGCCCTGGCGCCGCTGCCGAATTTTTCCGGTCAATATCCGGTGCTCGGCAGCTGGCTGATCGACCACGCGCCATGCGGGCTGTCGATCCGCGAGGACGAGAATCCGATCACCGGAAATAGCTCGCGATTCCTGCCGCACGCGATCCTGTAGACCGGGAAAGCGGCTACCGGCGCCACCGAGACGTCGCGTTCAGCGCGCTACCGATGCAACCGCCCGCAAGGCCTGCGGCATGCCTGCCGCGGCACCGGGCCGCGCCGTCCGGGTGCCGTTCGGGCGGTAAAGCCCGCGCCGTTCCGGATACGGCTTGAAGGCGTCGGAAATCCCGACCACGGATTCGGCAGCGCCCAGCACCAGGAAGCCATCGGGTTCGACCATCCTTGCAAGGCGCTCGAAGATGCCGGCCTTGGTATCCTGATCGAAATAGATCAGCACGTTCCGGCAGAAGATCACGTCGAACGTTCCAAGTTGCGAAAAGTCATGCAACAGGTTCAGTTGACGATACTGCACCATGGCGCGGATATCGGCGTTGAGCTGCCACAGCTCTCCGATCTGGGTGAAATACTTGACCAGCAATTGAATGGGCAACCCGCGCTGGACCTCGAACTGGCTGAAGATACCGGCTCTGGATTTCTCCAGCACCGCTTGCGACAGATCGGTGCCGATAATTTCGACCCGCCATCCGGCCAGCGCCGAGCCGAGTTCCTTCAGGCACATCGCAATCGAATAAGGCTCCTGCCCGGTCGACGAAGCCGCGCACCAGATCCGCAGCGAACGGCGGCTGGCACGCGCCTGCAGCAGCGCCGGCAGCATGGTGTCGCGCAGATGATCGAACGGAACCTTGTCGCGGAAGAAGAAGGTCTCATTGGTGGTCATCGCCTCGACCACTTCGGCCGTCAGCGCGTCCGGTCCGGACTTCATTTTCTGGACCAGTTCGGTGATTCCCGGGAGGCCGACCTTGCGGGCCAGCGGAATCAATCTGCTCTCGACCAGATATTGCTTGTCGGGTGACAGATCGAGACCAGAGCGCTCTTTCAGAAGCTTGCGCAGGAATTCATAATCCATGGGTGTCACGAGCGATCTCCTGAAAACAATCGAACCAGTTTTGGCGCAATCTGATTGAGCGGCAGAATGGCCGCACAAATACCCGCATTCGCGGCCGCGCCCGGCATTCCCCAGACCACACTCGAAGCTTCATCCTGAGCGATCACGCTGCCGCCGGCCGCAACAATATCCTTGCCGCCGCGCATGCCGTCCGAGCCCATGCCGGTCAGCACCACAGCCAGAACGCCGCCCTGCCAAACATCGACCGCCGAAGCGAACAGCGGATCGACGGCGGGCTTGCAGAAATTGACCGGCGGCCCGTCATCGAGCGCGATCGCGGCGTCCGCGCCGTGACGTACGACGCGCATATGGCGGCCGCCCGGCGCGAGATAGATATTGCCAGCCTTGACAATCTCGCCGTCGACGGCTTCACGCGCCGGCCGATGGCTTGAGCGCGCCAGATGCTCGGCCAGAATCGTCGTGAAGGTGGGCGGCATATGCTGGGTGATGAGCACGGGAAAACGGTCGATCACCGCGCCGATCTCGCCGACCAGCGACATCAGCGCCTGCGGACCGCCGGTCGATGATCCGATCAGAAGCACGCGCGGCGCCTGCGCGCTGAACGCGCGGCGCAGCAACGGCGGAGTGGCAACCGGCGCCGCCGGCCGGGCCAACGGCTCGCGGGCCGGCGCCAGCGACGGGGCCAAGGAAGCTGGAGCCGTACGGCGGACCTTGGCGCCGAGATGGCGAATTTTCTGAATGAGATCGTGGCGGAAGGTTTCGGCGGCTGCGGGTTCGCGGGTGCTTTCCGGCTTCGGAATGTAGTCCGATGCGCCGAGCGAGAGCGCCTTGAAGCTGATCTCCGCGTTGCGGCGGGTCAGGGTCGACGCCATGATGATGATGAGGTTGCGTTTCTTGGCCAGCAGCAACGGCAGCGCGGAAATGCCGTCGAGTTCCGGCATTTCGATATCGAGCACGGCAACATCGGGATTGATGCGCTCGATCTGGTTGACAGCGTCAAGGCCGGTACGCAGCGATGCCGCGACAACCATATCGGGTTCGGAAGAGACCCAGCGGGAGATCATCCCTCTGATGACGACGGAATCGTCGACCACCATCACCCGCAGCTCCTGCTGCGTCGCATTCGGGGTCACGGAACTTGTCAACGCAACACTCATTACTCACCCAGCAAGGCTCAAGCGATACTTCGAACGATAACGCCGAGGGCCACTGAGCCGCCGGATCAAATTGTCAAATCAAATAAGACCGACTTCCTGGAACTTGGCGGTCACGATATCCTTGTCGAACGGCTTCATGATGTATTCGTTGGCACCGGCATGAAGCGCGCGCGCGATGTGCGCGACATCGTTTTCGGTAGTACAAAACACCACCTTGGGCTGGTCACCGCCGGGCATGCGGCGGAGATTGCCGAGGAATTCGTAGCCGTCCATCACCGGCATATTCCAGTCGAGCAGAATTGCCTCGGGCAATCCGCGCTTGCACACTTCAAGCGCTTTCTCGCCGTCCTCGGCTTCGACGATCTGGAAATCCAGGCCTTCCAGGATGCGCCTTGCGACTTTTCGAATGACGCTTGAGTCATCAACGACTAGACATGTTTTCATTTCAGCCTCTGCTTCTCATCCCGAGGGGACGTTTCCAGTGCACTTGCTTTACGCTTTGTCTGCCGCCGGCTACGCCGCCAGCAGGTCCGGCACGATTTCGAGAACACGGTCGACGTCGAGGACGACCATCAACTGACCGTCGAGGCGATGCACGCCGCCGGCCAGTTTGGCCATGCGCGGATCGAGGTTGACGGGGTTTTCCTCGCGGCCGTCGTCGGGAAGCTTGAGCACTTCGCCGATCTGGTCGATCAGGAGGCCATAGGATTCGCCGCGCAGGTCGACGCCCACCGCCATCGGCGGTTTGCCGTCGTCGTTCTTCGGCAGGCCGAGACGGGCGCGCATGTCGACAACGGTGACGATGCGACCGCGCAGATTGAGCACGCCCGCGATCTCAGCCGATGACAGCGGCACCCGGGTCAGCCGCTCCGGCATGAACACGTCCTGCACGCGCGAGATCGGCAAGCCGAACAGCTGTCCGCCGATCAAGGCGGTGACATATTCGGCAACGGCGCCTTCGTTGGTTTCGGTCTTGTTGGTCATACTGGCTTCCCTCATGCCGCCCGGTTGAGCTCGGCGGTCTGCTCCTTCAGCGCCGCGATCAGACCGGGGCGATCGAATTTGGCGACGTAATCGTGGAAGCCGGCCTGCCGCCCGCGCTCGATCGCCGCCGGCGATACCAGCGAGGACAGTGCGATGATCGGCATCGTGCTCAGATGTGCGTCGGCCCGGATCGTCTCGGCGAATTCGAACCCGTTCATGTCGGGCATTTCGATGTCGGTCAGCACCACGTCGAACACCTGGCCCGAACGCAGCGCCACCAGGCCCTCCTGCGCATTGGGCGCGACCCGCACCCGATAACCCGCCGCCTTCAGCACCGGTGCCAGCATGTTGCGGAAGAACGCGCTGTCGTCGACCAGCAGCACCGATTGCGCGGATAGCGAGGGACGCATCTCCTTGCGGGTGAACCAGTCGGAGAACGCCATCGGCAGGAAGTGGCCGACGTCGATCACCTCGGTAGCCTGTCCCTTGATCACCGCGGAGCCGAGAATGCCCTCGCCCTGACCACCGACCTCGATGTGGAGCCGTTCCTCGACGATGTCGATGATCTCGTCGACCACCAGACCCATCGAGCGGCCGTCGTCGGCGAATACCAGGATCGGCTGCGAGCCCGAAGTCTGGACGCTAACGCCGTTCATCTGCACCAGCGGCATCAGCTGATCGCGGTATTGCACCATATAGCGGCCGTTGGAGAGTTCGATCTTGTCGGTGGCGAGTTCTTCCAGCCGGGTCACGAGGCCCAGCGGCACCGCCTTGGGCTGGGCCGAGCCGGCACGGAACACCAGCAGCGAGGTCAGCTGTTCGGCCGCGTTGGCACGCGACGCGGCGTTCTCGTCGGCGATTTCGTGGGAAGCACCGCCGGAGGCGCCGAGCGCTTTGGCAATGCCGTTGGGATCGATGATCATGATCACCGCGCCGTCGCCCAGAATGGTGTTGCCGGAGAACATGTCGATGTGACGCAGCTTGGTCGACATCGGCTTGACCACGATTTCCTCGGTGTGGAACACGCCGTCGACCACGATACCGAAGGTCTGACTGCCGACCTGCGTCACGACGATGAAGCCGTTTTCCGGATCGGAAGAGGAGCCGTCGTCGATCTTGAGCAGTTTCTTCAGGTGCATCAGCGGCAACAGCTTGTTACGCAGACGCAATACCGCGGTGTCCTTGATCCGCTCGATTCGGTGCTCGGAATTGGCGCGTGCCCGCACCAGTTCGACCACCGCCAGCTGCGGGATCGCGAAGCGGTCGCCGCCGGCTTCCACGATCAGCGCCGAGACGATGGCGAGCGTCAACGGGATCTTGATGGTGACAGAGGAACCCTCGCCGGCCACCGACTTGATGTCGATGGTGCCGCCGATCTGGTCGATATTGGTCCGCACCACGTCCATGCCGACGCCACGGCCGGACACGCTGGTGATAGCGGCAGCGGTCGAGAAGCCCGGCGCGAAGATGAACTTGTGGATCTGCGCTTCCGTCATCTTCTCCAGTTCGGTCTCGCTGACGAGACCGTTGGAGACCGCCTTGGCCTTGATCCGCTCGGTGTTGAGACCGCGGCCGTTGTCGGCGATGCAGATGATGATATGGCCGCCTTCATGGTAGGCGGACAGACGAATGGTGCCCTGCTCGGGCTTGCCCGCGGCGGCGCGCTCGGCCGGCGTCTCCAGCCCGTGATCGGCCGAGTTGCGCACCATGTGGGTCAGCGGATCCTTGATCAGGTCGAGCACTTGCCGATCGAGTTCGGTGTCGGCGCCGTGCATCTCCAGTTCGATCTGCTTGTGCAATTCGCTGGACAGATCGCGCACGATTCTCGGCAGCTTCTGCCAGGCATTGCCGATCGGCTGCATCCGCGTCTTCATGACGCCTTCTTGCAGCTCGGCCGTGACGTTGGACAGCCGCTGCAGCGGTACCTTGAACTCGGTATCCTCGTTGCGCCTGGAGATCTCCAGAAGCTGGTTGCGGGTCAGAACCAGTTCCGACACCATCGTCATCAGGTGTTCCAGCGTGTCCACATTGACGCGGATCGACTGGTTGGCGACGCGATCGCCCTCGGAAGTGGCTTCCACTTCGACAACTGTTTTCTTCGCCACGGCCTTTGGCCCCTTGGGTGACGCTACGCGCGGTTCAGGTTCAGGCTCCGGTTCGGGCGCCGACGATGCCGCAACCTCGGCAATGTGGGCCGGGATCACCTCCGTCGCGGTCTCGCGGAATGCGCGCTCCAGATCGTCCAGCGACACTTCGCCAGGACGCAATTCGCGCTCCAGCACTTGGGGCGTCAGCGTGCCCTGCACTTTCGCAGGCTGGACCGGAGGGGCTGGCACAACAGGCACCTCCGGCGCGGCCGCGACCGGCGCAGACATCGCCTCCATACTGCGCTCGGCCAGCTGATGAAGCTGCACGATCAGGTCCTGATCGGTGCCTTGGGGCTCGGCCTCGGTGGCCTCGAGCCCGCCGAGAATTTCCTTAATCCGGTCGATGCTGCTCAGGATCAGCGTCACCGCTTCGGCCGTGACCGGCATACCATCGCGGAATTTACCCATCAGGGTTTCGCCGGCATGGGCCAGCGCTTCGAGCCGCGGCAAGCCCAGGAAGCCGCAGGTGCCCTTGATGGTATGAACCAGGCGGAAAATATTATCTAAAATCTTGGCGTTGTTCGGATCCTGCTCGAACCGAACCAACTGATTATCAACGGTATCCAGGCTTTCGCTGGTCTCGGTCAAAAATTCTCGTAACAGATCATCCATGAGAAAGGCCTTCGAACCCATCGGCGCGCGACGTCGACACGCCATTCAGAGTTTGGCCAGCTTCTATGCAAAGCGTTTAATATTGGTTGAGTATTTGGAAAAGAACGGGTTCAACAAAGAGATAACATGCCGCTGTTGAACCCGGGGCGTTTGGTAAACTTCTGGTTAACCATGTTTCCGTCGCGGCGCTTTTCCCGGTCCGGTGGAAGCCCGCTTGCCGCAAGCAAACGCCCGCTCAGGAAGCGGTCACCACGATCGCATCGCCCTCGGGTGCAAGCACCACGCTCAGTCCGCTGGCCTGTGCCAGAAGCCGCGTGTAATAGGGTTGCACCGCATGCGCATCGACGATCGAGACATGGCCCGAACTCAGGAGATCGGCGATGTTCTGCGGCATGCGGGCGTTGAGCCCGGAGGCCGCGACACGAAAGCCCGCCCCATCGCCTTCGCCGACCGGATCGACCGTGAGCACCCCGCCACGCGGGATCGTCTGCTGGGCGATCACCATCATGTTCAGAAGCAGCTTGACCCGGTTTTTCGGCAACAGCACGCGCGGCAGATTCCATGTGATCGTGGTCTTGCCGTCCTCCAGATGACCCCGTGCCATCGCCTGCGCATCGCCGAGGTCGATCTGCGCACCCGACGAGCCGGCCGCCCCAAACGCCAGACGGCAGAACTGCAACCGGGCCGAGGCGGTCTTGGCGCTCTTGCGGATCAAATCGAGGGCAAATTCGCGATCTTCCGGCTTGGGATTGTCGTCGAGGACCTCCAGCCCGTTCACGATGGCGCCTACCGGACTGATGAGATCGTGGCAAACCCGCGAGCACAGCAGCGCCGCGAGTTCGAGGGCATCGGGAGCGGGCGAAGCTGGAGCAGAACTTGGAGACGAGGTACCAGACATAAGATGTTCCTGGAAATCCGCCAAAGCGCGGACATGGCGAATCACGCATGCTTGCAGGCTTGATACACTGCGGACGCGCGTGCTGCCAACACAAGGCAGCGCGAATGCGGGCCGGTTTGCGGCCTGCGTGCATAAACATAGAGATAGAGACAGGTTAAGGTCCCCCCATGAATGAGGCACGTTCGCCAGTTCCGCTGATCGATCGCGATACCGCGGCCGCGCTCATCGAGCCCCTGACCGAGCTCGTGGTCCGGGCCGGGGCGGCCATTCTGGCCGTCAATCGCGGGGCCATGAGAATCGACGGCAAAGCCGACGGATCGCCGGTGACGGAGGCCGATCTCGCCGCCGACCGCATCATTGGCGAGGGCCTGGCCCGGCTTGTTCCAGCGATCCCGGCCATATCCGAGGAGCGCGTCGATCTGGCCAAGCCGCCTTACGACGGCAGTTTCTTTCTGATCGACCCGCTTGACGGCACCAAGGAATTTGTCGCCGGCCGCGGCGAATTCACGGTCAATCTCGCGCTGGTGAGCAACGGGGTGCCGCTATTGGGCATTATCGGCGCCCCCGCGCTCGGACTGATATGGCGGGGCCTGGTCGGCCGGGGCGCTGAACGGCTGGCG
>Ga0116135_1001238_pt1 | contig 13196 bp, 10 predicted proteins | sample June2015DPH_20_1_FD_89738 | JGI IMG/M metagenome (GOLD analysis project Ga0116135, IMG submission 89738) | Peatland microbial communities from SPRUCE experiment site at the Marcell Experimental Forest, Minnesota, USA - June2015DPH_20_10 | ecosystem: Environmental > Terrestrial > Soil > Wetlands... | reverse complement strand
CGCGATGCCGCCGTGCGGTGGGGTGCCGTAGGTGAGCGCGTCGAGAAAAAATCCGAAGCGCTGGCGTGCTTGTTCCTCGCTCAGGCCCAGCGCCTTGAACATCCGCGCCTGCACATCCTGACGATGAATTCGTGTGCTTCCGGAGCCGAGTTCGACGCCGTTGAGCACCAGGTCGTAGCCCTTCGAGCGGCACTCCCACGGCGCAGTCTCCAGCTTGTCGAGGTCTTCTTCGAAGATCCCGGTAAAGGGATGCTGCGCGCTCACCCAGCGCTTGTCGCTCGCGCTCCATTCAAAAAGCGCGAAGCCCGTAATCCACGCAAATTCCCATTTGGCGCGATCAATCAGATTGAGTTTGTCGCCCAGGTACAGGCGTACTTGGCCCGCCACATTCAACGAAGTGTCGGTGTGCGCGATCTGTTCTTTCGCCGCTACCGCAACAATCAGGTCGCCTGTTTTTGCGCCGACAGCTTCGGCCAATTTCTTCAGTCCGTCCGCACCGAGCGTCTTTTCGAGCGGCGAGCTGATACCTTCTGCCGTCACCTTCACGGTGTAAACTCCGCGCGCGCCCGCGGACTTCGCCAGTTCGCCCAGCTCATCGAGCTGCTTGCGAGACCAGCCGGCTGCGCCCGGCGCGACCACCGCTTGCACGTTCCCTTCGAAATGAATCGTCGCGCGCGTCGGCTCGAAATGCTGCGTCACATTTTGCAACTCCATGCCGAAACGCAAATCAGGCTTGTCCGATCCATAGCGCCGCAGCGCTTCCTTGTAATCGAGATGGCGAAACGGGCCCTGCACTTTCAAGCCGACCACTTCCAGCGCGCGAGTCATCACGCGTTCAATCACTTCGAAAATATCCTGCTGGCGCGGGAACGACATTTCCAGGTCCAGCTGCGTGAATTCCGGCTGCCGATCCGCGCGCAAGTCTTCGTCGCGGAAGCAGCGCACGATCTGGAAATACCGGTCCATGCCAGAAATCATCAAAATTTGTTTGAAGATTTGCGGCGATTGCGGCAACGCATAAAATTGCCCGTGATGGACGCGGCTCGGGACCAGGTAGTCGCGCGCGCCTTCCGGGGTCGAGCGGGTGAGCATCGGCGTTTCAATCTCGAAGAAGCCGAGGCTGTCCAACGTTTTGCGCATCTCGAAAAGAATCCGGTGCCGCAGCTCGATGTTGCGGTGCGGCCGGGGCCGGCGCAGATCCAGGTAACGGTGCCGCAAACGAGTTTCTTCGCTCGCGGTCACTTCGTCTTCAATCTGAAATGGCGGCGTCTTGGAAGTATTCAAGATGTGCAGGCGCGTGGCCATCACTTCCACTTCGCCGGACGCAATTTCAGGATTGGATTTCTGGCGGCGAATCACTTTGCCTTCGACGGCCACCACGAATTCCGAGCGCAGTTCTTCGGCTTTTTTGTGCGCTTCCGGATACAGCTCATTGTTGAAAACGATCTGCGCCAGGCCCGCGCGATCGCGCAGATCAATGAAGATCAATTGGCCCAGATCGCGCCGGCGATGGACCCAGCCCATCAAGGTCACGTCTTTGTCAGCATCCGACGCGCGCAAGTCGCCGCAGTAGTTGGTCCGTTTCAGATTGCCGAGAGCATCGAGCAAGGTCGGGTTCCCTTCCTCCGGCGAGGGCTGCGCGTTAACGTGATGTTGCGATCGTAGCGTCAGCCCCGAGTGCCGCGTTTTTCGGATTCCAGATATTCTAGCAGTTCGTATTCGGAAAGCTTCTTCTGATCCGCGTCGGCCAGCCGCTTCAACGTGAAGGCACCGGAGGCGACTTCGTCGCTGCCAATGATCAACGCATAGCGCGCGCCAAGTTTGTCAGCCAGATTGAGCGATTTCTTGAACTTCATTTCCTCGCCGGGCAGCTCCACCGAAAGGCCGGACTCGCGCAGCTTTCTCGCGAGGTCCACCGCGGTGGCGTAGGTTGGCAACCCCATCCACGCAACGAACACGTCCAAACCCGGCAACTCGGGTAAATTCCCGGACTCCTGAATGGAAAGAATCGCCCGGTCGCTCCCGATCGCAAAGCCGATCCCCTTCGTCGGCGGCCCGCCGAGAAGTTCGACGAGGCCGTCATAGCGGCCGCCGCCGCAGACGGCATTTTGCGAGCCGAGGCCTTCGGCAATCACCTCAAACGTGGTGCGCGTGTAATAGTCCAGGCCGCGCACCAGGCGCCAATTCTCTTCATAAGCAATGTCGCGCAGCTTCAGCTCGTCCTTCAGCTTGGCGAAATGCTCTCGGCAATCGGCACACAAATGGTCGGAAATGCGCGGCAATTTCGCGATGATTTCCTGCTCCTGCAGCAACTTCGAATCGAGCACGCGCAGAGGGTTGGTCTCGATACGCCGCTGCGAGTCGGGCCCAAGCTGGCCCTTAACCTTGAGCAGTTCCAGGCGCAGCAATTCCACATACTGCGGACGGCAATTCTTGTCGCCGATCGAATTCACGTAGAGCGTCGTGCGCGTCAACCCCACGCGTTTGAAAAACGCGAGCAGCATTTCAAGCAGTTCAGCATCAATCGCCGGCGCGTCCGATTGCCCCAAGATTTCCGCATTCACCTGGTAGAACTGCCGGTAGCGTCCCTTCTGCGGTCGCTCGCGCCGGAACATCGGCCCGATGCAGTACAGCTTTACGTTCCCTGGCAATGCCTGCATGTTGTGTTCGATGTAGGCACGCATCGTACTGGCGGTCGCTTCGGGACGCAGCGATACTTGTTCGCCAGTCTGCGAATCGCTCACTTCCTCTTTTGCTAGGCGCTCAGAACCATCCGGAAGACGGAAGGTGAACATTTCCTTCGACACAATATCGGTATCGGTTCCCACGGAACGCGCGAATAATTCTGTCTGCTCGAAGACAGGCAAACGAATTTCGCGGAAATTGTAAGATTCGAAAACTTCACGCGCGGTGTGCTCGAACCAATTCCACAGCGCTGAATCCGGCGGGAGTATGTCGCGCGTGCCTTTGATGGCGCGGTATTGTCGTTTCTCTGGCAAAGCTAGTTCCCTGTCTCCTTGCTCGCCTGCATCCGTTCCTCGGCGCGATACGTTTCCTTGTACTCGACGTAGCGCCGGGCATAAGCATCAATCGAATCCAGATCTTCAGCACCAAGCGCTCGCCGCAGCTTCGCCGGCTGGCCCATCAGCAAGCTGCCAGGCGGCACTATCGTGCGTTCCGGCACCAGCGTCCCAGCCGCGATGATCGAGCCCGTCCCAATCACCGCGCCGTTCAGGATGATGCTGCCCATGCCGATCAGGCAGCGCGATTCGATCGTGCAACCATGCAACGTGACGCTGTGCCCCACCGTAACGTCGTCGCCCAGCACCAGCGGATTCGTATCGCGCATCACGTGCAAAATCGACCCGTCCTGCACATTCGTGCGCGCGCCGATACGAATGTAATGGACATCGCCGCGAATCACAGCGCAAGGCCAAACGCTGGAATCCTCGCCGATTACGACGTCGCCAATCACCACGGACTGTGGGTCAATATAAGCGCTGGCCGCAACGCGCGGCATTTGTCCCTTGTAGCTGCGCAGCAAGGTACCACTCCTGATTAACGATTGAGGTGCGTTTTTGTTACTCCGCGAGGCACCGCGAAAAATCACATCGAATCACAATATCTGCACCACAGGCGCGCCAGCCGAGGCGTTCACAATTTCCAGCCGCGCGATCACATTGCGCGCCACAGCATACACGCTCTTGCCGCCCGGCGCGTCTTCGCCCAGCGACGCCACAGGCTTCCCGGTGTCACCCCCGATGCGAATCTGCGGATCAATCTCAATCTCGCCCAGAAACGGCACGCCGAAATTCTTCGCCATGTGCTGCCCTTCGCCGTGGCCGAACACATCAATCCGCCCATTGCAATGCGGGCAATTGAAGTAGCTCATGTTCTCGACGACGCCGAGAATTTCCACGTTCACCTGGCGAAACATTTCCACCGCCTTGCGCACGTCAGCCAGCGCCACAATCGAGGGAGTCGTCACGACCACAGCGCCCGTCACCGAAACGCTCTGGATCAGCGAAAGCTGCACGTCGCCCGTGCCCGGCGGCAGGTCCACGATCAAATAATCGAGTGCGCCCCACTGCACGCTGCGCAAAAATTGCTGCATCACGCTGTGCAACATCGGTCCGCGCCACACCAGCGGCTTATCGCCGGGATTCAACAATCCCATCGAGATCATTTTCACGCCGTAAGCTTCCACGGGGATAATCGTCTTCTCGTCCACCGCGCGCGGCTGTTCATTCGTGCCGAGCATCACCGGCACGTTCGGCCCGTACACATCCGCATCGAGCAAGCCAACGGTGGCGCCGAGTGTTCTCAGCGCAATCGCCAGATTGACGGCGACGGTGGTCTTACCCACGCCGCCCTTGCCGCTGGCGACGGCCACAAGGTTCTTGACGCCCGGGATGGGCGCTTTTTTATCAACTGCAGGTCCTGGTCCAGGTCCGGGAGGCATATCAGTCCTTTAGGTGAAGCCGCACGCAGCGAGGCTTCCAAGATCACAAGTTCATCGCTTAAATCATAGACTGCCCAGCGCCCGCCGGCAAGGCGGCCATGATGTTTCGCCGGTGCGAGTCCAGATGGTTGCAGCGGCGCGGCGGAAGTCTTAGGATGGCCACCGGGCCACTGGATCGATTCCATATCTCAAGCATACAGCGGGGGGTAAAAGAAAATGGTCAACGGAATTCACGCGCTTTTCTATGCCCAGGACGCGGACAAGGTTCGCGGCTTTTTTAAAGACGTGCTCAAATTAGGCTCGGTAGACGCCGGAGAAGGCTGGCTGATTTTTGCGCTACCTCCAGCCGAGCTCGGTATTCACCCGACCGAAGACAAGCCTCATCACGAGCTTTATCTTATGTGCGACGACATACAGGCCACCATGAAGGACCTAAAAGCAAAAGGGGTCGAGTTCGCGCATCCCGTCAAGGACCAAGGGTGGGGTCTGGTCACGGCAATCAAGGTTCCCGGAGGCGGCGAAATGGGCCTGTACGAACCACGCCATCCGACCGCGCTGAAGCTGAAGCGTTGAAATACGTCGCAGCAATAGACAACCCCGCGTCCATCGCATCGCTACTCCGCTTTGCACGAAATCGCGCAAGCGGCTACAATAGCAAGTAGGGAGACGCGCGATCCTCGCAGCCGCCGCACCTGCAGGCCGGGTTCCCCGTTCTTGGGAGCTTAATCAACAATTTCGCCCCATTTGTGGGCTCGCATGCGTCTAATCTAAAAATATGGATGTCGAAAAATTCATAAATGGCGTCGTAGCGCGTTTCATCGGCACCAAGCACGAGCGCGACGTTAAAGAGTTGCAGCCACTGATCGCGGAAATCAACGCGCTCGAGCCCGAGATGCGCAAACTCTCGGACGCTGAGATTACGGCGAAGACCGCCCAGCTGAAAGCCGAAGTCCATGCGCGCATCGAAGGCCTGGAGCGCGACGATCCGGACTACAAGCCAAAAATGCAGGAAGCGCTGCAGCCCGCGCTGGTGCCTGCCTTTGCGCTGGTGCGCGAAGCGGGGCGCCGCACGCTGGGCATGCGCCATTTCGACGTGCAGCTGATCGGCGGCGCGGTCCTGCACCAAGGCAAAATTTCCGAAATGAAGACGGGCGAAGGCAAGACGCTCGTCGCGACGCTGCCCGCGTTTTTGAACGCGCTCACCGGCAGGGGCGTGCACATCGTCACCGTGAACGACTACCTCGCCCGCCGCGACGCGGAATGGATGGGCCCGATCTACAAGATGCTGGGGCTTTCGGTAGGCGTCATCGTTCACGATCTGGACGACGTGCAACGCCGCGCCGCCTACGCCGCGGACATCACCTACGGCACTAACAACGAGTTCGGCTTCGACTATCTGCGCGACAACATGAAGTACGATCTAACGCAGTGTGTCCAACGCGGCCATCACTTCGCCATCGTCGACGAAGTGGACTCTATCCTGATTGACGAGGCCCGCACGCCGCTGATCATTTCCGGACCAGCCGAGGAATCGACCGACAAGTATTACCGCATCGACAAAATCATTCCCAAGCTGATCCTCGATATCGATTACACGCTGGACGAAAAGCATCGCACCGCGACGCTGACCGAAGAAGGCGTTTCCAAGTGCGAGCAGCTGTTGAGCCTGGGCAATTTGTACGACCCGGCGCACATGGACATCATTCACCACGTCTATCAAGGGCTGCGCGCGCACACGCTGTTCCAGAAAGACGTGGATTATGTGGTGAAAGACGGCGAAGTCGTGATCGTTGACGAATTTACAGGTCGCCAGATGCCCGGCCGCCGCTGGTCTGATGGCTTGCACCAGGCCGTGGAAGCGAAAGAAGGGGTGAAGATCGAGCGCGAAAATCAGACTCTTGCGACCATCACCTTCCAGAATTATTTCCGCATGTACAAAAAGCTTTCAGGCATGACTGGAACCGCGGAAACCGAAGCTCCCGAATTCGACAAGATCTACAAACTTGAAGTCGTGGCCATTCCCACGAATAAGCAGCTGATCCGCATCGAAAATTCAGACGTCGTGTACCGCACCGAAGCGGAAAAGTTCGAAGCCGCGGTGAACGGCATTCTGCAGGAGGACGGTACGCATGCGGGCGGCGTCCGCCAGTATTACGAACGCGGCCAGCCGGTGCTGGTGGGCAGCATCTCAATCGAAAAATCGGAAAAGATCGCGGCGCACTTGAAGAAGGCCGGCATCCCGCACCAGGTTTTGAACGCCAAGCAGCACGAACGCGAAGCGATCATCATTTCGCAGGCGGGACGCAAGGGCACGGTCACGGTTTCCACCAACATGGCCGGCCGCGGCACCGACATTCTGCTCGGTGGCAATCCCGAAGCCATGACGCGCGATTATTGCCTGAAGAACAAGCTCGCACTGCCCTACGCGCCTGCCAGCTCGGTGATCGGTGCGGCCCCGGGCACCGAAACCGCAGCACAAGCCGACGCAGCCAGCGCCGCAAGTGCCGCTGCGCTAGCGCCTTCCAATGGCGGTAGCAGTCCGGCGATGGTGCTGTTCCAAATCGAAGGCAAAATCTTCCAGGTTCCCTTGGAACAGTGGAAGCCCATTTACGATCAGTTCGCCGCGGAATGCAAAGCGGAACACGATGAAGTCGTGGCCATGGGCGGCCTGCACATTCTAGGCACCGAACGACACGAGGCGCGCCGCATTGACAACCAATTGCGTGGTCGCGCCGGCCGCCAGGGCGACCCCGGCTCCTCGCGATTCTTCCTCTCGCTCGAAGATGATCTGCTTCGCATATTTGGCGGCGAGAAAGTGAAAGCCATGATGCACTGGCTCGGCATGACCGAAGGCGTGCCCATCGAATCGAAGCTCATCAGCAAACGCATTGAAAACGCGCAGAAAGCCGTCGAAGCGCAGAACTTCGAAGCGCGCAAACACCTGCTGGAATACGACGATGTGATGAACAAGCAGCGCGAAACAATTTACAATCTGCGCCGCTCGTTCCTGGAAGGCCGCGACCAGAAAGAATTCGTGCTGGAGCGCGCCGACGCCATCGCCAACGAATTGGTCGAAACCTATTGCCCGCGCGAGCAGCATCCGGACCAGTGGAACGTCACGCAATTTTCCAACGAAATCCTGAACCAGTTCGGCTTCGATCCCAAGGCCGTAGGGATGGATTTCGCGACGCTCAATCACGAAACTGTGGGCGATATGCTCATCGAAAAAGTGCGCGCGCGTTACGAAGAGAAAGAAACGCTCTTCGGCGCGCAGACCCTGCGCTGGCTGGAACGCCATATCTTGCTCGACGTCGTGGACGGCCAGTGGAAAGACCACCTCCTCACGCTCGACCATTTGAAGGAAGGCATCGGCCTGCGCGGGTATGGACAGAAAGATCCGCTGGTCGAGTTCAAGAAAGAGGCGTTCATTCTTTTTGATGAGTTGATGAATCGCATTGATACCGAAGCGGTGCGCTTTCTTTTCCTGGTGCGGCCCGCGGAACAGCCCGCTGCGGCTGTCGCGCAACCTGCTGCGCCGTCCGCGCAGAAACAACTGGTTCCTCGCGGTCTCTCGCAATTTTCGCCTGAAGAAATCGAGCGCAAACAACGCCGCCAGGAACAGCAAATGCAGTTTCAAACCGGCAACACTCCGGTCGAAGCTCCCAAGCCAGCTCGCGCCGGCGCGAAAGTCGGCCGCAACGATCCCTGCCCCTGCGGCTCCGGCAAGAAGTACAAAAAGTGCCACGGCCAGACGGCGTAATCTCTCTAACCCACGACTGAACTTTTCAAATGCTCATTGCGTATCTTCCTCCGAGTTAGAGCCAATCCGCTCAGGAGGATGGAATATGAGAATTCCTACGCGTGCTTTCCCCACAATGCTGGCGCTCATTTTGTCCCTAGCCGCCACGATCGCCGCTCGGCCGACAATGGCCAGCGACGACGGCCATTTTGATCGCACGCTTACGGTGACGGGCGCAGTGGATCTGGACGTCCAGACCGGTTCCGGCGAAATCGCGGTTCGCACCGGAGATTCCAGCAAGGTAGAAATTCACGGCCGCATCCACGCAAATCACGGCTGGTTCGGAGCAGACGCCGAGCAGCGCATCCACGAAATTGAAGCCAATCCACCGATCGAGCAGAACGGTAACACGATCCGCGTGGGCCACATTGAAAACCATGATTGGAAGAACAATATTTCAATCAGCTACGAACTTGTCGTGCCGGTGCAAACCAAGCTGCACTCCGAATCCGGATCGGGCGAGCAGATCGTCGGCGGCATCGCCGGCCCGGCCGACGCGAGCAGCGGCTCGGGCAGCGTGCGCCTCAGCAAGATTGGCGGTGAAACGCATGCGCGCACCGGATCGGGAGACATCGAATTGAATGATATTCACGGCGCTGCAAAAGCCACAGCGGGCAGCGGCAGCATTCGGGCGATCGGCATCGCCGGATCTCTCACCGCTTCCAGTGGCAGCGGTAGCGTGAAATTCGAACAGACCGCAGCTGGCGACGTGGAAATCGGAACCGGCTCCGGCGATGTGGAAATCAAGGGCGCCCAAGGCGCCCTGAAAGTGCAGACCGGAAGCGGCAGCATTACCGCGCAAGGCGATCCCACGGGTGACTGGCGTCTGCATACGGGTTCAGGCGACGTGACCGTCGACCTGCCGCAGCAGGCTGCTTTCAATCTAGTGGCGCGCACCAGCTCCGGCAACATCGAAACCAGCCGCGAAATCGCCGTGCAGGGCAAACTCAGCCCGCGCGAGCTGCAGGGCAAAGTAGGAGCTGGCGGCCCGATCGTGGAACTCAGCACCAGTTCCGGTGGTATTCAAATTCGTTAGAAATTCTTTTGCACCGGGACGCGTGCGGCGGCGATTAGCTCTCAGAGACCGGAAATTTGCCCCCTCGCGCGTCTGTCGGCTTGCCCAGCTGTTGTTATCCTTTACAACTCACAGTAACTTGCGCGCAAAAATATTGTGCTACTCTCTCCTCAACCTCGAGGCCGTAGCCGCTCGAGAATCAGGGGTGTGGGATGACAGCCGTTGTTTCCGTCCATTGTGCCCGTCCTGGATGCGCGAAGCCTGCGCCTCCGGCACTCTCCCGCGCGGAGCTGTGCCTGGATCATTTTCTCGACGAAGCGTTTCTGCGCACCGATCAAGCTCTGGCGCGCTGCCGCGAGGGATCCCCACTCACCAAAGACAGCCTCGAGTGGCTGCTCTCCGATGCGCTCGCTACGGTGAAGAACCTGGAAGAAAGTGCCGACGAGCCCCAGCCCGAACAGCGCGATCGTATGCTCGAGCTCTTGCTCATCCTCGCGAATCTGCACGAATACGTCGCGCACCATTCCGTGCGCGTCGAACATCCCGCCTGATCGCGCTCGCCGGTCTGGGACTTTGCGCCCGCGCGAAATCGTGCCGACGTTCCCCGGAATAGCTTGCCGCATATCCATTAACGGATAAGGCATCAGTCTGCTTGCAAATTCCTGCTAACCAAATCAAGCTGAGGATTACCACAGAGCGGTTCACCGTGTCTGATAAACCTAAAGAGCAAGATCCGTTCAAGCCGACAGAGCCGAACATACCCGGCGTCACCGGCAACCCAGCACGCTTTAAACCAGCGCCGGAACCTCCGCGCCCGCCGGCGCCCCAGCTTCGAAATTCCGCGAGCGCGCCCGAAAAGGCCGCGGCGCAAAAATCGCTGTCCATCGCTGCTATCGTCGTAGTGCTCGTCTCTCTGGCACTGTACGTTTGGAAACATTCAAGTAACCCTGAACACGCACCAGCCGCTCCTGCCGCTGCAGCCGCGCCCGTTGTCGATCTGCCGCCAGTAGTGGCGCCATCGTCTGCCAACGTGCCGGTGGCGCCAGGCCCGGTGGCCACGACGGCAGAACTCGCGAATGCATGGTCGTCAAAGCGGTTCATATTTCGCGCGACACAAGCTTCCGAGAGTATTCCGGCGCTCGTCGTCCATCTTCCTAGTGGCGTCTATTGGGGTTTATCGCTGCGGCAGCCATACGGAACGTGCGAATTGCAGTACGTCACCGACCTTGGCAAGCTTGCACATGAATACGGCTTTCACGCAGATCATCCGATGGTCGCAGACCCTTGCAATCGCGTGGTGTTCGACCTCACCCGATACGGAACGGGGCCGAATGGAGAAGTGCGCGGAGCGATTGTCAGCGGCCGGGGCGTGCGCCCACCGATCGCGATCGAGGTCAAAGTGCGCGGCAAGCAGGTCGTAGCAATTCAGCTAGAACACTAGCGCACAGCCGCGGCAGAATTAGGCGTGAACAACTAAGGAAGGGCGAATTCCTGCGCTCAAACCGTAGATCCAGCGCGTTCGATCGAAGCGCAACGCTGCACCTCGGCTTCCATCTTCCCCGCCAGCACCATCGCCACCATTTTCTGGTCCGCCAGCCACGACCACAGCGGATGACCAAACGTCGCCGGCCGATTGTGCTCGACAAAGAAATGTGAAAACCAAGCCATCGCGTACGGCACCGCAAACGCCGCCAGAATGTACCACGGCGTGCGCAGTACGATTGCCGTCGCCAGCAGCGACCATCCTAGCAGCGTGCCTGCCGTATGAAAAATTCGTGTCAACGGCTGGCGGTGCGCTAGCACATAAAAAGTCCAGAACCGCTGGAAATTTTCAGGCTTGTCCATGGCGGCGATTGTAGCCCTGGCATCCGCAGGTGCAAGCCAAAAGAAAAATGCCACTGTCCCGTTCGCTTAGCGGCGGGACAGTGGCCCGTCGCCGAGGTTTTCTCGGCGACGGTTATGACATGGTATGACGGTTATGAATGGTTATGATGCGAGTTCCTCCACCGAACGCGCCACCATCACCGGCTGGCCCGTCGCTTGATTGATCAGAATAAAGCCAACCACGCGAATCGAAATCGGCTGCGCCCCTTGCAAGGCAGACAGTCCGCTCAGATTGATGAAGTTGGTATCGTTCGTGGTGATCACGGTCAGAGGCTGCGGCAGCAACACGCCCGCCGTCCACTGATCGTTCAACTGGAACGTGCCCGCGTTGTTGTTTTGGATCACCGTGCTGCCCGGAACCCACCCGCCCGCTTGTCCCTGGCGCCGCAGTACGACGCGGTGCACCGTCAGAGTAGTGCTCCCGTTGGTCGTGGTGAGCTCCCCGCCGATTCCCACGCGCTGCCCAGCTGCCAGTTCCGAATTGTTGAAGAGCAGCGTCGTCAGCGGCAGGTTGATGTGCTCGATCATGTATCGTTCCGAGCCGTTCAAATTGAGCGTCTCAATCTGCCCGTCCGAAACGCCGTTCACGGCCGGCAGCAATTCACGAACGTACAAGTCCGCTTGCGTGGCCGGCCCCGTCGGCGGGCGAATGCTGGTGAACAAGCCACCCATGAAGAAGTCGTCGTTGGAGACGACCTCCAACTCGGAAGCATCAATGCTGTGGGTCACCGGATCCAGCACACCGGACACTTCCACGATCGTGTTCGTAGTGAATCCGCTCACCGGGCTGTTGGGATCGTCGAGCATCGTGTTGTCACTGGTCGTGACAGTCCACTGACGCCCGTGCGGGCCCTGGATCGTAAACGTGTTGGGGCCAGTGACGCCCACTACGCCGCCGTGAAAGTCATCAATGGCGACCTGCGAATCGGTCGAGTTCAGCAATGCGACCTCGAAAACCGGATTCACCGCGCCGGTGACCTGGCCGTTCCCGTCGACTTGCAGCGACTTGCGCAAATCAAATTCCATGCGCAGACCGAACAGGTCCGCATCGGAAACCATCACAGGGTTCGCGAAGTTCACCGTCACACTCGATTGCGACAGCGTTCCGTTGATCGTGTTGATCGCCGGCGGATTCATTGAAGTATCAATGAATCCGATCACCGGCGACGCGATCGTGATCGTCGCCGAAGTATAGGTCCCAATCGGCACAGCAGTTAGGTCTAGCAACTGATGCAACCCGCTGAGCTGCGCAAAATCCACAATCTGCGGCTGTGACAGAACGCTCACGTTTGTCGTGCCGTTGAACAGCGTGATTCCGCTTACGGTGACTTCACACGAGACTACGCTTGGCAGCGGAGCATCGGTACCCACGGTATAAATGGATGCTTGGCTCTGCGTTGAAGTAGTTGACGCCCCGGAGCCCCCGCCACAGCTGGAAAGCGTGATTGCGGCAAGAAATGCTAGGAACACACCAATAGCTTTAGGATTCCCCATTTGAATTTCTCCTTAAATTAGTAACTTAGACCAGTAATCGATGATCGCCCGGGGGCTAGTGCCCCATTTGCTGCTGGGAGTGAAACCCAAGGCCGCTGGAAAAGTTGCACGAATATCAGCCCTAATCTTGGCTCCGCAGCGGGTGCTGAGGCGGCTTCATTCTTCCCATTTTCTTCGCCAGGGGGTGATCCGTCCGCTTTTCGCTCCTTGCGCCATCGCGCACAGTTGTTTACGATGGCGTGCGAACATGATCGGCGAAACAATTTCGCATTACCGCATTCTCGATCCGCTGGGCAGCGGCGGCATGGGGCAGGTCTTTCGCGCCGAAGACACGCGCCTAGGCCGCCAAGTCGCGCTCAAATTTCTCTCCGCGGATCTCGCGCGCGACCCGGCCTCACTCGAGCGGTTCCAGCGCGAAGCACGTGCCGCCTCTTCCCTGAATCATCCGGGAATCTGCACGATTTACGACGTGGGTGAGCACAACGGGCGTCCTTACCTCGTGATGGAAGTCCTCGAAGGTCAGACCCTCCGCGAACGCATTG
>Ga0116135_1001231_pt1 | contig 13235 bp, 11 predicted proteins | sample June2015DPH_20_1_FD_89738 | JGI IMG/M metagenome (GOLD analysis project Ga0116135, IMG submission 89738) | Peatland microbial communities from SPRUCE experiment site at the Marcell Experimental Forest, Minnesota, USA - June2015DPH_20_10 | ecosystem: Environmental > Terrestrial > Soil > Wetlands... | reverse complement strand
CAATGCCGGGAACAACGGCTGCTCTCAGCAATCCCTCGACAACATCCTCCACGTAGATCCAATCCGCCAGCCGACGGCCACTACTGAGCTTGGGAGCTTCACCGCGCAGTAGCCGGCGAACGACATACGGTATCAGTTTGTGGACATCTTTCTGGTCGGGACCATAGGTCATAAAGATACGAGGCATCACAACCGGAGCTTTGAATAACTGGTGAAACATGCGTCCGTAAATGCTGCTCGCCCATTTGGCTGCCGCATAGGGAGAACAGGGAAACGTGGAGTCGTCGAAAACGAGCGGCTCCTCAGAGGAACCTGCTAAGACAATGCGACGGCACCCTACCTCCGCGGCCGCTGTCAGGAGATGAACGGTGCTTGCGAGATTGTCGTTAAAGGTCGGCAACACGACATGCAGTCCACGGGCCCCGACCACATAGCTGGCCAGATGGAAAACGATCTGGGGCCGTACGGCTCGAAACAACGCTCCTACCGCGGAGCTGTCCCGGCAGTCGGCTTGCCACCATTGAAGATGTCCGTCCACGGAGCTGTGCAGTCCTCGGGAGACTGCGTGTACCTTGGCGCCGCACGCCGAGAGTCGACGGCACAAATGCGCGCCTATGAAGCCGCTGGCGCCCGTGACCAGCACCGAACTCCCCGAAATTCGATCCACACATTCCATCACTTCGTACCGATTGAACTGCACGTTAGGCAGGATGCGCTAATCCCGCCTCGTTCCCAATTGGATTCAAGATCGCCCCGCCGAATCTTGGTTACTAGCCTCGAACTGCAGTTTCTTTCGAGCTGGCAATGACACTAGTTGCTTGGGCGATCCAGCTCTTGAATCTTTCAAGTTCCCGCGGCGCTTGGCCTCGAAGAACCTGTCCGCAGTGTGTTTGGGATTCAACGCGAAGTTACAAAATTCTGTTATTGCTCCTTTGGCCAAACGAGCACGGCTAAATCCTACGCCCGACTTGATCAATTCTCCTTTGTGATAGTCCCAAAACTTCTTCTCGCGGCCCAGCATGAGGCTCTTGCCAAGAAATCTGTAGTAGTCGGATAGGTGTCGAGTAAGGTGGACTTCGCACTCCTCACGAGTAAGATAATCAGGAGCGTGGGTAATCAGAAGTTGCAGCATACTGGCGAAATAGGTATGCAGATCCTTCGACCTCATGTTCAATGAGCCTGGCCGTACCCTTGTAAACGTTAGGACCTGGTGAACAAAGCCGAAATCACAGCTCTTGAGAAGTGCGAAACACACCTCCGTGTCCGCATGAATATTGGCCTCGTTGTAGAAAGGATTATGGCTCCTCACCAGGTCGGCTCGATACAGCACGGCATTTGCTGAACCGAAGACATAAAGCTCCTCAAGAAGATGCCGGCGGCATATCTCTCGACCGCCAACTACCGAGCTCGGAAATGGTAACCCCGTCCACGCAACTCGTTCACCTTCCAGCGCGTAGGCGCCAACGATTCCTATCGAAGGATGCGCCTCGGCAACCTCAACCATTTGTCTCAGGCAGTCGGGAAAGATCCAGTCATCGCCAAGCACCACCTTACAGTACTTACTCTCGGGTGAAATCTGACGCAACGCAACGTTGTGATTCGCAATAACGGGTAAGAACTCTTGATTCTGATAAATACGGATCCGCCGGTCTTTTGCCGCGTATCGACGGGCAACCTCCAAGGACCCATCCGTGCTGCAGTTATCGACGATTGTGTAGTCCCAATCTTGATAGTTTTGAGCAAGTACGCTCTCGATACACTCCCCGAGATACTGCGCCTCGTTGTATACCGGAGTCACAATGCTTACCAGAGGTTGAGATGCCTTGGTCATTTTCTAGGCAAACGAACGCCCAATGCCAAAGAGGATCAGCGCCTCCACTGACATTGGGCGTTCCTTCAATTCACAGAACTAACTTGCGGCAGTAAAACGCTTCAGCGTAGCCACTGGGTGCATTACATTCCATCCCTCGCAGCCGCATGAGTGAGAGAAATGTGTCTTCTTGAAACCAACGCTTCGCGCGCTGGGACTGAAACGCGTCCATGAGATAACGAACCTTCTTCTGGCACAATTCCGTCTGAAGCGGCACGAACACGCTGGGCTGCCCCATGTCTCCGTCATATTTCGGAATTTCGTACTCCAGAATCAAATGATCCCGAAACGTGTTCCAAGTGAGTTCGGCGATTAGGCGGTGATCTTGATGCGCATCTTTTCGGTTGTGTGTGAAGATGACGTCGGGGGTGACCGTCTGCTTCAATTCCTCGAAAAACGCCTTCACCTCGCCACTCACCACCGGCATGAATCCATCCGGGAAGGCCTTGACGGAGGGTCCTACCAGACTGGCAGGTCCGGCGAACAGCGAGGCCGCGCGCTTTGCCTCGGCGATCCGGACACCATCGGCACTAAAAACCACCCAATGCAGTACGCAGTTCGGATACTGTTCCGCCAGCCGAAGAATCGTCCCTCCGCAGCCAATCTCGATATCGTCGGAGTGCGAGCCGAGACACAGGATCTGCAACCCCCGGCTGGCCTCTCCGTTTAGATTCAGGTGCATCATGCGCTGGCAGATATCGTTTCGGCGCGGTTCGAGAGTGCCGGTGAGACCTGTTGCCAGAGTCTCCACGGCGCTTCGCCCTGGTTCAGCTCATCCAGGCGTTGCTTGTCTTTGAAAGTGTCCATGCATTGCCAGAAGCCACTGTACTTGTAGGCCAGCAAGGCCTGCTTTTCAATCAGCCGGTGGAATGGCGCTCGCACCAGTTCGTCGCCTGGATGTATATAGTTGAAGATCTCATGGCGTAGCGCGAAGAAGCCGCCGTTGATCCAAATCTCCGACCGGTTCAACTCGCGGATCTCGCTGACCATTCCGCCCGGGCTGGTGCTGACAATGTCAAAACTCGCCGTGGGTTGCACCAGCAGCAGAGAGGCGATGGCGTTGCTTCGACGGAACGTCTCCAGCATGGTGGGCAACGGAAGATCGCTGAGCCCGTCTCCATAGTTTGCTAGAAACATGTCTTCGCCATCGAGGTAGGGTTCCACTGCTTTGAGCCGTTCACCGATGGTGGATGCGGCCCCGGTTTCCACGAACGTGATGGTCCAGTCGTCAATGTCGCGGTTTAAAAAGTGGATCTTTTTTCCGCCTTGCGACCAGACAAAATCATTTGAAACAGATTCGTCGTAATGGAGGAAATAGTCCTTAATACAGTTGCCTTTGTGTCCCAGGCAGAGAATGAAGTCCTTATGCCCGAAGTGGGCGTAGTATTTCATCAGGTGCCAGAGAATCGGCCGCGTGCCGATCTGCACCATGGGTTTGGGGATATCGTCGGCGTACCCCCTGAGGCGCATGCCTGCTCCCCCGCAGAAGAGAACCACTTTCATATCAAACCTCCGCGCTTAATAGGTGGCAACTTTCGGAATCGGCACGACAAAGCGGCCGCCCCATTCCCGGATGAAGCTTAGTTGCTCCATGATTTCGTCCTTCAGGTTCCAAGGCAGGATCACAACGAAGTCTGGCTTGGTCTCCCGGATTCTGTCCGGGTGGTAAATCGGAATGTGAGTGCCAGGCAGGAACCGCCCCTGCTTGTGCGGACTGCGATCCACTGTGTATTCGATGAGATCTTTCCCGATGCCGCAGTAATGCAGTAGCGTTGCGCTCTTGCCCGGCGCACCATATCCGGCCACCGACTTGCCATCGCGGGCTGCCGTCAGCAGGAATTCCACTAGCGCAATCTTCGTATGTTTCACCTGGCGGGCGAAGCTCTCGTAGCCTTCCATAGTGTCCAACCCGGCTGCTACTTCATCCCCGATGACTTTCTGAACTCCCGGCTCGATCATGTGTGTTTGATCTTCCGTACGGCACGCGTAGACTCGCAGCGAACCGCCATGACTCGCCAGTTCTTCCACGTCGAAGACTTTTAGCCCGTGGACTTCGAGAATGCGCACGGTTGTAAGTAGAGAGAAGTAAGAGAAATGCTCGTGGTAAATCGTGTCAAACTCGTTGCGTTCGATAAGCCGCAGCAAGTGAGGAAACTCCAGAGTAAGGACCCCGTGAGGTTTGAGCAAGATCTTGAGGCCCTCGACAAAATCGTTCAGATCGGGGACCTGCGCCAGGACGTTGTTGCCGAGTACCAAGTCAGCCCTTCGGCCTTTGGTTGCGAATTCCTCGGCCAATGACGCACCGAAAAAGCGCACCAGCGTCGGGACTCCTTTTTCGACAGCCACTTTGGCAACATTTGCCGCCGGCTCAATGCCCAGCACCGGCACATTCTTCTCGACAAAATATTGCAATAGGTAACCGTCGTTACTGGCTACCTCCACCACGAAGCTATTCTCGGTCAGCCCGAGATTCGTGATCATCTTGTTGCAATAGTTCTTGCAGTGTTTAAGCCAGGAGTCGGAATAGGAGGAGAAATATGGATAATCGGTGAAGATATTCTCCGCGCTCTCGTACTCATCGAGCTGCACCAGCAAACATTTCTCGCAGACGTAGACATGGAGCGGATAGTAAGTTTCTCCGCGCTGCATGTCGGCGGATGATGGATAAGTCTCGCAGAGCGGGGACATCCCTAAATCGACGAATGTCCGGCGCGATCCCGCGCCGCAAAAACGGCATGTCTTAGTCTCCGCTTGTTGATGCAGAGTGGGGGAAGAAAGCGTAATAGTTGCCATATATTTCGTTGTGCAGCCCGAGTCAGGCTACTACGGCCTCCACCCGCTGCGGAATCCATCGCAGGGAAGAATCCAATGTTCCGGAGTTCATGAGCTTCTGGATCTGTTTGATTCGGGTATAAAGGCCGCGTTCCAGCACGGCGGCACTCAGCCCAGCCGCTTGGTAGGAATCGTACAATTCTTGCGCTCCTCGCCGAGCGTTCCACTCAGGCCGGAAATTCGGCAGAACGCGCGTGATTTTGTCGCAGCTGACGCGATAACAACGCTTGTCCGGTCCGCCACCAGCGGCGTATTCAACGTGGCAGCCCGGAACTGTTTCAGCGACGATGTCGGCCAATTGGCTTATGCGGTAGTTTTCCTCAGTCAGGCCGACGTTGAAAGTTTCGTTGTGGATAGCCTCCGCCGGGGCGTCCAGCACGCTCACGATGGCCGCGATAATGTCTCGGATGTGCACGATGGGCCGCCAGGGCGTGCCATCGCTCTTGATCAAGACCTTGCCCGTACTGTACGCGGACGCCACCAGGTCGTTCAAAACCACATCCAGGCGCAGCCGCGGAGATACGCCGTACGCGGTGGCATTTCTCAGATAGGTGGGACTGAAACTATCGTCCGCGAGCTGGGCCACGTCGCGTTCGACGAATACTTTGGACTCCGCATACGCGGTCACGGGGCTAAGCTCAGCCGTCTCGTCCAGGAATTCATCACCGGCCGCGCCATACGTGCTGCATGAGGATGAGAAGACGAAACGGCGGGCCCCAGCTTCTTTCGCTAACTCCGCCAGCCGGATCGAGGCCCTATGATTGATGTCGTAGGTAAGTTCGGCGTCGAGGTTACCCAGCGGGTCATTCGACAGTGCGGCCAGGTGTACAACGGCGTCGAAGCCCGCGAGATCGGCCTTCGTCAGATCACGCACGTCCTTGCGGATTTCTGGAATATCGGGAACGGCTTCTCCGAAGTCGCACCCTTCGAACAAGTCCGTGTCCAGTCCGACAACTGCATGGCCGGCGGATAGCAAGAGTGGTCCCGCGACGGCTCCAATATAGCCTTTGTGTCCGGTTAATAATATTCTCATATGAAAAAACTTGTGCTCCTGTGGACTACTTCATAAAGCGGTGTTGACGGAACCATTCAGGCAGGCTGCCGCCCTATGACTCCCGTAATCTCCGGGCGACCACTTAGATTGCCTGTCTCGGTCCACCCCAGAATCGCACTTCAAATGCCATGCGGGCATTCAAGTGAACTCTATTGTTTTCAGTGTGTTATCACTTGCGAGACAAGTACCGAAGTTACAACTATTGGGACTAGCTTCGAATTTATGGGACTAAAGTCGCAGTCCCCTTATCACGCGTCCGATGACCTAACTGACAGCAGCCCGCTCTGACGCAAGAGCTCCGCTGCGTCGTGAATCGCCCAAAAACGGATACCGGCGCGCTCTGCGATGTCCAGCAGAGAGTGCTCCCCATCCGAAAGATTCAATACCCAAAGGCGCGCGGAGATATCTGCGTCAACCGCATCGCCTCCGGTGGACCGATATAGGTTGCGCCGTCCCAATTGTGGTTCGCAGTAAGGGTTCTGGCTGCAATATCGATGATTGCTCTCGAGTATATCCAGGATTTCGGTACACACGCGCAGAGATTCGGCCAATTGCGTCGGCTGTATAAAACTAAGATTATCGGCTGAAGTATGGTATTCAGGAAAAGTTCCCCAGACGCTACGCATCAGGCAGCCCACGGGAAGATTGAAACCTGGAGAGCAATATTGCCGCTCGTCGTAACCATACGGAGAAAACTCCAGAATCTCAGAGGAGGCGCTGTGCCGCTGGAGAACGTATGCCGCTACACGGTCAATCTCTGCATTTCCGCGGCGGCTTTTCTTGTAGTGGAATCCACCCGCGTCTCCGATGCACGTCAATACCAGACCATGGCGAATGCGTCCGGCGGTTTCGTGGTTTTGCGCGAGCCACGCGATGGCGCCGATGGTTCCGGGAATGAATAGGAACCGATACGAGTACTGAAGATCTCGTCCGGATAGAAACTGCGCCAGAGAAGTTGCAACGGTCAACCCGGAGAGGTTGTCGTTCGCCAGGGATGGATGGCAAGCGTGACAAGAGATCAGAATCTCATTGGTAGAACGGCCCGGTAAGTAGCACTCCCCGTATGTCAAGGCCCCCTCTTCTAGAGTGGAGTCGATACACACCTCGTAGGTGCCGTCCTCGAGAGCCAGCATCTGGTTATGCGAAAGGCAAAACCACCAGGTCTCTTTGTAATAGGACGTCCGATAAGGGATCCAGTCCGGATGTTCAGGAAGCGTGAAGAGATGCGGCTTGAGTTCGCTGAGCGGCATCGTCGCGTGGACCGGAACGCTGTAGTTCATGACGTGCAGGTTACATTGGAGGAAATCGACAACCCGCCTGCCGCTCGCATCCTTTATATATGCATCCCGAATATTCCATTCTTTGGGGACGGTCCAATCGAACACCGCTGTTCCCGTCGGCACCTCACAGAGCTTGAGCGGTATTCTTTCCCCGATCGAAGCCAGAGTGCGCCGGATTCCATCACCGGTGATGCTTCTGCAGATGGGGTAGAGTTCCGCCGCGAAGTCGTACAATTCCTGACCTATCTGCGCCGGGTTCTTCTGGTCGAGTTCTTTTAGCAAAGGCAATGCGCTTCTTCGAAGTTAGGGTACGTTCGATCCCGATCGGAAATAACGTGCACTTCGGCTGGCCAGACAATCTGGAAAGCCGGGTCATCCCAGCGTACTCCGCGTGCCGATTCCGGATGGTAGAATTCCGACATCTGATAGAAGACCTCGGTTTCGTCTTTCAAGGTCAGAAAGCCGTGTCCGCAGCCCTCCGGTATGTAAAGCATATTCCTTTCCGTGCCTGTGAGTTCCGCGCCAATCCACTGTTTAAAGGTAGGCGAGTTTGGCCGAAGGTCAACCACAACGTCATAGATCGCTCCGCGGGTACACCGCACCAACTTAGCTTCCGGATAAGGTGCCGCTTGATAGTGCATGCCGCGGAGTGTTCCCTTGCGTGTATTAAACGAGACGTTACATTGCACCAGTTTGGGATTCAGTCCGTGCTCCTCAAATTCCTCCTGGCACCATGAACGCGCAAAAAAGCCGCGCTCATCGGGCTTAGCGTCGAGGTGAATCTCGAAAACGCCGGCAAGTTTGGTGTCGTGAAAGTTCATGTTCAAGGGTTTTCCGGAGTTGGTAACACACGACCCGCGCTTCGGCTGATGTCAAACTCCTCGGGCCCATTTGCGCTGTGGTTGCAGGGCTGTCCGTTTCTACCGAGGTTGGTGTCGTTCAGGAAAAGACTATCGAATTGCTCAGACAACTCGGCCGCCCGCGCTTCTACGGCTGCTGCGCATGCCAGCTTTATTCTGCTATTCTCATCAACCAGCGAACGAAACGCATTGATAAGCCAGTCGACATCAAAGCGTTCAATGTCGGCACACAGGTGATCCTGGCCCCGCATAGCAACGTCCATCTTTCTGTGATAGCTCAACGCTATCACGGGCTTCCTGAGCAATTGCGAGAAGATGATACCGTGAAACTTCGAAGTCACAATGAAGTCAAACTCCGACATTTCACCGAGGACGTCCTTTACGCCCCAGCTCGGAGTCCGGAAAACCCCCTTGACCAGCTCGGGTGGCAACCTCGAAAGCAGCCGGGCTCTCAGATCCTCGATGGCCTGGTGATCGACGCTGGTCTCCGTAGTGAATACTCGCAGGTCGTAGCCCTGCTCCAATAGCCAAGCTGAAAAGCGGGTTATCTTCTCTAAGTACTCTTGATAAGTTGGATCATCTTTGCGATACCAGATTCGCGGGTCACAGAACCCGATTGGGTTAAGACCCACGACTGGCCGTGAACTATGCCGATGCGCATTCCTCAAAGAATCTCCGACTTCCAATGCGTAAGCAGGATCGGGATATACATGCGTCTTCGATTTGACACCCAGGCTTCGAACCAAGTCCTCCGACTCGCGATCCCGGAAAGATCGATAGTCGGCAAGCTGGACAGAACATTTGGCGAAGAATTTGCTTAATGGATGTTTAAGCGGTCCGGCTCCGACGTTCAGAAAGTACAACTTCTTGCGTGCAAGCTTCGTGAGAAGGGAGAACTTAAAGATCGTGTACGGATGAGACCAGGGCCCCCGCCATATCTCGCAAAGTTGCCCCCCACCTGAGATGATCAATAGATCCAGGCTTCTCAGTACCCGGTACGAACGCACCCAAAACCCTACCTCGCGTACCAACTCTAACGCGGGCTTTGCCCAAGTGTAGACAAGGGGATTGTTCTTCAATGCCTTTTTCAGTCTGGATGTGAGGTTCCTCGTGCCCCCAGCTTGATTTCCTGTCTTCTCAAGCGTTGGATGCCATCGCAGGATCGGGTAGCAGGGAATACCGTGCCTCTTCGTTGTGTCGTCGGGGATTAATGAAAAGGCAACGAGCCGCGCGTTCGGTAGGCGCTTCTTGATGTTGGCAATGACGGATTCCTGGATAGCGGCGTCGCCCAGATTGCCATAGCCCATGTGATCAAGAAGGCCGATCACGCTGGAATCGTCAACAGGCATCAACGACATTTCAGCTACGCTCATGACCCGCCGTGGGCTCCCGGGCTCACGCGACGCTTGTTGTCGTCGACGCCGCTGAGCAAAGGCGAGGAACCCGCCGCGACCATCTCATCTTCTACAATCGTCCCGTTGCCGCTCGTCACGCCATCTGAGTTCGGTGCTAACTGAAAACCTGCCGCGTACCGGATTTTCCAATTCCCCCGCTTGTTCAAGGGCTCCAATCCGGCATAGTGACACGGCCAGATACTTCTCATGTAAGGTTCACCCTCGTGAATCTCTTCCAGCAAATCTGACAGCGGTTTCCATCCTAAGTCAGACGCAACCTTTGTTCGGATGTCCGTATCAATTCCGGAAACAAACAGATATCCATTGGGCTCAACCAATCGAGCGATGTTACGTAAGCATCTCTCGGCTTCAGAGGAGTCCATGTGGCAAAGAAAATTGTTAGCTATCACCATCTCCTGTGATCCGAGCAGGTCCGTGATATGCGAATCGCCCGCATCACCCACCTGCCACTTGATGCCCTCGCCTATCCACGGCTTCACCCTCATCACGTCACCATCCCGGTCGAACAATTCCCTCATCTCCGATGCAGTCATCCTCTCAAAAAGAGCCGTGCTTGCCAACTGCGACTCGGTCAATGAGTACTCGCCCCGCCTTGCAAACTCCACAGCCTGCTTCGAAATGTCCACCGCATTCATAATAAGCCGCAAATCAGGCCTTGCGGACCGGATTCGCCATGCTATGGAATAAGCCTCGGGACCGGTGCTGCAACCCAATACGGTCACCCTCAACGTTTCACCTACGCCCTTAAGATCTACCAGGCGTCGTATCAATTCCAGTTCGGGTCGATTCCTAAGAAAGAAGGTACTGAAAGCCTGAGCGCGGCGACCCTGGACGCATGCTAACCTGTGCAAGAACCTTCCGTAGGAACGTATTGGACCAAGGTTGATAAGTTTCGAAGGGATTCTACTCCACAGCCATTGACTAAGCCGTAGATACGCGCTGACTGGCGACTTTCCGAAAACCCGCGCCCTAACTAACTCAGTCCACCTAGAAGGGGCATCCACCACACAAGGCGAATCGTGTCCAAAGACATCCGGGTTCCACTTGGTAAATGTATCGTTCCCACTGAACCAGCGTGGCGTTGAAAGTGCCAAGAGGGTCATCTTCCCCGAGTAACAGTATTCCACTCCTGGAGGGACTTCCACGAGAACACCAGCTGCAACAGGGTACGGTTCATTATCTATAGTGAAGCAGCCGCTGCCGGAGAGAACATAATAAGTGCGGGTAATTCTTTTACTTACCATGAACACATCGTGGCCTTTTTCGACCTCGACGTAATAGATCTCAAGATCTTTCTGATTCAACGGGCCAAAGGTATACCCTAACAGGCCTTTGCCCGTAAATGAGACCGCTGTTGGGAGTGAGTACGTATAAGGCATTTGTATTGTATCCAGTTGACCTCAGATTTCAACAGATCGTTTGCTTCGCCAACTGCTGAATCGCGGAAGCGGCCAAATCCCCAACTCGCGGAGAAAGCTCTGAAAGAGCGAAGCCTGCTTCATGACGAAAAGAAGAACAACCAAGTATACGGAAAAGAAGAAGGTTGTCGCAGCAGCAAGGCGCAAGAGGGGAAGAGTGATCTGAACAAATAGGCGACTAACGATTAGGATCGCGAGCGCGGCAGCTGCAACGGAGCAGAATGGTGGCAGTGTAGACTAGGATGTCTTTCCAGTTTATGACCGTACCATGTTGAGCCCAAAAGAGCATGGGCGCAGTCAGTAGGAGCATTGTTACAGAGAAGCCTGCTGCGACCCCATGGGGTCCATGGCTAAGCCCAAGTGAATAACCTAAAATTATGATTGGTGTAACTGTAAATGCCATCTTGATGCTGCGGCGCACCTTGCCTGTTGCAAGAAGTAGCCAGAACATGGGGTTGATTAACCCAAATGCAGCGATAGTAGGAACCAGGAGACGAAACACCGGCGCTGATTCATGCCATCTCTGGCCCAGAAAGACAAGAATTATGTCATCGGCAAACAATGCGAAGCTCACGGTAATAGGCACGCTGAGAGAAAGAAAGAGACGGTAGCCCTTAAGAAAGTAATTTCGGAGACGTTCCGGCTCGTTCTGAAGGCGGGATAGAGCCGGGAAGGCTACCAAGGCGAGGGTTGCATTGAGATTCTCGGTAGGGAGGTTGACAAGCTGATAGGCGCGCCCGTAAATCCCCAATGCTTCCGCTCCCCAGAAGCGCCCGAGTAGGATCTTGTCGGTATTGGATGCCAGATATGAAAGAACAGTGTTGAGGGAAATGGCGCCACCGAATCGGAGCATGCTAACGATGTCCGCCAGTGGCCCCGGAGCACCCGGCATCCAGCCTTCAACCAACCACGTTCCAATTGAATTCAAGACCGTCGGGCCCATCGTCATTGCCACAATGGCCCAGTAGCCGAATCCAGTAGCGGCCATGCTGACGGCCAATACAATGCTCCCGGCCCAGGACACGGTGTCGATTATTGCCAACTGTCGAAAACGCATCTTCCGCTGTAGAATTGCCCTATGCTGTGCCGAGCCACCTTGGAAAATGAACGCGATTCCTAACGTCACCGTTATCCAGAACAAGCGTGGTTCATGGTAAAAGCTAACCAGTACGGGGGCCAGGATTGCGGACATCGTGGCTAGAAAGCATCCAACAGCCAGGTTCACCCAAAATAGCGTAAAGACATGCCCCTTCGTCAAGGTGTCGCGTTGAATCGTCGCTAACGATAACCCGGCATCCCGAAACAACCCGATAAACCCCGTCGCCGCTGTAACCATGCCAACTAGGCCAAAATCCTTCGGAAACAAAAGCCGCGCCAGGATCACCATCGAGACTGTACGGAGAACAAATGACACCCCTTGGGCGCCACTGGAGAACAAGGCTCCGCGTGCAGTGTTCTGCTTGAGAGACCCGATCACACCGCCCACGGCATTGGCCCGGTCAGTTTTCGTCGGGTCCATATGATCGAGCTCCTTCAGCTCGCCAATCACATCTGTTCGAAGTTTAGTTGCGCTCGGTTTCATTCGGAAATCATTACTTCGGCGGACCGGATAAGTTGTGTTACTAGCCCATGTGCCTGTAAGCCAAGTCACCAGCTGACTTGAGAATGCAGTCGGGCAAGTAGGGTACTACTGTTTTCGCTGTTCGCTGTTTCCAGCCGCTACCCTCGGGCACAAAGGCCCCTTTCGACTTCGCTGAGCTCAACACCCTGAGATAGGTAATCTCATTCCGCTTGGCGTGCCAGTGATCCTTGAACGTCATAAGCCCTGAGTGCTCAAGCTCAGACCGGCCGAGATCGAACGTACTCAGCCCATCCCGTTTAGCCTCCTGGATTGACGTCCAGAGCAACAAATGCATTCCACCTAGCTGATGGAATTGCGCGTCTGAGCATCCGTACTTGTAGACCAGGGTGTCTTTGTGGCGCAGCGTAAGTATGGCCGCTATAGGCAGTTTGTTTTTGTAGGCGATACGAATCTTCAGCGCCTCTCCGAAACAGTCGATCAAATTCTGGAACCATTTCTTGGGCTGTGGAGGCAGCAGATGACGTCGGCGTGTCAGCAGTAACAAGCGATAGAAATTGCTGAGCATTAGGGGAGAGCGGCCCTCTTCATAAACTAGGCCCTCACGCTGCGCGCGGCTAATCTTCCTTCGCGTCGAGTCTCTGTGGCAATTGTTGAAGAGCGTGTGGAGATCAGGCTGAAGATCAATTTGATGCAAACAAAATGTACGGGTCGAGCAGGCTCCAAGAGTCACCTGATCGAGAGTTTGCGTCATACGAATCTCCGCGTAGCGCAGCTTATGTTTACGCACCTCGTTGTCCAAAGCTAAGACGATAGCATCTAGGTCAGTCGACGCGTCGACTAACAGTTCACAATGATCCGAGAATGGAAGTGAAACCAACCGCCGCCCCGTGAGCCAGCTTTCAACCCGGCAAAACACCACAGCGT
>Ga0116135_1001227_pt1 | contig 13250 bp, 14 predicted proteins | sample June2015DPH_20_1_FD_89738 | JGI IMG/M metagenome (GOLD analysis project Ga0116135, IMG submission 89738) | Peatland microbial communities from SPRUCE experiment site at the Marcell Experimental Forest, Minnesota, USA - June2015DPH_20_10 | ecosystem: Environmental > Terrestrial > Soil > Wetlands... | reverse complement strand
GACGAGAGACAAAAAGGCTCATGGGATGTTCCTTGTTCAGAAATATTATTCGGCGGCTTCGCGAACCACGACGCCCTGTTCGATATCGAATTGCAGAATGTCGTTGAAACGGTTGAAGGCCCCGCACAGCGCGGTGCGCCAGGTCAATTCGACGATCTGCGCTTCGGAGAAATGCTCCCTCAACCGGGTGAAGACCTCATCGCGGGTCCGGTTCCAGTTGTTGGTGACCGCGATCGCATATTCGACCACGAGCTTGTCGACATCATCGAGCTCGGGATGGTCCTTGTAGTCGAGCAGGCGCTGCGCGCCCTCTTCCGACACCCCCTGGATCGCCAGCTTCGGCGCGTGGTGCGATACGCAGTAGGTGCACTTGTTCAACAGCGAGACCGTGACCAGCGCCAGTTCAAGGTAGCGCTTTGAGACCACCGCCTCGTCCGCAAGATCGACCAGCAGTGACCAGACATGCTTGAAGATCGGTGGCCGGTGCGCCATCACGCCCGCCTGGTTTTCGAACGCGCCGTAAGTCGTCATCTTGTCCCACAGCGGCCGCAGCTCGGCCGGCAAATCCGCCTTGGTCTTGATCGATACGCGCGACATGGCTTTCTCCGTTAGTCAGGAATGGGAGCTGGATGGACCGGCTTTTGAACCGACAGGCGATACTCGGACGACAGGCCGTCGGGCCTGAAGATCAGGATCAGGATAAGGCCCGCGCCGATCATCGCCAACCGCAGCGAAGCCGCCTGCTGTGCGGAAAGAAAAGGCACGAAATCCTTCAGGAATCGCGTTCCCTCCAGCAGGACCATGACCGTGCACGCCCCCACCAGCAGACCGCGATTTGAGCCCTTGCCGCCGACGATCGCGGTCATGAAGGCATAGACGGTAATAAAACCTGCGAATTCGCCTGGATCGATGTAGGTGAAATAATAGGCGTGCAGCGTGCCTGCGAGGCCCAGGACGGCGCCCCCGATCGCAAAGGCCTTGACCCGCAACGCCAGCACGTTCTTTCCGAGCGTTGCAGCCACCACATCGTCCTCGCGTACCGCGCGCATCGCCCGCCCGAACGGCGAACGGATGATCCGGTCCAGAACCAGATACACGATCGCAACCAGTATCAGGCACAGGGCCAGGAAGAAGCCCTCGTAATATTCACCACCAATAAGACCGACCAAAGGCCGCGGGATATCGCGAATGCCGTTGGTGCCTCCCGTGAGCCAGGTCTCATTCATCAGCACCAGCCGCACCGACTCGGAAAACGCCAGCGTGGTAATGGCCAGATAGTCCTCGCGGAGCCTGATGGTGGCCAGCGACACGATCGCCGAAATCGCGGCCGTCACCGCGATGGCGGCTACCGCCGCCGTGAATCCGTCGACGCCCTGCTTCGACAAGATCGCCGCGGTGTAGGCACCGACGCCGTAAAATCCGGCCAGACCGAAATTGATCATCCCGGCCTGTCCCCACTGCACATTGAGGGCGAAGCCGATCAGCACCGCCAGCGAGACAAATGTCAGGATCGCAACGAGATACCCTGTCATCTTCGAATTCTCACGGCACCGAACAGGCCCTGGGGCCGCATCAGCAGAACCAGTACCAGCACCACAAAGCTGATGCCCTGACGATAGGTCGTGGATACCGCCAGCGCCGAGGTCTCCTCGACGAGCCCGATGATCAGGGCGCCCACCACGGCGCCAAAGGGATTGCCGAGACCGCCGATCACCGCCGCTGCAAATACCGAGACCAGGTAGTTCATGCCGATCAGCGGATCGACAATGCCATCGAGCGCGATCATCACGCCGGCGAGCGCCGTCAACACGCCCGAAATCGCCCAGGTCCAGTCCACGGTTCGCGCGCGCTCGATGCCGCGCACCTCGGCCAGATCCGGATCGTCGGAAATCGCCCGCATGGCGCGGCCAAGTCGCGTGCGCTTGAGCAGGAACGCAACAGCCGCCATCGCCGACAAGGCGACCACCGCGATCTGCAATTGTTCGTGGTTGAGGCGCAGGCCGTGCCAGATCAGCGGCCGGGCCACCGGCACATCGAGGGTGCGGACATCCGCGCCGTAGAAAAACCGAAGCACGTTCTCCAGCACGAACGCGACCCCCATCGACGCCACCAGCAGCGTGACGTGGTCGGCGTTGCGGATCCGGCGATAGACGCCGCGCTGGATCGCGATCGCGATCAGCGCGAGACCAACCGCCGCCAGCGGCGCAGCCAGCACAATCGGCGCGCCCAGTGATGTGTTGGCGATATAGGCGAGGTAAGCGCCCGTCGTGATCATCGCCCCGATCGAGAAATTCGCAAAATTCAGGATTCCATAGGTCAACGACAGCGCGATCGCCGGCAGCGCGATCAGGAGACCGGAAACCAGGCCGTTAAGCAGCGCTTGCATCATCGCTGACCCTTTCCTGACCGGAACCTGCGGATTTTTCTTTCGCTCCGCCCAGGAACAGCGACCTCACATCCGGGTCCGACAGAAACACGCTCGCGTCCCATTTCCCCCTGATGCCGCCGGCCACCAGCAGGATGACATCGTGGGAGACCCGCATCGCCTCGATCAGATTTTGTTCGATCATGATCACGGTAACGCCGGCACGGTTCACCGCCGCCACGGCGTCGAGCATCGTCGTCACATAACGCGGTGAAAGCCCCGCCGAGGGTTCGTCGAGCAGCAGCGTGGTCGGCCCCGGAATCAAGGCGCAGCCCATCGCCAGCATCTGCCGCTGACCGCCGCTCAGGGTCCCCGCGGCTTCGCCCAGCCGGGCGGATAAATCGGGAAAGAGATCGAGCACGCGCTCACGCGCCGCGTTGAATTCCTTGTCCGCCACCTTGCGGCGAATGAATTCGAAACCGATCCGCAAATTTTCTCCGATCGTCAGATTCTTGAAAACATTGCGCTCCTGCGGAACGTAACCGAGGCCTGCCAGCGCCCGTTGCGGCGGCGATAAATGCGTAATGTCCCGGCCGTCGGTCAGAATCTGGCCCAATCGAGGCCGCAATAATCCGACCAGCGTCTTCATCAGGGTCGATTTGCCGGCGCCGTTGGGGCCCGCGATCGTCGTGATCCGCCCTCGCGCCGCCTGCAGCGTAATGGACGCAAGGATGTCCGAAGCGCCGTAGCCGGCGCAGACGTCGCGCATCTCGAGGGCTTCAGCCGAAACCGTCATGGCTTCAACCCGAGATAGGCTTCGACGACACGGCTGTCGCCGGTGACCTGCGCAAACGACCCTTGCGTCAGTATCTTGCCAGCCGCCATGACGTAGACGTGCTCGCACAACGCCGCGACCACGTCGAGATCATGTTCGATGATGAGAAAATCGACGCCCTCCGCCGCCAATCCGCGAATGGTGTCGATCAGGATTTCTTCCATCGCAGGCGCGACGCCCGCCGCCGGCTCGTCGAGCAGCACCAGTCTGGGCTTTAGTATCAGCGCGCGGCTGAGCTCAAGCAGCTTTTTCTGCCCTCCGGACAAGGTTGCAGCCGGCGCATCGGCGAGCTGCCATAAATTGACCTTCAGGAGGGCCGCACGCGCGGTCTCGATTGCCGCCTCTTCTTCCTGCCTGACCAGCCTGCCATGCGCGAAAAGCTTCAGCAGCTTTTCGCCGGTTTGCCGCGGGCGCGCCAGCAGCAGGTTCTCCAGCACCGTGAGCTGTCCGAGATCGCGTGAAATCTGAAAGGTTCGCACCAGACCTCGCGCGGCAAGACGGTGCTGCGGCAGCGCGCCGATATCATGGCCCTGCAATAAGACGCGACCGGCGCTAGCGCGTTCGACGCCCGAGATGATGTTGAGAAGCGTCGTCTTTCCGGCGCCGTTCGGACCGATTAGGCCGGTAATCTGCCCGCCGGGCACGCCAGGCAAATCCAGATCGACGCCCGCGACGGCCTGCAGGCCGCCATAGGCTTTCTGCAACCCCAGCACCTGAAGCAGCGGCACATCGCTCCTCGGTCTCTCAACCGCGCCCGTCAATGGCGCGAAGGGGCGTGGAACAGGCAAATCGGACACGGTTCTGAGCTCGAGAGAATCTTGAACCGCGATGACGGAGGAACCCATTGGAATGCTTCATAATGCTTCATGAGGCGAAAGCCGCGCCGGGCGGAGGATACCGCTGCCGAAGCCCGCCAGAACTGAAGCCTACACACTAGTGTGCTTTGCAACATACCGAGCAAGCTCAAAAAAATAACAAATTTGTCCTTCGGACCGGGCATACCGCAGATCAAACCTGCTTAAATCTTATGCGTTCGAGATATGGCGTTTCGAACAGCTCCACACCGCCGCTATCGGCGCCGTCACATCAGGACTGAAGGTGTCCGCGCAGCGTCGAGGCGGTATAGTCCTCGCGGAACACGCCGAGACGCTGCAGTTCGGGCACCACACCGTCCACAAATTCGGCAAATGAGTCCGGCAGGAATGCCGGAGACACCACAAAGCCATCCGCATCACCGGAGCTGAAAATATCCGCAAGCTCGTCGGCGACCTGTTTTGGCGTGCCGCAAAGCTGCGGCACCAGCACGCACTCGCCGTATTTCCGGCCGATCTCGCGCAGGCTGAGCGAATTGTCCCGGGCGATCCGCGACGCCATCGCGATCAGGCTTTGGGTGCCGGTGCTGCGCAATTGCTCGACCGGCGCATCGAGGTCGAGCGTGCTCAAATCGACATTGGCGTGCGCCGACAGCGTCGATAGCCCCACCATCGGGTCGACCAGCGCGTTGGCCATGTCTCTTTTCTCCAGCGCCTCCTCGCGGGTGCGGCCGACAAAAGGCATGATGGCGGTCAGCGACTTGCAGCTTCCCTCCAGCCGGTTCAGCCGCCGCACTTCCTCATGAATTGCTTCGGTAGAGCTTTTCATGTGCTCGCGCGTCGGCGAGATATTGAAAATGATCTCCGCCCATTTCACCGCAAAGGCCCTGCCGCGATCGGAGGCGCCAGCCTGAATGATCACCGGACGCCCCTGCGGACCACGGGGAATATTGAGCGGCCCGCGCGACTTGAAATACGTCCCCTCGTGCTTGACGTAGTGCACTTTCGCCGGGTCGGCGTAAACGCCGTTGGCGCGATCAAGTGTAAGCGCGCCGGGCTCCCAGCTATCCCAGAGCTTGAAGATCAGCTCCATGAACTCCTCGGCGCGATCGTAGCGCTGGTCATGGCTGAGATGGCTCTCCAGCCCGAAATTGAGCGCTTCGCCGTCGTTCATCGACGTCACGACATTCCAGGCAGCGCGCCCGTTCGACAGATGATCGACGGTGCCGAATTCCCGCGCCAGATGATACGGCTGGTCATAGGTGGTGGAACGCGTCGCACCGAGCCCGATATGCCGCGTCGTCGCCGCGAGCGCCCCGAGGATGGGAACGGGATCCATGCGGGTCGAATCCTGGTCGCCGTGCCGGATTCCGACCTCCTTGTCGTCGCCGAAGCGATCGGCAATCGCGAGCCTGTCGGCGAAGAAGATCAGATCGAATTTTCCGCGCTCGAGGGTACGCGCCACTTCGACGTAATAGTCGGCGGTCAGGAACGGCACCTCGTGGGCAGGGTTTCGCCACAGCGCATGGCTATGTGCGACCGGCCCCGCGATGAGAAATCCAGCTAGATTCATGTGACGTCGGGACAACGCGACAAACTCCGTCAGGAATGGTTTTGTCCCTTCTTATACCAGAGATCCCTGATCGACGACCTTGAATCGCTTTGCCAGGCCCCACCCGTCCGGCGAAATCCGCTACCCCGCCGCCACGGCCGGCTTGGCCGGCGCGACATTCATGGCCAATTTGCCGTAGCGATCGCTGAACGCTTCGGTGTCGATCTCCTCGAGCTCGATCGCGCCGCTCATCACGCCAGCCTTCCAGGCGTCGTGCTCGGGATCGGTGCGGAATTCCGGCATTACCTCTTTGGCGAACAATTCCAGGGAGTCGCAGATATGCTCGTGGCTGTTCTTGCCGGCCTGGTTGAGCAGGATCACCTGATCGATATGCGAGCTTCGAAACCGCCGCAGCTTTTTGGCGATGGTTTCGGGCGAGCCGATCAGGCCGCCGCGCAGTGCCGCCTCCTGGGCCTCCGGATTCTCGCGCTTCCATTTGTTGTACTCGTCCCACATGTTGACGGTGCCGGGCGCCGGACGCTGGCGGTTCTGCGACGCGCCGTAAAAGCGCAGCGCGAACTGGAAAAACGTGGCGCCGTCCGCCCGCGCGCGGGCCTCTTCGTCGGTCTTCGCGCACATGAAGAACGACACCAGCGCCATGTTCGGATTGATCTGGTAATCGGCGAGCTTCTTCAGCCGCTTGGTGATGGCATTGTAATAGGCATGGACCCAGGCATGCGCCGCGTCGGCGCTGACGAACTGGAAGCCGAGCGCGCCAAAACCGTTCTGGCCGGCACGCTCGATGGTCGGAAGCTGCGAACACGCCATCCATAATGGCGGATGCGGCTTCTGGACCGGCTTGGGCACCACATTGCGCAAGGGAATGTCGAAATATTTGCCGTGATGTTCACTGCCGCCCTCGGCGAACATCGGGAAAATCGCGCGCACCGCTTCCTCGAACACTTCCTTCTTGGTCTCCATGTCGCGGCCGAACGGCGTCAGTTCGGTGATCGAGGCGCTCTCGCCCATGCCGAATTCGCAGCGGCCATTGCTAAGGAGATCGAGCACCGCGACCCGCTCGGCGACGCGCGCGGGATGATTGGTGGTGAGCTGGAAGATGCCGTGGCCGAGCCGGATATTTTTGGTACGCTGGCTGGCGGCGGCGAGGAAGGATTCCGGCGACGGCGAGTGCGAATATTCTTCCAGAAAATGATGCTCCACCACCCAGGCATGATCGTAGCCGAGCCGGTCGGCGGTTTCGAGTTGTGTCAGCGCGTCCTGGTACAGCCGAAGCTCGTCGCCCGCCTCCCACGGGCGCGGCAATTGCAGCTCATAGAAGATGCCGAATTTCATGACGTTTCTCCCCGGATCGGCTTGTTGTTCGGCGCAGTGTAGACCCGGGAAAAGCCGAGTCCAGCATCTCACCAATTCCGCGTGGCGGAAGCCGCTTGCGCTGAACGCATGAATGGTTAGTTTTGCGGTTGATGAGTCGTGGCTTCGTGCACGACCCTTCCCCACCGAGACCCCAAGCCCATTTCATGACAACCTTTACGCCGCATCAGGATTCCGCGCTGAAGGCCGTCGCCGACTGGCTGAAGGCGAAACCGGGCAAAAACGGCACGCCGCCGGTATTCCGGCTGTTCGGCTATGCCGGCACCGGAAAGACCACGCTGGCGCGGCACATCGCCGACGGCGTCAATGGCGAGGTGAAGTTCGCCGCCTTCACCGGCAAGGCCGCATTGGTGATGCGCAACAAGGGCTGCGACAACGCCTCGACCATTCATTCGCTGATCTACCGCGCGCGCGAATCCGGCGTCGAGCAGCCGAGTTTCGAATTGTGGGACGACGCGCCGGCCTCAAAGGCCAAATTGATCGTGATCGACGAATGCTCGATGGTCGACGCTGAATTGGGCCGCGACCTGATGTCGTTCGACTGTCCGCTGCTGGTGCTGGGCGATCCCGCGCAACTGCCGCCGATCCAGGGCGGCGGCTTCTTTACGGATTGCGAGCCCGACGCGATGCTGACCGAAGTGCATCGCCAGGCGCAGGACGACCCGATCGTGCGGATGTCGATGGATGTGCGCGAGGGCCGCGACCTCGACATTGGCCGTTACGGCGAGAGCGAAGTGGTCTCCCGCGCCGAGCTCGATCCCGACCGGGTCATGAGCGCCGACCAGGTGCTGGTCGGACGCAACAATACACGCCGCTCGTACAACATGCGGGTGCGGCAAAAGCAGAATATCGAGGATCCGTTGCCGGTGGCGGGCGACAAGCTGGTCTGCCTGCGCAACAACCGCAAGAAGGGCCTGTTCAACGGCGGATTATGGCGCGTGAAGTCGCGCGCGCAGTCGAAATCGAAGATCATCACCATGCGGCTGTCGCCGGACGAGGATTTCGGCCACAAGGTGACCAAAGTCTCGGTCCGCGGCGACTGCTTCGGCGGCGCGATCGAGACCATCCCGTGGGAACAGCGCAAGCCCTATGACGAGTTCGACTACGGTTACGTGCTGACGGTGCACAAATCGCAGGGCTCGCAATGGGACGACGTGGTGCTGTTCGACGAGAGTTTTGCCTTTCAGGAGAGCCGCGCACGCTGGCTCTACACCGGCATCACCCGCGCGGCCAAGCGGCTGAGCGTGGTGGTGTAGAGGCCACCGTCATTCCGGGATGGTCCGAAGGACCAGACCCGGAATCTCGAGATTCCGGGTTCGATGCTTTCGCATCGCCCCGGAATGACTGCTGGATTGCTTCGTCGCTTGCGCTCCCTTGCGCAAACGCTTTGCGTTTGTCGCTGGCAATGACGTGGATGCCCTACTTCCCCGCCACGAAGTAAAAATCTTCCCGTCCGGGCGGCGAGCCGTAGGTGAACGGCTGCTGCTGATGTTTGGAGGCGCTCCAGACGTCGTCGCGAACGAGGTCGAACAGCTTGCGCACTTCGACATGCGGCTGCTTGATATCGCGCGCCACCGCGACCGCGAATGGACTGTCGACGCCGTCGCCATCGAGCGCGGTCTCGCCATGTTTGGCGGCGTACACCACCATGAACCCGGCCGCGGGTTCGATGTTCGAAAACCCCTTGTCGACCAGCTTCAATTCCATGGTCCGCTTCATGGTCGGCGCGAACGGGTTGTCGCGGCAGGCGTCCAGCATCACCAGCCGCAGCTTGCGCGCGCCGCCGACCGCGGCGATCACCTGTTCCAGCGCCACCGCCTCGGTTTCGGCGTCCTTGTCCGTGGCCAGTTTGGCATCGACCGGCACCAGGTAATTGATGCCGCCGACTTCCAGCCCATGGCCGGCATAATACACCACCGCCCAGTCGGCCTTTTCCGCCTCAGTGGCGAAGGCACGAAGCGCCCCAAAAAACTTGTCGCGGGTGAGATCATTGCCCAGGGTCACGGTCTGAAAGCCGACGTCGCGCAGCGCGTCGGCAATGAGTTTGGCATCGCGCGGCGGGTTGCCGAGCTCATGCACGTTCTGATAGGCGCCATTGCCGACGATCAGCGCGACGCGGCGAGCCTTGTCCGGCACAGTGGGCGCTTGCGGCGTCAGCGCGGCCAGCCGCTCCCGCGCGATCTGACGCGCCAACCCGGTTTCGAAATTGTCGTAAGGCGTCAGCGCAAAGGCGGCGGACCGATAGTCGGCGCGCGCCTGGACCAGATCGTGCTTCTTCTCGGATAATTCGCCGCGGCCCGCATGGGCGCGCACATTGTTGGGATTGAGCCCCAGCACGAAATTGAAATCCTTGAGCGCGGCATTGAGGTCGCCCTTGGCCAGGTAAGCATCGGCCCGGCTCACCACGGCGAACTGGAACTTGGGCAGTTTTTCAACCACGCTGTTGCAGTCGGCGATGGCCTGGTCGAATTTTCCCATCGCGGTATAGGCCAGACAGCGATTGAGGGGGGCCTGCGTGGCCGATTGATCGATCCGTTCGGCTTCGGCGAAATCCGCCAGCGCCGCGTCAAAATCCCTGTTGATCGTCAATACCCGCCCGCGGTCGGTATAGGCGCGATAGAATTTCGGATTGAGTTTCACCGCGGTGTTGAAATCGTCGAGCGCGCTTTGCAGCGCTCCCTTGCGCAGATACAGCGTGCCGCGATTGTAGACCGCGCCGGCGAAGTTCCAACGCATCTGCAGTGCGAGGTTGTAATCCGCCATCGCGTGGTCGTCGTCGCCCTTGGCCTCATAGACAAAGCCGCGGGCATTGAGAATCCCGGGATCGTCCGGATCGGCGGCACGGGCCGCATCGAAAGCGGCGATCGCCTTGTCGTAATTGCGTTTGATCCGAAACGCCTGCCCCCTGACCGCATAGGCGATGGCCATATCCCTGTTGGATATGTCTTTGCCTGATCCGTCCTTTGACCCGTCCTTGCTGGAGGCGTCCTTACCGGAGGCGTCCTTACTGGAGGGGTCTCTGGCGGACGCCTGCCCCGCCGCAATGACCTTTTCGCACGCTTCCAGGCGCGCCGCCTTGTCATCGGCTTGCCGGTCGCGGCAGATCTCGACGTCATCGGCCAGCACAGGGCCCGATATCGCCAGTACGACCGCCGACACAAAAAAGGCGCGCAACATTCCCGAAATGCTCCCGGCGAATGCATCATTTGTCGGTCCATCGCGGCCGTGGTTCATCAGAGCTCCATTTTTACGATTTCGCCGACCGGTCGCGCGACCCTGCGGCTGACCGCCTTTCCGGCCGTAACAGCCTGCAAACGCGCGGATTTATTTCACGAACTCGTGTCCCTTTGGCGGTAACAACACCCGCTTTGCCGCGTATCTTGAGGCATTGGGCAGGCCGGCCGCGATTGCGAACCGCCGCTCCCGCTCTAGACTGCCCTCAACCCGTCACCCCGAAGAGGAAGCCCCATGTCCCGTAGCCAATTCAGCCGTTTTTCGCTTTACGCTGCCGCCATCGGGGCGCTGGCGATATCAGCCTTCGTGGTCGCGCCCTCGCTGGCCGCGGAAGACGCCGTGGTCATTCCCGCGCCGGCGGCGGATGTGAAGGCCGCCGATGGCATCCAGACCGTCGTCGTCGCGGGCGGTTGCTTCTGGGGCGTGCAGGGCGTGTTCCAGCACACCGCCGGCGTCGTCAACGCGGTGTCCGGTTATGCCGGCGGCAGCAAGACCACCGCCGACTACAGCACCGTCTCGACCGGCACCACCGGCCACGCGGAATCCGTCGAGGTCAAATACGACCCGAAGAAAATCAGCTACGGCAAGATCCTGCAGATCTTCTTTTCGGTGGCGCACGATCCGACGCAGCTGAACCGCCAGGGTCCGGACTCAGGCACGCAATACCGCTCCGCGATCTTCACCACCAATGACGAGCAGAAGAAGGTGACCGAAGCCTATATCGCGCAGCTCAACGCCGCGAAGGTCTACAAGAAGCCGATCGTGACCAAGGTCGGGCCGCTGGAAGGGTTTTTTCCGGCGGAGGCCTATCATCAGGACTACCTGACACTGCACCCGAACCAGCCCTATATTGCCTATAATGACATTCCGAAGGTCGAGAACCTGAAGAAGATTTTCGCCGAAGACTATATCGAGAAGCCGACGCTGGTCAGCGCAAGGCTCACCAACTGACGATAAGGATTTAGAGGAGGTTCGATGTCCAACACCAAGACGATGCCCGGCAAGGTCGAGAAGAGCGAAGCCGAGTGGCGCAAGGAACTGACGCCGATGCAGTATGCGGTGCTGCGCGAAAAGGCGACCGAGCGGCCGTTCTCCGGCGAATACGAGCATGAGCATCGGGCCGGCACCTATACCTGTGCCGGCTGCGGGCAGACGCTGTTCGAATCCGACGCCAAATTCGATTCCGGCTGCGGCTGGCCGAGCTTTACCGCGCCCGCGGTGGAGAGCCATGTCGATGAGGAACGCGACATCACCCACGGCATGATGCGGACCGAAGTGCTGTGCTCGAGCTGCAACGGCCACCTCGGCCATGTGTTCGACGATGGCCCCGGCCCGACCGGACTGCGCTACTGCATCAACTCGGCGGCACTCAAGCTGCAACCGAAATAGCCGCGCTCATTTGCGTCACCCGGTTCCGGTGCTGGAACCAAGTGGCGGGATATGCTTTGTTCCTGACGGGGCGGCGGATTTTCGTGCGCCGGCCGCCCGTTGGGGAGAGTGCCATGTCGCTTGGAATGATACTGATCATCATCCTGATCATTTTCCTGCTCGGCGGCTTCAGCGGCCGATTTGGGGGTTATGGCTACGGGATGGGCCATTCCGGGATGGGCCTGGGCGGCGTCATTCTGATCGTACTGCTCATCCTGTTGCTGCTTGGCAAGCTATAAACCACGCAAGCTATTGAAATACCAGGATTTATTCTGGATCTGGGGCTTGGACGCCCGGATTCATCATCAGGCCCGGCAGGAGTCGCATTTCTGTCAAACGAGCTTATATTGGGGGCTGTCCTGAAATGACGTGTGCCGGCGCCATCGCTTGAGTTGCGCCCGTACGATCCGTTCGCGATTTCGCTCGCGTTCTCACTAAAAAGATAAGGGTCACTGACCATGGCTTCCTTCAGCTACAACACTGCCGCCGAACTTTTCCCCGCCGCGATCCGCAAGAAGAAGCGAGCGGGCTTCGCGTATCGCCGTTTCGACACCGCGGCCGCCGCGGTGCAGTTCGCGATCGAGCAATTGCCGGCGGATTCGCTGAACGGCGCCTATCTGCAGGTCGACGAGGCCCGCTTCGATCAGAGCGGCATCCGCACGCTGTATGAGAGCCAGGACTTTCCGCTGCCGCGCCGTCCCCGCGAGCCGGAGCCCGCGCCTGCCAGCAACGACGCCGACGCCGACGCGGCGTAATTCTGCATCGCTGAACGAACGTGCGCCCTCTCCCTCAGGAGAGGGTTGTGCCGAACGATAAACCCGCCTTATTCAAGATTTCAATTTAGCGCGGCTGCTTGTCGATCCAGCGCCGCAGCATCCGCACGTTGCGGATATTGGCGCGGAACAGCACGTCGAAGGCGTCGCCCGCGACCGGCACCAATCCGACCACGCCATCGAGCGCGACATTGCCAAGCATCCGCGCGGTGACATGCCAGGGCGCGCCGATCGCGCGCGCCTCGCGCACCAGCCACAGCGAGAACGCGGTGGCAAAGAGATCGCCGATCACCGGGATCAGCCGGATGATGCCGTCGATGCCATAGCGGATCTTGGTACCGGGCAGGACGAAGGCGACGTCGAGCAGCGTTGCCAGCATATCGAGCCGCGCCAGCCGCTGCTCGCGGGTCAGATTGCCGAACGGGTTGGCGCTGGAATGGCCGAAATCGAACCGGAATCGCTGGAACTGCTCGCCCAGCGTTTCCGCCGGAACTTCGCGCCCGTCCTGATCGATGACCGGGCCACGCGCCGGCTTGCCGCGAAACGCGGCGCCGGACCGCGCAGGCCTGCCGGGGAAAACATCTTCGTTTGTCATGACCATCACATGGGGAGCGCCCGGGACCGGCGCAAGTTGCGTCGCGCCGCCGTCACGTCGTCGCCGGTTTACCGATCGCCTCATGCGCCAGCCACGACGAGACCGTTCCGGGGATAAAGCCCACCAGACCATAAAGGATGAACTGGGTGACGCCGCTGTCCGGTCCGCGCGAGCCGTAGAGCAGTTCCGCCGCGATAAAGCTGATCGCGCCGACGATCAACACCCGCACGGCCCAGCCGATTTTTTTGACATGAAAGAGAATAT
>Ga0116135_1001226_pt1 | contig 13261 bp, 12 predicted proteins | sample June2015DPH_20_1_FD_89738 | JGI IMG/M metagenome (GOLD analysis project Ga0116135, IMG submission 89738) | Peatland microbial communities from SPRUCE experiment site at the Marcell Experimental Forest, Minnesota, USA - June2015DPH_20_10 | ecosystem: Environmental > Terrestrial > Soil > Wetlands... | reverse complement strand
TGCAGATCGCCATGCCGAAGATGCCGCCCATCGAGCGCCACACCTCAAAGCCAGTGTCGCCCGGCTCGAAATAGCGCTTCTCGAGATGCTGGAACGCGCGCTCGGTGTCGTATTCCGAATGACCCGGCAGATGGGTCTTGCGATACTTGCCGACGATCTTCGCATTTCTATCGGTGAGAATGCAGGTGTTGAAATGATGCCCGTCCGGCGTGCGCTCGGCATAGCCGAAACTCATCGCCATCTGATACTCCGCGGCGCGCGCGAACAGCGGCATCGTCGCCGCGTTCGGCATGTCATGCTCGAACCAGGTGTCGACCTCGGTCTGATCCTCCATGTACCAGCGTGGAAAAAAGGTGGTGAGCGCCAGCTCCGGATAGACGATCAGATCAGCTCCCTTCGCCTTGGCCTCGTCCATCAAGGCCAGCATCCGCGGGATGACGATTTGCCGGCTATCCGAGCGCTGGATCGGACCCATTTGAGCAGCGGCGACATTAATGACACGCATGGATGAGCTTTCTGACTGCTTTAATTTCGCGCTGTACTGACCAAAAATAGAGCAATTCGGAAGCACACACACGCCGCCATTCGGGTATCGATCTGACTATTAGAATTCCGATTGATCCGGAGTCAATTCAGTTCGGCAGGCGAATGGCGTTGTCATGGCAGATCTACCCTTGCAAGCAGGTCTACCCTCGCGAGACGTCGCCGAGCGACGGGCTTTCGTGAAATGGTCGGCCCTTGCTGGTGGAGACCGGGCCGGGAACTGGAAAAAGTCATTTGGATTTTCACACCCAGAGGTGTGAAAAAAGCCAATTGCAGAGACGGCAAACAAATGGTCGCTTGATGCAGACTTGACTTCAGCTAAGCTGCCTGGGCTTCAGCCAAGCTGATGACATCTTGCTGATATTACGAAGAGGGGCTCTTGGTGGATTATCGTTGCCGTGCTTCCAGCCGGGGATTTCGCCGGCCGCGGGCGGCTGCTGCTTTTTCCGACCAACCCGGCGCAGCATCGTGATCGACACGCTGCTGCTGCTGTCGCTCAATGGCCTGATCTGGGGCCTGATCATCGCCCTGATCGCTCTTGGTCTGTCGGTCATCTTCGGCATGCTGGACATCATCAATATCGCGCATGGCGACTTCTTCATGGTCGGAACCGTTCTCGCCTGGTTCTCGCTTCAAATGACCGGCAATTACTGGCTCGGCTTCCTGCTGGTGCCGCTGATCTGCTTCCTGCTGGGCGCGGTGATACAGCGGCTGGTGATCCAGCCGATCCGCGGCAACCCGGCATTGTCGATCGTGGCGACGTTCGGACTCTCGTTGATCCTTCAGGAGGTCGTACGCATGACCTTCGGCGCCACGCCGCGCCGGATCCTGCCGCCGATCCAGGGCACGATATCGCTGTTCGGAATTCAGTACGATGTCTACCGGATCTATGCCGCCGGATTTTCGATTGCCGCGCTGGCGGCTTTTTTCCTGTTCCTGAACTATACCAAATTGGGAACCTGGATGCGCGCCGTGCGGCATGACCGCGAGACCGCAACGGCGATGGGCGTGCCGGCCCGGCTGGTCTATGTCCTGACGTTTGCTGTCGGTTTCGCGCTCGCGGGATTTGGCGGCGTGGTCGCGGCGCCGATCACGACGGTCGATTTCAGGGGCGGCGTCGATCTGCTGCCGGTCTGTTTCATCGCGGTCATTGTCGGGGGTCTCGGCAACCTTCCCGGTACGGCCGCCGCGGCGATATTGCTGTCGCTGCTGGAAGGCATCGTCCAGAGTTTCGCCAATCCAACCCTGGCCCGCATCACCTCCCTGCTGCTGATGAGCGCGGTGTTGTTGTTGCGGCCGCAAGGCCTGTTCAAGGGATTTGCGAAATGAACCGCCGCTCCCTCGTCGAGCGCGGCCTGATCGCGGTCTTCGCCGCGTTCTTGCTGACCGTGCCCTGGACCATCCCCCTCATTCTCAACGCGTTCTGGGTCAGCGTGATCGCCGAAATCCTGATCTGGTCGCTGTTCGCGGCCAGCGCCAACCTTTTGTTCGGCTATGTCGGCCTGCTGTCGTTCGGACAGGCGCTGTTTTTCGGCTTCGGGATGTACGGCGTCGGCATCGGGATTGATCATTTCGGCCTGTCATTCTGGCCGGCCTTTGGACTAGGGATCGCCGCCGCGATGGCGATGGCCTTTGTCTCGGGCATCCTGGCGGTCCGCCTGACCTGGCATTATTTCGCTATTATCACCGTGGTATTTTCGCTGATCTTCTATTTTATCGCGGTTAGCGCGAAGTCGGTCACCGGCGGCGATGACGGAATAAACTTTGCATTGCCGCCGACATTTTCGTTTGGAGCGGTGCAGTTTGGCTTTGCCGACGCCAACTTCCAGTACTTCTTCATTCTGGCCTCGGTCTCGCTCTGCTTCTTCCTGATGCATCTCGTGGTCGGCAGTCCGCTCGGAAAAGCATTTCTGGCGGTGCGGGAAAATGACGTGCGAGCCTCGCTGATCGGATTGAACGTCTATGTAATCCGTCTCATCGCCTTCGTGATGGCGGGCTTCCTGGCCGGTGTCGCCGGTGCCTTGTTCGCGTTCTTCGGCCGATACGCATCGGCGTCCTACATGTTCTACACGTTCTCGGGCGAAGCCGTGGTCTGGGCCATTGTCGGCGGCGCCGGCACTCTGTTTGGGCCCATCGTCGGCGCCAGTCTCTTCATCGTGATCCGGGAAGTCGTCTCGACGCATTGGGAGCACCATTCGCTGATCGTCGGCGTGATGGCGATCCTGGTCGTGATCCTGGCGCCCAAGGGCATCGTCGGACTTTGGCGCGACTGGGTCGACACGCCGCCTCCGACCGGCGCCGAACTGCCGGTGACAACAGAGCTTCGGACCGAGCCATGACGGGGTCGATGCTGAAAATCGAGGGGCTATCGAAACGATTCGGCGGACTGACCGCGGTCGACAATCTCAGCCTCGATTTCGCGGAAGGAAAACTGCACGCGGTGATCGGGCCGAACGGCGCCGGCAAAACCACGCTGTTCAACCTGATCACGGGATTGCTCAAAAGCGACAGCGGCCGCGTGCTGTTCCGGGACCACGACATCACCGGGCTGAAGCCGCACCAGATCAGCCGGCTCGGCATCAAGCGCACCATGCAGATCAAGAGCGTGTTCAACCAGCTCACCGTATCGGAGAATCTCTCGATCACGCGCCAGTCGGCGCAACGCTTTCTGCATCCGCTGCGGCCGGCCTCGCGCGACCGGCAAACCCGCGAACGCGTCGACGAGGTGCTGGAGCAGATGGACATGACACGGCTCGCCGGGCAGATCGCGGGAACGCTGTCCTACGGCGACATCGCGATGCTCGAAATCGGCATGGCGGTCATTTCCGAGCCGCAGCTCCTGCGCTTGGACGAGCCGATCTGCGGCATGAGCCCGGCGGAGACCGAGCGCGCGGTGTCGAAGATCCGCGAACTCGCGCGCACCATCGGCATCATCATCATCGAGCACGATATGGAGGTCGTGTTCGGCATCGCCGACGATATCACCGTGCTGGCACAGGGCGCCCTGCTCACCAGCGGCACGCCTAAGGAGATCGCCGACAACGAACAGGTACGTGAGGCGTATCTGGGCCGACCCGAGGATGAGAGCTACGTCGATGAGGCACTCCATGCTTAAGCTGCAGGATGTCCACGTCCATATTGGAAAGCTCCACATCCTTCAGGGCGTGACGTTCGATATCAAGCCGGGCGAATCCGCCGCGCTGTTGGGACGCAACGGGGTCGGCAAGACCACGACGCTGCGTGCGATCATGGGCCTCGCGCCCAGAAGCGGCGGAAAGATCGAATTCGACGGGACCGATCTCGCGAGCCTGGCCCCGCACAAGGTCCCTCGCCTTGGCATCGGCTATGTCCCGCAAGGACGCGGCATTTTCCCGAACCTGTCGGTGCTCGAGAACCTGTGCATCGGGACGCAAGGCAAGCGCGACACCGAGCGCGAGGACTACGTGTTCGATTGCTTTCCCAGATTGAAAGAACGGTTGAAGCAATCCGGCAACACGCTGTCGGGCGGCGAGCAGCAGATGCTGGCGATCGCCCGCTGCCTGATGATGCGGCCCAAGCTCATTATCCTCGATGAGCCGACCGAAGGGATCATGCCGCTGCTGGTGTCGCAGATCCGGCGGGAAATCCACCGCATCAACCAGAGCGGCGTTTCGATCCTGCTGGTCGAGCAGAATGTCGAGACTGCCCTGAAACTCTGCCCGCGGGTATTTCTGATGGAAAAGGGCGTGGTCGTCTACTCCGGAACTTCGCGCGAATTGCAGACCGATACGCAGATCGTGCACCGTTACCTTGGCTTGTCCCGGAAACCCGCTGCCTGAGGAGAGACATCATGGCAAAGAAATTATCCCGACGAAGTTTCCTGGAATGCGCGCTGGCGGGAGGTGCTGCGGCCGGCACCGCGAACCTGACCCTCATGAAAGATGCTTATGCGCAGGCGTCCGGACCGATCGTGATCGGCCACCATTGCGACCTGACCGGGATCATCTCCTCCTGGGGCGTGTGGCATGACAAGGTCGCCAAGGCCGCCGTCGAGATCATCAACCAGGGCGGCGGTATTGCCGGCCGGAAAGTCGAGCTGTCGACGGAAGATACCGAGTCCAATCCCGCCAGCGGCGCGCGCAAATTGAGAAACCTGATCCAGCGAGCCAATGCGGAATTCGTGATCGGCTCGGTTCATTCCGGCGTGATGCTGTCGGCGTTGCCGATCGCCACCGAATTGAAGACGATCTACTTTTCGATCGGCGAGGCGACCGAGGTGACCGGTGCAAAAGGCACGCGTTACTCGTTCCGGACCGGGACCGACACCTATTCGATCGCGGCGGCCAGCATGCCCTGGGGTGTCGAGAACCTCGGCAAGAACTGGTCGATCGTCTACGCGGATTACGCCTTCGGCCAAAGCACCAACCAGGAATCGAAGGCGTTCATCGAGAAGGCAGGCGGCAAGGTGCTGACCAGCATCGCGGTGCCGCTCGACACCAAGGATTTCGTTCCCTATCTGTCGCAGGTGCCTGCGGGTACCGACGTGATCCTGCCGGCCTTCATCGGCGCGCTTTCGATCGCGTTCTACACCCAGGCCAAGAACATGGGGCTCGACAAGAACATGAAGATGTTCTCGTCCTCGGCGAGCATCGAAGCGATCGCGCCCGACGACATCCAGGGCGCCGCGGAGGGGATCTATTTTTTCGAGAATTTCCCGCGCATGCTCGCCGCCAAGAACGACGAGTATCACAAGGAATTCAACAAGCAGCTGAAGATCGACGACGTCAACGCCCGCGAGATCGGCGGCAGCGCCGTGATGGACAAGAGCCATTGCTGGCAGTGCTGGGAGGATATCTTTGCCTTGAAGCAGGCCATCGAGCTTTCGGGTTACAAGACCCGCAAGGATGTCGAAGGCGTGATCCAGGCTCTGGAGGGCATGGAGATGAAGAACTCGATCGGGCATCCCCAAGGCGACAAGCTGATCCGCAAGGAAGATCACGTCGGCATCATCGATTGCTACATCAGCCGGGTTGAGGGCGGAAAGCTCGAAATGAAGAAACGGCTGCCGAAGGAAGAACTGCTCAAGAACATGCCGGTTCGCTTCGACCTGTCGAAGCTGCCGGCATGACGGCAGGCTTCATGGCAGCAGGCTTCATGATAGCAGACTTGCGGCGCCTTAGGCCGTTTCAGTCGGGTCAAATTCCGTCAGCGTATACGCGCTGAGGGATCTGGCTTCGGACGATTTCGCCTCGCCGAGCAGGAACTTGCTGTCGGCCGCGAAGATACGCGCAATCGCCTTTGCCGTCTGTTTGATGGTCTTGAGGAGGTGCTGGTCGAGCCCGACCGACATCCACACCGGTCGCAGGATACGGATATTTTCCGGCATGATGCGAAACAACGCAGGACTTTCGTCGCCGACGAAAGCCGGAAGCACCACAAGTCCCGTGCCGGCCACCGCCGCGCTTCGCTGGGCAATCACGCTGTTGCTGCAGAACGCCACGTTGGCATCCGGCAGGATCTCTTCGAGCCATCGCACCGAGTCGATCGAGATCATCTCGGGGATGTAGCCCACATAGCGATGCGCACCGAGTTCGTCCCTCGATCCGGGCAGGCCATGCCGGGCGCGGTAGCGCTCGGAGCCGTACAGAAAGATCGCGATTTCGCCGATCTGTTCGCTGACGAGGCCCGCGATCCCCGGATCGAAGAAGCTGAGAAAGATATCCGTCTCCTTTTTCAGGAGATCAACGATGTGAGGATTGCTGAACAATTCGATCCGCAGCGTCGGATCTCCAAGCGTGATCTCTTCGACCCGGCGGGCCAAATAGCCGCTGGAAAGGCCTTCCATAGTAGCAACGCGCACGGTTCGTGTCCGGGTTTCAGCGCTGAGCCCGATCGCCTCGTGCATGGCGGCCGCATGCACTTCCATCATCTGGATATGCTTGATCAACTCCTCGGTTTCCGGACGCGCCCGTATGCCGCGGCTGGAGCGGTCGAACAGCCTGCGCTCAAGCACGAGTTCGACATGTGCAACGCGGCGGGTCACAGTCGAATGGTCGACCTTCAGGATTTTCGCGGCTCCATAGATGCTTCCCTGGCGCGCCACTTCAAGCACGATCCGCAGATCGTCCCATGCAGGTCTCGCCGGTTCCACCATCCGTATGCCCTTGTCTTGCCTGGGCGCCATCAACTCCGACAGCGGCAAAGGCGAACTCGTCTCCGCGATGCCCCAGAACAGCACCTGCCTGTGCAAAAACCCCTAATGCCCACTATACGTCGCCATACTAGGGTGCCGCAAGGTTTCGCGGCGCACCGCGCCCGGCCCTTGAAAACCCCTGAAGTAACCGGCTCTATTCCGTAAACAGGATGACTGAGAGATGCGTGTCCTGACCACGGATGTCGTGATCGTCGGCGGCGGCGCCGCCGGTTGTTACGCCGCGCTTGAATTGTCGAAGAAGAAAATCGGCTCGATCATCGTCTGCAAGGGCCTGGTCGGTAAAAGCGGCGCGTCGATCTTTGCGGGAAATCTCGTGCTGGGCGGCGGACTGCTCGGCAATACGCCGGAGCAGGCGCGCAATACCGCTGAATATCTGGTCAAATATCATAACCAGTTTCTGATCGATCAGAACTGGGCACGACGATGCGGTCAGTGGATCGAACAGGTCTACTACCCCGAACTGGAAGAGGCCGGGCTGTATTTCCGGCGCGATGATCAGGGCAACGTCGTCACCAGCCCCGGAAAAGTGCGCAGCATCGCCGCCAACGTCCAGGGAAATTCCGGCGTTCCGTTCATGGACCTTCGCCGCAAGCAGGTGATGAAGGCCGGCATCCAGAAAATCGAGGAGACCGTCGTCACCAGTCTTCTCAGGCGTCCCGACGGCAGCGTGTGTGGCGTCTTCGCCATCGACGCCATGACCGGTGAACATATCGCCCTGCTCGGCCGCGCCGTGATTCTGGCGACGGGTTATGCGGACCGGCTGCACACAAGGTCTACCGGTACCCGCGAAATGTCCGGCGATGGCCTGGCGATGGCTTGGCGGGCCGGTGCGACGCTGGTCAATCTGGAGATGCAGTGGTGGCACACCAATGACGTCGCGCATCCGCCGAGCTGGCAGCGGATGCAGATCTACCCCAACCCCGTGCTCGGCTCGGAAGGCTCCGCGCGGATGGTGAATTCCGAGGGAGCGGAATTCTTCAACCAGCAAATCGATGATCCCCTGGCTTTTGGGCCCTACACCGTGCAGCTCAAGGCGCTGGTGAAACAGGTCCGCGCCGGCAAGGCGCGATATGACGGCGGTTATTTCGCCGGCTTCGACAACATGAACCCTGGGGAAGTCGACGCCTACACGACCTACGGCAAACCGTTCAACCAGCTCGGCATCGATCCCGGCAAGCGGCTATTGGAAACCGCGGTCTCGGCGCATTACCGGCAAGGCGGCGTGCTGGTCGACAACGTGACGATGCGCTCCTCGGTCGCCGGACTCTACGTCGCGGGCGGTCTCGGCGGGCACAGCAACGGCCTCATTGCGCTGGCGACCTTCGACGGCAAGACCGCGGCCGAGGGTATCCTGGCCGACTGGACAAAGCTCAAGCCTGGCGAGCTTCCGGAAGATGAAGTCGCGGCCGAGCAAAACAGGGTCGAGGCATTGCTGGCCATGACGGGACCCGGCCCCTCCCCCGGAGACATCAAGCAAAAGATCCGCGGTATCATGTGGGAAAAAGTCGGGGTCGAAAAAAGCGCTGCGAGCCTGACGGGGGCGCTGGAGGATCTCGGCCGCATCCGGACCTCGATGCTGCCGACCATGAGCGTGCGGAGCCGAACCCGAACCGCGAATTACGAATGGCAGGATGCGATCGACGTCCACAACATGATCGATTCCGCCGAGCTCATCATTCACTCGTCGATCGAACGCCGGGAAAGCCGCGGTCCCTTCATGCGCCTGGATTATCCGGAGACCGACAATGATTCCTGGCTGGCCGCCAATATCATGATCAAGACCGACAACGGCTTCCGCTTCGAGCGGTCTCCTTACGAGACGCCATTTTTTGAGCCCGGCTTCTCCCGGCGCGACAACCTTTCGGTTGCCTGGTGATGGGCGCCGGCGTGGACGCCAGAAGCATCGGCAAGGTCGAGAATTTCGACAGCCTCACCGCCCGCAATCAGCGGCTGGCGGCCGGCGACCCGATTCGTCTGCGCATCCGCAGGTCCGGCGGCGATCTCGGTGAGCAAATTCGTTTCGACAGTTTTGAAATTCCCTACCAGACCTCGATGCGCGTGCTCGATGCCTTGATCTATGTCGCCGAGCACTTTGCCCCCGATCTCGCCTATCGCTGGTTCTGCGGCTCGAAGATGTGCGGCACCTGCGCTGTCCGGATGAACGGCCGGGAAGTGCTGGCCTGCTGGGAGAGCGTCGAACCCGAGATGACGCTCGAGCCACTCCGGAACCTGCCGGTGGTGCGCGATCTCGTGGTCGACCGCGCTCCCTACGAGGCGCGAGTGGCAGCGTTCGAGCCCTGGCTGGTCAGAAATCAGGAATACGCTGGTTTTCCCGAACCGCTGACCCACAAAGAGATGAAGGACGCCTCGAAGGCACTGGACTGTATCAGCTGCATGGCGTGCTTCTCGGCCTGTCCCGTGATCGGCCTCGGCAGCCTGACCGATTTCGCGGGACCAGCCCCGCTGGTTCAGCTCGCCCAGACCGCGCTCGATGCCCGCAACGATCCAAACAAAGTCGCGGGCGCGCTGGAGCACGCCGGCATTTTCAACTGCGTCTCCTGCTACAAATGCGAGGAAGTCTGCCCGGCGAAGATCCCGATTGTGTCGCAGGTCATCGAGCCCTTGAAGGCGAAGACGGCGGCGTTGCGGCCGGCCCTGGCAAAGCATTCGCTGACATTCAGGGCGATCATCGCGGCGCGGGGGCGGATCGATCCGACCGAGCTGGTGCTGCGGGTACAGGGCCTGAAAGCCGTCCTGCACGTGGCGCGCGCCATCAAGTTGTTGATCGCCGGCAAGATCAATCCGCTCAGAACGCTATTCAAGAAAAGAAACGGAGCGGCGACAGCCGCGCGCCGCGTGCTCCGCAACGAGGATATCGGACGATCATGAAATTCGCCTATTACCCCGGCTGTTCCGCCAAAAGCTCCTGTGCCGAGCTGAATGAGGCGATGCGCAATGTCGCCCCAAAACTCGATCTGCAGCTGTCGGAAATCGAGTCGGCGACCTGCACCGGTGCGCGCGAGATCAGGGCCATCGATCCCATCGGCTTCCTGGCGCTGAATGTCAGGATCCTCGCTCTGGCGGAGCGCGACGCGCTGCCGCTGATGACGATCTGCAATACCTGCACGCTGAATCTGATCGACGCCAATGCCCGGTTCCTGGAAGACCGGGACATCGCGCGCGAAGTCAATGACCGCTTGGCGCCGGAAGGCCTCAAATATGGCGGCACCACGCGGGTGACGCACTTCCTGTGGGTGTTGTTTGAAGACCTCGGAATGGAGCGGCTTCGCACCCTGATCGTGAACCCGCTCAACGGCTTTTCGGTCGCGGCATTTTACGGCTGCCACATCACGCGCCCGCCCGGAAAATACGGCTTCATCGATTCCCGCAACAACCGCTCGCTCGAACAGCTCTCCGAACTCTTGGGCTGCAAGCCGATCGATTATTCCGGCCGCACCGAATGCTGCGGCTTTCATACCGCGGCGCATGACGAGCGGATCGCGATCAAACTGACGGGGCAGCATATCGAGTCGGCCAAAACCAACGGCGCGCAGGCGCTGGTGACGCCCTGCCCGCTATGCCACACCGTGCTCGACAGTTTCCAGAAGGAGATGGAGGCCGATATCGGCAAGAGGCTGGACATGCCGGTCCTGCACTTGCCGCAACTCGTCGGCCTCGCTTTGGGGATGTCCCGCGCGCAATTGCGCCTCGACAAACATCTGGTCTCCACGGACTCGATCAGACCGCACGAAGCGCGGATCTAACGGTGGCTGTCGCGGCGACCTTAAACGCCGTCCAGCATGATCATCACGTCGGTCGCGGCACTTTGGCGCAACGCGATCAGCGGCTGGTATTCCGGCGCGGCGTACCAGCTTCGGATCGAAGCTTTATCGGGAAATTCGACAATCACCACCCGATTGGGTTGCCAGTCGCCCTCGAGAACCTCGTGGCTGCCGCGCCTGGTGAGATAGCGCCCACCGAAGCGCTCGATCATCGGCATGACCAAGGCGAGGTATTCTTCGAACACCTCGGGGTTGGTGATCTTGTGTTCGCCGATGTAGTAGGCGGGCATACACACCTCCGGAACAACCGCTTGCGATCCAGCCCCCTGAAAAGCAAAAAGGCCCCCGAAGGGGCCCTTTAAAACTTAAACCGCGTCTTTGGCTGCCTTGACCGGCCGCGCCCTGACGATCTTTCGAGCCGGCTTGGCCTTGAACATCATCGGCTCGCCGTTGAAGGGATTCGTTCCGGCACGCGCCTTGGTGGCGGGCTTCTTGATGACGACGAATTTGGCAAATCCGGGAACCAGGAAGACACCGGTTTTCTTCAGCTCCTTATAGCCGATGGTCGCCAGCGTCTCGAGTACGCCCTTCACGTCCTTCTTTGCTATTTCGTTCTCCGCAGAGATCTTCTCGATCAGCTGCGATTTCGTCATCTGTACTGCCATGTTGTGTCCTCTGGTGTTGATTCGATCCACGCACACTATTTGGAATCAAGCTGCCAGCCTAGGATTCAGAGCCACGGAGGCCCAAAAGTCCTTATTTCATGCACAGATACGAATCGGACCTCGTTCAAAGCCCGGCCGCCATAAACCGAAATTTGCGACGCGACAGCGGACGCCACATTCGTCACCCGAAGACGCGATCGCTCCCAGGAACAGCCAAGGCCGACGATCCGATCTTCCATATTTATGGTTTAATTTCAATGCCTTAGACGTTAATTCGCGCTCCGAGGGGCGGCTCGCGGCTGTCCTTGTATCCTGGTGCGTGGATGAATACGGCCAACAACGCCGCTGCAACATTACGGGCGAAACGCCCGAATCGCTGCGTATCAAGCGGTTGGCGCTCGCTCAGGCGATTTCATGCCGGGGTTTTTCTTCTTCATTATGGTCGTGAAGCAGATCGAGCAGGCGCTTGCGCATCAGCATGCCCGGCCGGTCCGACGGCATGTGCTTTTCGATCTTCCGGCCCATATCCACGATCGCATCGGGGTCGGTCGATTCCAGCATATCCCGGTCTTCGGCGATGATGGCGGCGTCCCAGTCGATCAGTTCCTGGGTGGAGCAATCCGCTTCGGTATCGTTGCGAAACAGGATTTGAACGACCTGGATCTGACCGTCGGATATCGGGGTCGCGCAGTTGAAAATGATGTGCCGGATGCCGGAGGGATATTCCATGTCGAGCCGCCGGCAGAACGGCATGAACCACTTGTTGCGCTGATGCCGCTTCGTGGTGGGATCGGTGGTTCCGGTGATCCTGGCCGCGTTGGGCGGATTGCGGATGGTGATGATGGTTTCGGCGTCGAAGCCATAGTCGGTCTCGACGATCTCGTACTTCTCGGGCTTGGGCTGGTTGATATCGCCGAAGGTCCCCTTGTGCACAAAGGCGAAGTGCGCGTTGTCGAACGAATTTTCCATCAGCCGAAGGGCTGCGGTATTCCACTTGTCGTAGAACTGATGAATCCGGCGGTAGCCGGGCGTGTGATCCTCGGGAACGTCGGGAATATCGCTGAGCGGTTCATCGAGCGCGACCCAGACATAGCCGTAACGGGTCTTGGCGCGAAACGAGCGCGCCTTGGCTTCGGGAATCGGCTGCTCGAATGGAAATTGCGGAATCATCACGAGCTTGCCGTCGCGGTCGTATTCCCAGCCGTGATAGCCGCAGACGATGTTGCCGTCCTTGCACCAGCCCTTGGAGAGCTTCGCGGTCCGATGACAACAACGATCCTCCAGCGCGGCCGGTTCGCCCTTGCCGTCCAGAAACAGCACTATGGGTTCACCGAGCAGCGTGAACGGCCGCGGCCCATCCTTGAGGTGATCGATTGGCATGATGGCGTACCAGAAGCGGCGAAGCACGGGTTGTTTGGTGTTGAGCATGATGGTCTCCGCTGTTCAGGCAGCCAGCCGCGCGACAACGCGGACCGCGTCGGATCTGAGCTTTTGAATATCGAGGCCCGGGATGACATTATTTTCCACAACGATGCGGCCGCCGATCAAGAGATAGCGCACATTGGCGGAGCCGCCACAGGTGACCGGGGCGATCAAGGGATCATGCATGCCGAAATGGCGGGGCTGATCGAGATCAAAGATCGCGATGTCGGCCTGTTGTCCGGGCGCCAGGGTTCCGATCTGCGGCAGGCCCAGCACGCGGGCGCCGCCCGCCGTCGCCCAATGCACGACGTCTTCGGCGGTCACCGCATCGGCGCCCTTGACGGCCCGATGGGTATGCCAGGCGCTATGCATCTCGCTGATCATGTCGGCGGCTTCGTTGGATGCCGCGCCATCGACGCCAAGCGATACGGCGCCGCCGAGCCGGGCCATCGCATCGGCAGGCGCAATACCAGATCCGAGCCGGCAATTGGACTGCGGACAATGCGCCATCCCGGTGCCGGTGCTCGCCAGCATCTGCACTTCATTGGGGTCAAGATGAACCAGATGCGCAAACCACACATCCGGCCCCAGCCAGTCGTGGTCGGCGAGCCACTCGACCGGCCGCTTGCCATGCACCGACAGGCAGAAATCGACAT
>Ga0116135_1001223_pt1 | contig 13280 bp, 13 predicted proteins | sample June2015DPH_20_1_FD_89738 | JGI IMG/M metagenome (GOLD analysis project Ga0116135, IMG submission 89738) | Peatland microbial communities from SPRUCE experiment site at the Marcell Experimental Forest, Minnesota, USA - June2015DPH_20_10 | ecosystem: Environmental > Terrestrial > Soil > Wetlands... | reverse complement strand
CCAGATCACCACATGCGTATCCAACAGGATCAATACAGATCGCCCCATTCCTCCGGACTGATCGCAGGAGAGACAATATCGCCAACAATTTTGATCTTGCCGGCATAGAAACCGAAGAAGTCATCTTTTTCCTTATCCACCGGAACCAGCTTCGCAACCGGCTTGCCCCGCTTGGTGATCAGCACGGCTTGCCGCTTCGCCTGCACTTCATCCATGACCCGCAAGCAATGCACCTTAAACTTCCCCGCGGCAATTGTTTTCATCGCGAGACCTCCTTTCGAGCATGGTCATTGTACTATAGTCATCTTAAAGCCCGCGCGTCCGACCTCAGGCAGAAGCCAACGGGACAAGCGGCCATCGCTTGCACAAGACCGGGGAAACGCTGAAGCCGAAGCTCTAGTTCCTTGCCGCACCCGCAATGCCTTCTGTAGCATCAATAGTTAGGCATACATTAAGGAGCAATCATGGCAACCGATACTTTGGCCTCCCCGGCTACCCTGCGCTACAACCCCACCAAAGTCTTCAAGAACTTCATCGACGGTGAGTGGGTGGAGTCCTCGACCGGAGAAACCTTCGAAAATCGCAATCCCGCGGATACCCGCGATCTGGTTGGCATCTTCCAGAAATCGGGCAGGGATGATGTGAACGCGGCTGTAGATGCGGCCAAGTGTGCTTTCGCTAAGTGGCGGTTGGTGCCCGCGCCACGTCGCGCCGAGATTGTCTTTCGTGCCGCAGAATTTCTGATTGGCAACAAAGAAGATTTTGCCCGCGACATGACCCGCGAAATGGGCAAGGTTCTGAAAGAGACGCGCGGCGACGTGCAGGAGGCGATCGATGCCGCCTATTACAACGCCGGCGAAGGTAGAAGAATGTTCGGTCCTACCGTTCCTTCGGAGTTGCCCAACAAATTTGCCATGGCCGTAAGGCAGCCGATCGGCATCTGCGGCATGATCACTCCGTGGAATTTTCCCATGGCGATCTCTTCCTGGAAGCTGCTGCCGGCCATCGTTTGTGGCAATACTTGCGTCATTAAACCCGCGCAGGATACGCCGCTTTCCACCTTCAACCTGGTTCAAGCTCTCACCGAGGCAGGATTGCCGAAAGGCGTCATTAACATCGTTGCCGGCTTTGGCCCGGAAGTGGGAACTCCGCTGGCCGAACATTCCGACGTGCGAGCCATTTCACTTACCGGGTCTTCCGCTGTCGGCCGCATCATCGGCGGCATTGCGGCGAAGAGTTTCAAACACTGTTCCCTCGAACTCGGCGGCAAGAATCCGATGATCGTTCTCGACGATGCGAATCTTGATCTCGCCATCGAAGGCGGCCTCTGGGGCGGCTTTGGTACCACCGGGCAGCGCTGCACCGCGACCAGCCGCATCATCGTGCAAAAGGGCGTTTATAAGGAGTTCATCGAGCGCTATGTGGCGCGCGCGAAGAAACTGAAAGTGGGCAACGGATTGGACGAGACGGTTGAGATGGGTCCGGCAGTCAACGAGAAGCAATTGCAGACTGATCTCAGCTATATCGAGATCGGAAAGAACGAAGGCGCGAAGCTGGTATGCGGCGGCAACCGCCTCGACCAGGGCGAATATCAATATGGCTGGTTCATGGAGCCGACCGTATTCACCGATGTCGATCCGAAGATGCGCATTGCGCAGGAAGAAATCTTTGGCCCCGTTGTATCGATTCTTCCCTGCGATGATTTGGAAGATGCCATTGAAATCGCCAATGGAATCGAGTATGGATTGTCGTCAGCACTGTACACGAAAGATGTAAACAAAGCGTTCGCCGCGATCCGCGACCTCGATACTGGAATTACCTACATCAACGCACCGACTATCGGCGCAGAAGTCCATTTGCCGTTCGGCGGAACCAAAGCCACTGGCAACGGGCATCGCGAGGGCGGGATTGGCGCGATTGATTTCTATACCGAATGGAAGTCCGTCTACGTGGATTATTCCGACACGCTTCAGAGAGCGCAGATCGATCGAGGAGAATAAAAGCTTTACCGCCCCACTCGCAGCTGCGCCCAGAATTTCTCTGCGTTCTCGGCGTCTTCTGCGGTTAGAATTTGGTTCATGCCCACCACGCAGGCTCACGAGGTCACCGCTGCCAAACGTCTCGAGAACGTTCGCTACGCCATTCGGGACCTGGCTTGCGTCGCGGATGAAGTCATCGCGCAGGGCCACAAAGTTCTGCCGCTGAATGTCGGCGATCCGCTGAACTTCGACTTCCAGTCTCCAGCTCACATCATCGAAGCCGCCTACAAAGCCATGCGCGACGGCAAGAATGGCTATGCTCCGTCGCCCGGGGTTCCCGAGGCGCTGGAAGCAATTCGCGGCGAGGCCGCGCGCAAGGGCATTACAACGGTGCGCGATGTCTTCGTCACTTCGGGCGTGAGCGAGACGGTCGATCTCTGTATCTCCGCACTGGTGAATCCGGGCGAAGATATTCTTACACCCAGCCCCGACTATCCGCTCTATTCGGCGGTGCTGTGCAAGTTGGGGATCGCGCTGAACGCCTATGATCTGAACGAAGAAGATGGATGGCAGCCGGAACTGGCTGATATCGAGCGCAAGCTCACGCCGCGAACGCGGGCGATTGTGCTGATCAATCCCAATAATCCTACGGGCTCGCTGTGTACACGGGAGATGCTGGAGCAGATTGCGGAGATAGCACGACGTAACAATCTGGTCGTTTTCTCGGATGAGATCTACGACAAACTCATACTCGAGGAGACGCCGCACATCGCCTTCGCCACCGTTGCGCCCGACGTGCCTTGCATCACCTTCGGAGGGATGTCGAAGAACTATCTGGTTCCGGGATGGCGCATTGGCTGGGGAATTATCTCCGGCGATGCTGCGGCAGTGAAGCCGTATGCCGAAGGCATTCACCGGCTGTTGCGGGCGCGCCTGTGCGCCAATCACCCTGAGCAATATGCGATCCAACCCGCACTCGAAGGTCCGCAGGAACATCTTGTGGAAGTGCGGCGGAAGCTGCGCTCGCGTCGCGACCTGACGCAGAGGTGGTGCGAAGCGACTCCGCGCGTGAGCTGTGTTGCGCCACGGGGGGCCTTCTATGCTTTTCCGCGCATCGATATTCCAGAGAGCGATGAAGTGTTCGTCAAGGAACTTATCCGACAGAAGCATGTGATGGTTGTCCATGGTTCCGGCTTCGGCCAGAAGCTTGGGACGCAACATTTCCGCATTGTGTTCCTGCCGGATGAAGCGACTTTGTCGCGAGCTTACGCGTCGGTAGGGGATTTCATTCGGGAGAGATACTGAGAGTATGTGGAAGTGTGGCAAGAACGAAAGCAGTTTCCTCACCGGGCTTACGCCCGCTTCGGAATGACAGGGGATTTAGGGTCGACACGACGTCAAATGCCATAGTTCGCGGCGCGTAGGGCGTCTTTATATGCTTCGCGGGCCCGAGTGGCGTTGGTGTGGGCATCTTCCTCGCGGAAGTGCGCGTCGTCCCACTTTTCCCAGGCAAGGATGGAGTGATCGGGAGTTGCCAGAGCTTCTTCCGCTCGAATGGTTGCGACCCATAAGTCGGTGGCTTGCTTGTAGGCGAGTCGGAGTTGGTCGAGGTTAGACGTGTCCATGGAACGGAGAGTAGCCTTCCGTTACTGAGGCGGTCAATCGGGCGGCCAGTAATTCACCAAAAATTCACACTCAGGGAATTGGCCGTTTTCCTTCTGGATCGTCCGGTATTATGAGCGGACGCGCTTGGATAACAAGGCGTGAGCGCATTCTCCTAAAGCCTATGATCCTCGAAGCTCTGCATCAGCTTGCCAGTCACGGCCAGTCGCTGGGACGAGCGGGATCGCGTGCGGTAATGGCAGAGGTTCTGGCCGGACAGTGCACGGACGCGCAGATCGCCTCGCTGCTGATTGCTTTGCACATGAAGGGCGAGACGGTGGAGGAGATCGTCGGTTTTGCCGAGGCGATCCGCGCAGCCGCAACCCCGTTTCCCGCCTCCGCCCCCGGAACCAATGTCGAGGTCGGAGCGCTAGACCTGAGCGGCACAGGCCGCGACGCGCTGCTGGAATCGGCTCTGGTGGATACGAGCGGCACCGGCGGCGATGCCGGCGGCACTTTTAATATTTCGACCGCGACCGCGTTCGTAACCGCAGGCGCTGGCGTGCGAGTGGCCAAGCACGGAAACCGCAGTATCAGTTCGAAATGCGGCTCAGCCGACGTGATGGAAGCGTTGGGCGTAAAGGTCCAGATTCCGCCCGAAAGTGCGGCACGATGCTTGCGTGAGGTTGGAATCTGCTTTCTGTACGCGCCGGACTTGCATACTTCCATGAAACAAGTGCAGAAAATCCGGCGGGAGCTGCGGCTGCGGACCATGTTCAATTTGCTGGGCCCACTTACGAATCCGGCGCATGCTTCCGGGCAGGTGGTGGGAGTTTATGCACTCGATCTCGTTGAGAAGTTGGCTGAGGCGCTCAGCATGTTGGGCTTGCACCGAGCTCTGGTGGTGCATGGGCTGGATGGACTGGACGAGATCACCATTACCGGGCCGACACGAGTGGCAGAGGCGCGGGACGGATCGGTGCGCAGCTATGAGGTCAACCCGGAGGAGTTTGGGATGAAGCGCGCTACCCTCGCCGAAATCTCTGGCGGAGATGCCATGGAAAACGCTAGGATTATCCGGGAAGTTCTAAGCGGAAAGAAATCCGGACGGCGGGACGTGGTATTGCTGAATTCAGCGGCCGCGCTTGTGGCAGCGGGACGCGCGAATCACCTTGCGGAGGGGATTCCCGCAGCGGTACATTCCATCGACTCCGGTGCCGCAGCGGCAACGCTGAATGCCCTGGCAGGCTTCACGATTAAAGAAGGAGTTTAGGTTGCGATGTCCTGTACCCTCAAAGCGAGCGGCACCTGCTTCGACGTAGATGAATTCCTGAAAATTTCCTCGCTCGACGCGCTCAACGCCTTTCACCGTGGAGAATCTCATTTCCCCCTCTCATGCGTGACACGCAGGAGCCAGTACGCCGGAGTAAGCATAAGCGTAGGCCTGCAAGAATTTTCGGATCTGGACAGTCAAATCCAGGACGCCGTCAATTTTCTGACGGCCAACGAACAAGAACTCAAGCGACTTCGGGACTTTCCTGGGTTGGAACGAATGTATCTTGATTTTCCGGTGGAGAGCCGGGATATGGTTTTTCAATCGGATGCGTTCCCACCTCACCTGCTCTCACTTCTGGGGAGGCTGAACATTGGATTGGTTATATCGCGCTATCCATCGTTCGCGAGCGGTGAAGATCAAACGGACACTAAACAGTAGAAGACGGCTCGCCTGCTATTGTGAGGATTCGCCGGGCTCAACTTTCAGAATGTTGTTGTTAAGATCGCTTTCCGGAACGCTGCCGTCATTCACTACGATTTCCTCTAATTCTTTTGGGATCTCCACTCGAAAAACTCCTTTGCTGTTGCCGCGTACCTCAACACGCTTCACCGTTTCGCCACCGGTGAACTTGATGATGACCGGCACTTCGGCTCCGGCAGCTCCGAGATTAGATACTGTCACGGTCACCAGAAATGCATCATTCATCGTTTTGCGAGGAAACGCGGACTCTACTTTAAAGTCCGGCAGGCCGCGGTCCCGATAGACCCAGTCGTCGAAGAACCATTCGAGGTCGCGCTGCGTCTGAGCTTGAATCAGGCGCGGCATATACGAAGATTCTTTGTCTTGATCGGGACGGTACGCGGCCAGAGCTTTTTTGAGCGGCGCGTCGCCGATCATGTCGCGCAGCATCCACCATACGTACATGGCCTTGCTGCGGTAAAGCTCTTCATCGGCGGTATTGATTAACGAGCCAGCGGCTTCTTCTTCGGGTTTCCTAGACGCCTGTTTTTCAGCGGCGTTGAACGCCGAGCGATGGGTTGCCATATAATCCAGGGCCGTCTGACGGCCCTTTTGATCTTCCAGGTAAAGCGCCTGTGCGAAGTGCGCCAGACCTTCGTCGATCCATTGGCGTTGAGAGGGAAAAGCCGCGTGAGTGAGTTGGTGAGCTGCCACTAAACCGGCGAGCTTTGCATCCAAACTGCTCAATGAAGTGAGCAGTAGAGGCCCGCTTTCGAACGGCGTGGCACCCGCATCTGGCAGGTCTGCAGTCTGCGCTTTGCTTTTTGCCGCACCGAACCACTCGGTAATGAAGGGGAGAACTTTGTCCGCCGCATCGGCGTAGCCGGTGGCCGAGGCGTCGTGACCATGTAGGAAATGAACCGCAACGGACAGCCGGTCAACGGTTTCGTAATCAGCGATCACAAATGCGGGCACGACGGAACCGAGGGAACGGTAGGTGCAATCCGCGACGAACTGATGCGCCTCTTCTCGAGACATGGGGCAAGTCGTGGCGTTGACAAGAAGTTCGGGCGCCTGGCCCTCGTTCTTCTGAATCTGCATCTGCAAGCGCATCTTCGAATTGGACTCGCGCAATTTCCAGGCGCCGAGAACATCGAAAAGGCTGTTGTCGGCGAGACTGGCGTCCGGGGTGGCTATTGGATACCAGGTCACATATCCAGCGCCGCGCACTGCGGTGAAATTGGCGCTGATCTGATCCCAGTCGGAACCTGTGGCTTGCGCTTCCGGCGCATCAATCCGGGTGAGACGCGTGGCATCAAGCACAATCACGCCTTCATAGCCGACATCAATCTCGATGCTCGAACCGGGCGGGACTGCCGAGGGGAGGGTGACAATGGCCTCTGAAAGTTTGCCGGTGTGATCGATGTCGGCGGTGTAGGGCTGCATGACGAATTGCAGCGGCTTGCCGCCAGATGCGATCGAGCGCCAGTCCAGGGACGACGAAATCTGCAGTACCGCGGTTTTCTGCAGGGTTGTGGAATCGTTGCGAAGAGTGATTTTGCCGCGAACGCCGATGCGTTGCTGCGTGGGATCGACGCGAACACTCAGATCGTAGTTGGTGAAGGTAAAGGCTTCGCGGTCGATCGAAAATGCATTTATGATCCCGGCGAATAAAAAACAGAAAAACAGCAGACAGCGCAACTTCATTTCACTCCCACAGAGGCTTCGTTGCTCTTGCTTTTGTTCTTATGTTCGTCATGGGCTCGCCTCTGGCGCACAATCTCGTACATCACGACCGCTCCGGCCACTGACACGTTCAACGAAGGGACTTTCCCCAGCATGGGGATTGAGACCAGAAAATCGCACTTCTTCTTCACCAGATCGTGAAGGCCCTTGCCTTCCGCTCCGAGAACCAGGGCGCAATTCATGTTGTAATCCAGAGCGTCGTAGGTCTGCTTGCCGCGCTCGTCCAGGCCTACCGTCCAAACGTTGCGTTCTTTTAATTCCTCCACGGTGCGCGCAATGTTGGTGACCTTCGCAATCGGCAGATATTCGCTGGCACCGGCCGAAGCTTTGGTTACGGTTCCGGTTACGGGTGCGGCGCGGCGTTCGGGGATAACCACGCCATCTGCGCCGGCGGCGTCGGCGGTTCGAAGCACCGCTCCCAGATTGTGCGGATCTTCCACGCCATCGAGCACCACGATTAAGGAATAGCGGCCACGTTTCGCGCCGATTACGTCATCGAGATCGCTATATTGTTTGGCCGAGGTGACGGCGACTACGCCTTGGTGCGCCGCGTTGCCGGCCATGTGATCGAGTTCCGTACGGGTTAGAAATCGAACGGGAACGGCCAGTCGTCGGCAGTCTTCGATCATTCGTTGCAAACGGATATCATGTCGCTCTTTGGCCATTCCAACCCACTGAAAGGCGCGTCCGCGGGCCTTGAGCGCCTCGGTGACCGCATTGATGCCGTAAATGTAGTTCATGAAGAATTTAGTGTACCGGAATGGCGAGGGTTCGGAGCAGCGCAGGCGACGCGTTTCCTCGTCACGTTAAACAAAATCTGGAACCGAGGCGATCCCGTCTTATTGAGCCAGTGGCGCGCGCTGGGATTCGGCGGAGGCGCGGAGGCCCGAAGCGTCGAAGGTATACGTTCGGGGTTCGCCGGGGGTGCCGTCGCCGCGAATTTCCTTGCCGTTGAGCAGGAAACTGATTCCGGCCCCGTTGCCGGCCCGTACCACGATCTCGTGAGCGGCGCGAATGGAAGTGTTGGCGGGAGCGATTAGAGTTTCTCTTGCAACGGGCTGGCCATCGGCGATGATCGAAACCGAAGAGTTCTGATTGGCGCGGATCACCAGGGTGAATTTTGATGGCGAGTTTACGGCAGGGACTGGGACCGTCAGCGCTCTTTCCGGCGGATGGATTTCCGGATGACCGGTCGCCGCCCGGTGCGTAGTGGGTGCTGGCGCGGCGTGAGGAGGCGTTACTGGTTCGGATGCGGCTGGCTTACCCGCTGCTGGTACAGACGCGGAAACCATGCTCCGGCTGGTTGCTTGCGGGATTATGGCTGCCGGCTGGTTCCGGCGGTGATGGTTCCAGAATGCGAGCGCCAAGGTAATCAGAAAAAGTGGTGCGGCCAGTCTGATCCATGGATGCCGATCCGTTTGTTGACCCAGACTTGGTTGACCCAGACTTTCAGCAAATGTTGCCCCGACCTTCTCCAAAACACGACTGCTTCGGTCTGCTCGCTTGCGACGCTCTCCGTTCCGGCGTTCGTCGACCCGACGTTCCTGCATGCGGCGATCTTCTATTCGAAGGTCTTCGCGCTGACTGTCTTCGATTGGAACAACTTCTGTCTGCCGATCCGCTGTTTCGTCCTCTTCTGTCGGGCGAGCTTCTGCAATCTGACTTGTATGGCTCCGCTGCTCAGCCGAATTGGAGACTGGAGCAACAGCGCGAACTTCGGCATGAAGGGAGCCCGGAAGATCGGACACTCCAGCGAGCCTCGAGTCATTTGGCATTGGCGCGGCGCTATGCTGGCGAAAATCCGGCAGAATGGCTTGGGAATGGATCTGGCTCTCACGGAGCGCGACCAGGTAATCGGCTACCGCCTCGTCTTCGTCCAAGCCGACCTGGCGGGCGTAGGCGCGGACGAAACCTTTGTTGAAGACGCCACCAGGAAGTTGATCGAAGTGCTCATCTTCAATGGCGCGGAGCATGCGAAAACTGATTTTCGTGGTGGTAGAGATAGCCTCGAGCGAAATGCCGCGCAGTTCGCGTTGCGTGCGAAGATTGTCCCCGAACCTACCCAAGGTGAACTCCGGCGGGCCTTCCTCAGAATTAGGCCCGTACTCAGATGGCATCTATCATAGGCGAAGGCGGGCGCGGGCGCTAGAGTGGACAGTCGGATTGGCTGTGAGTCGACTTACTCTGGGGGCTTTGGCCGCAGGACGACGGTAAACTGCGCCTTGCAGGTTTTGGAGGGGTCGTCAAAGGCAGAGCCTTCGCGGTTGCCTTCCGAAGCGCGGAAGAAAAGGCCCTGTTTCGAGTTTTCGGGCAGGCCGATGAAGCGGGCTTTGCCCTCTGAGTTGGTACCGACCTCCAAATCAAACTTGTGAAGGTTCATGAACCCATAGGCGAGGTGAAGGCGGATGTAGGCAGCGTAGACCGGCTTGCCGGAATCGTCACTGATGACAAAATCAGCCGTGCAGGAGCCAAGTCCGGCATCGACCTCGGACACGGTCTTTGAGTCTTTTGGGGGCGGGTCAGTTTGGGACGCGCAAGCCGCGGATAGGAGAAATCCAAGAATTAATATGATCGAGAGCGAGCGAAGACATTTGGTTTTTGCGGACATGCTTTGTATAGAGTACGACATAGAATCAGTAGAGTACGAGCCGGAATTTGTCGGGTCCGATCCCGAAAGCAAGACGGCGGGGCCAACGCCCCATTGTCGTTACCGATTCCGGTTACCAAGGTTCGTTGCTGCGGAAGGAACAGGAATCTATAATTTTGGGAACTGTCACCTCGTTCATGCACATGGGTTATTCCGCTGATTACTGGAGTAACGTCTCGTGCAAAAAACTGTAGTTCGACGCGCGGGCTGAAAAGTCCGTACTCCAGGGGAAATGAAGGAAGCAGGCATGTCCGAGGCCGCCGGCACTCAACTAACGCGCCATAGCCAGGAACTGCTTATTTTTCACGACGTGGCCAAGGCCCTCACGTCGTCGTTGGACCTCGACTCGATCCTGCAAACCATCATGGAGAAGATGGCGGAATATTTCCGCCCGGATACCTGGTCATTGCTGATGGTAGACGAGCCAAAGGAAGAACTTTATTTCGCAATTGCGGTGGGCGAAAAGTCGGAAGCATTGAAAGACGTGCGCCTGAGAATGGGCGAGGGAATTGCGGGTTGGGTAGCGAAGCACGGCGAATCTGTGATCTCGAACGATGTGGATCGTGATCCGCGATTTTCCAGACGTGCTGATGAAGCGACCAAGATGGAGACGCGCTCGTTGATTGCCGTGCCACTGCGGTCCCGGCTACGGGTGCTGGGAGTAATTCAGTTGGTGAATGTGGACCGCGAGCAATTCGGCGAGCAGGAAATTTTCTTTCTGCAGGCGTTGTGCGACTACGCCGCCATTGCAATTGAAAATGCGCGTTGGGTAGAAAAGATTCAAGAACTGACGATCACTGACGATTGCACTGGCCTGTTCAATGCGCGGCATCTTTATAAGACGCTGGAGACGGAGGTCTACCGCTCCTCGCGATTCGGATATGAGTTCAGCGTGCTGTTTATCGATCTCGATCACTTCAAGCAGGTCAATGACACTCACGGTCATTTAATCGGGAGCAAGCTGCTGGCGGAGATCGGATATCTGGTGAAGGCGCAGCTGCGGCTGATTGATTTTGCTTTTCGCTACGGTGGCGATGAATTTGTAGTGCTTTTACCGCAGACCGGGAAAGATCAGGCGCTAGTCGTGGCCAAGCGCTTGCAGGAAGCGATGCGCGCCAGCACTTTCTGCCGTGATGAGGGGTTGAATCTGAATGTTCGAGCGTCGATTGGGCTGGCAACATTTCCACATGATGCGCGCGACGCGCACGACATTATCCGGCAGGCCGACGAGATGATGTATCTAGTGAAGAACACGACTCGGGACAATATTGGGATCGCGCAGCGGGGAGTGATGAAGTAGCAGTGAACAGTGGTCAGTGAACAGTGGTCAGTTCTCAGTTGGGGAGGACGGTATTCGCTCCGGTTTATTTTTTCTCGTCTGAAGCGGTGCTCTTTTTTTCGGCTTTTGTGTCTGGCGTCCAAGGATTTTTGTTTGCCCCGGCTTTTGGATTGACGCTAAAAGGCCAGATGTAGAGGTTGAGCGCGTCAGGACCGCGGGTTTCGACAATTGCGTACTCGCCGGGCGCAAGGTCTTCGATAGGAGTTAGTTTTAGCCAGCCCGAGCCGACGCGATCGATCGTAGTCTTGACTGAGTCTTGTGCGACAGAGATGCTGCCGTTGGCTGCGCGTTTGACGTCTCCAACGATACGTTTGCCGCTCTTCACTTTGACCCGCACGATGCGGTAGCGGTCAAAAGGCACAGTCGCTTTTTGAGGCTGCTCCGGTTGTTCGGGCCGTTGTCGCGGGGCGTCAAGGCTGGGCTGGGACGGCGCAGCAGACGCGGTTTCGCCGGGCGGAGGGGATTGGTCCTCCTCATCGTCAGGATTGATATAGATAGAGGGGACGGCGACGTGCGAGTAAACGCTGGCATGGTCGCCCTGGAGTTCGATGCTTTGTTTTGCTCCGGCTCCGTGAGTGAGTGCGCCGCGAATCAGGCTGGCTTTTGAAGGCTCATCGATGCCGCCTTCGTCCTGCTGCACCTCATCGAGTTGCGGCTGGCCTTGGAAATTGTCGAGCATAAACATCCCGGAGGATTCCGGCAGATGCAAACCGGGGGCAACTTGCGGCAAGTGCATCTGTTCCGCATCTCGATCTTCGGCGCTTTGCTTGTCAATGAGCGCTGCTTCCGGAAGCGCGGGAGCGGCGGCGCGCTCCTTCTCATACTTCTCGGTAGCTGGCCAATCTACCATTGATGCGGGGAGTTCCTCCCATTCATTGCGTTCGGCGCTCAGATATCGAACGCGGTCGCCTTTGACCTCGTATTGTGTGATGGCTTGATAAGAACCGTCTTTGAGGATCAGTCGGCGTGCGAGTTTCTGCGTCTGAGCATGGACGAGTGATGTACCGAGTGCGGCCAGCGTCAGCGCAGCAAGTATGAAAATTCTGGAGACGAGCGCGTTTCGTGTCATAAAGCTTTTCTGATTATCGTCTGATTCGATCGTACCTTTCCTAATTATCGCTGATTGGATTTTCAATTGCCCGACGCGCCTCCTGGGCGACGAATACTTTCCACGGATTTCCACCGCGCAGCGGGGTGCGATAGAGTGAGAGGAGATGAAACGCACGCTGAGGGAGATTGCCGAAGCAATCGGAGCGCGCCTGCTAGGCGGAGATGCGCTGGTGGGTGGAGTGGCTAGCACCGCCTCAGCGTCGGCAGGGGATCTGGTATTTGTAGAGGAGGAGAGGCACCTCTCAAGGGCGATGGAGTCCGATGCGGGTGCGGTGATTGCCGGAGAGTTTGCGGCAAGCGCATCCGGGAAACCGCTGCTGATTTGCCGTCATCCCAAACTTGCATTTGGAAGGGCGGCGCGGATTCTTGCTCCAGAGAGCAGCAGGGAGGGCGAATTTCATGTGCATGCAAGTGCCATCATTCATCCTTCCGCTCGTCTTGCAAGGAATGTGCTCGCAGGAGAACTTGCCGTGATTGGCGCCGAGGTAGAAATTGGCGAAGCCACGCGGATTGGGGCTGGCTGTGTCATCGGACGCAGAGTAAAGATTGGAAGTGGCTGCGAGATTTATCCGCGCGTGACCATTTATGCAGCGACGACGCTGGGAGATCGCGTGATTGTTCACGCAGGCGCTGTACTGGGAAGCGATGGTTTTGGATACGTGCGCGACGCGAAGAGCGGCCAGTATGAAAAGTTCCCCCAGGTGGGCCGGTTGGTGATCGAGGACGACGTGGAGATTGGCGCCAACACCACGATTGACCGGGGAGCCCTGGATGAAACGCGAATCGGGCGCGGGACGAAGATCGATAATCTCGTGCACATCGGACACAATTGCCGTCTGGGCGAGAATGTGGTGATCGCCGCGCAGACCGGTCTTTCCGGTAGCATTGTGATTGAAAATGATGTGGTGCTGGGTGGGCAGGTCGGGATTGGCGAGCATGCGCACATTGGAGAAGGAGTGATGCTTGGAGGCCAGGGCGGCGTGCTGCCGAATAAAGTTTTGCGCGGCAAGGGGGTAGCGTTCTGGGGCACTCCGGCGCAACCGGTGCGGCAGTATTTGAAGCAGCTGGCGGCATTGGCGCGGTTGGGGAAAAAAAAGTAGTTATGGCACTCATTGTGATTGG
>Ga0116135_1001222_pt1 | contig 13284 bp, 12 predicted proteins | sample June2015DPH_20_1_FD_89738 | JGI IMG/M metagenome (GOLD analysis project Ga0116135, IMG submission 89738) | Peatland microbial communities from SPRUCE experiment site at the Marcell Experimental Forest, Minnesota, USA - June2015DPH_20_10 | ecosystem: Environmental > Terrestrial > Soil > Wetlands... | reverse complement strand
TAGGCATCGACAACGGCGTCGAGCGGAAATTTGCGCACCGTGAATCCGCGATTGGGCGCGTAATCCAGCAGTCCCTCGCCCGCTAAGGCCTGCAGGGCGGCGCGAACCGGAGTGCGCGAGACGGCCAGCATGCGGCTTAATTTGACCTCGTTGAGCCGCTCACCGGTCACGGCCAATCCGCCCAGGATGGATTCCCGGATATGGTCCATGACTGATAGCGCGCGATTGCCGGCCCGCGATCCGCCGGATGGTTCGAGTATGGGCTGCACAGCACGATCAATCATGGACAAAGCCTACCTCAGCTTCAAAGTGAATACACTTCAAAAAATGCCAGCAGGGTTTTAAGTTACCGAACGGCCTAAAATCCGATAAATCTCGTGCAGCACGCGATGATGTGTTTTTGAGCGTAGCGCAAAAATTCTGAGCAGAAGCCAAAGTGTATGCAATTTCCGTTGACTCCCTGATAGGTTCGACCAACGATGGCCTGGCACAAGTTTGAGAACAGCAGGCCGTATGTCGACAGGCTTTTCCAGCGTTGGCGAGAACGCAATCGAGCAGATTACCGCCGACCGCGGGCCGCACTACGAGCCGTTCGGCTGGCACCAATGGCCAGAGCACCCGTGGCTAGCCTATCAATTCCGCCGCGGCCTTGGAGAGACTCAAGAGGGCGGCGGCAGCGTCAGCGAGGTGATGCAGGCGGGATCGCGCATGATCCCGGGCGATCTGGAAAGCTGGCATTCCGAGTGGATGCGGATCGCCGACCGCAACTGGGCGCGTGGACTTGCAGAAGAGGTGTGCGGGCATATCCGCACGGCCATGAACTGCTTCCTTCGCGCTGCGGACTACTACCGCCAGGCCGAATTTCACCTCGCGCCGGACGATCCGCGCCGGCTGCCGACCTTCGAGAAGATGGAGGCGTGCTCGCACAAATTCATCGGCCATCTCAATCCGCCAGGCGAGGTTGTCGAGATTCCCTACGAACCGGGCAAATCGATCTGCGGGTACTTCATTCGCGCGCCGTTTCCAGGCGACCGGCTGCCGGTGCTCATCTGCATGGGCGGTCTCGATTCGATCAAGGACGAGATGTGGTTCATGCAGGCCCATGGCTGCCTGCAGCGCGGCATCTCGGTTCTGATGATCGATGGGCCGGGGCAGGGCGGCACGCTGCGCCGGCACAAGATCGTCACCCGCCCCGACAGTGAGGTTCCGATCGGCAAGTGCATCGACTGGCTGGAGATGCGCGCCGACGTCGACCCGGCTCGCATCGCGGTCTGCGGCTCGAGCCTCGGCGGCTACTATGCAGCGCGAGCTGGTTGCTACGAGAAGCGGCTGGCGGCTGCGATCTCGCATGGCGCGATCTGGTCGGTGCACGACATGTGGGGCACAAAGGGCGATGATTTCGGCCTCGCGACGCACATTCGCTGGGTGTTCGGTGCCGAGACAATGCGTGACGCCCACGAATTGATGAAACCCTTCACTCTGAAGGGGCACCTCGAGCATATGCGCTGCCCCTATCTGGTGCTGCATGGCGGTCACGACGTTCTGACCGTGACTGCGGCGCGCTCGACCTACGACTATGCGAAACTCCACGGCGTCGATGCGACATTACGGGTGCTCGATCCGGAGGAAACCGGGGCCGAGCACTGCCAGCATGACAATCCCACGATCGGCCAGGAAGTACTGGCCGATTGGCTCGCTGATTGCTTTGGCATTGATCAGCGCGAGCTTCTGAAAACGTCGTTCAATCCACTGCTGTGAGATCTGCCATGAATCTCGGTGTCGATCATATCAAGGCCGCTGTCGTCGCCATCGATCTGCACCGTGGCCACCTCGATATGTCCGTCGCGACCATGCCGACGTCCCCCGAAGTGGCGAGCCGGATTATCGGCGCCAACAAGCGATTTTTCGACTGGTGCCGCGGTGTCGGGATTCCGGTTATCCACCAGGTGACCTCCTACCGCGATGCGGAGGAAATCGGCGCAAACCCGTTTTGGCGGACGCGCGCCGCGGACCCCACCACTACCCGCAAGAACGTGATGCGGCACAACATTATCGGGGGACCCGGCTGCACGGTGATGCCGCAACTGCTTGATGTCAGGGATTTTGTCGTCAGCACCAAGAAACGTTACGATTGCTTTGTCGGGACCGATCTCGACTTTCTGCTGCGCTCGCACGGCATCAACACGCTGTTGATTACCGGGGTGAACACCAATTCCTGCGTGCTGGCGACGACGACGGCCGCGAATGTGCGCGACTATTCGGTGATCGTGGTCGAGGACTGCGTCGACAGCATGGACGGTCCGGAACTGCATGCGGCCGGTCTTGCCTGCATCAGGACGGCATTCGGCTTTGTGATGGATACCGATGCGGTGATGACGCTCGACGGGCTCGCCCCGCGGCGGAACAGCGTCGCATGACAGTCCTGATTTGACACGAGAGTATTCTGCCATGACCGGCTCCATGATACCGCGCGAGCGTAGCGACTATTCCGCCATCGTCGACCGTCCGGTGCTGAAGCTGCCCGGTGGCGCCCGCATCGTGATCTGGACCATCGTCAATCTCGAAGTATGGGATATTTCGAAGCCGATGGCGCGGCAGGTGGTCCCTGCGCCGACCGGCGTCCAGCTTTTGCCGGACGTCCCGAACTGGAGCTGGCACGAATACGGCATGCGCGTCGGGGTGTGGCGCTTCTTCGATCTCTACAAGAAGCTCGGGATCGCCCCGACGCTCTCAATCAATGCCCGTGTCTGCGAGGACTATCCGCGTGTCGCGCAGCAGGCCAGGGACGCTGGCTGGGAGTTCATGGGGCACGCCTATGAGCAGGGCCCGATCCACAAGGACCCCGACCAGAAGGCGATGATACATCGCGCGATGAGCGTGATCGAAAATTTTACGGGCAAACGCCCGGTCGGCTGGCTTGGGCCTGGCCTGACCCAGACCTTCGAAACCCCTGAATTTCTGGCCGAGGCCGGCATCAAATATATCGGCGACTGGGTCTATGATGACGAGCCGACTGTGATCCGCACGGCAAAGGGCCCCCTCGTGACACTGCCCTATACGGTCGAACTGAACGACATTCCCATGATGATGGTGCAGCACCACGACAGTACGCAGTTGCTGAACAGGACCATCGACAGTTTCGATCAACTATACGCCGAGAGCAAAGATCGGCCCAAAATATTGTCACTGGCGATCCACCCATACATCAGCGGACAGCCGTTCCGAATTAAATATCTCGAAGCCATCTACGACTATGTGAATAAGTTCGAAGGGGTGCTGCACTGGAACGGCGAACAGATTCTGGATTGGTACACCGGCCAAACCGCGGGCAAGCCGGGATCGTCAATATGAGCGCTAGCCCCGCCAGCGTATTGCCGGCCATCCCGGCGACCGAGTTGCCGGTCGTGGGGGGCGGTGTGTTCCCTGTCCGAAGGGTTTATTGCGTCGGTCGCAACTACGTCGATCATATCCGCGAGATGAAGGAGGCGGACGAACGAGATCCGCCGTTTTTCTTCCAGAAACCGCGCGACGCGGTGGTGGCGGACGGTTCGCATGTGCCTTACCCGCCGTTCACGTCCGATTTTCAGTTCGAGGTCGAATTGGTCGTCGCGATCGGCCGGAGCGCGCGCGATATTCCGATCGCCAAGGCCCGGGATCATATATGGGGCTACGCCGTCGGCATCGATCTTACCCGGCGCGACCGGCAGCGCGACGCGCGCGATCTTCGGCTTCCCTGGGAAGTCGGCAAAAGTTTTGACGCATCGGCGCCTTGCGGCCCCATCGCGCGCGCAAGCGATATGCGGACTTCCGAAGGCTGCACCATCACGCTCTCGGTCAACGGCATCGAACGCCAGCGCGGTGATACCAGGCAGATGATCTGGAGCGTTCCCGAAGTGCTGGCCCAGCTATCCCGCCAGGTGACACTCGGCGCGGGCGATCTGATTTTCACCGGAACGCCGGCGGGGGTGGGTCCGGTGGGGCCGGGCGATGTGATCACCGCCCAAATTGACGGACTGCCGCCGCTGACCATCACCATCACGCCCCCGGAGGCATGACAATGCTGCCCACTGAACGCATCAGCTATTCCCCGATCGCGACCCGAGACGCGCTCAAGCTCCCGAACGGTGCGCGCATGGCTGTCTGGGTCATCGTCAATGTCGAGGAATGGGATGCGAAGCAGACCATGCCACGCACCGTGCTGACGCCGCCGGCGGGCGGCTCGCCGACCCCCGACATTCCGAATTGGGCCTGGCACGAGTATGGCAACCGCGTCGGCTTCTGGCGCATGCTCAAGGTGTTCGACGAGTTCAATATCCCCGGCGTGCTCGCCATCAACGGGTCTGCACTCGCCGCCTATCCACCCATCGTCGAGGCGGCGATGAAGCGCCATTGGGAGTTCATGGGGCACGGCTTCACCCAGCGCAACATGCAAAAGGTCGAGAACGAGCGCGAAGATATTCGCAAGACTGCCGAAGCGATCAAGGCAGCGACCGGCCGGCGTCCACGCGGCTGGCTCGGCCCGGGTCTCACCGAGACCTGGGAGACGCCCGACCTGTTGAAACTCGAGGGTTACGACTATGTCGCCGACTGGGTGCTGGACGACCAGCCGGTCTGGCTGAAAACGACGACGGCGCCGATTGTCAACGTACCCTATACGCAGGAATGCAACGACGTGGCGATGATGTTGATCCAGCATCACAAGGCGTCAGAATATTACGACCGTGCCATCGATCAGTTCGAGCAGATCTACGACGATGCCGCGGATTCGGCTCGCGTCATGGCGCTTGTCGTGCATCCCTACATCATGGGCGCGCCTCACCGGTTGAAATATTTTCGCCGTATCTTCGAAACCATCCGGCAGAAGCCTGACGTCGTGTTCATGACGGGAGAGCAGATTCTGGACTGGTACCTTCTGGTCGGGCCGAAGGCGCCGTAAGCACGAACGACGGATGAATACCTTTCAACTCCTCAACGGACTGACCTTCGCCGCTCTGCTGTTCGTGGTGGCGAGTGGATTTACCTTGATTTTTGGGCTGCTGCGAATTGTCAATCTGGCGCACGGCGCCCTCTATCTGTTCGGAGGCTATGTCGGCTTCACGCTCGCGACACGGAGCGGCAGCTTCGTGTTTGGCGGCATCGGAGCCATGATCGCGGTCGCCGCGATCGGCTTCGTACTCGATCAAGGGCTTTTGCGCTTCGTGCGTGGCAACGAGCTTCGACAGGTTCTGCTGTCGTTGGGCTTCGCCTTCGTTCTCAACGATCTGGCACTGGTGATTTGGGGTGGCGACAGCTTTACCGTGCCGATCCCGCAAACACTTCGCGGCGGTCTGCGCGTGTTTGGGGTATTCTATCCGAGTTATCGGCTGTTCGTATTGGCCACCGGTATCTTCGTCTTCACAGCGCTGTGGCTACTGCTGAACCGCACCCGGCTCGGAGCGCTGATCCGCGCCGGCGTCGACGACGCCGAGATGGTCGAGGCCTCCGGCGTCAATATTCGTCGCGTCTTCCTCGTCACCTTCCTGCTGGGTTCGGCACTCGCTGGTCTCGGCGGACTGATGGGCGGCGCTTTCCTGTCGCTGTATCCCTCCGCGGACGCAGAAATTCTGGTGTTCAGTCTCGCGGTGGTGATTATCGGCGGTCGCGGTAGCCTGGTCGGGGTCGGCGTCGGCAGCCTGCTGGTTGGTCTCCTGAATACGCTTGGACAGGTTATGTTTCCGGAACTGGCCTACTTCGTGATCTTCGGCCCGATGGCGCTGCTACTGGCCTTTCGTCCGCTCGGCCTGTTCGGACGCGCGACATGACGATCTCGCAAGCTCAGTCCCGCAGCAGCTACGCTGGCATGTCCGGCCCCGCCGCCATTACTGCCTTTACCATTATCGCCCTGGCGGCGATGCTGCCGGTGTTGTTATCGAAATATCAGATCGGCCTTGCCACCGAGGTGCTGATTTTCGGCATGCTCGCGATGTCGATCGATGTTCTGGCTGGATTTGCAGGGCGTACCTCGCTCGGTCACGGGGCGATATTTGGCGTATCCGGCTATGTCGTGGTCTATGCCACGGCCCAGCTCGGGCTGCAGCCTCCCGTCGCCTTCGCGCTAGGCGTTGCTGCTGCGACGCTGGTTGCGGCGGTTTTCGCGCTGCTCGCGGTACGGACCTCGGGCGTCTACTTCCTGCTGTTGACGCTGGCGTTGGGCATGATCGTGTGGGGCATCTGCCTGCGCTGGACCCAGGTGACCGGCGGAGAGAACGGCATGCGCGGCGACGTCAGGCCGGCGTGGCTATTGACGCATGCCGCGTTCTACTGGGCCGTGCTCGCCGGTGCAGTCGCTGTGAGTTATACGCTGTGGCGGTTTGTTCGCTCGCCCTTCGGGCTGACCCTGCGCGGCATTCGTGACAGCGAAAGCCGGATGCGCAGTCTCGGTTATAACGTCTCGGTGCATCTGTTTATCGGCTTCACTGTATCGGGCGCCTTCGCTGGCGTTGCCGGCGCGCTGTATGCGATGTTCAACAACTTCGTCAGCCCGTCCACGGTAGCGCTGGCGCAGTCGGTCGAGGGCGTCCTGATGATGATCGCCGGTGGGGTAGGCACCCTGTTCGGTGGCTTCGTCGGCGCAGCAGCGATCATCATGCTGGAGAATGTCGTCAGCGCGCACACCGAGCGTTGGCCTATGGTGCTCGGCATCACGTTCATTCTGATTATGATCTTTGCCCCCGAGGGCATCGTCGGAAAGCTGCGCGTCATCCTGGCGCGCAGGCTACGTTGATCGAATTTCTCTGCGAAAGGATGTTGAAATGGACCGTAGGCAATTTCTGAAGAGATCCACGGCGGCGCTGACCGCCGCGAGCGCGGGCGTCGCACCTTGGACTACAGCAAATGCCGAGACTAACCCCATCAAGATCGGCTTGATGGCGCCGCTTACTGGTGTGGTTGCTTCCGGCGGAAAGGAAATGGTCGAAGGCGTGCAATTCTACCTCGATCAGGTCAAGAGTGAGATCGCCGGTCGCAAGGTCGAGCTGGTGATCGAGGACGACGCATCCAATCCCGACACGGCGCTGCAGAAGGCGCGCCGTCTGGTCGAGCAGGGCAATTGCCATATGCTGATAGGCAATTTGCTCGCCAACACCGGCCTGGCCGTCGCCAACTACGTCAAGGGGACCGGTACCCCTTATTTCATTCCGATCATCGCCGCCGACGACTTGACGCAGCGCCAACGCATCAAGAACGTGATCCGTGTGGCCGGCTACAGCGCCAGCGCCTTCACGCACCCGCTGGGCGATTGGGCCTTGAAACAGGGTTACAAAAAAATCGCGACGATCAGCCAGGATTATACTTTCGGCCATGAGCAGTGCGGCGGGCTGGCCCAGGTCTTTACCGAGGGCGGTGGCGAGATTGTGCAGCAGTTCTGGCATCCGCTCAACACCGCCGACTTTAGTCCGTATCTCGGCCAGCTTGCTGATCTCAAGGTCGATGCGATCTTCGCCATGGAAACCGGCGCCGACGCCACACGCTTCATTCAGCAATATGCAAGCTTTGGGCTCAAGGGGAAGATCCCGCTGCTGGCGGCCATGAACGGCACCGACCAATCGGTCATCCGCAACCTGGGCGAAGAATGCGAGGGCATTATCTCGCCAGCCCACTTCGCGGAAGGTTCGGACAATCCGGTCACCCAGAAATTCACCAGGGAGTATGAAGCGAAATATGGCAAGATTCCCTCACTCTATGGGTTCTCCATGTATTCCGGGATCATGTGGGTCGCCGAGGCGTTGGACAAAATGGCTGGCAAGGTTGAAGACCGCGATGCCTTCATCGATACGGTGTTGAAGACCGAACTCACGGGATCACCGCTTGGCAAGACCGTGAAGCTGGATGCCTACGGCAACCCGATTTACGACGTCTACATCCGTAAGGTCGTAAAGCGGGCCGACGGCAAATTCTGGAACATACCCGTCACGAGCTATCCGAATGTGTCGCAATTCTGGAAGTACGATCCCGAAACCTACATGAAGCAGCCGCCCTATTCGCGCACCTTCCAGGGCATCAAAAAGGCTTGAGCCGCGTCGACCAGGGATGCGGCTTTGCCGTGTCCCGCTTACCGGGAATTTTCGTGTCCGAACCAATCCTGACGCTGTCCGATGTTGTGGTTGCGTTCGACGCCTTGCGAGCGGTCGATGGGGTAAGCATGTCCGTTCCACGCGGTCAGCGCCGTGCCATCATCGGCCCTAATGGCGCTGGCAAGACCACTCTTTTCAACGCGATCGCCGGAGGTCTGCCGCCGACATCCGGCTGCATCGCGTTCGATGGCCAAAATATCACGAGACTGCCGCCGTATCGCCGTGCTCGGCTGGGGATCTCGCGCACCTTCCAGATCACCAACCTGTTTCCGACGCTTAGCGTTCGTGAAAACATGGTGCTGGCCCTGCGCGGGCGATCATCGCGCAAGTTCTCCCTGTTTGGCAGGCCCGATGAGGATTCCAGCGAGCGACCGCGGATAGCTGCGGCGCTTGACGCGGCGCGGATTGCTTCGCGCGCCGACGTCATCGTCAAAGAGCTGTCCTACGGCGAACAGCGCCAGCTCGAGATCGCGCTGTCGCTGGTGACCACGCCGCGTTTGCTGCTGCTCGATGAGCCTGCTGCGGGCCTGTCACCGTTGGAGCGTTCGATGGTCGCCGACATCATTCGTTCACTGGACCGCGAAATCACGGTTGTACTGATCGAGCACGATATGGACCTGGCGCTTGGCCTGGTCGACTTCGTCACCTGCATGTTTGAGGGGCGCATACTGGTCGAAGAGCCGCCGGACGGCATCCGCGGTAACAAGCAGGTTCAGCAGGTCTATCTGGGGACCCCGCGCCATGCTTGAGGTTAGCGATCTACACAGCGGCTACGGGGAAGCCCAGGTGATACGCGGTGTCTCTCTCGACGTCGGCGCAGGCGAGATCGTGGCCATGCTCGGTCGCAATGGCATGGGCAAGACGACCTTGATTCGCTCGCTGATGGGGCTGATACCGCCCCAGATACGGTCGGGCTCGATTACCTGGCGCGGCGAAAATCTGATCGGGTTGCGACCGCACGAAGTCGCCGCGCGCAAGATCGCGATCGTGCCGCAGGGGCGGCGCCTGTTCCCGTCCTTGACGGTGACCGAACATCTCACAATGCTCAAGAGCGCGCGCGCTAAAAGCGGGTGGACAGTGGACCGGGTGTTTGGGATTTTTCCGCGGCTTGCCGAACGGCGGCATCATCGCGGCGGGCAATTGTCGGGGGGCGAGCGAGGCATGCTGGCTGTCGGCCGCGCGCTGATGATCGATCCGCATCTGATCCTGATGGACGAACCCTCCGAGGGTCTTGCGCCGGTGACAGTGCAGCTCCTCGAGCAGATCCTGCTCGATCTCAAGCGCGAAGGCCTTTCGATCCTGTTGGTTGAACAAAACCTCTATAGCGCACTCGCCGTTGCCGACAGGGTCTATATTCTGGAAACCGGCCAGATCGTGCATCAGGGAGATGCGGCGACGCTGTCCCAGCAGACCGATCTATTGTTCCAGCGCCTCGGTGTACAGTGAGACTGCTGTAATAAATTACTTTTTTACTGGGCCTGCGGGGAAGGCAGTAGATCAGCGACGGCGCTTTACCCTGAGTTCCTTTCAGTCACGTCGGTCCACCTCGAAAGTGTTCGATCCCAGTTCCTAATCCTCGAATTGAAGATTCGTTGTGTTTTTCCTATCGGCCACTTTGGCCGATCAGGGTTAGTGGAGCCAATCATCTTCGATTATCGTTCTCAGAAGCGGCTGACGCGCTCGCGTCGTAGCTGCTCCGAGAGTGCACGAGGGATCGATGGCGGACAAGGTGTTTGCGGGGACGGTCGTTTTGTCCGACCGAATAATCGAAGACGGTTATGTTTTGGTTGCAGATGGCAAAGTACAAGTGGTTGGCTCGGGAACCAGACCCGCGGGCGAAAAGCACGGGGGCTCCGACTTCTTCGTGTTCCCGGGTGCGATCGACGCGCAGGTTCACAGCCGCAGCCAGCTAGGTCAGGAAGATTTTATTTGGTCGACCCGCAGCGCTGCGGCAGGCGGCGTCACCACGATCGTCGACATGCCCTACGACGATAACTGTTTGATCGCCACGGCAGAGCGTTTCCGTACCAAGATCAGGGAAGCCGGGGCACAAGCGCGGGTCGACTATGCCCTTTACGCCACGATCGACCCGGACGAGGGAGCCACGAGAGTGGATGAACTCGTCGATGCCGGTGCCGCGGCTTTCAAGTTCTCTACGTTCGGAACGCACCCTAAGCGTTTCCCTCGCATACCCCCGGATGTCCTCTACAAGTCCTTTCAGGCCGTCGGCAAACGCGGCCTGATCGCCGGCATTCACAACGAAAACGACGAAATGGTGCGTGCCTTCATGGCCGACGTAGAGGCAAAGGGCATTACCGACTACACCGCGCACGGGTTGTCGCGTCCGCCGATCTCGGAGGCGCTGGCGACTGCCGAAGTCTACGAACTCGGCGCAGGTGCGGGCTGTCCCGTCCATATCGTGCACAGCTCGATCGGTCGCGGATACGAATTGGCCGCGGCCTACCGCGCCCAGGGGCATGGCGCGACGATCGAAGCCTGCATCCATTATTTGATCCTGGACGAAGAGAATGATGTTCGCAGACTGGGCGGCAAGGCCAAGATCAACCCGCCGCTGCGGCCGCGTGCCGAGGTCGAAGCGCTGTGGCATCACCTTGCCGCGGGCAATGTCACAATCGTCTCAACAGATCATGTGAGCTGGTCGGAGGACCGCAAGACCGATCCGAACATGCTCAAGAATGCATCGGGAATCCCGGGTCTTGAGGTGTTGTACGGATTGCTGCTCAAGGGATTGGACGAGCGCAAGCTGTCGCTGACCCATGCGGCTCGCCTGCTCGCGCATAATCCGGCGGCGCTGTTTCGGATCACGCATGCCAAGGGCGCGCTGCAGGTCGGCGGTGATGCCGACATCGTATTGATGCGGCGCGATCCCTATCGCTACAGCGCGGCCGCGAGCGGAAACAATTTCGTTTCCTGGAGTCCCTATGACGGGATTGAGTTGCCGTTCCGGCCGGTTGAGACTTATGTGCGCGGCACCTGCGTTGCCGCCGACGGGCGCGTGTTGGCCGAGCCGGGGCAAGGGCGGTTTGTAAGCCCCATACATGCACATTAGCCCCTGAGCCACATGACGAAATCCAATCTCCCGCTCGATGCCGATCGTCTGTGGGACGATGTGATGGCGCTCGCGGAGATCACCGACCCGACGCGACCCTATACGCGACGGTCCTTTACCGCGCTGTTTCTGGAAGGTCGTGCCTTGCTGGCCCGGCGTTTTTCCGAGGCAGGCCTGACGACACGGCTCGATGCCGCCGGCAACCTGATCGGCCGGATCGAAGGTCGAAATCCCGCCCTCGGGGTAATCGCGATTGGGTCGCACAGCGACACCGTGCCTTCGGGTGGGCGGTTCGATGGAATTGCCGGCGTTGCCACGGGACTTGAGATTGTGCGTGCGCTGCGCGATTCCGGCATTCGTCTTGATCACACGCTGGAAGTCATCGACTTCCTTGCCGAGGAACCGAGCGAATACGGACTGTCCTGCGTCGGCAGCCGCGGCATGACCGGCTCCCTGGATGACAAGATGCTCGATTTGACGGAACCTGGAGGAGAGGCGTTGCGCGAGGCCTTGCGGCGCGTCGGCGGCGACCCGACCCGCCTTGGCAAAGCAAGGCGCGACGATATCCGCGCGTTTCTGGAGCTGCATATCGAACAGGGCGTTGTGCTCGAATCCTGCTCGCTTGATGTCGGCATTGTCACCTCGATCGTCGGCATTCGCCGCATCGAACTCGTGTTTCAGGGCGAGGCCGATCATGCCGGCACGACGCCGATGGCCTTGCGTCACGATGCGCTCGTGGCTGCCGCCGGCACTGTCTCGTCGGTGCGACGTGCGGCCGAACAATTGGCCGCCGAAGGGCCGAGTTATTTCGTCGCAACGGTCGGCGTTCTGACGGTTCATCCTTCAGCTTCGAATATCGTGCCCGGCCGTTGTCGCCTTATCGTCGACATCAGGACGACCGACCCAGACTTGACGAGACGCTTCGTGGAAATCCTCGATAGAGAAAGCGTGGCGCATTCCCTGGCGGCCCAGGTCACACGCACATCGTTCGCGACGCTGTCCGACGGACCGCCCGTCGCCTGCGACGAAAATCTGCGATCCAAATTGCGTCAAGGCGCCAACGAATTGGGCCTCAAGCAAATGGATTTGCCGAGCGGCGCCGGGCATGATGCCGCGTTCATGAGCCGCATCGCACCGTCCGCCATGGTGTTTGTGCCCTGCCGCGCCGGCAAGAGCCACGCGCCGGAAGAGTGGGCCGACCGCGACGCGCTGGCGGCGGGGGCCGCGGTCATCTATCAGGCAGTAAAGGACCTCGATCAATCTTTGACGCGGAATGTGCAACAGGGAGCGGCATGATGGGACGTATTCTCGGTTTACAGGATGTCGAGGCCGCCATCCGCGGCGGGTCGGTGTTTGCCGCGGGCGGCGGCGGCTGGGCGGATCATGGACGGATGCTAGGCACGGCGGCGGTGAGCATCGGCCAACCCGAACTGGTTTCGATGGATGAGATTCCCGATGATGCTTACATCGCGACGGCCGCCGCGATCGGCGCACCGGCCGGTACAACCGAATGGCAGATGCTGGGCGTCGACTACGTCAAGGCAGTCGAGATGCTGCAGGATGCCTTGGGCGCCCCGATTTATGGGCTGATGATCGGCCAGAACGGCATGTCGAGCACCATGAATGCGTGGCTGCCGTCCGCGCTGCTCGGAACCAAGGTGGTCGACGCTGTCGGTGACATCCGCGCGCATCCGACCGGCGATATGGGATCGATCGGCATGGCTGGCAGTCCGGAGGCGACGATTCAGGTCGCCGTCGGCGGCCATCGCAACAGCAATTCCTACATCGAGCTCGTCGTCCGCGGTGCCACCGCGAAAATTTCGCCGATCCTGCGCAAGGCCGCCGACATGTCCGGCGGATTTATCGCAAGCTGCCGCAACCCGGTGCGTGCATCGTATGTCAAGAAAAACGCAGCGCTTGGCGGAATCTCGCGGGCCTTGGAACTCGGCAATGCCATCCTGGGCGCCGAGGCGAATGGAGGTGACGCCATCATCGATGCGATCTGCAAGGCCACTTCGGGTGTCATTCTCGGGAAGGGCAGGGTTACGCGCAAGGCCGTGACCTATACCGAAGCCGCGTTCGATATCGGCACGATCACGATCG
>Ga0116135_1001221_pt1 | contig 13291 bp, 10 predicted proteins | sample June2015DPH_20_1_FD_89738 | JGI IMG/M metagenome (GOLD analysis project Ga0116135, IMG submission 89738) | Peatland microbial communities from SPRUCE experiment site at the Marcell Experimental Forest, Minnesota, USA - June2015DPH_20_10 | ecosystem: Environmental > Terrestrial > Soil > Wetlands... | reverse complement strand
GAAAACATTGCGAAGTTTCACTGCGCTCCTCCGTTCTATGCAAGAACGGGCCTCATACCATTGAGTCTGCCCCTGCGTCCGCTGGGTCTGTATCGTTTCAAGGCAGCGATCGTCTCGATACAAGACAGGAATGCCTCATTCTGCGGCACGCACTGTCCCGGATTTGGACACTCTTGTCTCATCTTCGGTCATCGCCGGCCCTTTTCTAATCAAGCGCCGTCTTCCACCGCCGAAACTCCGCCGCCGGATCGGCGCTGCGGAAGATAGCCGCGGCCACGGCAATCACGCTGGCTCCCGCTGCCAGAACCGCGGGCGCGCTCTCAAGCGTCACCCCTCCCACCGCGACCAGCACGGCATCGGGGCCGGCTTCTGCTCGCAACTTGCGCACGCCTTCCGCGCCAATCGGAGCCTTCGTGGTTTGCTTGGTCGTGGTCGCAAACACCGGGCCGATCGACAGGTAATCCGCCGGTTCCAGCAGGATCCCCGGCAACAGCGCCTCGCTGCCGCCGAAGGTGCCCACAATGCGCCCCGGTCCCACCAGTCGCCGCGCCTCCGCCGGAGCAGCGTCTCCCGCATCCACGTGCACGCCGTCAAACCCAACTCGCTCCACCAAATCGGCGCGATCATCGAGAATCAGCTTCACCTTGTCAGCCGGCAGCACCGCGCGCAGAATCAACGCATCGGCCAGCACTTCCGCCTCGGTCCCAGTCTTATTGCGGTATTCAATCAGCGTCACGCCGGCCTCAGCGAGTTCACTGCCAAGTCTGCGCAGGAACTCCGCGCGCCCCACCTGCGGAATCACGGCGCTATCAAGAATCGGATAGATTTTCGGAAAGGAAAAAGACATGCTTCCAGAGTAGAGCAAAGAACTGAGATCAGCTTTCAGGTGTCAGGTTTCAGCCAAGAGTTCCCCTAAACTGTTGGCGTGGGGCCGCGATCGGCGACCGGCCCTCGCAGAATCGCTATTATCTTGGCTCGCCTACCGTCTGAAACTGACACCTGAAACCTGACACCTGTTTCTCTCACATTTCGTCCGCACTCGGCCCATACGTCCCCGGAACCTTCGCACCGATCAGCCGCAGATACACGGTCAACTGTCCACGGTGGTGGATCATGTGGTTCAGCACAGAGTCGCGAAACACCTGGTGCTTCGGTGCGTCGATCCAGGCCTTGCCCTGCCAGACAAGCTGCCAGTTCCGGTCCCAAGTGTCGCCTGTCGTGGCCACCAGCGCCGCGCGCGTTCCCACAAGCTCTTTGTCAAACTTCTCCAGCGCTTCCGCCTTGCTGGTGGGCACAAACGGTTTCCAACTGCTGTCCGGGCTGAACTCAATTTTGTCCTTGGTCAGGGTCGAAAGCGCCCACTCGCCGGAAAAATCCGTCAGGTGCCCGACCAGGCGGCCCAGGCTCATGGATTTGGCATGGGGCTTGAAGTTGAAATCTGCGTCGGCCGGAATGGCATCGATCATTTTGCGCGTGTTCGCGGCCTCGCGGTCGAACTCGGCAATCAGTTCTTTCTGAGCGTCCATGAAGGCAACCTCCAAGTTGCCCACACAGCATAGCCGATTTTCGCCCGACAGGGCGAAGAAAATGCGAATAAATTCTGCGGCTTGCCTAAGATCCTGAAAAATCAGCCTTTAGCCCGCAAGTCGGTCAAATTCATACAGGCTGCTTTTCCGCTTCGGCCCGAGCGGCGAGGAACCGCTCCATGAACCCTGTGTCGAACTCCCCGGCGCGAAACGCCTCGCTCTGGAAGATTTCCTGGTGCAGCGGAATCGAGGTATCCACGCCGCGCACGATGAACTGGCTCAGCGCCCGCTCCATCTTCGCAATGGCCTCGGCGCGATCCATGCCGTGCGTAATCAGCTTGGCAATCAGCGAATCGTAGTACGGCGGAATCACGCCCTCGGCATACTGCGCCGTTTCCACCCGCACCCCGTTTCCGCCCGGCACATTGAACGCTGTAATCTGTCCCGCCGACGGCGTAAACTTCTGCGGATGCTCGGCGTTGATGCGGCACTCGATGGCGTGCCCGCGCATCTCCAGATGCGGCGGCAGAATCGCGTCCAGCCGATCGCCGGAGGCAATCCGCAACTGCGCTTTCACAAGGTCCACGCCGGTAATCGCCTCTGTCACCGGATGCTCCACCTGGATGCGCGTATTCATCTCGATGAAGTAGAGCTGGTGGTTCGCATCCATCAGGAACTCTACCGTCCCGGCGTTCTGGTAGCCGATCTCGCTCAAACACCGGCACAGCGTACGGCCCACTTCCTCGCGCATCCTGGGCGTCACCTGCAGGCTCGGCGCTTCTTCGATCAACTTCTGATGTCGCCGCTGGATCGAACACTCGCGCTCGAAGAGCGAAACCACGTTGCCGTGCTCGTCCGCCAGCATCTGGAACTCGATGTGCCGCGGGTTCTCGATGAACTTTTCCATGTAGAGCTCGCCGTTGCCGAACGCGTTGGCCGCTTCGGTAAATGCCGCATGGAAAAGATTGGGCAGATCCTCGGAGTCGCGAACAATGCGCATGCCGCGTCCGCCGCCGCCGGCCTTGGCCTTCAAGATAACCGGGTAGCCGACTTTCTCCGCCCACTTCTGCGCTTCCTCGGCAGTCGACAAAATACCATCCGACCCCGGCAGGATGGGTACCTTGGCCTTCTTCATGGCCTGGCGCGCCTTCTCTTTTTCGCCCATCAGCCGCGTCACTTCAGGCGGCGGCCCAATGAACTTGATATTCGACGCGCGGCACACCTCGGCGAAGTTTGCGTTCTCGCTCAAGAGGCCGTAGCCCGGATGAATCGCCTCCACGTCGGCAATCTCCGCCGCGGAAATCACTGCGGGCACATTCAAATAACTATCTGAAGCGCGCGGCGGCCCAATGCAGATTGCCTCATCGGCAAAGCGCACGTGCAGCGAGTTGCGGTCCGCCTCGCTGTACACGGCAACTGTGCGAATGCCCAGTTCCCGGCATGCGTTCAGCACGCGCAATGCGATTTCGCCACGATTGGCAACCAGAACTTTACGAAGCATGGATTCCTTAGAAAGCGGGGTTAGCGGTGTTTGCGGAGTTAGCGGTGTTAGTTGCGGCTCCGCTCACTCTGCTGTCTTCACGCCAGTCTGATCGCAAACAGCGGCTGGCCAAATTCGATGGCCTGTCCGTTCGAAACCAGGCACCGGACCACTTCGCCGGAAACGTCCGCCTCGATCTCGTTCATCAGTTTCATGGCCTCCACGATGCAGATCACCTGGCCCTTTTCCACGCGATCTCCTGGAGAAACAAAGGCCCCGGCGCCCGGGGAAGGCGAGCCAAAGAACGTGCCCACGATCGGCGACTTCACGAGGTGCAGCCCTGCCTCGGGATCGGCCGCCGGTTCCGCAGCTGATTCCGACACCGCCCCAGTCGCAGCCGCATGCGTCGAAACGGGCGGCGCTGTCCGCAGCAGCCGCGCCAGGTCGCTCAGCGACGCTGGCCCGCTCTCCTGGGGATTGAATTTGAGCCGAATCTTCAGGTCGCCGCGGTCGATGTCGAACTCCGCCACCTGATGCTGCTTCAAAAACTCAATCAGCTGTCGCAAATCTTCAATATCTTGTTGTTTCATTCTTCCTTTTGACTCTCCACGCACCGGTGTCAACTTTCCCAAACCGCAAATCTCAAAGTCCAGCGCTTCATAACTCGATCAGCGCCTTTGGCGCCGCAGCGGTCATCACCTTGCCCCCGCTGCGCGTAACTTCCACCATATCCTCAATGCGGATGCCGAACTGCCCCGCAAGATAAACGCCGGGCTCGATCGTAACCACCATTCCCGGCACCAGGCGCGTTGACTGTCCCACGCCAACTCGCGGCGGTTCATGAATCTCCAAGCCGACGCCGTGGCCGGTGGAATGAGAAAACGCCTCGCCTAAACCTTCCCTGCGCAGGATGCTGCGCGCGGCTTCATCCACTTCCGCGCAACTTGCGCCCGGAGCAACCGCATTCACCGCGGCCTCCTGCGCCTCCAGCACAGCCTCGTATGCCTTCCGCTCTTCGGGCCTTGGACTGCCCAGATAAACGGTCCGCGTCATGTCAGAACAGTAACCCTTGTGGATTATACCGAAGTCCAGCGTCACAAACCCCCGCTTCGGCAGCAGCGCGGCCGTCGCACGCCCATGCGGCATGGCCGACCGCACACCCGACGCCACAATCGTCTCAAACGACATGCCTTCTGCCCCCAGCAGCCTCGCCTGGTGTTCCAGCTCCGCAGCCACGGCCATCTCCGGCACACCCGGCCTCATGAACTTGAGGATTCCCTCGAATAGCCGGCATCCAGCCAGCGCCGCCTCGGCCATCACCGCGAATTCGCTCTCGTCCTTCACCATGCGCAGCAACTCGACAAATGGCGCCGGAATCGCCTCAAGAAAACTGCGCCGCAGATGGCTGGGCAGCTCCGATTTCCATCGTGCCAATTCGGCGACCGTGGTGCGCGCCGGATCGAATCCCGCCATCGTCACGCCTGGTTGCGCGGCCAGCCCCGCTTGCGCAGCCAGCCATTGAACCGCTGCCACCGACGGCGAGCTCGACACAATCTGCACTTGTGCGGCCTGCACCTCTTCAGCGGCCTGCGTCGTATAGCGGCTGTCGGTAAACAGCCTCGCCGTCCGCCGCGTTACTGCCAGCGCAGCGCTGGAACCGGTGAACCCGCAGAGATAGCGAACATCGGGAAGGAAGTTTACGAGGAGTCCGGGAAGCCCGGCGCGAGTCAGCTTGCGGCGCAGTGCGCCCATGCGGCGGAAGTGGTCCACGCGCTTAGTTTTATCACAGGGTTCAGGAGTCATTTTGTGAGCGCGTGCCCGTCTACATCGAGCTTCGAGGCAAAACTGAGAGCTGAAGGTTGAGAGCGAACCGCTACAAGCTACGAGCTACAAGCTACCGGCTGCTTCTCTCTGCACCGGCTTCTTCTTGCTCGCATCCACATCGCCGCCCGCGTGCAGGTCGCTTTGCCGATCCATCCACTCATCGAGCCGCGAACGCTTGAAGCGCCAGCGATTACCCAGCTTGAACGCCGGAACAAAACCCTCCGAGGCGTACTTGTAGAGAGTGTCGGGCGAGATGCCAAGGTAATTCGAGGCCTGGCGGATATCCATCACCTCGCGGACTTCGGGGACCAGCAGGTTCGAGCGGGCTGCGGCGTTGCGCATGATTGCCTCTCTGAAATGGTTCCTTACTGAAGAGCGAATTCCGGCAAACCTACCGGTAATTCTGTATTTAACCTGACTTCATCAGGACATTCAAGGAATTTCCGGAAGTTATAGGAAAGTCATAGGCTTTCGCCCCGGGCAGCCTTCCGGCCGCCCTGTGGAAAAACCCCATCCGGTTGTGCGGCAGCCCGCAACCCACCCCAAGATTTAGCGCTCGTAGCGCAAATGGTCCGCGCGGAAGCCGGTGCGCTTGGTACTTGCTCCCTCGCTCCCTGGCTCCCTTGCTCCCTGTTTTTCTACAGCGCCTTCCGCCACCACGCTGTAGGCTCATCGCGCAAATAGTGGGTCTTCTCCCCGCGCGAAAGATAGAAGTCCAGCACGTCGTCTTTTTTAAACTTGGAACACGGCGGCCAACTCGTTTCGTCTTTTTCCAGGTGGGTCTCGGTCTGGTGATTGTCCACCAGAGTGATCTCCGTCTCAGAGCAGCCCACCACATGCTGGGCGTAGAGCCAAAAGTCGTAACCGGGCGGCGGTGGCGGCGGAATCTGATTCGCAATCTCCGCCAGCAGCAGGATGAAGACAAAAACCGCCGCGACAATCATGATCTTCTTCATGGCAAGCAGAAATCCCGCCGGCGCCGATCACAATCCAGGCCGGCCGTCGCGGCAAAACAGACATCGCGTCCGTGGGATTCAGTATAGCGAAGCAGAAGGCTCTTCGACGTTCGCACGCAGGAACACATCGGCTCGGGCGATCACCTCCTGATCCCTGAAACCTGATCCCTGGTCTCTGTTTTTCAGTTCTGGTTGCTGTCGTCGCGGCGATGCAGCGTTGGCGGCCCATCACCCGAATCCGTGGTACTGCCGCCGGCCTGCGTAGTCGAGCCGGAACCTGATCCCGATCCGGACCCATCCGTGCTCGCTCTGCGCAGCGATGGTCTGGTCACGCCCTTGGTGTCGGTCAGCCTGCGCTTGTTCTCAATGCGCGCCAGCCGCGCCTTCACATCTTCGAATTCCGAGGTCGTCACCAGGTAATCCTGCTTTGCCGGCAGGATGCGCGCAATCTCCTCCTGCGAGTGCAGAATGCGATCCGGCGTCTGCGGGTGGTCGCTGAATGCCTTGGCCACAAGTCCTGGCTTGCGTTTCTCCAGCGCCTGGATCTTCTCAAAGAAAGTGATGAAGGCCTGCGGATCGTATCCGGCGCGGTACATGTACTGCACGCCCAGATAATCGGCCTGTGCCTCAAAGTCGCGCGAGAATTGCAGGAAGGTAATCGGAATCGCCAGTTGCGCGGCCTCGTAGATGCCGTATCCCGTCCAGTCGTACGGCAGCATGATCATCAGTGGAATCATGCCGATTTGCGCGTAGTTCAGCCGCGTCATCTCGCGCGCCGCGTGGTGCGCGCAAACGTGCGCCGTCTCGTGCGCCATCACTCCGGCCAACTCCGCTTCCTCGTCCGCGGCCAGAATCAATCCCGAGTTCACGTAGAAAAACCCGCCCGGCAGCGCCATAGCGTTGATTTCGTCGGAATCGATCACCTTGATCGTGAACGGAACCTTGCAGTCGGAGTTCTTCACAATGTTCTGGCCGATGCGGTTCACGTACTCCACGACCACTGGGTCGGTGATAAACTTCGTGCTCTTCTCGATCTCGTCGGCGTATTGCTTGCCCATCTTGATCTCGCCATCGGTCGAGTACCAGTTGCCCAGCCCGCGTTTGCCGATTTCGCGATTGCCAACGGCGCTCACGTCCTCAACGCTGCCTGGCTTTACCTTGATCATTTCGCTGCCGGGATCGACTACCTTCTCGGGATCGACCTTCACCGCGCAGGGATCAGCTACCGGGGTGGTTCCGGGCTCCGGATCATCCTCTTTGGCGCTTTCGTTTTCCTTTACTTTTTTCTTCTTGTCCGTGTCCGCCTGGCAGGGCGCGGAATCTCCGCTGGTCGACGCCGTTGTCGGATTCCCCGGCTTCGACGGCAGTGGCGCATCGCCGCCAACAGGGGTACTGCCCGGAGCCGGCTGCGCGGCGGGTGTAGTTTGCTGAGTCCCGCTGCCGGAATTTGTGCTTGAAGGAGCTTGCGCTGCAGGTGTGTTTGCCGGAGTCGGGCTCGATGCCGTCCCGCTTGATTGTGCCCAGGTTCCCGCAGCCAGCGCCAACGCCAACCCCGACAGAACTGCCAACCGCAGTTCGATGCGATCCGTTGCCCTCATGACCTAACCTCCGCCGCGGTGGGTATCCCGCGCACACGGCCCCGCTTCGCTCGATCTCTTAGACGCAAGTATCTGCTCTTTTGGCACCAATGGGAAGCGGGATTTCTTGCAGTCGGTCACCTTCAAGCCGTCTTGAAAGAATCGAACCCGCCTTGAAAGGGCACAACTTCCAGCTTGCCCTGAGCGAAGTCCAATGGTGCCATGACCGGCCAATAAAAAGGCCCAGGAACGCACGAAGTGTCAGGGCACGACTTCAGTCGTGCCGCAAAAACCCCAAAATAAAGGCGGGCTTTAGCCCCTTAGGGAATGTTCTGCTCAAACGATTCCGCCGCCGGATTTCCGCCGCAGGCATTCTTTCGACTCCGTCCCGCTTATCTGAGGATCCCGCAATCTCCTCTTGAGAATCAGAGCCTTGCAGTATTCTTTGAGCTTGCGGCCTCATGCTTGTAAAGTGAAGAACGCAGGATCGGGAGGCGCTTTGCGGTTCAGAGTCCTAGCGGCTGCGGGTTTTGCCGTCTGCGGAGCGCTGCCACTGCTTGCCCAGGCGCCGCCCCCTCTTCCCCCAACCGTCCCCGCCCTACCGCATACTCGAGCTAAAGCGACCCCGCCTGCACCGGCTACTCCTCAAGCCATCTTCGACGCCACCAACCTCGGCTCCCCGCTCCAACTGCAAAGCGACTGGCGTGTCGGCATTACCTCCGATCCCACTGCCTCCTCGCCCACCTTCGACGATTCCGCCTGGGTCGTCCGCAACGCCCAGGCCGACATAAACGACGTTCCCGATGAGAGTGACGACACTTCTGCCTCTCCGGCAAAGAGCGGCTCAGGCGCAACCGCGAAACCCGCGACAAATGCCGAAGGGCGGCGTTACGTCTGGTTCCGTCTCCACATCAAGCTCGCGCCCGACCACGGGCCTCTTGCGCTCCTCATTGAGCTGCCTGTCTCCACCAACGCATCCTTCGGTCTCGGCGCTACGGGTCCCAGCCCCGATATCTACGCCAACGGAAGCCACATTCAGCCTGAAGGCCCGCACGGCAACGCGCCGCAGCGCTATCAGCCCATCTCGCGCATCTATAACTTGAACGTACCTGCCAACGAAACCTCGCTCACCCTCGTGGTGCGCGTCTTGTACATCCCATTTGGCTTCGGCGCGTACACCGGCTTCTTTGCCAATCGCACTCTCTACCTCGGCAACCCGGGCGATCTGGCGCGCGAGCTCAACCTCTGGTCGAATCGCTCGCTCTTCGAGCGCCTGCCTCGCCTCATCTACTCCGTCCTGCTCGCCATCCTCGCTATCTTCCTGTTCGCGCTCTATCTCGCGCAAAAAGGCCGCACCGAATATCTCTGGCTGGCTCTGCATGAGCTCGCCCAGGCTCCCCTCGGCTTTATTGAACTGGCTGGCAGCTCAGCCCGCATCGATTCACTCTGGTATGCCGCGCTCGTTTTCCAGCTCGTACTCATCTCGGCCTATCTCTTCTACGAGTTTCTCGTCGTCTTTCTTTCCTTGCCGCGCCCCTGGTACACACGCTGGCTCCGTTACACCGCGCCGGTTCTGGCCACGGTCGGACCCGCCCTGCTGGGAGTCGGCCACAGTGCCACCATCGCCGTCCTAATGGCCTGCGCCTTCCTCGCGAGCGCCGTTTGGATGTTGAGTTGGGCCATCTTCGTCTTCATCACCCTTTTTGCCGCCGCCGTCCGCCGCAACCTTGAAGCCGGCCTCTGGCTCATCCCCCTCATCCTCAGCGTCATCGGATTCATCGAGCCCATCGTCACCTCCGTCATCAGCGACGAAACCGGCGTCGTCTATCGTTCGCCGCTCACCATCGATGCCGGCCCCATTCCCATTCACATGTCTTCCCTCGGCGACTTCGCCGGAATCCTCGTCATTCTCCTCATCATCTATTTGCGCTTCATGCATGTTTATCGCGACCAGGAGCACGCCGCCAGCGAACTGGCGGCTGCGCGCAGTGTGCAGGAGCTCCTGATTCCCAGGGAAAAGATCGCTACACCTGGCTTCGAAGTTGACTCCGTCTACAGTCCGGCCAACGAAGTCGGCGGCGACTTCTTTCATGTGCAATCCGCGGGCAACGACGGCCTGCTGGTCGTGATCGGCGACGTGGCCGGCAAGGGTCTGAAAGCCGCCATGAATGTCTCCCTCCTCATGGGCGCACTGCGCCGCACCCAGGAGCGCAGCCCCGCCAAAATTCTCGAGTCCCTGAACGGTGTCCTCACTGGAGCCGAAAGCTTTACCACCTGTCAGGCCATCTGGTTTGACGCCAATGGCGAAGTGGTCATCGCCAACGCCGGCCATCTTCCGCCCTATCTGAACAGCCAGGAGATCAACCTGCCCGGAGGCTTGCCGCTGGGCGTGCTTCCGCAGGTGAGTTACGAAGAGGAGCGCTTCTACCTCCATCCCGGCGATCGTGTTCTCCTGCTTTCGGACGGAGTAGTGGAAGCGCGAAATCCCGCCGGCGAACTCTTCGGCTTCGATCGAGTGCGATACCTAAGCAACCAGTCGGCGTTTTATTTATCCGATGCCGCCAAGTCCTTCGGCCAGGAGGACGACATCACCGTCCTCACTGTCCGCCGCCAGGCGCAGGTCCTCGCCGCGTAGAGCTCAGCCGCTGTGCTATCTTCTCCTGTGTCTCGAACTCATTGGCGACGTATTCCAACCAGGCTTCCGTAACCGGAACGAGTTAACACGGAAGGGGTTTCATGAATCGAAGGCAGTTCCTCGTTGCCCTGGGCAGCGCCGCCGCTACGCAAAGCGCATCTGGCAAAAAGCTGAGCACTCAACAAGACATACCAGTCCAAGCAGGCGCCGTGTCGCTTACAAATGGCGGCAGCAAGCTAGAACTCCTCCCCGGCCCGGACGGATATGGCATCGCGCTTTTCACTTCAATTAAAGGCCGGATGGAACGGGTCGCGCACACTCCATTCCCAGTGAGAACGTTTTACGGACTCCGAACGCCTGAGACCATGGTGGATGTCGCGTTTCGTCGCGCTGAAAAGACCGCCGATGGAATTCAAGCCAGTGCCAAATTTGCCGACAAGAAATCGAACCAGTGGGACGTGACCTTTCGCGCGGTGTGCGCAACCAACGGCGGATTCAGATGCCGTTTCGACTATCGCCTCTCGCAGGGCACGGCAGAAGACATCTTCTTCGAACATTCGCTGACACCCGATATGCCCGCCGACGGCGAGAAGACCTACGTCCTGATGCCGGGCCTGCTCTATGACGGCAACCGGCTCACGAAAGCGCCACTCGAAATCCCGCAACTGGCCGCGGCGCAAAATTTCCAGGTCGATACGCCGGTCTTCACGCTTTCGATTCCAATCGCGGCGTTTCTCGAACGAAGTTCAGGGAAGACGCTGATGGTCCTCACCGAGCCGGCCTCCGCGCTGGGTATTTCTGGCTTTAGTTGTGTGAGCCGGGAAGACGACCACCGAATCTCGGTGATGGCGCCGTGTTATCGCGAGAAACACTTTCACCACAATCACTACACGCCGGAGGCGCCCAAGGGAGCAGCGGTTGTCGAGGGAGCAAGCGTCAGTATCGCGGTAACCTGGTTTGCCACGCAGTGCAAAGACGTGATCGGCCTGTTCGACGCGTTGCAACCGGTGCGCAAAATGGTGCGCGGGGAGTTCCAGCGCACGAACAAGCTGCCGCTCTCAGAAGCCTCCGCATTAGTCGAGGACAACTTCAACTCCCGGATGTGGGCCGATGGCCCCGAGAACCAGTTCTACATCAATGCCATGTTGCCGGATTACGAAATATCGAAGTCAGGCGTTGGCGGCCTCACTCCAGGCTGGCAGCTTCAAGTGGGGTGGTGCGCAGGAGCGATCACAGGTTATGGGCTCTTAAAAACTGGGGATGAACTAAGCTGCACTCGCGCTCGTAAGATGCTGGATCGCATCGCAGGCGGCTTATCGCCCTCTGGGCTTTTCTGGTCAATCTATGCCAACGGCGCGTGGGACCCGGTCAGAAACAACATCGGGGGTTGGCAGCACATGCGCATGCCGGCCGATGCCACTTTCTACTTTTTGAAGGCCATTGCGCTTGAGCGGAGCCGTGGCTTCGAGCACCCGGAGTGGGAAAAGGCCGCGACCAGCAATCTTGACGCATTCACCCGCTTATGGAAGGAACACCAGGATTTTGGGCATAAGGTCGATCGCAACACTCTGAATATCGTGGATGCGGGCACGACAGCAGGCGCGCTTTGTATTGGGGGCCTTGCGCTCGGCGCGCATTTACCCCGCGGCGAAGAGTATCTCTCTGTTGCGCGTGAATCCAGCAACGCATTTTACGAGCGCTTTGTGCGGGCCGGCTGGATTATCGGCGGACCGCTGGACATTCCCAATGCGCCCGATTCCGAGTCGGTAACCGCGTTACTCGAAAGCTACGTGACAATGTATGAAGTCACCATGGATCGTCTGTATTTGCAGTACGCGCAGGAGACCGCACGCCATTTATCTACCTGGATCGTCGCTTACAACGCAACCTTTCCTCCGGGAACCTTCTGCGAAAAGGCCGGGATTCAATCGGTCGGCGGGGTGCTGGCAAACTCACAAAACCATCACATCGGACCGTCGTTCTGCACCAATTCCGGCAGTGCTCTGCTCCGCCTGTACCAGTACACCGGAGACATTTTGTCTCTGCGACTGCTGGAGGATGTGGTCAGCGGCCTTCCGCAATACGTGAGCACCGGCAAGGAGCCGTTCAACCTCGGCCCCGGCATGGTGAGCGAACAGTTCAATATGACGGACGAACTGGGCACGCGCGGAGAAATGGGGTGGGTCTGCGCAAGCTGGCCGGTGACATGTCTGGTACTTAGCTATGGCGAAGTACCATCGGTATACGTCGATCTTGATCGAGGCATGTGCGCAGTGTTCGACCAGATTGAGGCAAACTTCGATGCCAGGAGCCGCTCGCTGCACCTTCTCAACCCTACTGCCTGTCAGGCTAAGGTTCGGGTGCAGAGAAGCGTCGGGTATGATTTAAACCTTGTTCTTGCTTCGGGCGAGAAGAAGACCATTTCTCTCGCGAGGGAGTAGGTTGGCGTAGCTCAGACAGCAGTGCTTCCAGAAAAAAGAGCATCCGGGGTTACATGACTTCCAATTCACCCAGATCCGCACCCGCCGCGAGCTCCTTCAACCCTGCAACCCTCACGCTTGAAGCCGCAACCTTCCTCGCGCTGCTTCTCGGCCTGGTCTACCTCTTCGCCACCAACTCCACCGTCGCGCATTGGTCGCAGGGCTACAACCCCGCCGGCATCTGGCAACTCTCCACGCTCATCGCTGCCCTGCCCGTGGTCGTCCTCCTTGGAGCCATGGCCATCCTGCGCCTCAAGGCCCACATCGCCGCCATTGCCGGACTCGTCACCGCATTACTCGCCGCCATCGTCCTCTTTCACATGCCTGCGCGTCTCGCCTTCTCCGCCGCCGCGTTTGGCGCGGGCTACGGCGTGCTCCCCGTCTGCTGGATCATTCTTCCCGTCATCTTCCTCTACGACCTCACCGTCCAGACCGGCCGCTTCGTCACTCTTCAACAGAGTCTCACCGGCATCACTGCCGACAGTCGTCTGCAACTGCTCCTGATTGCCTTCGGTCTCGGTGCGTTCTTTGAGGGAACATCCGGCTTCGGCACGCCGGTCGCCGTCTGCTCCGCCATCCTTATTAGTCTCGGCTTCCGCCCATTGCAAGCCGCAGGGCTCTCCCTGCTCGCCAATACTGCGCCGGTCGCCTTTGGAGGTATGGGCATTCCCGTCGTTGCCCTCCAAGGCGTCACTGGCCTCGATCTCTTCGCCCTCACACGCACCATCGCCATGATTCTCCTGCCATTCGATCTCCTCATTCCCTTCTGGCTCATCTGGGCCTACGCAGGCTTCACCGGCATGATCGAAGTAT
>Ga0116135_1001220_pt1 | contig 13305 bp, 10 predicted proteins | sample June2015DPH_20_1_FD_89738 | JGI IMG/M metagenome (GOLD analysis project Ga0116135, IMG submission 89738) | Peatland microbial communities from SPRUCE experiment site at the Marcell Experimental Forest, Minnesota, USA - June2015DPH_20_10 | ecosystem: Environmental > Terrestrial > Soil > Wetlands... | reverse complement strand
CCACGGCGGCCTGGGTGTGGGTGCTGCCCGAGACCCGCGGCATCGCGCTGCCCACCCTGCACCGCTGACGCGAACCGGTTGGCGTGCCCCGCCCGGATGGCGTAGTGGTCGAGCCGGGGATGCGAAGACCCGCCCGTGAAACCCGTTGACCCCTTGTCGAGAACGGCCGAGATCGCCGAGCAACTCGCCCGCGTCGGCTACTTGGCATCCGAGGATCTGGCCGTCGTCTGTTGGCTGGCGATCGCTCTCGAGCGTCCCCTTCTGGTCGAAGGGCCGGCGGGCGTCGGCAAGACCGACCTCGGACGGGCGCTGGCGGAGGCACTCGGGCGGCGGCTCGTCCGGCTGCAGTGCTACGAAGGACTCGACGAGTCCAAGGCCCTGTACGAGTGGGACTACGCAAAGCAGATGCTCTACTCGCAGCTGCTGCGCGACGCGGTGGCCACCGAGGCGACCGGGGCGGGGTCGTTGGCCGAAGCGGCCGATCGCATCGCCGGCGCGGACGCAGCCTTCTTCAGCCGCCGCTTCCTGGTCGAGCGCCCCGTCTTGCGTGCACTGACGAGTGAGTCGCCGACGGTCCTGCTCGTGGACGAGATCGACCGGGCCGATCCGGAGTTCGAAGCCTTGCTCCTGGAGGTCCTGGCCGAAGGACAGGTGACCATCCCCGAGATCGGGACGATTTGCGCGAAGCACCCACCGCTGTTTCTGCTGACGAGCAACGGCACTCGAGACATGAGCGACGCGCTGCGCCGCCGCTGCCTGCACGCTTTCCTCGACTATCCCTCGCCATTGCGCGAGCAAGCGATTCTCGAGCTGCACGTTCCCGGACTGGGCCAGAGTCTGGCCGAGCAGCTGACCGGCTTCGCGGAAAAGCTGCGCCGAATGGACCTGCGCAAGGCGCCGTCGATCGCAGAGACCATCGACTGGGGGCGTGCGATCGTCCTTCTCGGGGCGAGCGCCCTCGACCCCGAATTGGTCCGGTCGACGTTGGGAGTGCTGGTCAAGCACGCCGAGGACCATGCGAAAGTCCTTGCGAACATGGCCACGCTGACGACGTCGCGCGCTCGTCCGAAGATCCCCTGAGCGGTCACGGCGACGAGGACGCCGCTACTTGGTCGCCGCGAAGAGGCCGTATTGCATCGCGCCGACGGCGTACGCCATGCCGATGCGCAGCACGCAGCGGGCGAAGGTCCGATGTTCGGCCGGCCCGCGCAACAGCAATTGCCGGTACCGTCGGTCCGTCGCGATCGCCGCCACCAGGCGATAGCTGCAGATGGCCCAGGTTCGGCGAACCCGCGCGCTCCAATCGTCCCACGTCGCGCCGGCGAAACCCGCACGACCGATCCATTCGAGGGTTTCGGCGGCGGTCGCCAGGCCGGCGAGCCGGCCCTCCCGACAGATCGGCTCGAGCAGGAATCGGCGCGCCCATGGGCCCGAGGGATCGTGCGACAGCCAGGCGCACACGACCAAGCGTCCGCCGGGTCGCAAAACGCGGGCGGCTTCGGCGAAGAATCGGTCCTTGTCGGCGATGTGCTCCGAGCTCTCGATCGCGACGACGGCATCGAACGTCTCGGAAGCAAGCCCATTGTCCTGCCAATCTCGGCAGAGGATGAGAGGCGCGCCCGGGCCGCCTCCGAACCGTTCGGCGCGTTCGGCCTGTACGCGCGACACGGTCAACCCCACGACGCGCGCGTCGTGACGCGCCGCGAACCGACGCGCCGTCGCGCCGTAGCCGCACCCCACGTCGCACACGCTTCCGCCGCGCGGAATTCGCGCGGCGTAAGCGACCTGATCGACCAGGGCGCAGACGGCTTCGTCGACACTCTCATCGCCGCGCTGCCAGAGGCCGTGGTGCAGATGCTCGCCCCAAAGTTCGCGGTAGTACGGATCGAGTTCGTCGTAATGCGAAGCGACGGCACCCATGGGCAGCGGGTCCGAGGGTGTGATCATGGCGTATGGTTGACCGATCGTCTCGTCGAGCGGATCCGTGCCGGATCAGCGAAGCTCAGCCACCTGTTCGCCGAAAACCCGCTCCAGCCCGGACAGAAGCGGATCGCCGACATCCACCCGCCACGCGTCGCCCAGCGTCAGCAACGCTTCGGCCCCATCGGAGAAACTCACGATCAGAGCCACCGGGCATTGTCCCTTGGTCAGAGACAAAACGCGCGCGAGACTTGCGAGATCCGAATTTCGTGTCCGTTCGGCCCGCACCCGAATCGAAATCGATCGCGTATCGGCGCGCACGGCCTCGGTGAGCGGCTGGACCTCGTTCAACAGAATCGTCGGGTCGCGCGGCTGGTCGGCGTCGTCATCGCCGTCCTCGCTGCGCTGGGGAAAGCTCACTTTGCCCGTCACGAGCACCGGCTCGCCCGCCGTCAGCACCGGCGCGTAACGTTCGATTTCGCGAGCGCGAAGTTTGACGCTCACGCGACCGGTCAAATCCTCGAGGTCGAAGAAGGCGACCTTGCCGCCTCCGTCCTTGAACATGCGCTCGCGGTAGGCCTCGACCATTCCGACCAGCTTGATGGCAGCCCAGTCTTCCAACCCGGCGCAGTCCGCGACCCGCCCGGCCCCAAGCTTGCCGAGCCCGGCGTCGCCCTTGATGTATCGCTCGAGGGGATGGCCCGACACGTAGAACCCGAGCGCCTGCCGCTCGCGGACCAAGAGCTCGCGCCGGTCCCACGGTTCGCACTCGGCGTAGTCGCCGGCCGTCGAGGCCGCCGACGTCGGGTGCGGCGAAGCGTCGAACAGGCCGAACAGCGTCGTCTGGCCGGCGGCCCGGTCGCGACTCGCCGCGCGCGATCGCTCCAACGCGACGTCGATCGACGCGAAGGCTCGGGCACGCGACATTCCACGCACTTGCAAGCTCGAATCGAATGCGCCGCATTGCACCAGGGCCTCGAAGACGGCCTTGTTCACGCGCTTGGCATCGACGCGAGCGGCCAGGTCGAAGAGATCTCGGAAAGGACCGGCACCGCGCGCCTCGAACACCGCCTCCAGCGCGGAGCCCCCCAGGCCACGGACGGCCCCGAGCCCGAACCGGATCTGGGGGCCGAGCGGGTCCGCGATCTTGTCGCCCCGACGCGCGGGCGGTCCGTCGCCGAGCGGACGCGTGTATGCGACCTTGAAATCCGTATCGCTCTCATTGACATCCGGAGGAAGGACCATGACACCCATCGCCCGCGCGTCCGCGATCGTGCGCACGACCTTGTCGATTCGATCTTTGTCGCTCGTCAGAATCGCACAGAGTAACTCGACGGGGTAATGCGCCTTGAGCCACGCGGTCTGGTACGTGATGAGCGCATACGCGGCCGAATGGCTCTTGTTGAACCCGTAGCCGGCGAAGTATTCGAGTAGCCCGAAAATGTGCTCCGCGTCCTTGACGTCCACGCCGTTGTCGCTGGCTCCGGCAAGAAACACACTCTTCTGCTTGGCCATTTCCTCCGGCTTCTTCTTGCCCATCGCACGCCGCAGCAAGTCCGCGCCGCCGAGCGTGTAGCCCGCGAGCTTCTGGGCGATCTGCATCACCTGCTCCTGATAGACGATGACCCCGTAGGTCGGAGCGAGGATGTCGTCGACACGAGCGTGCAAGCTCGCGATGGCGGCGCGTCCGTGCTTTCGGTTGACGAAGTCCTCCACCATGCCGCTACCCAGCGGACCGGGGCGATAGAGCGCGACGGCGGCGACGATGTCTTCGAATCCGTCGGGACGCAAATCCTTGAAGAGTTGCTGCATGCCGCTCGATTCGAGTTGAAAGACTCCTTTCGTTTCACCAGACGCGAGCAGCTTGTACGTCGCCACGTCGTCCAGACGGATCTTGGAAAGGTCGACCCTCTCGTTCGCGCGCCGCAGATCGGGCCGTGCATTGACCAGTCGCACCGCGACGTCGAGCACGGTCAGCGTCTTGAGCCCCAAAAAGTCGAATTTGACGAGCCCCGCCTGTTCGACGTCGTCCTTGTAATACTGCGTGACGAGCGCCCCGGTCTTGTCGTCGCGAAAGACGGGCACGTGGTCCCACAGAGGACCCTCGCTGATCACGATACCGGCGGCGTGTTTGCCGGCGTGCCGGGTCAAACCCTCGAGTTTGCGCGCCTGATCGAGCAGACCCTTGATCCTCCGGTCGCTCTCGTAAAGCGTCCGCAGCTTCGGTTCGACGTCGAGCGCCTCGCCGATCGTGTACGACTCGGCCGGCGTCTTGCGCGGAATCAGGTTGGCGATCTGTTGCGCCTCGTTGGGGGTTATCCCAATGCATCGAGCGACGTCTTTGACGACGCTCTTGCTCTTGAGCTCGGCAAACGTCGCGATTTGACCGACGCTCGAAGCGCCGTACTTGCGCTGGACATAGGCAATCACCTCGTCTCGACGGTCCATGCAGAAGTCGATGTCGAAGTCCGGCATGCTCACGCGCTCCGGATTCATGAAGCGCTCGAAGAGCAAGTTGTAGGGAATCGGATCGAGATCGGTGATGCGCATTGCGTAGGCCACGATCGATCCCGCGCCGGATCCCCGCCCGGGGCCGACGGGAATGCCGCTTTCCTTCGCGTATCGTATGAAGTCCCAGACGATGAGGAAGTACCCGGCAAAGTTCATCTTCGCGATGACGTCCAATTCGATTTCGAGTCGCTTCGTGTACGCGTCTCGGTCGATGCCCTTGCCCTGCGCTTCGAACTCGTCAAAGCGGACACGAAGACCTTGCCGAGCGATATGGCGGAAGTAGCCGACGGCGTCGTATCCCTCCGGTACCTGAAAGCTCGGCAGCATCGGTTCGCCGAGCTTGAGAGCCAACGTGCATTTTTCGGCAATTTCGAGCGTCGCGCGCACCGCGTTCGGGTAGGCCGCAAAGAGCTGCGCCATTTCGTCGGGTGTCTTCAGGTACATCTCGCTCGATCCGTGGTGGCGCTCCTTTGCCTCCTCGAGCGACCGACCGGTCTTGATGCAGGACAAGTACAGATGCGCCTCGGCGTCTTGCCGCTCGGCGTAGTGCACGTCGTTGGTTGCGACGAGCGGCAGGCCGAGATCGCCCGCGAGCTTGACGAGAATCGCGTTGAGCACCGGCTGCTCCGGCAGCCCGTGATCCTGCAGCTCGACGTACAACGACCCCGACTCGAAGACGTCGCGCATGCGCGCGAGGACCTCGCGACCCCGGGCCTCACCCTCTTCCAGGATGGCCTGGGCCACGACTCCTCCCATGCAGCCGGTCAACGCGACGATCCCTTTGGATCGGGTCGAAAGCTCCTCCATGGGCAGGGGCACTCCCTGAATCTGAGACCGGGACACGATGCCTATCAGGTTGCGATAGCCCTCGGACGTCGCCGCCAAGAGCGGCAGGTGGTGGCCGTGCCCGCCGCGCCCCGCGGCGTCGATCTCGCATCCGAGGATGGCGTGGACCTTCGCCTCCTTCGCCGTCTTGTAGAGCGCAATCGCGCCAAACATGTTGCCGTGATCGGTGATGGCGACGGCGCGCATCCCACCGGCCGCGACACGCTGGACGAGGTCCTTCACCTTCACCGCTCCGTCAAGAAGCGAATACTGGGTATGAACGTGCAGGTGGACGAACTCGGCGGACATCGCTTGGAGAGCTCCGACTAGAGCACCGAACAGGTTGGCGGACCGAGGATTTCAAGGCCTTTGGCCTCTCGCAAGGCGCGACGACGAGGAATGCTGCAGCAGGGTGAGCAGGAGCCACGCCGCGAGAGGCGGGAAAGCCGCAGAAAGCCGACGGGAGCCAACCTGTCTCTCTCGGACGATTGACCGATGACGGACCGCGGCCGGGCACGCCCGGTTCGCCGCGCCGGGATCATGATGCACCCATCTGCCGAGCTCGAGCGACGACGTGCGGCGCCAGATGAAGCGCAAACGCAAAAATACTGATCTGCGGCGGCCCGCCAAGGCTCGTCGGAAAGAGGGATCCGTCGGCGACGAACAGCCCCCGCAGCTGATGGTGCTCGCCCGTCGAACGCACGACGCTCACCTTCGGATCCTCGCCCATCGCCATCGTACCCATGGGATGCACAGCGGTGAGCGGCACGGAGTGCGGTCGCAAGGACGACACGTCCACGCGGTCGATCTCGGCCGAGCTCGATATCCGGATCGACGGAACGGCCGGAATCGTCACCTCGCGCGCGCCCGCGGCGAGCAATAGCCGCGCACACGCCACGAGACCGAGTGCGAGTTGACGGCGATCGCGATCGATCATCGCGTAGCGAATCACCGGACGCCCGTCGGCCCCGACCCGCACTTCGCCGCTCGTCTCGTCGTGCACCATCGCCGTCAGGACCGCGAGGTTCGGGTACGTCCGCATCGCGGCCATGTGCGACGCGCCGAACCCCCGCAGCGTCGCGGCGGCGCCGATCGGATGGGCGAACGCCGTGACGATCCACACCCGCCGATCGCTGCCCTCCTCGTGCGACAAATGCTCGGTGCATTCATAGCTTTGGGGAATTCCGCGCCAGCCCGCGACCGGTTCATCGAACCGTCCAGCCGCGATCGCCCCGGGGTGCAGGCGAAGACCGCTTCCGAGCCTTGCGTGCGGATCGGGCACGGCGCTCCGGCGCGCCAGAGCGACGCTGCCGACGGCGCTCGCGGCCAGCACCACGACGCGTGCCCGCACTTGCACGTCGGCTCTCGGGCGACCGTCGGCCGATCGCGCGATGGCCCGCACGCCGGCCACGCTGCGGCCGTCGTGCACGACGCGAACGGCTTCGACGTCGGCGTACACTCGGGCTCCGGCAGCCAACGCCTGGGGCAGCAGGACCTTCAGGGCGTTCTGCTTGGCGTCGTACGCGCACCCGAGCTCGCAGAAGCCGCTCTGGGTGCACCCGACGCGGTTGTGACGGAGCGGACCGCCGCGCCAGCCGAGCGCCGCGCACCCTTTCCGGAGCAGCTCGTTGTTCTCGTTGCGCATCGGGGCCCCGATCTCGGACACGCTCAGGTCGCGCTCGATCGATTCGAAGGCGGGCCGGAGATCGCCCGGGCCGGCGCCGACGACCCCGTGTTTGCGGGACCACCGATCGAGGATTTCATCCGGGGCTCGTTTGCACAAGTTCGTATTGTGCACCGTGCTGCCGCCGATGCCTTTGCCCTGTAGGACTCGTATCGCGAAGTCGTCGGTCGTTCTGCCTCCGCCGTCTTGATAGATGCGGGCGAGCATCCGCTCCTCGCGCTGGTCGAAGTCGTCCGACTTGAGAAATGCGCCCTCTTCGAGACCCACCACCGAGAGGCCGGCCCGCGACAGCTCGCGCAACATCACGGACCCGCCCGCCCCCGTCCCGACCACGACGACGTCTGCGTCCAGGATCAGCGTGCGCGGTTCCAGATCGCGGCCGTGCACAATCCCGAGATCGTTCACCACCACCCCCCCGGGGGGCGCGCGACGAACGGGCCATCGTAGCCCACGATGCGCCAGGTGCGCGGATCGCGGTAGTAGCCCATGAACACGAGAGCCTTCAGCCCCTCGAACCCCGCGCGAATCAGCCCACTCGAGGACACCTCGGCCGACGCCAGCACTCGGTCCTGATCGCGCGGAGCGAGCCGCGTGAACCGCGACCCCAATCCCACGCCAATCGGCGCCAGATGCTCGATATACGCCAGAAAGCGGCCGAAATCCCGGCGGACGCGATCGTCCAACCCCGCGAGCCACGTGTCCACGAAGCCCGCGACCTCGAGCTCGTCGGCGGTCGGAATGGGCGGTCCGGACGCGCCGTCGCTCGCGGCGATGCGGCGGGCGGCGTGCTCGACCACCACGAACTGCCACGCGCAGAGCGAGGCGAGGACTTGTCCGCGCCGAAGCGTGTACCCGCGGGTGCGCACGACGGCGGCAGCCGAGCCGCCGACGAACGCCGCGGCCGCCGCAAGTTCGAGGATTCGCCTGCGAGAGAAGGACAACGAGCGATTGCGGGACTCTCGCATCGCGCTGCCATCGCATGTATAGCCGAAAGGGCGGCTTGCACCTCTTCGGTCTGACCGGCGGCATCGCTTCGGGCAAGAGCACGGTGGCCGCTCGCTTCCGAGCGCACGGCGTACCGGTCATCGACGCCGACCAGCTCGCGCGCGAAGTGGTGGCTCCGGGCACGGCTGGGCTTGGTGCGGTGGTCAACGCGTTCGGTCCGGAGATGCTCGGACGCGACGGCACACTCGACCGCAAAAAGCTCGCGAGCGTCGTCTTTTCGGACGAGGCGGCTCGACAGCGCCTCAACGGCATCACCCACCCGCGCATTCTTCAGCGCGCCATGGAGGTCGCCAACGAGTTCGACCGTGCAGGCGAGCCGCTCGCTTGCTACGAGGCTGCGCTCATCGTCGAAAACGGCGCGGCCGATCGGTTCCGACCCCTCGTCGTCGTGTCGTGCGCGGACGACGTCCAGCTGGCGCGCGTCTGCGCTCGAAGCGGCGGCTCGCGCGACGATGCGCTTGCACGGATTCGCGCGCAAATGCCCCTCGGCGAGAAGGTCGGCGCGGCGGACTTCGTCATCGATACGAACGGCTCGATCGACGAAAGCGCCCGCCAGGCCGATCGGGTCCTTGACTCGGTATGCCGACGGGTGAATGTCGACCCCAACCGCTACGGCCTTGCGCCGTGAAAGCCCGCCTCCGAGCCTTCGATCTCGCCATATCCAGCGATGAGCAGATCGTCGCCGTCGCGACGCACCATGAGAACGGCCACGTCGCCGAAGAACCGCTCGCCTGCGGCCTGCGTCACCTCGACGGGCACCCGAACGACGATGTCTCCGGGTCGCATTCCGAACGGGCGACGGGGCGCATCGGGCGCCGACAAGTCGTCCCAGCTCCAGCGCTCGATTCGCTCGGGTCGGACGAGCTCGAGTCCCGCGAGCCGCGGGTATTCGTGAGCCTGAAGCCGCTGCTGCCAGTTCTCGATGACCGAGCTCCGGCCATGAGCGTTGCCGTAAAGGGGCTCGGCATCCGAAGCGAGCAAAACGGTGAGTCCCTCCAACGATCCCCGCTGCCAGGCGGCGAAAAATCGCTCCACGAACCGCTCGACCGCGGCCCGCGCGATCGGCTCGCGCAGCGAGACGATTCCGCGGGCACCGGTGCGCTCGACCGGATCGGGGCGTGCGGGCGGCGGTTCGAGCACCACCGCGCCCGCGCGGCGCACCCCGGGGCGCTCCACGTCGACGTCTACGGCGGCGGGCGCGGCCATAGGCCGGCTGCAGCCGACAGCGACAAGGACTCCGGCGGCGCCGAGAAAGGCGGCAACGAGAACCGATCGGCGGCGCGCGACGAAGTCAAAGAGCTTCGATGCGCGGCTCTTCGTCACGCGACATCGTGACGATGGCACACTCGGGCACAACCTTCCAGCGTCCGTTGGGCACGGCATCGTCGAAATCGCTGGCGGCGATCGAGAAGTGAACGCGCGACAGCTCCGGCACTTTGCGCCGCAGCTGGGGATCGTCGGCAATCACAAGCTCGGCATCGGCCTTTCCGCTGAACGTGCGCAGGCGCATGTCGGCGTCGCTGCGGTGCACGGCGACGAGGCTGTCCCCGTTGGACACCATCATGTTGAGCTTGCACGCAAGCGCCCCCACCTCGGCTGTCATTCCATCGACGACGGCGAGGCTCGATCGAATTGCATCGAGAATGAGGGGAGCCTCGACGAGACCGTCATTGAGACGGCCCGCATCGTGCAGGAACGAGAGAAAGACGTTGAAGACGACCTCGGCGTCCGTTTCACCGCGAATCCCACCGCGCAAGAAGTCCGGGATGCTGGCCACCAGACGCTCGCGAATCTGTTGGAAGTCGAGGACCGTGCCGGTTTGAGCGAAGAGCCACTGCCGATACCGGAAAGGATGGGTGTTTTCCGTGCGCAGGGCGCCGACCGTGGCATGCCGCACGTGGCCGATCACCAGATCGGCGCGCACGTCGGCAACGAGCCTCGCCACATCGAGTTCCTGCCGTTCGTCGATGGGCCGTCGGCGCATGAGGACTTCGCCGCCCTGATAGAAACCAAGCCCCCAGCCAAACGGGGGGCCGCTCGATCGAGCCCGAAGCGCGTCCGCCTCGAACGCAAGAACTCGGGCCGCAAGGTCTGGACGATTGCCAATGATCCCGAAGAGACGTGCCATCGTTGTTCACCCCGACCGCTAAGTCCGTCGATTGAGTCCGGACGGTGACGAAGCGGCCAGCATGGCCCAAGAGCCGGCAGGAAAGCTTCGACGTACGCGACGGAACTGTCGCGCAGTCCCTAAGACGAGCCCCAGCCGCAAGCGGTTTGCGCAGCAGCCCGACACACGACGCATGCCCATAGAAGTAAGACCTGGCGCGTCGATATCAAGGACCACCCGGTCGGGTACGACGCTCGCAGGCGCCTCAGTGCGCTTTGTCGATGGTGTCGGGAATCACGATGAACGGCACGACGTGCTCCTTCGACTCGAAGGCGGCGCGGTACTGCGTGGCCGCGCGCTGCGTGGCGAAGGGACCCACGCGCACACGAAACCATGTCCCCCGGCCGGCTACATGCGCCTCGACGACGTACGCTTTGTGGCCACGGGCCCGCAGCTGGCCGGCAAAGCTCTCCGCTTCGGTCTGCGACCGGAAACTCGAAACTTGGAGCTGGTAGCCCCCGTCGTGGCCCGAGGGAGCGGTCTCGTTCGAAGCGGAGGCCGACGTGATCTGAGCGGCTTCGCTGGCGACTTGAGTCAGGGCGTCGCGCGGGCGCGTCACGACAGGCGTCGCCTCGAGAAGCGCCTGGGCTGGAAGCGGAACAACGGGAAGTCGATCGGTCGGCGGCGGCGGATAGATCGGCCCCAGCGGAGCGGCCGCGCCTTGACCGCTCGCGGCCGCCGGCGGCGGCGCCCCGCTCGCGCGAACCGCAGCGAGCGCGGTGGTCGGGCGACTGTCGTCACTGAGCCTCTGCGGAAATGTCACATCCGCCGGCCGAAGGTCGAACGACTTGGCGTTGGATCCGTCGTTGCCGGCGCGGTGTGCGACGAGGTCGCCGAGTGGATCGCTTTTTGCGGCGAGCGGATGACTGGTGCGTCCACCCAGCGCCAGTCCCCCGAAGACCAAGCAAGCGCCCCCCAAGATCAGGAACGTGAGCGTTACGCTTCGCGGCGTGCGCTCCTCTTCCTCTTGGATTTGGTCGAGGTTGCGAAGTGCGGGGAGCATCGAACCAGGATTACGTACCGCGAACGTCGAGCGGGGGCCAAGTTGTTGGTTACGTAGATCACGCTGAGCGCTTCGCTCTGCCTCGACTCGCTTCGCTCGCTCGGCTCCGCTCTCGCCCAACCGGCACTGCCGACACGTCGAGGGGAGCGAATGCCGCTCCCCTCGAGCTCCCCAGCAGGAGCCGACGAGCTCCCCAGCAGGAGCCGAGAGAGATAGGAGCCGAGAGAGATGCTGCCGATCGGCTCGCTTGATCGGTCGTCACTGGGCTTCGACGGCGTCATGGGCTTCGGTCGAGGGACGATCCATGCGCTCGGGGGCGCTTACACCCAGGAGATCGAGCGCGACCGCGAACGTCACGCGAATCGCTTCAATCCAGGCCAGCCGTGCGCGTGTCTTCGTTCCGTCCCACGACGCTTCCCAGCCGGCGCGCAGGCGGGTGCTTTCGCGCGGCAAGATGGGATCGTCATCCCCTTTGAGACGCGTGAAATAACTTTGAAAATGCTGCGCAAGCTCCTGAACATAATATGTAATACGGTGTGGCTCACGCAAGCGAGCGGCTTCGTTCACGACGGCGGGAAAGTCTGCGAGACGATGGCACATCGCGAGTTCGTCGGGATGCCGCAGATCCCTCGTGTCCGCGGTCGACCAGCCGTCGCCGAAGCCGAGCGCGACGGCCTTGCGTTGAATCGAGCGGATGCGGGCGTAGCCGTACTGGACGTAAAACACGGGGTTGTCGACCGTGTCTTTTTTGGCGAGCTCGATGTCGAAATCGACGTTCGAATTGGCGCTCCGCGACAGAAAGAAGAAGCGCAAGGCATCGGCGCCGGCACCCTTGCGCCCCGTGGCCTCGTCGATTTCATCCATGATCTCGTCGATCGTGACGACGTGGCCGGCGCGTTTGCTGCTCTTGACGGCCACACCGCCCTTCGTGATGAAAACCAGCTGATACAGGAGCGCTTCGAAACGGTCTTGCGGCAGACCGAGTGCGGTCAACGCATTGCGCACACGCGCCACGTACCCGTGGTGATCGGCACCGAGGACATTGATCAATCGGTCGTATCCACGTTCAATTTTGTCGGCGAAGTACGCGACGTCCGACGCGAAATAAGCCCACTCGCCGCTGCTCTTTCGGACGACGCGGTCCTTGTCTTCTAGCGACCCCTGCGGCGCCTGGAAGAAGACGGCTCCATCCTTGTGCACCAGATGTCCGCCCTCCTGGAGCTTTCGCATCACGGCGGCGATGGCACCCGAGCGGTACAGGGACTCCTCACTGAACCAGACATCGAAGTGCACACGAATGTCGGCGAGGCTCGGACGGATGCCGGGCAGCGACCGCGAACCCGGAACTCCCCGCAGCATCCAAGAAACGCACGCACGGCCGAGCGCTTCGAAATCGTCGCCCCGAAGGACCGATGGCTCAACTTGGCTCAGCCACGAGCCGAGCTCCGACACGTAAGCGCCCTTGTAACCGTCGTCGGGAATCGCGCGACCCTCGGCGGCGGCGCGAACGCTCTCGGCGAACGCCCGGACCTGATTGCCGCGATCGTTGACATAGTATTCGCGCGTGACGCGGTGCCCGGTCGCCTCCAGCAAGCGCGCCACCGAGTCACCGAGAATGGCGTTGCGCCCGCTCGCCACCGTGACGGGACCCGTTGGGTTTGCGCTGACGAACTCGATGTCGATGCGCTCGCCCGAGGCGGCCGGGGCTCGGCCCCACGCACGGCCCGCGCGAAGAATCTCCGAGACGACGTCCTGGAACACGCTGGCGCGAAGACGCATGTTGATGAACCCGGGCCCGGCGACCTCCGCGGATCGGACCACAGCGTCCTCGGCGTCGGCGCGCGCGTTGAGTGCCCTCACGATCGCCTCGGCCAGCAGACGCGGCGGCTTGCCCATGCGCTTGGCCGCGCTCATCGCGACGTTCGTCGTCAGATCTCCATGCTCCGGACGCTTCGGACGCTCGATGATCACCGACGCGAGATCGATAGCCGGGGCCGGTCCGCCGGCGACGATCGCCGATTCGTAGAATGCGGCGACCACGGCGTCGCGAACGCGATCGACGAAGCTCATTGTCTCGCTCCTTAGCACCTCGACGCCCGCATAAACACCGCGTCAAAGGTCGCGTTTTCGTCGATCCGACAAGCGCCGACCCCGACCACGACACCCCGACCGCGACCGCGACCCCGACCT